>SXGT01827316.1_pt1 | contig 16649 bp, 10 predicted proteins | sample 3176221 | NCBI WGS metagenome assembly SXGT01 (sample SAMN11356862, study PRJNA531348) | freshwater metagenome | isolation source: freshwater sample F1-120 | place: China: Fuxian Lake, Yuxi | collected 2017-12-25 | reverse complement strand
CGCCTGGAAATCAAAACGCGTTGCGGTACACTGTGTCATAACGCGATGGCCTCCTGCATTTGGGACAAAGAACTTGTGGTAAAGCCTTTATGCCAAATCAGGGGCCATCGCGCCAGTGTATCGGTGAGAATTGCGGGTTAAGCGACCAATTCCCCCTCCCCTCTCACTCGGCCCCTTGCGAGGCTCGGCTCGGCAAAAAAAAAAGCCCCGCGATGCCGAAGCATCGCGGGGCGCTTTGCGACTTAACCCGGCGGCTTACGCCGCTCGGCTCGCCAATTTCATTAACCAATCAACCGCGGTAGTACGCGGCCTTCGCGGAAGAGTTGGACCGGACGGCCGGTCGGGGTGTTGAGCTCCTGGTGCGGGTCGATGCCGAGCTGGTTGAAGATGGTCGAGCAGACATCGTCCGGCGTGCAGGGCTCGGTCGCAGGGGCCATGCCGTTGGTATCGGTGGTGCCGTGTGCGTAGCCACGCTTGAAGCCGCCGCCAGCGAGGACGACCGCCATCGAGCGTGCCCAGTGATCGCGGCCCGCGTTGTTGTTGATGCGCGGGGTGCGATTGAATTCGCCGGCGCAGTAGACGATAGTGTTTTCCAGCATGCCGCGATCGTCGAGGTCCTGGATCAAGGCGGCCAGCACCGTGTCGAGTTGCGGTAGCAAGCGGGTGCGGAGAGCGTTGAAGTTTTGGCCGTGCGTATCCCAGCCGCCGATGCTGACGGTGGTGAAACGAACGCCGGCTTCAATCAGGCGGCGAGCCGCCAAGGCGCCCTGGCCGAACGGGGTCATACCGTAGCGTTGACGAACCATTTCGGGTTCCTGCTGGAGATTGAACGCGTTGCGAGTCTTGTCGGAGCGGAGGATTTCGAGCGCCTGCTGATGGAAGGCGTCGAGGCCGCCGACGAGGTCTGCATTGCGATCGACGTTCTGGAACGTCTCATCGAAGTTACGGAGCAAGCGGTCGCGGTTCTCAAGCTGTTCAAGGGTGAAGCCAGTCGGCAGCGTGATGCCGCGGACGCGGAGAGCGGCAGCGGTCGGAGCGCCGCGGCCGGCCGGGGCGTTCGGAGCGCCTTCGACGATGAACGGGTTGTACGCCGTGCCGAGGTAGCCTGCCTGCCCCGCGGAGCCGTTGCGCAGCTCGGTGAAGCTGACGTAAGGCGGCACGCCGGTGGCGGCGGGCATCAAGCGGGTGACGAGCGAACCCATGGCCGGGTAATTGAGCGCGGGGGTCGGGCGGTTGCCGGTCGTCATGAAGACGGTGGCGGGGCCGTGCGACGGAATCGTGTGCGCCAGGCTGCGGACGACCGTGGTGCGGTTCATGACGCGAGCCATGAGGGGCAGGTGCTCGCTAATGCGGACGCCGTCGGCGGAGGTGTTGATTTCGCGGAATTCGCCGCGGATGTTTTCCGGAGCGTTGGGACGCAGGTCCCACATGTCGATGGTCGCGGGGCCGCCCGCAAGCCAAACCATGATGACGTTCTGGGCACGGCTGTTAGCCGGCCGAGCTTGCGCCGGTTGGGCGCTGGCTTTGGATTCGAGCTGGAGCAACTGTGGCAAGCTCATTCCGAGCAAACCAGCAGAGCCGACCTTGATGAAATCACGACGTGAGAAGCCTTCGCAATCGCGTGCCATGGGTAGGATCCTTTTGAGCTGCCCTGACTGCCCCCCTTGCGACCTCTCCCCGAGCAGCGATGGAAGAGGTTTCGGCGGGATACTTGTGTTTCTGTCTTCGTTTAGCGTTCGCCCCAAACCGACTATTGCCGAGCGTTTACGGCGGGCGCTAAACAAGGAAACAGTTTAACGCTTTACTTAACACCAATGCCAGCACAAAGTTTCGATTTTTTTTTTCAATGGTTCAAAATAAATTCACGGGTGTTAATCAACGCCCAGACCGTATCGATAATCGCCTCACGGCGGGTGCCAACCAGCTTGCGATGGTCCGAAAAACTTTGCCTATCTTTTGCATTCGGCAAACGCGATAAAGTCGCGAGAAATAGCTCCTCCACCACCTCTTCATCCGTTTTATTCGACTTTAAGAGGGTCTGCAACCGCCCATTCGGATCATTGAACTTGGCCAGCAGTCCCGGGTCGGTCATCAGGAACAGTTTCTGCGGCAATGCCGGCTCCATGGAGCGTTCGCAGTCGCAGGCCGTGGTGCGGGGCGGCCGACCGAAAATGCGGAACGTGTACGCCAGCTGCTGTTGTTGCAGGAACTGGCTGGTGCCGACCTCCACTGCCTTCGACCCAGGTTTGATTTCCGGACCGAACTTTTCGGTCGTGCCAAGAGCACTATTCAGCACGTCGACCACGGCTTCGGCAATCATGGGCCGAATGTAGGCGTGGGCGTAGTTCCGCGTATCGAACTTGTTCATGTCGTTCACCTTGGCGCTCAGATGATACGTTCGGCTATTGAGGATCACGCGTTCGATGTGGCGGAAGTCGTACTTGTGTTCGATAAAGTCCTTTGCGAGAGCATCCAGCAATTGTTCGTTCGAGGGCGGATTGCCGAGCGAGAAGTCATCGACCGGGTGGACGAGTCCCACACCTGTGTAATGAGCCCAGATGCGGTTGACGAGGGCCCGAGCGAAGAACGGGTTGTCAGGCGAACGCATCCAGTTGAAGAGATCGACGCGCGGGTCCTGCCCCTTGACCAGCTGGATGACCGGGCCCCCCAGGGCTTTGGCGCCGAGTTGGGCGTTGGTGTCAGGATGCAGGAAGCCCTTACCGATGATGCCAACGTAAACCTCTTTCGTGATCAGGTTGGCCTGCTGAACATTCTTCGGTCCCGAACCCTTGCGCTCGGCGTTGTCCTTGTCGATGACACGCTTGGCCTCGGGAGAGACGTTATTGGTGCTGATGCCAGTGAAAATATTCGCATAGGCGCGGTATTCGGCTTGGGTCCAGCGATCGAAGGGGTGCTTATGGCATTGCGCGCATTCAACGCGAACGCCGAGGAACGCGGCTGCGGTGCGCTCGCCCCAGATTTCGATAGGCACTGCCTGGGCGCGTCTCCAGTAGAGATCGAGCGTGTCGCGATTGGCGTATTCCGAGGTGTCGTACTTTCCGACGCCGTCGATGCCGGAGTCGATCTTTTTGATACGGCCCAGCCACTCTTCGGGACTTTTGCCTTCGCGGCTGGTAGCCGTCAGAATGCCTTTGACCATTTCGTCATAGGCCATGTTTTCGTGGAATCGTTTGCGAAGCCAATCGTGCCACTGCTGGCTGCGTTTGGGCTTCATGGCCGGGGGATTCTCAAGTGCCTGGGTGTCATTGCCGGTGATGTCGGAGAACTTGGTCGCCCAGACGGCCGCGTGGAGAGGATGAGCGAGAAGCTCTTCGATTTTCTTGGCTCGTTTGTCGGGCGTATTGTCTTTAAGGAAAGCGCGAATTTCGTCGGGCGTCGGCAGCTGGCCGGTGGTGTCGATGGTGAGACGGCGCAGGAATTCCTCGTCCGACGAAAGGGCCGACGGGACCATGTTCAGCTTCTTGAGTCGGCTGAAGACTTCGCGGTCGATGTAGTTGACCTCGGGGACTTTCGGGTACTGGAAGCCGGCGGGCAACTCCATCGGGATCATGACCAGGACTGGCATGACGTTGCCGCGATAGGAAACGACAATCGCAGTGCTTCCCGCCTTGACACTCCGGACCATGCCGAGGCTGGAGACGTCGGCGACGGCTTCATCGTTGGTGCGAAAGTCGCAGAAGTTGGTGATGTCGTGGTTGGAGCCGTCGGCGAACTGGGCCTTGATCTGAATCTGGCGGAATTCGCCCGGCTTGGTGAAGACCAGTTCGGAGGGAGTGGCGAAGACGCTTTTGACGTCGCCGTTGCCCTTGGACCAAGGAGCGCCTGCGGCGATCCAGTCGCGCAGAACGTTGTACTGCCAGGTCCCCTTGCCGAAACGGACGCTGCCGCCGTGCTCGACTTGCCCGGTTGCCTTGAGCAGCAAGAGGCTGTTGTCCGGATCGACCGGATTGATCCGGCGGGCGTTGCTGTCGCGGGTGAGCGCGATGAAGTCCTTGTCTGGGTCGTAGCCGAAAAGGGAAAGACGCAAGCCCCCCTTGCCCTGGAACGAACCATGGCACGAGCCCCCCGCACAGCCCGTGCGGCCGAGGATGCCCATGATGTGGCGCTCGAAATCGACCGACTCGAGCTTGGTGCCGTTAGGCAAATCGACCGCGGCATGCGCGTTCGACCCGAACAACACGAAGGCAGCGAGCAAAGCTAAAACGAGTCGGAGCTTGGAAGCAGTGCGCATTCCTCATTCCTCCGCGAGGATGAACCACGATGCAAAGGTCGTGGAGTTACAAGAAAACAAAAAAGGCCACTCAGGCAGGCTACAACCATTCGCTTCTGGGTGAGACACTAGCAGCGAATGAACAGGCATACAAACAAATTATGGCGAATTCTTGCAAAAGTTGCAAAGCGATTTACGCCATTTCGCCATTCCATTAGACCCCATGGACGGAAAATGGTTCCGGTTTTTCCGCGGGAGGTTTGACGTAGTTTTGGTCACGCGAGCGTGAAGGCGCACGCGGTTCCTCAATTCGTCAGGCAAAGTACAGCATTTCCTCTTCAACCGGGGCTGATAGCTGCGTCGGCGCGCCGATGCCGAGCAAAGCGTGATGCTCCTTGGTGAAGAGCTCGACATGTTTATGCATCATCTCGGTCGCCAGCTGGCCGATTAAATACGGCTTTCCTTGCACTTGAAACGCACGGGCTTTTGCCAGGAAGTCTTCGGCATCTTGATCGAAGCAGGTTTGCAAGCGTTCGAGTGCGCCGGTAAGCCGGGCCTGATCATTTTCTTTACCTTGAGAAAGGGATTCCAACTCTTGGACACACTGTTCGATCGAAAACGCAGCGGGGATACCTTCCGCGAAAACTAATGGGAGTTCGCCGACCAGGCAGAGTGGGAAGTAGAGAGGCTCTTTCGATCCTCCGAAGGCGACCCAGGCGAGAGGCGGGTGTCCGACGTAGGCGAGATCGACGAGAAAACTGCCAGCGGGGGCTGTCGGATTTGTGCCCAGGCCAAGGTCGCCGTTAACTGCGTCATGATCCGCGAGCATACGTCGAAGAAAATAAAGGTCAATGGCCCCGTGCTGCTGCGCGAGCGCCAGGCTGGCGTGCCCCCAGCGTTTCTGGGCTGCAGTCGTCTGCGCGTTTTTCTCGCCGAGGCAGCGGACGAAGTCGAGCTTGTTCCCGTCGTCGGTCCACCAGCCTCTTTCCGTGGCGAAGTCGGCCAGACCCGGCGCGAGGCGGCGCCAGTCCTGCCGAATCATCGCGGCATCGGTCACCGCACGTGTGGAACTGCACTCCAGCATGGCCCAGTATCGGCCCGATGCTTCGAGCACGAATGCTTCCGTACTGTCCGCGATCAAGAAGATGTGATCGTTCGACCCGTGGCTAGGCGTTTCGCCGTAGTGTTCCAGCAAGTCGGTCAACACTTCGAAAGCATGATGCGCGCCGCGACTGCGCTGGAGCGCTAACCGAACGAGATCAGGCCCGCTTAACGCGCCGGGCCCGCTTGGCCGTCGGCTTTTCCAGGAGGTGACGCCGACTGCCACGCGGTTTTCATTCACGCCGTGCAGGAAACCCCACCTGTCGAGCGGCTGCACGCCGAGGACTGCGAAGGTCTGCCTGGTCTGGGGCACTGCCGCGGTGGAAGTGTGCGTAACTTCACCAGGTTCGTGGATCATACCGGGCACGATTTGCACGGTGTGGCATTGTTTCGCTTCGGCCTGATAGTTCAGTCCGAACAGCGTCGTTTGATTCGCGGAAGCCTCTTTCAAGGCTACAAACATGTCGCTTCCCATGCCTCGTCCTCCATCGGTCACATCGGCAGCGAAGGAATTCTCATCCCTGAATCAGCGAATGTAATGCCAAACTTTCATACGATTGCTTGAGTCGCAGAAAAGCGCGCGATCGCCACGGACAGCGAGGTGGTTGGGCCTCCCTCCCCACATCCTTTATTGGAACCAAGTCATCGGGCGACTGCAACAGAAATTAGCGCAAAATTCGCAAAAATCCCGCTTTTCACTCGACCGCCACCGTCTCGGTGTCGCCGCCTGGCAGTTCCAGCAACAAGAACGTTCGCCGTGCGACACGCTGTAATGCTCCCGGATTGATGACGCGCGTCTTGCCCGTGCGATGTTCCTTGGCGACATGCGTGTGGCCATGGAATAGAAAGCCGAAAGCGTCCGAGTGTTCGAGGTCCAGCAAAAGCTGGCGGTCGTCACCATGGGTGAACGCCAGGGATTGTCCTTCCAATGCGAGCTGTCCCCAAACACCGTGTAGAGTCGCTCCGATGTCGGCGACCGCGCGTTCGATGTCGCCGCGATCGAAGTCGCAGTTGCCAAACACAAAATGCGTATGAGCAGGAAACAGACGCACGGTCTCCGCATCCTGGATGTCGCCGCAATGCACGATTAACTCGACGCCCCGCTCGGCCATGATCGCCAGCGCGTTTTCCACCGAACTCATTCGGCTATGGGTGTCGCTGATGATGGCAATGCGCATGCAAAATCCTCGCTTCGCAGGGACAGGCGCGGTGCGAGTCCTTTCCACGCGGTCATTCTACGCGCGACGTTCATTCCGAATTCAAAATTTTAGGTCTGAAATGCCGTCGGCGGATTGCCGATGAAGAAGGAAGGCTCTGACAGCGCAGACTCCAGCAAAGCTTACCCGTCTTGCGCAGTTTCTCAGGGAGGGGTGGGTTGGGATTGTATTCCGCGCAAAGAGGGTCGTATAAATGCACGCGGGGCATTCCCCACTTCAAGGAGGACGTCGCATGTGTGGCATTGTTGGTTATGTCGGTAAACGGGAAGCGGAACCGATTCTCGTAGAAGGCCTGCGTCGTTTGGAGTATCGCGGCTACGACAGCGCAGGCGTCGCCACGCTCACTGGGCCCCACATGCATCTGCGCAAACGTGCTGGCCGTATTGCCGACCTCGCCAGTTACCTCACCGACAAGCCCGCTCCTGGCTGCCAGGGGATCAGCCATACGCGCTGGGCAACCCACGGACCCGCTAACGATCGCAACGCCCATCCGCATCTCAGCACCGATGGCACGATTGCTGTGGTCCATAACGGCGTCATCGAAAACTACTCGATCCTCAAAAAGCAATTGAAGGATGCTGGAATCCACTTTCGCAGCGATACCGATACCGAGGTCATCGCGCATCTGGTCCAGCAACACTTCGAGGGGGACCTCGTCGAAGCTGTCCGTAAGGTGCTCACATTGCTCAAAGGCACTTACGGCATTGCCGTCGTCAGCACACAGCAGCCTGATTTGATCGTCGGCGCCCGCCTGGGGAGCCCGCTCGTCGTCGGCATCGGCCAGGATGAGAACTTCGTCGCCAGCGACCCTTCTGCGCTCATGGGGAGCACGCAGAAAGTCGTCTACCTTCAGGATGGCCAGATGTGCGTCCTCCGCCGCGACAACTGGCACATCCTCGACGCCAATCACACCAGGATCGATGCCACCATCCACGACATCGACTGGGATCCGGGCGACAGCGACAAGGGGGATTTCGAGCACCACATGCTCAAGGAAATCTATGAACAGCCCGAAGCCATCGAGAATGCCCTGCGCGGCCGACTCTCCGACGAAGACGCCTCCGCTCACTTCGGCGGCCTCAACCTCGACGCACGGCATCTGCGCCGCGCCGAGCGTTTCATCTTCACCGCCTGTGGCACCAGCTATCACGCGGCCCTGGTCGGCGAGTATTTGTTCGAGGAATTCGCCCGCATCCCCGTCGAGGTTGAATACGCCTCCGAGCTGCGCTATCGCAACCCGCCGATGGAGCGCAACACCATCGTTCTCGCCATCACGCAATCGGGCGAAACCGCTGACACCCTGGCCGCTTTGCGCGAATCGAAACGCAAGGGACACCACACGCTCGCGCTGTGCAACGTCGTCGGCAGCACCATCGCGCGTGAAGCCGACGGCGGCGTCTACCTCCACGCCGGCCCGGAGATCGGCGTCGCCAGCACCAAGGCGTTCAGTAATCAGGTCGCCGTCCTGACAATGCTCGCGCTCTACATGGGCCGGATGAGGAACCTATCGAGCTTACAAGGCTCGCGCATGATCAAGGAAATCCGCGCCGTCCCCGACGTGATTCGCAAGACGCTCCAGTGCCACGACCAGATGCGTGAGATTGCCAAGAAGTATCACCACGTTAGCACCATGCTCTATCTCGGTCGCCAGTATTTGTTCCCGTGCGCCCTGGAAGGCGCGTTGAAGCTCAAGGAGATCAGCTACATCCATGCCGAGGGTTATCCTGCCGCGGAGATGAAGCATGGCCCGATTGCGCTGGTGGATGAGAACACACCGTCGGTGTTCCTGATCCCCTCGGGTGGCGTGGTCGACAAGGTGATGAGCAATCTGGAAGAGATCAAGGCCCGCGGCGGCCCTGTCATCGCCATTGCTCCGGAAGGGGACGAAGAACTGGCCCAGCACGTCCTGAGCCGTGCCGACGACGTCGTCTTCATTCCGCAAGTCCCCGATTACCTACAACCGCTGGTCGCCGTCGTGCCGCTGCAACTCCTGGCGTACCACGTCGCGGTCTTGCGCGGCTGCGACGTCGACAAGCCACGCAACCTCGCGAAGAGCGTGACAGTGGAGTGAGGCCTGAGCCAGCAAGCACTAAAAGGGCCGGGCGCTGATGTAAGATATATCTCTTACATCAGCGCCCGGCCTCTTCTGTCGACAGCGACCTGTTGTCCGCTCCAGCGGCGCTGAAGCGCCCCTTTGGTGCTCAAGAATGCGCAACTTCAGAACGTGCGCTTGCCCTACGGATTCGCTTTGGCATTGCGGGTGACGCTAATCGTCCAGGTTCGATCGGGAATTGGGAGTCTCGGCTTATTCACTCACAATGGCTATTGGTGAGTAGGGCAATTTAGAATCTCGGCCACGGTGAGATTCGGATCCCAGGCGTCGATCCAGCTTTGAATGGTGGACTCGGGAACTCGGTGCGTTGCGAGGCTCATCTCTGCGAGACGGGCCGCCCAAACCTGAAGCAGTTGTCGATTCGCCGCCTTGTCGGGCAGGAGCGCGCGGATTTCTCGCCACCAGGGAGAATCCGGCTCGCGCAGCTCGACGCGATACCCGTGTTCGATTGCGTACTGGGCATACTGCTTCGATGCCGCGTTTCGGCCGTTGCCACGATCGACGATGATTGGGGAGATTCCCGCAGCGATCGCGTTTTGAAAGCGTTCAAAGTTCCATTGTCGCGCAGTCGCCAGCAGATCTTGGCGGTAGTGATAGCGGGGAGGTTTTCCGTCTTCGCGAATCCAGAAGAACTCGTCTGTTTCCAGAGTAATGCCGGTTGCACCTGCCAGGCCTCGCGCGGCGTAGCTTTTGCCCGCGCACGGCAGCCCGCGCATAAGAAAAACGACCCGATCACTCAAGGGATCGGCTGCCGCCGTTTCCAGGGGAGCAGGTCCGTTTTCCAAGGAATAATGGCTCTCGTTACCAGTCTCGTTCCACAAAACGTTGGCAGCCTTGCCCACCGTTCATCGGCGGCAGAAATGGATTCCGCGCGCCATTGCATGGGTCGAGAATCCGAGTCCGAAGAGGTTAGATCTCCAATTGCTCCGTCGAGTCGCCGAAGCGATCGAGGCGCAGGCCCATGCGGTCAGCCATGGTCATCAGCAGGCTGGAGAACTTGCGATTTCGGCTCTGGTGGAAATCGAGCGTGCGCCCCGTGCGGAAGGCGCCGCCGAGCCCGCCGCCCACAAGCAGCGGCACCTTCTCGGCGTTGTGGAAGGTCCATTGTTCGTTGGCCAGCATGATGCAGCAGTTGTCGAGGACCGTGCCGTCGCCTTCCCGCGTGGCTTCCAGTCGGCCGACGAGGTATGCGAATTGCTCCACCCAGAAACGGCTGATCGACGCCCATGCTTGGCTGTGGGGACTGTGCGATGAGCCGTGGTGGTTATCGCGCAAGCCAAGGAACGGATAGACCTGGCCGGAGAGATTGTTCGTCAACAGCATCGTCGCGATGCGCGTGCGGTCGGTCTGGAACGCCAGCGCGATGATGTCGCACATCAACCGGGAATGCACGTTGAGCTGCGTCGGCAGGCCGTTCGCCGGGCGCTGGGCACGGATGGCCGGGCTCGGTCCGCCCCCCTCGTTCGCCAGCCTTGCCAGTCGGCCTTCCACTTCGCGAATGCTGTTGGTGTATTCATCGATCCGTGCCCGATCGGAGCTGGAGACGTTGCGCGACACATCGCGGAGTTGCTCGTTGACATGGTCCAGCACGCTCGCCTGCGTCCTGTTGCCTCGGCTCTCGAACAGAGTGTCGAAGGCAAGTGCCGGATAGAGTTCCGCGGGGACGGGAGTCACCGGCGAACTCCACGAGACGTGCGAGGCATACATCATCGAGTAGCCCGACTCGTGGAACCCGCTGACCGGCTGTTCGCACGCCACCACCAGGCTTGGCAAGGCGGTTGCATCGCCGATGCGTCGAGCGAGCACCTGATCGAGGCTGGCGGCGGCACGAATCTCGCGACCGCCGTTGGGATGAATGCCGCTGAGGATGCCGGCCGCCCCTTTGGCGTGCCCATCGCAGACGTTGCCTGGATGCCGCAAGCCGTGGACGAAGTTCACTTTATTCTTGAGACGATCCAGCGAGGCGAATGCGGGGCCGAGTTCCATGGTCGCGCCGTTGCCGCGGGACCACCATTCCGCCGGATGAATGCCGTCGCCGAAGAACATGAACGCGAATCGCTTCGGCGGCGTGGCGCGTGCCGGGCGTTCGGTAGCGATGGCTAGCGACTCGAGCCAGGGCAGAGCTACCGTGGCGCCGAGGCCTTTCAAGACGACGCGGCGGGAAATAGGATGCGTATTCATTGAACCCCCCCTAGAAGTTTTCGGTATGCGAATGTAATCATATCACGGCAGACGGCATTCGTAAACCGCTATTACCATCGGGATCACTGCCTGCGGATTCGTCGCGCACACAGTGAGACACCCTTCCTGGTTTCGCGCGACGAATATCTTGGACCAACTGACATTGCAAATTCAAGATCGTGGCCGGGGTCGGTACTCCGACCTCGGATGTCTCGCGATTGCTGGCATAACTCGGCGACCGAAATCGGTGCATTGGTCGCGACGGTTTGACTACTTATTTCGCGGTCGGAGTACCGGCCACGGTCAAGAACACCATTAGGCCAGCTCGTCTCGGTCGAAACGACCGGACCATGACCTGAGCGTCACCCGGTCCCAGCCACCAGAAAAAAAATCTTCGAACTTCGCTACCAGCCCCATGCCTCCACACAACTTTGGCAGTGTAGCCGGATAGGGTAAATCAATGGATCCCGACCCGGAGAGTTCTTTCCCTTTGTAATAGCTCAACACGCCGATTCGATCCTCAAGAATCGCAGCGGCAAACTCCAAGCCCACCTCTATCGTGGCACGGTCTGTTCGGTCTTCATAGTTGGTGAAATGCCTGTGGTAGGTATGGAACCCGACAGACAATTCCTCATCCGCAGTGGACACCCACAACCCGGATTCGGCAGCGGGCGAGTTGCACGGGACGTTGAATTCTACTATGTCGCACGAAACCTTGGCGAATGGCTCCCGCTCAGGAAAACGGGCGAGGATCAGCGGCAGCGCAACTTGGGAGTAGTCGTCCAAGTTTTGCTCTCGAAGAGTGACCATTTACGTCCGTCCCCTTTAGTCTTCACGTTATTGACCGATGGGCACAAAATCCCGCCCCCGTTGCCGGCGGAACTGCGGACTCAACACGACCGTCTCTAACAACACCGAAAATCGGCGTTCCGCACGCAGATTCTTCTGCATTTCCTGCAACAACGGCTCGTCCGACAACACCACCGAGCGGCCGAGGGCGTAACCCAGGAACTTGCGGCACAGGTTCCGCTCGAATTCCTCCTTGCGATGCTTCTCGATGTAGTCGATCAGCCCCGCAACTCCTTCGATTCCTTCGGCCTCTTTCTCAGGCAGAGGGGTACGTGACGGAGGCATCGGTCCGACAATCTGGACGTCGCGGCCGGCGAGGTCCTTTTTGCGTGCCCGGCCGATCGCGTCGAAGCCCTCCATCGTCAACCCGAGGCCGTCGAAATGGACGTGGCACATCGCGCAACTTTGTTTCGTCACGTGCGCTGCCAGCATCTCGCGAATCGTCTTGACGCTTTCCTTCTCCGACTTCGGCAGTTCCGGCACGTCGGCCGGCGGCGGCGGGAAGTGCTGGCCGAGCACGTGATGCACGACCCAGAACCCACGCTTCACCGGGCTCGTGCGTTGGCCCGCCGAGTTTTTCGCCAGGATCACTGGCATGCCGAACAGCCCGCCGCGGCCGATGCTGCGCAGGCCCTCGACGCGGTGCCATTCTTTCTTTCGTCCGTCGCTTGCGCTTCCCGCTAACTTGCGGAATTGGCTCTCGATCGCGCCGCCATAGAACCGGGCGAGCGTTTCATTGACGAAGGTTGCATCGCTGTGCAGTAGCTCATCGATCGGCTCGTTCTGCTGAATCAGGTGCGTGATGAGCCGGGTCGGTTCCTCGAACATAGCTTCGCGCAAGGCGGCATCGTAGCCGGGGAAGACGTTGGCGGGAATCGTATCCTTCGCCAGGTAATCGCGATAACGGAGCCATTGACCGAAGAACTCGCGCGAAAACGCCTCGATTCTCGGGTCCTTCATCATGCGCCGCACCTGCGCCCGCAATGCCGCGTCGTCCTGTAGCTTGCCGGCACGTGCCTCCCTGAGCAATTCTTCGTCCGGCAACGACGCCCAGAGGAAATAGCTCAACCGCCGCGCCATCGCTTCGTCGGTCAGCGAAAGAACGCCCTTGCCTTCGGGGCTGACCGGAACGCGGTACATGAAGTGCGGCGACATCAGCACCGCCGTGAAGGTGCCGCGCAGCGATGTCTCGATACCAAGTCCCTGTTTGCGCAGCCGTTGATAGAGCACGCGCAGGCCCTTGGCTTCCTCGGGGCGCAACGGCCGGGAGTAAGCACGCTGAGCCAGCCGCTCCAGGTCGGCCAGCGCCGGCTCCTCGGTCTTCGCCAGACTCTGTTTGTATTCCGTGAGGCCGGCGCGAACCTCCTCGAAGAAGCCGTGGATCATGTCGAACTGCGGGTTCGACTTTTGCGGCTTGATCTCGTCGTCCAGGAGTTTGACGCCGAGCCGTTCGAGATAGAGCCGCTCGAACTTGGAGAGCTTTTTCTCTTCGACGAGGTCCGGGTCTTCCGAGCGCAGGAAATCGAAACGCTTGTCGTACAAGACGTGACGCTCGGATCGTTCGAACCAGACGAAGCCGCGCAAGAGTGTCTCCGTGCGGTTCGTGACGAAGTCGAGCTCCTTCCAGAGGCGGTCCAGCTCTTTGTTTTCTGCGTCGGTCAGCACCTTGTTGACGAGCGGCTGATCGTCGCGGAAGACCCCTTCGACGAGGTGGAAGCCCGCAGCCAAACCGCGATTGGTGTCGACATAGAAGAAGCGATTGGGAAACGCGGTACAGAATCGTTCGCCCGATGACGTGAGATCCTTCGCCACTTTGCTTTCGGCTTGCAGCAGCAATTCGACGTTGGCGCCGAGTTTTCCATCGGGACGTGTGCCGACGGCATGTTGGACCTGAACCACCGCTTCCGGCGTCGATTTGTCGTCAAGTTCGCATTCTACGAGCAACTGTTTGCCTTGCAGCGCCGTGACGGCAGCGGGGCTGAGGGGGATCTCGACGACGTTCGGCGCCAGCACCGCGAACGAGTCGGGATCGAGCGTGCTTCCCTTCGGATGTTTGCCGAAGCCGAGACGCTTTGCGACCTCGGAGGCTTCACGTTGCAGGACGGCACGCAATGTCTCGACCCCCTGGGTCTCGATGTCTTTCTTGTTTTTCGGCAGGTTATCCGATTTGCTGAACACGGGACGATGGAACACAACCACGCCGGGGGTCGAGTCGAAGGCCGGATCGACGCGCAGATAAAGCACGGTTGCTTCTCCCTTCTTCAGTTGCATCTTTCCTAGCTTGAGCGTTTGCTTCGTTTTAAAGACGCTGGGATCGAACTTGTCGCGCCCGGCCGCCGCCTTGGCACGATTCGCGAGATGCAAGATCGGCCAATTCCCGGCGTTGGCGACGATCAGCGGCGGTTCCTTTTGATTCAGCCGAGTGCGCAGGAAGGCGATGAATCGGTCGCAGTCTGCCAGCTCCTGTGGAATTCCGCCGGCCCTCGCGGGGGCTGGAATCGCGTCCCACATGGCGCCGAGTTGTTTCAGATAGCCGATGCCTGTCTTCGCTTCGTTGAGCGTTTTGGAAACGAGAGCGAGATACTTGGCGCTCAGCTTGCGCCGGGCTGCCCAAGTGTCCAGGCTGACCGCGCGCTCGGCCTCCTCGCGATGCCGATAGCGCCAGGCGGCTTCCACATAGTCGCTGATGCGCACCTCACGCTGGCGATAGAAATCGATGATCGCCTGCTCGGTCAGCTTCACACGTTCGTTGTAGGAGGTCACCGGAAACGGCGCGAACGAAATGCCGCTTGGTCTCAGCACCATGTGGTCGGAAACAAGCTGAGCCGCCCCGAGATACTTGTTGAGCAGGCTCGGCGTCATCGCGAGCACTTCGCCGGTGTTGTTGAAGCCTTCGCCGCCGGCTGGATCAACCGGGAATTCCTTGGTCGCTTGGACCGTCACCCCGGTGAGATCGCGAATGGACAGGTCATATTCCGTGTTGGAAAGTCGGCGCGGCAAGACGACGCCCGGATCCCCTGCGTGCTTCTTCGCCTCGACGAGCAGGATCGCTTCGATGCCGCTGACGACGGCATCGCGTTCGTCGAGCGTCGGCTGATTCTTGTGGTCGCTCGGCGGCATCACTCCTTTGCGAACGAACTCGATGACGCTGTGCCAGCGGCGGAAATCGCTCGTGACATCGCCGTCTCGAACGTAGCGTGTGAGATCCAGCTCCCCCTTGGCCTGCTTCTTGTTGTGGCAAGAGTGGCAATACTTCTTCGCAAACGGTTCAATCTTCTCTTGAAATACATCGGCCCGAGCCGCCGGAGCGACCGCGCCGACAACCAACAGAACGAAATGGCCGAGCGAGAAATTCCAAAGTAGTGAGCGCACGATTGCAGTCTCCAGCGGAGGGAACTTGAACTTGCGGCGATGGCGGGAGGGATAGACCGATACTCTCAAAAGTATACCAAAACCGAGCACCCTGGGCGCGAGCAGGCGCGAGAAACGGGATCGCCATTTCTCTCAAGCGAACCGTTTGCACGCACAAAAAGCAATGTCGCTTCGGCGCACTATCCATATATCCAGTCGGCAGAGCATCGGTTTTTTTGGGACACAATCCCGAACCCCCAAGACTTACGAGGCCGTCTCATGTCCAAGCCAATGGCGACACTTCTGACCTTCGCGTTTTTGTTTTCGCAAACCGCTTTCGCCCAGCCGGTGCGCAAGTTTGACGACCCCGGTTCTCCGCCCTTCAAGGTGTTGAAAACCGGCGAGAATCCGCCACTGGATGCGAACGACAATTTTGTGATCGGCCCCGATTACCAACCCGCCCCGGAACGCAAGGTGGTCGATGGCATTCCCAAGGGGAAAGTGAAGCAATTCACCATCGATTCGAAGGAGACCAAACTCTTCAACCCAGGGATTGCCCGGAAAGTCTTCGGCAAAGTGGATCCGAAGAACCCCAAGACGCTGATTGTCGAGACCCACACCATCGACTACAAACGCCAGATCACCGTTTACATCCCGGCCCAGTACAAGGCGGGGAGTGACGCGCCGTTCATGGTCATCCACGACGGCCCCACCGGCAAACCGAACATGCAGTTGCCGCAGATTCTCGACAACTTGATCGCGCAAAAGCGAATACCGCCGATCATCGCCATCTTCGTCGCCAACGGCGGCGGCGATGCCCAGGGGCATGAGCGCGGCAAGGAATATGACACGATGTCCGGGCTGTTTGCTGATTACATCGAAGCCGAGATCTTGCCGCGCGTGGAGAAGAATTGTGAGGTCAAACTGACCAAGGACCCCGACGGCCGTGCGGCCATGGGCAACAGCTCCGGCGGATCGGCCGCCCTCATCATGGCCTGGTATCGCCCGAATCTTTACCATCGCGTGCTGACCACGTCCGGCACCTTCGTAAACCAGCAATGGCCCTTCAACCCCGAGACCCCCGGCGGCGCCTGGGACTTTCACGAAACGCTCATTCCAAAAAGCGAGAAGAAGCCCCTCCGCATTTTCATCTCCGTGGGGGACCGCGATCTCTTGAACCCCAACGTCATGCGCGACAACATGCACGACTGGGTCGAGGCCAACCACCGCATGGCCAAGGTGCTGAAAGCCAAGGGCTATGAGTACCAGTATCTTTTCTGCCGAAATGCGGGGCACAGCATTGGCAATGCCCAGGCGCAGTTTTTGCCACACGCGATTGAGTGGGTGTGGCGGGGGTATGGGTTGAAAAAGGGGGAGTGACGAATGGCACTGACTTTCGCGTAAGTAATTGATCTGTAAGAAAATAGGCTCTTCCGGGTTAAGCATCCGTAGGTCTTGAAAATGTGAACATGCAGACCACTCTTGAAGTTAAGCAAGAACACGACTACAGGAGACGATCCACATGTCCACCAGCTTACTGTATCAAGCGTTTGGCGTTCGTGGCTACCGCCATGCCCGCACCGACTACTTCGAGGGCGCCGTGATG
>SXGT01542109.1_pt1 | contig 16652 bp, 14 predicted proteins | sample 3176221 | NCBI WGS metagenome assembly SXGT01 (sample SAMN11356862, study PRJNA531348) | freshwater metagenome | isolation source: freshwater sample F1-120 | place: China: Fuxian Lake, Yuxi | collected 2017-12-25 | reverse complement strand
CGACGTCATCAAGTGCGCCGACTGGATCATCGATCTCGGACCGGAGGGCGGGTCCGGTGGCGGAACGATCATCGGTGAAGGCACTCCGGAGCAGATCGCGAAGCTGCACGACAGCCACACCGGACGATTCCTGGCCCCGTTGCTCGCATGACCGAAGCTGTGAATCCCGATCTCTGGGAAGCGAACGCGCAGTGGTGGCAGGACGGGTTCACCGAAGGCGCCGATCCCGAATACGAAGAGCAGATCGTTCCGCTGGCTCGTCACTGGTTGCGCGGTCGGGGTCGCGTGCTCGATGTCGGATGCGGTGAGGGCCAGATCGCTCGACGGGTCGTCGACGACGGCGCCGATTTCGTCGTCGGACTCGACCCGACGATCCGCCAACTCGACGTTGCCCAGGAGCGCGGCGGGGGGCCGCGATACGTACGCGGCGTCGCCGAACAGTTCCCGATAGCCGACGCATCGTTCGACGCTGCGATCGCGTGTTTGGTGTTCGAACACATGCCCGACCACCGTCCCGCGATCAACGAGGCGGCACGCGTGCTTCGCCCGGGCGGACGGTTCGTGTTCTTCTTGAATCATCCGCTCATTCAGTGCCCGGGGAGCGGTTGGGTCGTCGATCACATCCTCGAAGAGGAGTACTGGCGGATCGGGCCGTATCTCGTCGAAGACGTCGCGATGGAGGAACTGGCTCCGGGTGTGATCCTGCCATTCGTGCACCGACCTCTGTCCCAGTACATCAACGCTTTGGCCGAGGCCGGCATGCACATCGTGCACATGGCTGAACCGGCGCCACCCGAAGGGTTCATCGCTCGGGCTGCCGAGTACGCCGACGCCGCCACGATTCCCCGACTCCTGCTGTTGGTGGCCGATCTGCCGATTTGAGCAGGTGACCTCCATCTCGGAGGTGGCCGCGCCGCGCGCCACTCCCATCCGATTCGATCTCGATTCTCAACACCGCCGTGCGGTGCGGTGGTTCGACGTTCTTGGATTCGTAGCGTTGCTCGTGGTCCTGATCATGCTCGCAGATCCACGCGGATCGCTCGGTACCGATACTGGCGGCAAGCTCGCCACGCTCGATGCAATGCAACGTCAGGAATCGTGGCGACCCGATGTCGGCTATTGGGCCGCAGCGATGGACCCTGATGGGTTGGCCCACCCGCTGTACTACACGCAGCGGTTCGACGATGCGTGGATCAACGTCACGACGTTGCCGATGCTGTTGGCGGCGCGCCCGTTGCACGAAGCCGGCGGCGATCGACTGGCGTTGGTGTTGCCGATCGTCGGCGGCGCGCTTGCTGCGCTCGCTGCGGCGGCCCTGGCTCGCCGCCTCGGCGCCCGCTCGACGCGCCGAGCGTTCTGGCTCGCCGCGGTGGCGTCTCCGGTGATCGTGTACTCACTGGACCTCTGGGAGCACACGCTGGGGTTGGCCGCGATGGCATGGGGCGTGGTCGCGTTGGTCGACGCGGTGCATGCCGTCGAAGCGGGTCACGCAACTCGCGGCACCGTCGGATCGGGACTGCACAAGCTCGCGATGGCGGGCGCGTCGTTCGGGCTCGCTGCCACGCTTCGCACCGAGGCGTTCCTGTACGGCGCGGCCTTTGGGTTCGTGGCGTTGATCGTGATGGCGCGCACAGAACGGGTTGCTTCGGGACGATCGGCGTCGGCGCTGACGGTGGCATGGCGATTCCTTCGTCGCGGCCTCGTGGCGAGTGGCGGCGCACTCGTGCCGTTGGCCACAAACGAGATCGTCGAACGCGCCGTGTTGGGCAACGCGTTGCGTTCGACGCGGGCGAGCGCCGTGGCGGGCACCGCGGGCGACAGCGTGGGCGTGCGCCTCGAAGAGGGGCTCCGTACCGCGATCGGGGCCAATTACGCCGATGTGGCGGTCGATGTGCTCGTTGGTGGCGTTCTCGTTGCTGCGGTGACCGTTGCCGTTCGCAGCGTCGCTCGACGCGGTGATGGCCGGCCTGCTGCTCGCCGGCACGCGCTCGAAGGACTCGGTGCGGCGTTCGTCGTGTACGGCGTACGGATGCGAACCGGTTTGTCCTTCGTCTCCGGCTTGTTGCCGGCCAACCCCATGGCGATGGTCGGCACGACGTCAGGCCGACTGCCGCACCATCGTTGGCTGCGATGGACAGCGATCGGCGTCGTTCCTGCCGCGTGGACGGTGCAGTATGTCGGCGGTGCCGCACCGCAGTGGGGTGGGCGGTATGTGTTGACGTCGGGTCTCGTCCTCGGTGCGATCGGTGCGGTCGTCCTCGAGGACGCGATGCGGCTCGTGCGAGTGGGTATTGCGACGCTCGCGGTCGGGGTCAGCGGGTACGGCGTCGCGCACGCGATCGATCGCACGCACGACGCGGCGGCGATCGCTGACCGTGTCGTCGCCGTCGACGCCGACATCGTCGTCTCCCGGGTTGGTCATGTGTTTCGTGAGATCGGCGCCGACTACGAACCGGAGCGCCGGTGGCTGACCGCGGTCGACGGTCCGGCGATCGATGTCACCCAAACGGTGATTGACAGCGAAGCAAATGACACCGTCGCCGTCATCACGTATCCGGACGATACCTACGCGCCGGGCGGGTACCGCTTGGTCGAGTCCGATCCGATGCAGTTCTTCAGCGAGGCACTCGAGATCCGTTTCTACGAACGAGGCACGCTGTGAATCCCGTCGATGATCTCACGAAGTCGTCCGGCACCGAAGCTGGTTCGTGCCCGTCAGCCGCGTCGGTCGACGAGTTCGAGGCGTTTGTCGTCACGAGCCCCCGCTCGTGGGAACGTCCGATCGTTGGGCTGATCGTGACGGTTCTTGCGTATGTCGCGCTGATCGCCTTGCTCGGTGGGCGCGCCCATCTCGGCGGCGATACGGGCAGCCGCGCTGCGGTGCTTCGTTCGGTCGACACCGGTGAACACGCGCACTTCGACGTCGGCTACTTCGCCCTGGACGCAGATCCGGATCTGTCGCTGCATCCGCTGTACTACACACAACTGCTCGACGGCCGAGCCCAGCAAGTCTCGACCGTCCCGATGGTGTGGCTCGCACGACCGCTGTATCGCCTTGGCGGTGAGTCGTTGACGTTGGCGTTGCCAATGCTGGGCGCGATCGCGGCGGCGTTCGCTGCGTCGGCGCTGGCGCGACGTCTCGGTGCGCCGCGTCCGATGTTGGCGTACTGGATCGTCGCGCTCGCTTCGCCGGTGACGATCTACGCGTTGGATCTGTGGGAGCACACCCTCGGGCTCGCCGCGGGGCTTTGGGCGATCGTGGCCCTCGAACGGCCCGTGACCGAACGATTGTCGGTTGCGCGCGCGATCGGGGTCGGCGCGCTGTTCGGGGTCGGCACGACGCTCCGAACCGAACTGCTCGTGATCGGCGCTGTCTTCGGTGGCGCAGCGGTTCTTCGCCGTGTCGTCGACCAGCGACATGGTGACGCAGTGCGCTGCGCAGTCGGCGGCGCGCTCGGCGCGGTGGCCGTCTGGGTGGCCAACGACGGTTTCGAACGCATTGTCTTGGGAGCGTCGTTGCGCACAGCTCGCGCCGGTGACGCGGCCAGCCGCGCGGGAAGCTCGCTCGTCGATCGAGTCGACGACGCCTGGGTCACGTTCGCCGGGCTGAACTACGCCGATGTCGGATTCGACCGGGCGCTGGCAGGAAGTTTCGTCCTCGGCCTCGTGGTGGCGACGGTCGCTGCGTCGCGGCACCAGCGCTTCGTCGTTGGCGCAGGTGTCGTGGTTGCGTCCGGCGCAATCGCGTGGCGGCTCGCGGGTGGACTGTCGTTTCTCCCCGGGCTCGTGGTGGTGTTGCCCTTGGTCGTCGTCGGCTTGGTGGCCGGGCTCGGCGAGCGACGAACACGAGCGCTCACCCTCACGTCGGCGGTCGCATTCGTCGCGATCTGGCTGACGGCGTACTCCGGAATGCCTGGAGCCCAGTGGGGCGGGCGGTACCTCTTCGTGCCCGGCGTCGTCCTGGTCGTGGTGGCGACCGTCACCGCGGTCGGGCGCGGGTTCGTCGGCAAGGTCGCGATGGTTCTCGGCGCTGTCGTGACGCTGTGCGGGTTGCTCTATCTCCGCGTCCGAATCGATGAAGTCTCGCGGGCACATGATGCCGTGAGCGATTACGAGGCACTCGAAGTCGACCTGATGGTCTCGAGGCTGCCCTTTCTTTGGCGGGATCTCGGCTCGCAGTATTCGCCCGACCGGGCGTGGCTGACGGCGGTAGACGACGAAGGCGTTGCGGAAGCCGCCCGCCTCGCGAACGACCGGAGTGACGACGTCGTGGTGGTGATCCGAGAAGCCGAGGAGCCCGAAGATGTGCTCCCCGGCTTCGAAGCGATCGTCGAAGACCCCTTTCCGTGGATCGGGCGCAACCTGGTCGCCGTGCTCTACCTCGCGGACAAGGCCGGGGCCGAGCCAGGCGTTTGATGGCTCGACCGTCGCCTCGAAGCCGGCTGCGGCCGAGGCCCCGCGCTGCGTGACAGGACGACGCGACGAGATGGCGACCAGGAACGGGTTCGCGTCGGGTCACACCACGCAGCGTGGTGCCGGAGTCGGGACGCCAGTTCGGGGTTCGGTGGCCACCCGAATCCGCCGATGATGCAGACGTGCTGGCTCGTCGCGTCGCGCTCATTGGGGTCCATCTGGGATCGATCGCGGCCGTCTTCGGTCTCTCGAAGTTGCACGCGGTTCGCTACGAGTACGACTTCACCAGTTCGACTCGGTTCGCGTGGGCGCTCGGGTATGCGGCGCTGCTGAGTTTGGTTGCCTACGCAGCGGGTCTGCCCGACGCGGCGCGTACCAGTCGTGCGCTCGCATCAGTCGGTGCCACGGTGGTTGCGGCGATCGGAGTATCCGTCGCCCAACTCGTCGTCGGCACGCCGGTCCTGCCACGGTTCGTGGTCTTCGGCAGCGCTGCCGGATTGGCCGGGTGGTATTGGCTCCTTGCCAGGATCGTCGGACGTTTCGACGACGCAAGCGAACGACGAGATCGAGTGGTGTTCGTCGGCTCCGACGCCGACGCGGCCCTCTTCGCCGACGACATCGACCTCGCGCCGGAACGACCTGCTCGTCTGCTCGAACGTACGCATCCGGCCGAGGTGCGCCCGCGTCGACCAGGCGACGAACCGCTCGTCGACCTTGTCATCGCAAGCAAGGCCACCGTCCTCGTTCTGGGGCGTGAAGCGCAAGACGACACCGCCGTTGTCGCCCAGGCGTCCGCGTTGCACGAGGCCGGTGTGCGCGTGAGGACCTTGTGTGCCTTCTACGAGGAGTGGCTCGGCAAGTTGCCGATCTCCGATCTCGAACGGCTGTCGCTGATGTTCGACATCCGCGAGGTGCACCAAGTCCGATACGGACGAGTGAAGCGCCTCCTCGATCTCGCGGTGGCCGTTCCCGCGTGCGTCGCGTTCGTGGCCGCGATTCCGTTCGTCGCGATCGGGAATCGGTTCGGGAATCGCGGACCGCTGTTGTACGCCCAGATTCGGGTGGGCGCGCACGGTGAGCGCTTCTCGATCCTCAAATTTCGCACGATGCGCCCCGACGGCGGTCGGATGGCCAACGAGTGGACAACCGAGGACGACCCTCGCATCACGAGGTTCGGCGGAATCTTGCGCCGTACCCACCTCGACGAACTTCCCCAGGTGTGGAACGTGTTGCGAGGTGATCTGTCCTTCGTCGGCCCGCGGCCCGAACAGCCGCACTACGTCGACGAGTTGTCGCAGAAGCTTCCGTTCTACGGTCTGCGCCACCTGGTGCGTCCCGGGCTCACCGGCTGGGCGCAAGTGAAGTACGGCTACGCCGGCAATGAGCGTGACGCGCTCGAGAAGTTGCAGTACGAGTTCTTCTACCTCGGGCACCAAAGTCTGCGGTTCGACCTGCGGGTGATGGGTCGAACGCTGCGGTCGGTGTTCCACTCTGACGGTCGTTGACCACTGATCACGGAGGATCATCGGTGTACCGGATTCCATTGCAAGACCTCGCCCGTCTGCACGACTCGGTGCGAGGCGAACTCGAACTGGCGCTGACCCGGGTCCTCGACGCCTCACGGTTCGTCGCCGACCGCGAAAGCCGCGACTTCGAGGAGTCGCTCGCGACATCACACGGCGCGGCCGGAGCTGTGGGGTGCGCGTCGGGGACCGACGCGGTCGCGATGACGCTACGGGGCCTCGGGATCGGAAACGGCGACGAAGTCATCGTTCCCGCGTTCTGTGACGTCGGGACTGCCGAGGCGGTGTTGCAGGTGGGCGCGACCCCGGTGTTCGCCGATGTCGAGCCGACCTCCTTGCTCCTGAGCGCAGCGTCGGTGGCCGAGGTGCAGACGGATCTCACGCGCGCGGTGTTGCCAGTGCATCTCTACGGCCATTGTGTTCCGTTCGATCAACTCCGGCGATGGCGGCTCGAGGGATTGTGGGTCATCGAGGATGTGAGTCATGCGCCGTTGGCAACCTGGCGGGGTGAGCCGGTGGGGTCGGTCGGACACGCAGCGTGCTTCGGGTTTGCGGCCGATCTGCCGCTCGGCGCACTCGGTGACGGAGGCGCGGTCGTTTCGCGCGACACCGCCTTGCTCGAGGAAGTGCGCCGGCTCAGCGATCACGGTCGCTGCGAAGGCACCCACCAGGAGCTTGCGTGGGCCAGCCGGCTCGACGAGATCCAAGCAGCCTTGTTGTCGGTGAAGTTGGCGCATCTCGCTGACTGGAACGAGGCGACCGATCTTCTGGCCGACCACTACGTCCAGGCGTTACCGCCCGGACTGCTGGTTCCCTGGGAGGCCGGGGCCGTACATCACCGCATGGTCGTGCGACCGGCCGAGCGAGACCGGCTCGCCGCGGTCCTGGAACACATTGCGATCGGTACGGGTGTGCACTACCCGCGCCCAGCGTGCGAACACCCGGTTTTCGACACCTGGCACGCAGAGGTCCCGAACGCTCGGAAGGCCGCGGCAACGGTCTTGTCGCTACCGATCGACCCGCTCATGCGCACCGCCGAGGTCGCGGATGTGTGCGATGCGGTCGCGGGCGCCGCTCGACAGGCTGCCTGATCGTCGGCGGCCGGCAGCTGGCGATCATGCCGTCCCGTACGATGCGCTGCATGCCGTCGCAACGTGACCGACGATGACCACCGCGTGCTGATGGTTGCGTACTCCTTTCGCGTCCCGTTGAGTGCCCCAAGTTTTCTGGGGAACGAACGGCAGTATGTCGACGAGTGCTTCTCGGCGAACCAGCTGTCGTCGTTCGGGCGATTCCTGGGTGATTTCGAAGCGGCGTTGGCAGCTGCGATCGGCGCGCCCTACGCGGTCGCGGTTCAATCGGGCACCGCCGGTTTGCATCTCGCGCTCATCGCGCTCGGCGTCGGGTACGGCGACGAGGTGTGGGTTTCGGACCTGACGTTCATCGCTTCGGCCAATCCGGTCGTGCACTGCGGCGCACGGGTCGTGTTGATCGATTCGGAGCCCGAGACCGGCAACCTCGACGTTTCGCTCGTGCTCAGCGAACTCGATCGACGGATTGCGACCGGCGAGGCGCTCCCCAAGGCGATCATCCCGGTCCACCTCGCCGGTCATGTCGCCCGGGTGGATCTGCTCGTCGAACGAGCGAACGAACTCGGAATCGCGGTCATCGAGGATGCGACCGAGTCGCTCGGGGGCGGATGGACCAGCGGACCGGCTGCGGGGAAGTCCGTCGGCACGTTGGGCACCGTCGGGGTCTTTTCGTTCAACGGCAACAAGCTGCTGTCGACCGGCGGAGGAGGCATGGTGGTCGCCTCCGACGCGGCGTTGTTGAGCCGCATTCGTCATCTGAGCACACAGGCGAAGTTGCCAGGCCTCGAGTATCGCCACGACGCGGCCGGCTTCAACTACCGCCTGACCAACCTCGCTGCGGCGATCGGACTCGCGCAGGTGGAACGCCTCGATGAGATCGTTGCCGCGAAGCGTGCGATTGCGCGTCGCTACGCAGAAGGATTCGAAGGAACCGGTGTCGCAGGCCCGTTTTGGCCGAACGATGTCGACCCGGTGCACTGGCTGACGACGGTTCGGGTTCGCGACCGAGACACACGCGACGGAGCGCTGAACGTGCTCCACGCGGCCGGATACGAAGCGCGCGCGCTCTGGCCGCCGCTGCGCGAGCACGCGCCCTACCGGGATGCCGCGGTGATCGGCGGCGCGGTCGCCGCAGACGTGTCGTACCGTTCGATCAACTTGCCGTCGTCGGTTGGTCTCGAACCCGACGATCAAGACGCGATTGTTGCGCTGCTCACATCGACGGTGTGACATCGGCGTTGGCGCGTGATCGTGCACGGTGCAGCGTCGCCCGATCGGTAGCGGTCAGGCCCCATCGCCAGGTCGCGACCGCCCAGAGCAGACCCGCTCCGAGTGCTCCGATCCCGAGAGCCAGTACCGGCTCCGAGAATGGGATGCCGAGGCCTGCACCGAGGACAGCGCCGATCGCCGGTACAGCGGTCGGCGCCACACCGCGCCGCAAGAACTCCGAAGCGTCGACTCCGGTCACCGCGAGCGCCGGGCGCACCAACGGCCACAGGAGACCAGCGGCTGTGAGCGCGGTTGCGACGAAGACGCCGACAACACCGAACCAGCGAGCGAACAAGACGCTCATCCCGAGGTTGGCGATGACCGCAACGGCAGCGGGACGCAACACGGCGCGTGCGTGACCGGTCGCCTGGAGGATCAACGACGCCGCCTGGGCGGGAACGGCCAGTGCGGTCCCCAGGACGGCAACGGCCGTGAGCCCGGCTGCGTCGCGGAACGTTGCGCCCATCCAGACCTCGATGATCGGTCCCGCAAGGATCGCCGCGATCGCAAGCGAGGGAATCGAGGCCAGGATCGTGAGGCGAGTTCCGCGCACGAACAACGCGCGTAGGCCATCGCCGTCGGTACGGGCGTGCAGGTGCGGTGCCGCCGAGGTAAGCGAGTGTGCGACGCCGAGCAGGGTCTGGGCGCCGTTCGTGATTTGCGTTGCGATCTCGACGAACACGACCTGGCGGGGCCCGTAGGTCACCCCGATCACGAGTCGATCCATGGTGCGATGGAGCACGCCGGTGATGTTGATTGCGCCCACGCTCATCCCGTAGGTGACCAAGTCGACAATCCGGCGGCGGCCGCCCCGTCGGAGCCGGAAAGGGAGCGTGCGCCACGCGACGACGAGCGTGACGATCGAAACCACCACGGACGCGATCGCTGCAGCGCGTGCGACCGCGACGATCGAGCCTGTCGTCGTTGCGACGAACGCGACCGCAACGCCGACACAGGTGACCCGCAGCGCATGCAACGCGCGCGATCGGTCGACCCGTTGTGTTGCCTCGATGGCTGCGTGCAGCACCGTCGAAGCGAGTTCGACGCCCGCCTGGAGCGCAAACCAGACGAGAGCAGCGCGCACCGCAGGAGTGAGCGCCGCGGGCGCGTTGAAGAGCTGTGGCAGCGCGACGCGGCCGAGCGTTGCGACAACCAACCCAACGAGGAGTGCGATGCCGACGATCATCGACGACGCGGCACCGAGCTGATGCCCGGCCTCGCGTCGGTCACCGACGGCGAGCGGGGCTGCGATCGCACGCACGGTCGCGGTGCGCGCACCGAGGTCGGCAAGCGAGAGCCACCCGTTCGTCGCTGACATCGACACGATGAGCACCCACAATCCGAACTGCTCCGTGCCGAGACCGCGCAGGGTCAGCGGCAGGGTGAGCACACCGATGACCGCGGCCCAGAGGTTCCCGGCGACCGTGACCGCTCCGTTGTGGATCGTCCGGCGGGCGAGCTCGCGGTTGGGCGCGACCGGTCGAACCGAGCCGTCGTGTCCAGAGGTCGCGTCGCGTCCACGCCGGCCCAGATCGTTCGGGCCCAGATCGTTCCGGTCCAGATCGTTCAGGCCCAGATCGTTCAGGCCCAGATCGTCGGGGCCGATGGGAGTGAAGGGCGCGCCAGCCACGCCGGAGGGTTCCGGCGCGTCCGGAGGTCGAAGATGGTCGCGGTTGTCAGTCATGGTGAGCAGGAGTCCTCACCTGATCGCGTCGGCCGTGCGCCGACCGATCTGAGCGTTCGGGCCCGCCTCGGCGTGGTTGGCTCGACACCGACGGTCTCGATCGTGCTGCCGACCCTCAACGAACGCGGCTACCTGCGCGACTGTCTCGACTCATTGGCCGGGCAGGACTACCCCAACGTCGTCGAGATCCTCGTGGTCGACGGAGGTTCGACCGATGGCACGCGGGATCTCGCCGAACGCTACGGCGGCCGCGTTGAGCTGATCGACAACCCGAAGATGTCGGCGGCGGCTGCGCTCAACGTGGGTTGGCGCGCGGCGATCGGCGAAGTCATCGTTCGGGCGGATGCGCACGCGTTGTACGCCGCCGACTACGTGACTCGCTGCGTCGCGGTATTGCTCGAGTCGGGAGCCGACGACGTCGGCGGTGCGATGCGGGCAGTCGGGACAACCGTCTTCGGACGAGCGGTCGCGGCAGTCACGTCATCGCCGTTCGGTGTCGGACCCGGCCGGTTTCACTACTCACGCGAACGTGAAGACGTCGACACGGTGTACCTCGGCTGCTACCGCAAAGCGACCTTGGCGCAGCTGGGCGGCTGGGACGAAGAGCAGCTGCAGTGGGCCGCCGAGGATCACGAGTTGAACTTTCGCCTGACGCGTGCGGGTGGGCGCATCGTGCTCGATCCGACGATCGTCTCGTGGTACTTCCCCCGAGAGTCGTGGCGAGGGTTGGCCCGGCAGTACCGGAACTATGGCGTCGGCAAAGTGTCGACCTTGACCAAGCATCGCACCTTGCCGACCTGGCGCCCGTTGGTGCCGCCGATCATGGTTGCCGCATGTGTGGGATCGGTCGTGGCAGGTGTTGTGATGCGCCGCCCGCTCCACGGAGCACTTCCCCTCGCGTTGTACGGCGCCGGCGTGAGCGCGGCGTCGGCGTCGGTTGCTCGAGATCCGGGCGTGTCGCTTCCGCACGCGGCGGTCGCGATGGCAACCTGCCATTGGGCGTACGGCATCGGGGTATTCGGAGTGCTTCGCCGTGTTCTCGCCCGAAAGGGATTCGACCGCCGACCGCGTGGAGGCCGACGCTGATGGGCTTGCCCGATTCGTTCGCGCTCGGCGTCGCCGCACGCAAGGGCGCAGAGTTGATGTTGCGCACGATCGGGGAAGCTCCCGAGCAACGCCGTGCGCGCCGGCTCGGTCCGCCGGCTCGGGGTGGCGACGGTCCGCGGGTGCTCTTCGTCACGCCGCGCGACTGGGCCGCACATGTGCAGTACGACGCAGTGCTGGCGCGGGCGTTGACGCAGCGCGGTGCCGACGTGCAGTTCCTCACGTGTGGTGGGGGACTCGAGATCTGCGATCGAGCCAACACCTACGAGGCGCCGCCGATGCCGTGCGGATCGTGCGCTCGCTATGTCGACACCTCGCTGGCCGCGCACGGGTTCGTCACTCGCCGACTTGCCGATCGGTTTCCCAGCGACGCGGCATGGCCGGAGATCGACACCCTCGGCCGTCGCGAACTCCTCGACGTCGAGTTCGACGGGCTCCCACTGGGTCGACTCGTCGACATCCCTGTGAAGTGGTTCTTGTGCGCCGGCGAAATCGGTCACGATCCGTTGGCCGGGCTGACGACGCGAGCCTTTCTCCGTTCGGCGCGACGCATCGCGGTGGCTGTGGAGGCCGCGCTCGATGCATGGGAACCCGACACGGTGGTGATGCTCAACGGACTGTTCTTGTTCGAGGCGGTGACCTGGGCCGTGTGCCGCCGGCGCGGTATCGACGTGGTCACCTACGAACGCGCGTTTCGACAAGAGACGCTGGTGTTCTCGCGCGAGCTCCCCGCAGGTTTCTACGACTTCGGCGAGGACGCATGGGCTGCGAACGACCGACCGTTGCTCCCAGACGAAGCAGTTGAGCTCGACGACTACCTCGACGTGCGTCGCCGCGGCGTCGCGTTCGACCAGTATTGGACGAACACGGAGTGGTCAGTGGAGAAGCGCAGTCCAGAGGCGCGACTCGCCGTTGCGTTCACAAACATCACCTGGGATACCGCAGTGCTCGATCGCGACGCTGCGTTCGCCGACATTCGCGCATGGGTCGATTGCTTGATCCACGAGTTCGCCGAACAGCCTGCCCATCGGCTCGTCATTCGCGTGCACCCTTCCGAAGTGCGGTTGCCGATGAAAGCGACGCGCGACTCGTTGCAGCGATACATCGAACAACAATGGCCGGCGCTGCCGACGAACGTCTCGATCGTTGCGGCCGACGACACGACGAGTTCGTATCCGCTCATGGATGCTTGCGACATCGGCCTCGTCTACACCTCGACCACCGGCCTCGAGCTCGCGATGCGAGGCAAGCCGGTCATCGTCGCTGGTCTCGTGCACTATCGCGACAAGGGATTCACGAACGACGCATCGTCGGAGGTCGAGTTCGTTGCCGCGCTGCGCGAAGGGCTGCGGGATCCGTCGTCGTTGGTCGTCGACGCCGAGCGAGCGCGGCGCTACGCCCACTTCTTCTGGTTCCGTGCTCCGGTCGCCGCGGTCGGGGTGCGTGAGCCGGTCCCCGGCCTCGCGAGGCTCACGATCACCGACGATGCGGAACTCGCCCCGGGAGTCGACGCAGGTCTCGACCGTGTCTGTCGGGCAATCCTCGAGCACGCGCCGTTCGTCGACGCGGCCTGAAGCACCTCGTCGACGTCGGCGACGAGGATCGCGCTGACGAGGATCAGGTGATGTCGAGCATGCGTTGCAGCGCAACGCGCGCCCATTCGGCGGTCACCGGATCGACGACGATCTGGTTGGTCGGCGTGCCGGCAACGATCTGTTCGAGGGTCCACGCAAGGTGCGGTTCGTCGATGCGAAACATCGTCGAGCACGGACAGATCAACGGGTCGAGCGAGACCACGGTTTTGTCCGGGTTGGCTCGTGCCAATCGTTGCACCATGTGAATCTCTGTGCCGATTGCCATGACGGTTCCCGGTGCTGCACTGGTGACCCAGTCGAGGATGCGTTCGGTGCTGCCCACTCGATCGGCGAGCTCGACGACATCGTGCGCACACTCCGGGTGGACGATGATCTCCATCCCAGGGTGCTCGGCGCGGGCCGCGTACACGTGCTCGGGACGGAAGCGTTGGTGGACCGAACAGTGTCCCTTCCAGAGCAGGAATCGCGCCGCTCGTACATCGTCAACGGTGAGTCCGCCGAGGTCGTGCCTCGGATCCCAGACGCGCATGTCGCGATCGTCGTAACCCATTTGGAAACCGGTGTTGCGTCCGAGGTGCTGGTCGGGGAAGAACAGGACTTGTTCGCCCTTCGCGAACGTCCACTCGAGGACGGCCCGTGCGTTGCTGCTCGTGCAGACCGCGCCACCGTGCAGACCGACGAACGCCTTCAGCGCAGCGGAGCTGTTCATGTACGTGATCGGTACGACTCGGTTGATGTCGACGACCTCGGCCAGCTGCTCCCAGCACTCCTCGACCTGATCGATGTCGGCCATGTCGGCCATCGAGCACCCGGCGTTGAGGTCGGGGAGGTAGACGCGCTGGTGGTCTTCCGTGAGCACGTCGGCGGACTCGGCCATGAAGTGCACGCCGCAAAAGACGATGTCGGTGGCTTCGGAGTCGGCGGCGAAGCGGGCGAGCTTGAAGCTGTCGCCGGTCGCGTCGGCCCAGCGGATGACTTCGTCGCGCTGGTAGTGGTGGCCGAGGATGCAGAGGCGGGTGCCGAGCTCGGCTTTGGCGGCGCGGATCATCGCCTCGAGTTCGGTGGGGGTGGCGAGGGTGTAGCGATCGGGGAGGGGGCGCTGGAGCCGCAACGAGCTCGGCGCAGCGGCGCGGATGTCCGCGATGCTGATCGTGCCGGTCGTGGGGCTGTCGATGGCGGTAGGGCTAGTCATGATGCCCTCCTCTCAGAGTGAGCTGAACCATAACACTCGCACTGAGCCAAAGCCAGCCACTTCTCGTTCTGACGGCCGGAGGGCGCGGAAACCCGCGTCCTCGTGGGTCAGAACGCGCAATTTCGTGTCGCAGGGTGGGGGAGGTCGAGGGCTTTATGGTCGACAGCGATGGATGACGCGACCGGAGCGCCGGACCTCGACTTCTCGACCTTCATGGCCGAGGCGGAACCACGGGTCCGGCGCGCCTTGGTCGGTCTGGCCGGACCGGAGGCAGCAAGCGATGCGACCGCCGAGGCATTCGAGTACGCCTGGGAGCACTGGAGCCGCGTCGGGCCGATGGCCAACCCGGCTGGGTACGTGTATCGCGTCGCCCGTTCTCGGGTGGGTCGCCGTCGACGACGGTGGGCGCCGGGCGATCTTCCGGGCATCGATCGGCTTCCCGACGTCGAACCGGCGCTCGCCGGATTGTTGGCGGCGTTGCCCGAGCGCCAACGGGTCTGTGCATTTCTCGTCCACGGCTGAAGCAAGAACCACATACTGAGATTCGCGCGACGGCGACCGCTCGATCATCAGGCCTACGGTGGAAGCGTGACAGGATCGACGTCCGACGCCAGGGTCTCAGGCTTGGTCATTTGTGCGGCTTCGACGATCGCCACCGGAGCGTTCGTGGCTGTGGCGGCATCCGCCGCTCGGATCGTCCACTGGCTCGGCGGCCCGATGCCCCGTCGGAAAACCAACGGGGTGACTATCTGGCAGTCGTGGATATCGTGCGATGGGGCGGTGGGCTCATGTCGGGAACCGCGCTGTTCCTTCTGACGCTTGCGTTTTCCAAACTCTGTCGACGTGGCGTTGAGTCCACCTGGTTTCCGCGTAGGGGAGGAGCGGACAGCCTTTGACATGCACACTGACGAGTCGTCAACGATCGGACCAGACGTCGACGCGATAGAAGTTCAGCGATTTCTCGACGAAGTTTTCGACGACTCGATTGTTCGCCGGTTCGGGCGAGGGGCAAAGCCATGAGAGTGAAGGCGGGTCTGGTGGTCGCGATCGATATAGGTGAGGGACTCGTCGGGTACGGTCGTGTCATCGATCCTCCGCTGATCGAGTTCTTCGACCGGATCGATCATGCCGACGAGACTCGGTCAAGCGTCGATGCGTTCGAATCAGCGCCCATACTGTTTCGCATCGACGTCATGGACAGTGCGATCAAGAGCGGGCGTTGGACAGCGATCGGGACGATGCGCGTTGAAGATCGCGCGCCGGAGATCTTCTTCAAGAAGGACACACTGACGGGCTCCCTATCTCTTTACTGGGAAGTGAGATCGACAGGCGAATGGTTCGAAGTGCCTGCGTCTCTTGAGGAGTGTGCGAAGCTCGAACGCGCGGCAGTGTGGTCAGCCTCTCACGTTGAGGACAGGCTTCGGGACCACTTTCACGGCCGTCCAAATCGCTGGGTCGAGAGCCTACGCCCGTGAAACGAGCGCGCTGCGCCGCAGTCTCGGGGTCTTGTCGGTGACGCGACTCGTGGAGGAGCCGATCTCTTGACGCTTGATCGTCATGGCGTCGTCCGTGACGGACCTATGCCGATGCCCATGAACATTGCACACCAGAAGTGAGAAACGCATACGGATTCAACGACTCGTTGCCAGGGCGAGTGGCGACCTTGGCGGGCAGACTGTTTGGGTGGCTTCAACTGCCGGGGTTACGGCTCGCCTGCGCCGCAGGATCGAACGGGACTTCGCGCTTCAGGGGAATGCCGAGGAAGTCGAGTGGATCGTCAGCCAGGCCCGCGATTCCGAGCGTATTCAGGCGGCGATCGTCCTGCTCGCGGCGGGCGATCTCGAACGACTCCTCGACGCCGTGGACCTCGCCCTCATCGACTCTCGGGACCTACTGGTCGCCGCCGAACTTGCCCATGAGGGTTGGGCGCTCCGCCTCGACGCGTGCCTCGGGCCGACCGATTAGGACGACATCGAACGTGGATTCTCCGCCATCCTGCGTCAAGCAGCGTTCCGCCGTCCTTGGACCGCAGAGGCTCGAAACGCGGACGGTCCCGAAGACGTGCTGAAACCGAAAGGGAGAACCACACGATGGACGATCGAGCGTTCATGACGCTTCTCGGCTACCTGCACCGCGTCCCGGCCGTCGAACCCATCAGTCAGGGTGTAGAGAGTTCCGGCTGGTGGCTGAAGCTCACTCTCGACATTGAGCATGAGCTGGCATGGCACGTCGTGCAGGAGTTCGCATACGTTCTCAACGGGTTGTCCCTCACCGAACGGCTGCCGACAGTCTTCAAACCCGTGTCGCCACCGCCCTACCTCAATGGCGGTCCGAACGACTACCTCTCCTGGGTCATCGAGTGCGAGTCGCCCGACTTCAGTCCGGGGACGTGCGCCGACTGGCTAGAAGGACGGTTGCCGCGCCCCGTTGAAGACCTCTCGCAGTGGGAAACTTGAGGCTGAGTTGTCCGAGGAGGAGTCTTCTTCTGCCGATGAAGAGTCCACGGCTGTCAGTGGCATTACGGCGAAGTCGGTGAGCTGCTCGGCCTCTCCGCATCGTCGGTTCGAACGCACTGCGATCGAGCGCTCGTTGCGCTCCGCCGAGGACTGAAGGTCGACCATGAACGAATCTGACGATGTCGAACGGCAACTCCGAGCGATCGCCGATCACGCCGTCGGGCTGAGCCGCCCGGCGACCGTTGCCGGCGATGTGATCCCGATCCAGCGGGCACGACGGCGGCCCCTCGTTGCCATCGGAGCGATCGCGACCGCTGCCGCCGTT
>SXGT01620944.1_pt1 | contig 16654 bp, 18 predicted proteins | sample 3176221 | NCBI WGS metagenome assembly SXGT01 (sample SAMN11356862, study PRJNA531348) | freshwater metagenome | isolation source: freshwater sample F1-120 | place: China: Fuxian Lake, Yuxi | collected 2017-12-25 | reverse complement strand
GCCGACATCGGCGTGGCGATGGGCATCACGGGCACGGACGTCTCGAAGGAGGCGGCCGACATGGTGCTGCGCGACGACAACTTCGCCACGATCGTCGCCGCGGTGGAACGGGGACGGGCCATCTACGACAACATCGTGACGTTCGTCCGGTTCCAGCTGACGACGAACATCGCCGCGATCGCCACGATCCTGTCGGCCCGCCTGATGGGTCTGCCCACCCCGTTCAACCCGATCCAGGTGCTGTTCGTGAACATCCTGGCCGACGGCCCGCCGGCCATGAGCCTGGGGCTCGACCCGCCCAAGCCCGGCATCATGGACCGCGCTCCGCGGGACCGGAACGCCAAGATCCTGACCGGAGCCCGGCTCGCCCGGATCACCGTGACCGCCGTGCTCATGACGATCATCACGCTCGGTGTCCTGCTGTGGCAGGGCGGCGATGCGCCCGGAGTGGTGCCCGATGAGAGCGCGGCGTACACGGTGGCCTTCACCCTGTTCGTGTTCCTCCAGCTCGCCAACGCCTACGTGGTCAGGAGCGGCAACCTCTCGCTGTTCAGCCGGTTCACGTTCTCGAACCGTCCGCTGCTCATCGCCTCGGCCGCCGTGGTGCTCACCCAGGTGCTCGTCGTGCAGGTGCCCTTCCTGCAGGGGGTGTTCGGCACGGTCGGGCTGAGTGTCACCGAGTGGGGGATCTGCGTCGGTGGCGCGGTCCTGCTGCTGGTCGTGGAGGAGGTGCGCTCCCTCGTGGCCCGGTCGCTCCGTGGGTCGGGCGCCGAGGACGACGCCGATGTCCGCAGCACAGCCGTTCACGACCGGGCAGCCGCCTGATGCGGGCCGCCGTGCTCGAGTCGACGGGCACGCCGCTGCGGATCGTCGACGACATCTCGTTGGAAGCGCCCCGGACCGGTGAGGTGCGGGTGCGGATCGTGGCGTGCGGGGTCTGCCACAGCGACCTGTCGCTCTGCCGGGGGTCCTTCCCGCTCATGGGCCCGACGATCCCCGGACACGAGGCGGCGGGTGTCGTCGTCGAGTGCGGACCCGGCGTGGGCGATCTGGCGGTCGGCGACCACGTCGTGCTCAGTCCGGCGCCCGCCTGCGGCCGGTGCGCCTACTGCGCCAAGGGTGCGTTCTCGGTCTGCGCCAACTCGGTGGGGATCGCCACGTCGAGCTTCCCCGACGGGAGCACCCGCCTGTCCCGACCCGACGGCATCGTCCACCGGGGCCTGAACCTGGCGGCCTGGGCCGACGAGGTGGTCGTGCCCGAGCAGGGGGCGATCCGGGTGCACCCGGACCTGCCGCTCGACGTGGCCTGCGTCATCGGGTGCGCGGTGCAGACCGGGGTGGGTGCGGTCGTGAACACCGCGCCGGTGCACCCCGGCGACGCGGTCGTGGTGTTCGGCGCCGGCGGCGTGGGCATCTCGGTGGTCCAGGGCGCGGTGCTGGCCGGGGCGGCGACGATCGTCGTGTCCGACCCGTCGCCGGACCGGCGGGCCCTGGCGCTCCGGTTCGGTGCGACCCACGTGGTCGACCCCGCCGCGGACGATCCGGTCGCCGTCGTCCACTCGCTCACCGGGATCGGTGCCGACGTGGCGGTCGATGCCGCCGGGTCGGCGGCGCTGGTCGAGCAGGCGCTGGCCGCCGTGCGCAGCGGCGGGACCGCTGTCATGGTCGGAGCGCCCCCGGCCGAGGACGAGGCCCGGGTGGGTGTCGCCGCTGCCCTGTTCACCGAGAAGCGGTTGGTCGGCTCACTGCTCGGGTCCTGCTGGGCCCCTCGGGACATTCCGCGGTTGGTGGACCTGTGGCAGGCGGGGCGACTCGACCTGGACGGACTCGTGACCCGCCGTCGACCGCTCGAGGAGGTCGATGCAGCCCTCGACGACCTGGAGGCCGGCCGAGGGCTGCGGACCGTGCTGATGGTCAGCTGAGCGAGGCCTCGATGGCGTCGATGATCGCCGGGTCGTCCGGGACCGTCTGCGGGGCGAACCGTCCGACGACCTCGCCGTCCCGGCCGACGAGGAACTTCTCGAAGTTCCACCGGATGTCGCCGTCGTGGCCCTCGGCGTCCGCGGTGGCGGTGAGCTCGGCGTACAGCGGGTGCCGGCCGTCGCCGTTCACCTCGATCTTCTCGCTGAGCGGGAACGTGACCCCGTAGGTCGCCGAGCAGAACGAGCGGATCTCGTCCGCCGTGCCGGGTTCCTGCTCGAGGAACTGGTTGCAGGGAACGCCGAGGACCGTGAAGCCCTGGTCGGCGTAGCGGTCCTGCAGGGCCTGCAGCTGCTCGTACTGGGGGGTCAGTCCGCACCGGGAGGCCACGTTGACGACCAGCGTCACGTTGCCGGCCACCTCGGACAGCACGTCGCCGGTCCCGTCGAGGGCGGGGAGTTGGGTCTCGTAGATGCTCATGTGGGGGACTCTACCGCCGGTCGGCTCCGGAGGCCGGTAGCATCCCGGATGCATGTCGGTCGATGCGGTGACGACGTTCCTGGCGCTCCTGGCGGTGCTCGGGTTGGTGTTCCTGGTGGTCACCTGGTCGGTCGCCCTGTTCGCCAAGGTGCGGGGTGGTCTGCCGGAGTCGCTGGTGCCACTGCGTGAGGCCTTCGGCGAGCTCGCCCTGCCGCTCGGCTTCGCCGTGGCGCTGACCACGACGCTCGGCAGCCTGTACCTCTCCGAGATCGCCAAGTTCCCGCCCTGCGAGCTCTGCTGGTACCAGCGCATCTGCATGTACCCGAACGTGGCGCTGTTCGCCGTGGCCTGGTGGCGGCGTGACCGGGACGTCCGCTTCTACGTCCTGCCGCTCGTCGTGGTCGGCGCGGTGATCGCCACCTACCACTACCTGCTGGAGCGGTTCCCGGACACCGTCAGCTCGTCGTGCTCGACCGACATCCCCTGCGAGACGGTGTGGGTGTGGAAGTTCCACTTCCTCTCGATCCCCGGCATGGCCTGGATCGGGTTCCTGCTGCTCGGCACGCTGGCCGTCCTGGCCCGCCCCCGACGCCCCGCAGCCGATGTGTCCGGCAATACTGTGGACGACGAGAACGACCTCCAGGAGGCACAGCCGTGAGCGGCACCACGACCCCGAACAAGAAGCCCAGCGCAGCCGACCCGTACTCCAAGCTCGCCAAGGACGTCGACTCCCGCTCGAACCTGGTCCCGATCATCGTCGGGATCATCGTCGCCGTGATGGTCGTCGTGGGTCTCATCGCCGTCCTGTCGAGCCGGTCGTCCACCACCGACGTCGAGGCCGGCACCGGTGCGGCCGCCGCCAAGGACGCCAGCCAGGAGACGGCATCGGTGCAGATCTCCGGCGAGGACCTGCCGCCGTACCCGTCGCAGCCGTCGGGCTTCCTGACCGACCCGGCCTCGGACCCGGCCACGGGCAAGACCATCCCCACGCTCACCGGGCAGTCGTTCGACGGTTCGCCGGTCACGATCTCGGCCGATGCTGGTGAGCCCCAGGTGGTCATCTTCGTGGCCCACTGGTGCCCCCACTGCCAGGCCGAGGTGCCCCTGGTCCAGCAGTGGATCGACGAGGGTCGGGCTCCCGAGGGCGTCAAGATCTCCACCGTGTCCACCGGTGTCAGCTCCGAGAAGCCCAACTACCCGCCGTCCAAGTGGCTCGCCGGTGAGGGCTGGACCCCCCAGGTGCTGCTCGACGATTCGAGCGGCTCCGCGGCCGCCGCCTACGCCCTGCCCGGCTTCCCGTACTTCGTCATGACCGACGCCCAGGGCAAGGTCGTCCAGCGTGGATCGGGCGAGGTGCCGATCGAGCAGTTCGAGACCGCGGTCATGGCGCTGGTCGGCGACTCGGCGGCTGCGCAGTCGAGCACCCCGGCGCCCTGATCCAGGGCCGGTCGGTCAGGCCGACGGTCAGTCGGTCGTGAGGCAGGCCTTGCCGACCACCCGTCGCTCCAGCAGGTCCCGCAGGGCCCGGCCGGCCTGGTCCAAGGGGTAGGCGGTCGGCTCGACCGGGTGCAATCGGTGTTCCTCCACCGCACCGAGCACCTCGTCGAACAGCACCCGGTTGTCCTCGGGATGGGCCATGGCCCACGCGCCCCAGTCGACCCCCAGGACCGACCGGTTCCTCAACAGGATCTGGTTCGCCGGCAGTCGGGGGATGTCGCCCGAGGCGAACCCCAGCACCATGAGCCGTCCGCCGTTCGTGAGCGAGCGGAGCGCCTGCTCGGCGAGCGGACCGCCGACCGGATCGACCGCCACGTCGGCGCCTCCGCCGGTGATCTCCCGCACGCGGAGCCGCAACTCGTCGGTGGAGTAGTCGACGACGTCGTGCGCACCCCGCTCGATGCAGAGCCGCAACCGGTCGGGTCCGGACGCCGCGGCGATGGTCCGCGCACCCAGGCACCGGGCCACGTCGAGCATGGCCAGGCCCAGACCGCCGGCGGCGCCCAGCACGAGCACCCATTCGTCCGGCTCCACCACGGTCCGACGGGTCAGGGTGAACCAGGCGGTCGCGTACGACTGGCCGATCGTCGCGGCCTGTCCGAACGACAGCGCCTCCGGAATCCGGATCGGGACGCTGGCCGGGACGAGCACCTCGTCGGCGAACGCCCCGAGTCCGATCGACGCCAGGACCCGGTCACCGACCTGCCAGGCCCCGTCACCGTCATTGCCGGCGGAGCCGACCTCGGAGCCGATCTCGGTGATCTCACCGGCGAGCTCGGAGCCCGGGACGAAGGGCAGCGGCGGCTGGATCTGGTAGCCGCCCCGGACGAACAGCGCGTCGACGTAGTTCAGGCCGGCGGCCCGGACCCGGATGCGCACCTGACCCGGTCCGCACGGTGCCGGATCGCGGTCGGTGACCTCCAGCAGCTCGGGTTCGCCGAGTTCCCGACACACCACGCTGCGCACGGGCCGCACGCTACCTCCGCCACCCGCCCGGCCTGCGGGATCACCGAGTGGTCCGGTTTCCCGGCCCGTGATGAGGCGACGTAGCGTCTGGGCATGCGTAGCCCCAAGGACTTCTTCAAGCCGCTCGCCGCCGGCGCTCCGGAGCCGTTGCGGGAGATCCCGTTCCGGCCGTCGCGGATGATCCACTTCTTCCCGCCGCACCTCGACAAGGTGACCGCCACGCTGCCCGAGATCGCCCCGACCACCGACGTGCTGCTCGGGAACCTCGAGGACGCCATCCCGATGGACGCCAAGGAGGCCGCCCGAGCCGGACTGGTGCGCGTCGCCCGTGAGATGGACCTGGGTGACACCCAGCTGTGGACGCGGGTCAACAGCCTGGACTCGCCCTGGGTGCTCGACGACCTGGTGACCCTCGTGGGCGAGGTCGGCGACAAGCTCGACGTGATCATGGTCCCCAAGGTCGAGGGCCCCGAGGACATCCACTACGTCGACCGCCTGCTGGCCCAGCTCGAGGCCAAGGCCGGTCTGTCGAAGCCGCTCATGGTCCACGCCATCCTGGAGACGGCCCGGGGCGTCGCCAACGTCGAGGAGATCTGCCTGGCCTCGCCCCGGATGCAGGGCCTGTCGCTGGGACCGGCGGACCTGGCGGCGAACCGCCGCATGAAGACGACCCGGGTCGGCGGCGGTCACCCGGGGTATTTGGTGCGCCAGGACCCGCCGGAGGGCGCTGAGGGACCCGAGTACGACGCCGACCGCACGTCGTACCAGCAGGATCTGTGGCACTACACGATCGCCCGGATGGTCGACGCGTGCGCCATGGCCGGGATCCTCCCGTACTACGGGCCGTTCGGCGACATCAAGGACACCGTCGCCTGCGAGGACCAGTTCCGCAACGCGTACCTGCTCGGCTGCGTCGGCGCCTGGTCGCTGCACCCGGTGCAGATCGACATCGCCAAGCGGGTGTTCTCGCCGGATCCGGCCGATGTCGCCCACGCCCAGGAGGTCATCGAGGCCATGGGCGACGGCACCGGCGCCATCATGCTGAACGGCAAGATGGAGGACGACGCCTCGGTCAAGCAGTGCCACGTCGTGGTGAACCTGGCCAAGCAGCTCGCCGACCGCGACCCGGCGCTCCGGGAGCTGTACGGCTTCTGAGGCGGCACCCGGACCCACCGTCCCCGACCCGTTCCCACCCGACCCCGTTCCCACTCGATCTGAACCTGGAGTCACCGATGTCCGACCTGCGTCCCCGCCGATCCGTCCTCTACATGCCGGGCGCCAACGACAAGGCCCTCGAGAAGGCCAAGACGCTGCCGACCGACGCGATCATCTTCGACACCGAGGACTCCGTCGCCCCCGACATGAAGGAGGTGGCCCGCGAGAAGGTCGCGGCCGCCGTGGCGTCGGGGGAGTACGGCCACCGTGAGCTGACGATCCGCGTGAACTCGTCGGAGACCGAGTGGCACGAGGCCGACCTGCGGTCCGCGGCCGAGGCGGCGCCGGCGGGGATCGTGGTCCCGAAGATCAACTCCGCCGCCGAGGTGGCGGCCGTCGAGCGCATCCTCGAGTCGGCCGGCGTGGCCGACCACACCCGCATCTGGGCGATGCTCGAGACCCCCGCCGCCATCGAGCACGCGCTCGAGATCGCCACCGCCTCGGAGCGGCTCGAGGTGCTCATCATGGGCACCAACGACCTGGCCAAGGAGCTGCGGGCCGCGCTGGTCCCGGGCCGGGCGCCGTTGCTGTGGGGCCTGGGTCGGTGTGTGAACGCGGCCCGCTTCGCCGGGAAGGTGATCCTGGACGGGGTCTACAACGACGTGAAGAACCCCGAGGGCTTCGCCGCCGAGTGCGCGCAGGGCGCCGACATGGGCTTCGACGGCAAGACCCTCATCCACCCGACGCAGGTGGAGCCGTGCAACGAGGCGTTCTCGCCGTCGGCCGACGAGATCGACCACGCCCGCCGGGTCATCGAGGCCTTCGAGCAGGGCCTCGCCGAGGGCAAGGGCGTGGTCACGGTCGACGGCCGGATGATCGAGAACCTGCACGTGGACAACGCCCGGCGCGCCCTGGCGATCGCCGATGCGATCGCCGCGCTCGGCGACTGACGGTTCAGCGGGCCCGACGGGTGCGGATGTACATGTCGATCCGGCGTCGCCGCTCCCTGACCCACCGACCGGTGGCGCCGATGACCGGTGGGACACGACGTTGCTGGATCGCCCGCTGCCACTCGCGGGCGACCTGCACCGGGACGGCGGTCGCCGCGGAGTAGTGGTGGACGGACACGACCTCGAGTCCGACCTGGTCCAGGATCCGGCGGACGATCGTCTCGTCGGCGAAGAGCAGGTGGTCCGGCAGGTAGAACGGCCGCGGGTGCTCCTCGGCGGACAGACCGGCCGTGTCCCCGGTCTCGAGCAGCAGCTCGCCGCCCGGGGCGAGCCGTTCGACGCAGGAGGCGAGGAACCCCCCGGGGTCCTGGAGGTGCGAGAAGACGTTGAGCAGCGAGATCCCGTCGAACTCGCCGTCGACCTGGCCCAGGTCCGTGCTCCGGACGTCGAGGCCCCGCTCCACGCACCCCCGGGCCTTGGTCAGGTTGGGTTCGAGTCCGATCGCGGTCAGGTCGTCCGGTCCGAAACGGACCAGGGCCGTCAGGAACTCTCCGTGGCCGCAGCCGATGTCGACCCAGGTGGCGGTCGGGCGGGGGAGCGCCGTCCCGTAGATGTCGGTGAGGATGCGGCGGTACCGGCCGATGCGGTCGGGTCGGTACCGTCCGGTGATCGCCAGGGTCGTGTCACCCCGGTGCAGGCCGTACTGGTGCGCCGCCGCCGTGGTCTCCGGGTCGGGGCGCGGTGTCACGTGCAGGACCCCGCACCCGGCGCAGCGAACCAGCTGGAACCCGTTCTCCTCGGCGTAGGGGGTGGCCCGGTCGCCGCCGCAGACGGGGCACCGGCCCGCATCGCTCGTCGTGCTCAAGGTCGACCTGTCCGTGTGCGCCGCGTGTCGGGCACTCTACGCTGGGCGCCGTGAGCGATCCGCAGTCCACCCCGCCCGGATGGTACGCCGACCCGAACGGCCAGCAGCGCTGGTGGGACGGCACGCAGTGGGGCGACGTGGCCCCACCGCCGGTGCCTGCCGTGGCTGATCCGAACGCGTTCGGCCAGCAGGGCTACGGCCCGGCCCAGATCGACGCCGAGAAGGGAATGGCGACACTCGCCCAGGCGCTCCCGCTGCTGGTCGGGTTCTGGGGCCCGCTGATCATCTACCTGGTCACCAAGCCAGAGCAGCGCTTCGCCCGGCACCACGCCGCCGAGGCGCTGAACTTCTCGATCACACTCGGGATCGGGTTGATCGTGTCGGGCCTGTTGATGTTGGTGCTGATCGGGTTCGTGCTGTTCCCGATCGTGCTGGTCGCCGGTGTCGTGTTCCACATCATCGCCGCGCTCGCCGCCAACCGGGGCGAGTGGTACCGGTACCCGATCAACCTCCGGCTCGTGTCCGGCGCCGTGGAGTGACCCCGGGCGACGTCGACGAGTCGGCGCTCGTCGCGGAGCGGCTGCTGCGGGTGATCGACGAGGGACAACGGACCGCCACCTACAAGCTGGCGCTCGTCCTGGCCCTGCTCGACGCCTGCGCCGAGCGGGTCGATCCGGCGGGCCGGGCACCGGCACACCTGCACACCCGTGAGGTGGCCGACCACGTCGTGCGGCTCTACCTGCCGCAGGTGCGCGCGTACCTCGGGGTGGCACCGTCCGATGGTCCGCTGCGCCAGATCAGCAGCGGACGCGCGGTGACCGTGCAGGCGGTGCTCGCCCTCCACCTCGAGTCCGGGGGAGCCACCTCCGCCGAGGTCGCTCGGGCGCGGACCCCCGAGGCGTACGAGCGCTGCCTCGACGAGGTCGAGGTCAACTTCGCCCGGTTCCCGATCATCAGGTTGCAGGTGGTCGGCGGCGAGACGCTGCCGTTTCTCTACGACGTCGACTGGAACGAGCGCGTGACCCTGACGCGACTGCACGAACAGGGTGGCGGTCGGCTCCGGTTCCGGGCCGGGGCATCCGACTCGCTGGTGCGCCTCGCTCCGCTCATCCGGCCGCTGGTCGAGCTCCACTGGGTCCGACAGGTCGCCCGGTGGAACGGGATCGACAGCGAGACCGAGCAACTCCACCGCCACCTGTTCGGAACGGCGCGGGTCTCGTTCCCGGGGTGGCTCCGCTCCGGGCTGGCCGAGATCCAGGGGGGTGACTGCTTCTACTGCGGTGACCGGCTCCCGGCGACGGCCCATGTCGATCACGTGCTCCCCTGGAGCCGGTTCCCCAACGATGCGGTCGAGAACCTGGTGCTGGCGGATGCCCGGTGCAACAGCTCGAAGCGTGACCTGCTGGTCGGCCACGATCTGGTGGCCCGGTGGGCGCACCGGCTGCGCAGCGACATCAGCGCGCTGCTCGGCGAGGCGGCCGACCGAGGGTGGGTCGGCGATCCGGTGCGTTCCGTGGGACTGATGCGGGCCGGGTACGCGCACCTTCCGGAGGGCACGCCGCTGTGGCTCGGTCGCGATCAGGTGGCGCTCGACGACCTGGCCGGGATCAGGGCGACGCTGGCCGAGCTCGTCACCGACTGACGCGCCGGGGAAGGGTCAGGCCGCCCCGCCGGTGTTGGTGTGCCGGGCCACCAGCTGGCGGGCGATCACCTTCAGGCACAGCGTCTCATCCGCGCCCTCGAAGATCGACAGCACCCGGGCGTCCACGAACAGCCGGCTGACCGTGTACTCCTCGGCGTAGCCCATGCCGCCGTGGATCTGCATGGCCTCGCGGGTGACCCACTCGGCGGCCTTGCAGACGTAGGCCTTGATCATCGACGCCTCGAGCGTGCCCTCGCCCTTGGCCATCATGCGGGCCACCTCGTAGGAGAACTGCCGGGCGCCCTGGACGGTCACGGCCATGCGGGCGAGCTTCGCCTGCGTCAGCTGGTAGTCGAAGCCCGGCTGGCCGAACACGGCCCGGTCCTTGGCGTACTGGCGGGCCAGTTCGAGCGCCGACTGCATGACGCCGACGGCGCGGGCGGCGGTCTGCAGGCGGCCGTTCTCGAACCCGGCCATCTGGTAGTAGAAGCCCTTGCCCATGCCGCCCTCGCCGCCGATCAGGTTGGCCTCGGGCACGAACCAGTTGTCGAAGGCGATCTCGTAGGAGTGCCTGCCGCGGTAGCCGACCGTGTCGATCGGCCGCCCCTCCATCTTGCCGCCGCCGTGGTCGTTGTCCTGGGTGAGCTCGAAGCCGTGGGCGTCGCCCCGCTCCTTCGGGACGATGAACATGGACAGGCCCTTGTGGCCGGCGTTGCGGTCGGGATCGGTGCGGGCCAGGAGCATGAGCACGTCGGCCCGGGCGCCGAAGGTGCACCAGGTCTTGACGCCGTTGATCAGGTAGCCGCCGTCGGTGGCGGTGGCCGTGGCCTTCACGCCGGCCACGTCGGAGCCGTAGTCGGGTTCGGTGACGGCCACGGCGTTCATGACCTCGGCGGTGGCGAGCTTGGGCAGCCACTCCTGCTTCTGCTCCTCGGTGCCGCCGGCCTCGAGGGCCCGGGCCAGGATCTCGGGCCGAGTGATCAGCGAGCCACCGGCGCCGAGCGAGCCGCGGCTCAGTTCCTCGGTGGCGACGACCATGCCGATGTAGTCGGACTCGTCGCCCGAGGCGAAGCCGCCGAACTCCTCGGGGATGGACAGTCCGAACGCGCCCATCTCGGCCAGGCCGGTGATGATGTCCTCGGGGATGTCGTCGTTCTCCCGGTGGATGTGCTCGGCGATCGGGACGAGCTGCTCCTCGGCGAACCGGCGGAACGTGTCCTGGACGAGCTCGAAGTCGTCGCTCAGCCCGCGGGGCCCGTCGGTGTCGGCCAGCGAGGCCAGGAACGCCGGGTCCCGGTAGGTGGCGACGAACTCCCGGGTGCTGTCCAGGGCGGTCGGGGAGACCCCCCACTCGGCCTCGCGGCCGAACACCTTGCCGGCCAGTTCGGCCAGTGCGTCAGCGGTGAATGCGGCCGTGACCAGCGACTCGGTGTCGCCACGGGACCCGTAGGAGAGCAGGCCCCGGGCCGCCATGACGGCCGCCGCTGCGTGCGCCACGTCGTAGGCGAGCACCTGGTTGTCGTCGATGCCGTCGCGGGCCAGGCGACCGACCCCGGCGTCGACGACGGCCTGGGCGGCGTCGAGCACCGTGGCGGTGGCGACCAGGTCGGCGGAGGTGGGGACGGCGGTGGCCTGCTCGTTCGTCATGGTCGGCAGGTTACCGCCGGGTCACTTGCGGCTCCCAAGCCCCGGCCCGGTCGGGGCTGGCCGCCGCCGAGTGCCGAGCGGTACCGTCCGGCGGTCCGGCCCGAGCAGCACAGGAGCACGCACATGACCGTCCACGATCGTCCGTTCGGCCGCTACCTCGAGGACTTCGAGCCCGGCGACATCTACCGGCACTGGCCCGGCAAGACCGTCACCGAGTACGACGACCACCTGTTCTGCATGATCACGATGAACCACCACCCGTTGCACACCAACGAGTGGTTCGCGCAGAACGAGACGGTGCACGGGAAGAACGTCGTGGTCGGCAACCTCGTGTACTCGCTGGTGCTGGGCATGAGCGTCCCCGACGTGTCGGGCGCGGCCATCGCCAACCTGGAGATCGAGACGCTCCAGCACAAGAACCCGACCTTCCACGGCGACACGATCTACGCCGAGACGCGGGTGCTCGAGAAGCGGGAGTCCTCCAAGGGCGACCGGGGGATCGTCACGGTCGAGACCAAGGGGTTCAACCAGCACGGCGTCGAGGTCTGCTACTTCCGGCGCAAGGTGATGGTGTGGAAGGCCGAGTCCGCCCCGGTCCGCAAGCGGCCCTACGGCGACGACGTCTGGGACGCCTGAGCGCCGCCGGGTGACGGTCGACCCGGTCGCCGCCGGCGGGTTCGCCGCTGCGGCGCCGACCTACTCGCGGATCCGGCCGACCTACGCCCGGGCCGCCGTCGGCCGCATCGTGGAGGTGGCCCGGTCGACCCCGGCCGGGCGGGATGCCGAGGTGCTCGACGTCGCTGCCGGGACGGGGATCCTCACCGGCCAGCTCGCCCGGGCCGGGCTTCGCTGCACCGCCGTCGAGCCGCTCGCGGAGATGGCCGCCCAGTTGCGGCGGTCGCTGCCGGCGGTGCCTTGCGTCGGCGGGGTCGCCGAGGCGCTCCCGGTGCGCCGCGGGTCGTTCGACCTGGTGACGGTCGCCCAGGCGTTCCACTGGTTCGACCCCCCGGCGGCGCTCGCCGAGATCCGGCGGGTGCTGCGTCCGGGCGGCCAACTGGTGCTCGCCTGGAACGTGCGTGACGCATCCGTCGGGTGGGTGGCGGACCTCGACGACCTGGTCGAGCACCACAGCGGCGGCCGCCCGTACTCCCAGCACGACGAGCGCCGGTGGGCCCGGGTGGTCGAATCGGCCGGTGGGTTCGGCGACCTGGTCGAGGAGCGCTTCGACAACCCGGTGTCGACCACCGTCGACGGCGTCCTCGACCGGGTCCGGTCCATCTCGTTCGTCGCCGTGTTGCCGCCGGAGCGACAGGCCGCCCTGCTCGAGGAGGCCGCGCGGCTGCTGCGCGACGCCCACGGGCTCGAGGGCACCTTCGACTACCCGCACCACACGGTCCTGGACCGGTGCGCCCCGCTCGACCCGTGAGCCGTCGGCCGTCCACCGGGGCGGCGGTGACGACCGCCGAACAGCGGCGGGTGCTCGACTGGGCCGCCGCCCACCACCGTGATCTCCCGTGGCGCCGGACCCGGGACCCGTGGCGGGTGCTGGTGGCCGAGGTCATGCTGCAGCAGACGCAGGCGGACCGGGTCGTCCCGCGCTACGAGGCCTTCACCGCGGCGTACCCCGACCCGGCGGCCTGTGCGGCGGCACCGCTCGACGAGGTGCTCCGGGCGTGGAGCGGACTCGGCTACCCGCGCCGGGCCCGCAACCTGCGGAGCACCGCCCAGCGGGTGGTCGCCGAGCACGGCGGGCAGCTGCCCCAGGACCTGTCCGCGCTGCTCGCCCTGCCGGGCATCGGTCCGTACACGGCCCGGGCCGTGCTGGCGTTCGCCTTCGAACAGGACGTCGCCGTCGTCGACACCAACACCGGCCGGGTGCTGGCGAGGCGGGCGGGGGAGCGGCTCACCCCCGCACGGGCCCAGGCCGCGGCCGACGCCTGGGTGCCCGCCGGCCACGGATGGGCCTGGAACCAGGGGCTGCTCGATCTGGGTGCCGAGCGGTGCCGACCGAAGGACCCGGCCTGCAGCGGCTGTCCCGTCCGACGGACCTGCGCCTGGGCCCGGGCCCGGTGGCCGTCTCCCGACCCGGCCACGAGGTCGGCCGGGGTCTCGGTCCGCCAGGCGCCCTTCGCCGGGTCGGCCCGACAGGCCCGCGGCCGGCTGCTCCGGGCGCTCGAGGGTGGACCGGTGAGGCTCCTCGACGTCGCCGAACTGGTCGGGTGGGCGGGGCGCGACCCGGCCGAGGTGGACGACCTGGTGCAGTCGCTGCTGGCCGACGGCCTGGTCCACCGACGGGCCGCCCGACTCCACCTGGGTGGCGACTGAGGGACCGAGATATCCGTCACACCCCCGTGTCCGTTCCCCTGGCGTTCACCTATCGTTGGAGCACTCCCGGGGGCCGATGCCGGGACCGACGCACCTGCCGAGGGGGCATGGCCGAGATCACGTTCTACGGGGTGCGTGGTTCCACACCGTGCGCATGCGACAGCGTGGCGCGCTACGGCGGCAACACCTCGTGCGTGGTGGTCACCTCGGAGGACCACGACCCGGTGATCCTCGACCTGGGAACGGGACTGCGTTTCTTCGGTCTCGACCGTCCGTTCGACGCACCGTTCCGCGGCACGGCGCTGGTGACCCACCTCCACTGGGACCACGTGCAGGGCCTACCGTTCTTCTCGCCGCTGCTCGTCCCCGGTGCCCGACTCGACCTCTACGGTCCGACCCAGGATCCCGACGGCCTGGAGGCCGCGGTCCGGCGGTTCGTCCAGCCTCCCTACTTCCCGGTGGCCGTCGACGACCTGCCGGGTGACATCGTCTTCCACGACACGCCGGCGGGCAGCTTCGACATCCCCGGAGCGCAGGTCGAGGCCGCCTGGGTGCCGCACGTCGGCCCGACCTTCGGCTACCGGATCACGACCGGCGGCGTGAGCATCGCCTACGTGAGCGACCACCAGCAGCCCGTCCTCGGGTCGACCGACGTCGACCCGGAGGTCCTGGACCTGTGCCGCGGGGTGGACGTCCTGATCCACGACGCGCAGTTCGACGACCTGGAGTTCTCCATGCGGTCGGACTGGGGCCACTGCACCGTCGACTACGCCGTGGAGGTCGCGGCCCAGGCGGGCGCCCGCACGCTGGTGCTGTTCCACCACGACCCGGCCCACACCGACGTGCGCATCGACGAGCTGCTCGTCGGCGCCCGACGTCTGGCCGCCGAACGTGGCGTCGAGCAGGTGCTCGCCGCGTCCGAGGGCCTGCGGCTGGAGGTGGCCGCCGACCCGGCCGCCCCGGCCCCCCGTCGTGACCGCGACCCCGGCTCACAGCCGGCGGCAGCGGGCGCCTGAACCGTCTAGCCTGCGCCGCCGTATGACGGATCCGACCGCACCCGACGGCGATGCCGTGGTGGAGATCGACCCGCAGGTGTTCCGGCAGGTGCTCGGGCACTTCCCGACCGGGGTCACCGTGGTCGCCGCCCGTGACGGCGACCGTCCCGTGGGCCTGGCGATCGGCTCGTTCTTTTCGGTCTCGCTCGACCCGCCGCTGGTCGGCTTCTGTGTGTCGGAGGGGTCGTCGACCTGGCCGATCATCGAGTCCCACGGGGCGTTCGGGGTGAGCGTGCTGGCCGACGATCAGCACGAGGTCAGCAACACCTTCGCATCCCGCGTCGACGACAAGTTCGCCGACATCTCCTGGGAACCTGCTCCGATCACCGGGTCGCCGCTGATCCACCAGGCGGTCGCCCACCTCGACTGCGAGCTGTTCGACCAGTTCCCCGGCGGAGACCACGTGGTCGTGCTCGGCCGGGTCCGCGCGCTGGAGATCCACCGGGCCGACGTCGGCGCGCTCGTGTTCGCCCGCGGCGGCTACGGCCGACACGAGTCGCTCGGCTGATCGGCGCCGGGGTCGAGGACGCAGGGAGCAGGCCGTGGCCGTCTACGCACTGGGGGAGCAGGTCCCCGAGATCCATCCGACCGCCTACGTGCACCCCGATGCGGTCGTCATCGGCTCGGTCGTCATCGGTGCCCAGTCCTCGGTGTGGCCGGGTGCCGTGGTCCGCGGTGACGACGGCTTCATCTACATCGGCGAGCGGTGCAGCATCCAGGACGGGGCCGTGCTCCACACGACGCCGATGCACCCGACGACGCTCGGCGACGATGTGACCGTCGGCCACCAGGCGGTGCTCGAGGGCTGCGTGATCGAGGACAAGGCGCTCATCGGGATCGGCTCGATCGTGCTGCACGACGCCCGGATCGGCCGCGAGGCCGTGGTCGGGGCCGGAGCGTTCGTCGGCAACCGCAAGGTCGTGCCGCCCCTGGCCATGGCCCTCGGTGTGCCGGCGACCATCCGTGAGGACGCCGTGACCCCGGGTCACTTCGACCTGGGCGTGGCCTCGTACGTGCAGCGGACCGGTCGCTACGCCGAGCACCTGCGCCGGCTCGACTGACCCGGCCGCCCGCCGCGGCGGTCGTCAGCCGCTCGACGTCGAGGCGAGCCAGTCCACCCAGGCCGGGCCGCCGACGTTGCGGGCGACCGTGAACGCCGCCAGCACCACCACGACGACGGCGCCCAGCGCGATCGACGCCCGCGCCGACGACGGCCAGGGGACCGGCGTGGTTCGGCCCCGCCACGACCGCCACAGCCAGACGAGGAGTCCGACGGCGACGAGCGGCAGGGCGACGGCGAGCAGGACGTTGTGGTCGGCGGCGGCGAGCCAGTCCCCGCGGGTGAGGGCGTTCACGCAGCGCATCCCGCCGCAGAACGGGCAGTCGACGCCGAACACGGACTGGGAGGCGCAGAGCGCCACGCCGTCGTCGCCCGGGTTCCAGGCCGCCGTGAGCACGCAGCCGCAGGCCACGGCGCCGACGGCGACGGCGGGGCCCACCCACCCGGGTCCGGACGAGCGGTCCGATCCGGGGTCGTCCGTTCCTGCGGGCGGTGTCGCCGTCGCCTGATGGCTCACGGGCCCGATGCTACGACCGTGCCGACCTGTCGGCAGGCGGCCCGGGTTGTTACTATCCCCGTAGGAGAAATCCCCCACGACCCAGGAGCGCCCCATGTCGGTCGACCTCGACCTCTCCAAGTACTCGCTCGGTTGGAGCGACGAGGAGGACTACGTCTTCAAGCCGAAGCGAGGCCTCGACGAGGCGATCGTGCGGGAGATGTCGTGGATGAAGGGCGAGCCCGACTGGATGCTCGACTTCCGGCTCAAGAGCCTGAACGCCTTCGACCGTCGGCCCATGCCCAACTGGGGCGGCGACATGTCGGAGATCTTCTTCGACGACATCTACTACTACATCAAGCCGACGGAGGGGCAGGTCGAGGACTGGGACGACCTCCCGGACGCGATCAAGAACACCTACGAGAAGCTCGGCATCCCCGAGGCGGAGCGCAAGTACCTCGCTGGCGTCACGGCCCAGTACGAGTCCGAGGTGGTGTTCCACCGCAACCGTGAGGACCTCGAGCGTCAGGGCGTCGTGTTCTGCGACATGGACACCGCACTGCGGGAGTACCCCGAGATCGTCAAGCAGTACTTCG
>SXGT01925524.1_pt1 | contig 16660 bp, 11 predicted proteins | sample 3176221 | NCBI WGS metagenome assembly SXGT01 (sample SAMN11356862, study PRJNA531348) | freshwater metagenome | isolation source: freshwater sample F1-120 | place: China: Fuxian Lake, Yuxi | collected 2017-12-25 | reverse complement strand
TGCGCGCCGCCCGGATCGAGGAAGCGAAGTGGCTGGTGGTGACGCTGCCCGACGCGGCGAGTCGCGTCGCCATCGTGGCCACCGCGCGCGCGCTGCGCCCGCGGATCAACATCGTGGTGCGCGCGCGCTACCTCGAGGAGAAGTCGGCGCTCGAGCGGGTCGGCGCCGACTCGATCGCCTACGAGGAGGCGGAGGTCGCCGTCGAGCTCGCCCGCCTGCTGCTGCGGCAGCTCCACGCCGCACCGGCGTTGCTGGAAGCGGAGGTCGCCACGATCCGCTCGGAGATCGCCGTGCGAACCGGATTCTCGATGGTGTTTCCGGCGGCCGAGAAAGTTGCAGCGCCAAGCAACGGCCATGGCGCCCCGCCGTCCGACCCGCGCGCGCCAACCAACGGCGTCGACGCGACACCTCCTCCTGCGCGCGAACCCCCGCCGCCGACCTGACGAACGCCCGACGCCCGACTCGACGCCCGCGATGACTTGTGACCGCGGTGGTCGACACTCGCTAGTTGCCGACAGCCGCAGATAGAGACGGGGGCATTACCGCGAGGACACTCTCGTGGCGACACCCCACATCCCCCAGTTCCTGCTCCTCGGACGACGTCGCGTCGACCTGCTCGCGCGACGTTTCGAGCCGTGGCCCCCGAGCGAACGCGAAGCGCAGCTCGGCTGCGCAGGCCGCCTGACCCGCACCGAGGCGGCGATCCTGCGCCTGCTCGCGGCGCACGCGCCGGCGACAGTTGCACGCGAGGAGTTGCTGCGCGCGCTGTGGAACCTCGCTGCGCGCAGCTCGCGAACCCTCGACACCCACGTCACGCGGTTGCGGCGGAAGCTCGAAGATGACCCGTCGGCACCCCGTCACCTGATGACCGTCTACCGCGTCGGGTACCGGCTCGAGTGGGCGGAGCAAGGGGGGGCGACCGGCCCTGCCTCCTCCTCGACCGTCGCCACCCCCCCCGCGATCGACCCCGCCTCCTCGCCGTTCCGCGCGGCTCCCCCCTCATCGAACGGCCATTTCGGTCCCTCCAACAGCGCCGCGGCTGCGTCGTAACCTCTGCCGCGGAACCGCCTCGGACGGCGCGCCGCGCTACGGAGAGCACGACATGAAGGCGAACTGGACCAATGCACTGGTGTTGATGGGCGTGACCGCGCTGCCGTTGGTCTCGCCCTGGATCGACGACCCGAAGGCGGCCGTGCGAGGCGACGACCTCTCGGCGCAAGTCCGCGAACTCGGCAGCAGCGACACCGACGTGCGCAAGCGCGCCTTCGAGGCGCTGGAGAAGCGCGGCGAAGCGGCGCGCGCCGAGCTCGAGAAGGCGGCGAAGAGCGACGATCCCGAGATGCGTTTCAACGCCACGCTCCTGCTCGATCGGCTCGAGGATCAGCGCGCGGTGCGTCAGCGCGCGCTCAACTCGGTCGGCGGCCCCCGCGGCTGGCTGCGCGATTCGGGCGAGGCGAACGGCGGCGACGAAGCGCAGGAGCAGGGCGCTCCGCCGCGCCTCTCGCTGCGACGCGGCACCGAAGCGTGGCCGACCCCCTTCGACCCGACGCAGCTCGAGCAGCTCCACCGCCAGTTGTTGCGGCGTCTCGAAGGGCTGAACGGCGAGCTGAGCCCCGGCAGCGTGATGTCCCGCAGCAGCGAGGTCGACGGCGTCCGCGAGAAGCTGACCATCCGCGTCGAGGCGAACGGCCGCGCGGTGGCCGAGGTCGAGCGCGACGGCAAGCAGGAGCGTTACGAGGCCGAGTCGCTCGACACGCTGCGCGCCGAGCATCCCGAGCTCTTCGAAGGGTTCGGCGCCGTGCAGCTGCGCACTGCGCGGCCCCCCGCTGCAGCGACCCGCCCGAAGGTCGAGCGCCTGGCGCCGGGCCGCGGCTTGATCGAGCGCGAGGTCGCGACGCAGGACGGCCCGCGCCTTGGCGTGCAGGTCGAGCCGATCCACCCCGCGGTCGCCGAGTACCTCGAGCTCGACGAGGGGGTCGGGTTGCGGGTCATGGAGGTGGTGGCAGGCAGCGCCGCCGAGAAGCTCGGCGTCCGGCGCAACGACCTCGTGATCGAGGTGAACGGCCGCATGATCCGCGGCGTGGCCGACGTGCAAGCGGCTCTCGGCCAGGAAAAGGACGCCGCCGAGGACGCGGTGGTGACGGTCCTGCGCAAGGGCGTGCGCCTCGATCTCTGAGCGCCGGGGAACGGCGAGCCCTGTGCAACCGAAACGGCGCAGTACGACACTCACCGGATGGCCGGTCGGTGAAGCTGCCCGACTCCGACCGGTGCAGTGCCCGATCGCGTGGGTGATTCGTGCAGGTGCTGCGTCGGCACTCCCGCGCCGGATCGCTCCCGTCGCGACCGGATTCCCTTCGCCTTGCGTCGACCGGACCGCCTGACTCCGGTCGCCTCTGAACGTCCGAGCAGCCGACACCCTGCGGCTGCGCGGGCGTTCTTTTCGTGCCGCGCTGGCCCCGCCGGCCGCACCGCGCGCCGTGCGCCGATCTTCACGCCGCGATGGGCGTCTTCCTTTCGGAGCGCGGGCGTACTAAGAGTGCCTCGGAATCGACCGCCGTCAGGGCCTGCGTTCGGATGAGCGCGGCCGTGGCGGGCGTGATCGCGACGCGGATGTTGTCCTCCTGCTGCCCACTTCTTCGATATCGGAGCGAACGTGCATCGAGATGGCTTGGCCGGCTACGAGCGAGCGGTAGCGCTGGCCCTGATGAAGGTCCGTGAACTCCATGGCGCCGGCGCGCTGCCCCCCGTCCTCGAGGCGCTGACGCTGATCGCGCCGCCGCGCGGCTTCGCGGCGCACATCGAGCTGCGCCCCTACACCGACCACGCGCGCCCCGACGACGGGCAGCGCGACGGCGGCTGGGATCCGAGCAATGGCGAGGTCCACCTCACCTTCGAGCCGGCGCGCGACGATGCCGGCCCGCGCGAAGAGCGACGCGACGACCGCCGCACCTACGACGACCGGCCGCGATTCGAGCGCGCCCCGCGCCAGGAGCGCGGCGATCGGCGCGAGCCGGAGTTCGCGCCGCCCGATCCGGAGCAGGCGCTGCGCGACGTGGTCGGCGTGGTCGCCCACGCGGAGTCGGACCCGGCGTTCAAGTTCCTCGCCCTCAAGTACCTGCGCGATCAGCTGCTGCCGCGCCACATCGCGTGGGGCGTGGTGCAGAACGAGGCGCAGATCCAGATCAACCGCGCCATCGACGCCGGCCTGCTGGTCACCGGCAAGGTCGAGAACCCGCGCATGCCGCAGTACCCGGTCACCGCCGTCGCGCTCAACCGCGACCACCCGCAGGTGCAGGAGCTGCTGGCGAAGACCGGCGGCGGCAAAGCTGCGGGTGCGAGCAGTGGCGCCGCGACCGCGGCCGACGCGCTGCCCGCGCTCGAAGACGAGGACGACGAGCCGAGCTGAACCGCACCCGCGGCGCTCGAGCGCCACGCCGAGGAGGATCCGCGATGGCGTTGCCGCTCTTCGTGGTGGACGCCTTCGCCGAGGCGCCGTTCAGCGGCAACCCGGCCGGAGTCGTGCTGCTCGAACGGCCGGCCGACCCGCGCTGGATGCAGCTCGTCGCGCGCGAGATGAACCACGCGGAGACCGCCTTCGTCCACCCGGAGTCGAGCCGCGGTGACGGCTCGTGGCGGCTGCGCTGGTTCACGCCGACCGTCGAAGAAGACCTCTGCGGCCACGCGACGCTGGCCACCGCTCACGTCCTCTGGGAGAGCGGGCGCCTCGCTCCGGCCGCCACCGCTCGCTTCCTCACCCGCAGCGGCGAGTTGACCGCGCGGCGGCTCGCTGCGGGCGCGATCGAGCTCGACTTCCCCGCCGAAGTGGCGCGCGAGGAGGCGCCGCCCGCCGCGCTGCTGCCGGCGTTGCGACTGCCCGCGCCGCCGCGCTTCATCGGTCGCAATCGGCTGGACTGGCTCGTCGAGCTTTCCGAGCCCGGCGCCGAAGCGACGCTCCGCGCGCTGCAGCCCGACCTCGCGGTGCTGGCGACGATCGAGAGGCGCGGCGTCATCGTCACCTGCGCCGCCACGCGCCCGGGCCCGATCGACTTCCTCTCGCGCTTCTTCGCCCCCGCCGACGGCGTCCCCGAAGACCCGGTCACCGGCTCCGCCCACTGCGCGCTCGCCCCCCACTGGGCCGCGCGCCTCGGCCGCTCGACGCTGACCGGCTTCCAGGCCAGCGAACGCGGCGGCACCGTCGGCGTCGAGCTCGCCGGCGCACGCGTCCTGCTGCGCGGCCGCGCGATCACGACCGTGAAGGGCGAGCTGATCGCGTAGCGGTGAGGGGTGGGGACGGCGAGAGGCGGCGACGCGGCGCGCCGCGGCACGCCGGTGCACGCCGCTCCCTCCGTCGAGAAGGCGCGGCACCTTGCGACCGGTTCCGCCATTCCCCGGAGTGGCGGACGCGATCGGCGTCCCGCGCCCCATGGAAGCGGAGCATCGGAAATGAAGTCGAAGCACCTGTTCGCGGGACTCGTCGCGACCGCCGCGTTGGCGGTCGGCGCGTCGGCGGCCATCGCACCGAGCGCGGTCGAGATCTACCCGTACCAGTACGACGTCTTCAGCACCGGGCTCACCTTCGCGCCGATCGACATCGCCGTCAGCGCGCCGATCGGCGTCAACGTCAACTGGCCGAACCACTACCTCTTCGTCATCGACGCCGCCACGAACGAGCTGCACCGCTACACGCTCGACTCGACCGGCGACCTGGTGAGCCAGGTGCCCGCGGTCTGGTTCAGCGACCCGAACGGCACGACGCGCGTCACGGCCGTCGCGCTCGACGACAACACCACCTCGCCGACCTTCGGCTACGTCTACCTGGCGACGCAGGACCTCAACACGTCGCAGTGGACGCTGCGCACCTTCGACAGCACCGGCACGCCAGGGATCTGGAGCCAGGATCCGATCGGCTGGAAGGACATCGTCGCGCTGGCGGTCGACAAGCACGGCGACGTCTACGTCGCCGACGCCGGGCTCGGCACCACGTTCCGCTACGGCGTGAGCCAGTTCGCGAACTGGATCAGCGTGCAGCTCGTCTCCGCGAACGCCGCGTTCATCCCCTACAACCCGATCCCGGCCGACGTGACCGTGACCGAGAGCGACCTCGTGCTGGTGGTCGACCAGTCTGGCACCCTGATGGCGTCGAACAGGAACGGCACCGACTTCTTCAACCGCTCGTTGGGCGCGCCGCTGATCGGGTCGCAGAGCATCGACGCGCACGACCAGAGCGAGCGGCTCTGGGCGCTCGACCCGCCCGGGCCGGCGGTGAGCCAGTTCGCCGACCGCTTCTTCTTCCCATCGTGCTACGCGGGCAACGGCTTCGGCAACAGCGTCGACGGCCAGACCGATCCGAGCGGCCCCGGCTTCTTGAGCGCTCCGGTCCGCGTCGAGTTCGCCCGCTTCTTCGACAAGCTGCCGACCGTCACGGCCCCGCGCTGCAGCGAGCGCGTCTTCGTCGCCGACCCGAAGGGGAGCCGCGTCGTCTCCTTCCTCGTGCAGCAGGTCGCGCGCCAGCCGTCACCGAAGCCGGACGCCTGGTGGCGCTTCGACGAGCTCGGCAACACGCTCCTCGACTCGTCGGGCAACAACAACACCGGCTTCTTCACGCCGTGGATCCCGGCCGCGCGCGAGGAAGGGATGGTGAAGAACGGGCTGGTCTTCGACGACTTCGGGGATGGCGTCCGCGTGCCGAGCTCGCCATCGATCAACGTCGGCACCGGCAGCTTCACGCTCGAATGCTGGGTGCGCACCTGCGACACGCGCGCCGTCCGTGACATCGTCGACAAGCGTCTCATGGCGGGCCCGAACGCGCTGGCCGGATACGCGCTCTACCTGTTCAACGGCTACCTCTCGTTCCAGATCGCCGCCAACAACACCTGGTGGAACGTCGGCACCGCGCCGCTCTCGGCCGGGTTCGTCGCCGACGGGCTCTTCCACCATCTGGCCGTCGTCGTCGACCGCGACCCCTCGAGCCCGAACCTCAACAAGCTCCTCTTCTTCGTCGACGGCCAGCAGGTCGGCGCGCCCATCACGATCCCGCCCGCCGTCCTCGGCAACCTCAACAACAACCGGCCACTGCTGATCGGACGCCATCCGGTCTCGGGCGAGGCGCAGGCGCTGAAGGGCGAGATCGACGAGGTCACCCTCTTCAAGCAGGCGCTGAACGGTGCGCAGATCCAGAAGATCTTCGACGACCGCGGCGCCGGGAAGCCGTGAGAGCTCGCGAGGAGAGCCGGGATCTAGCGACACGACGTGGAAGCGCGACGCCGGCCGGCGTTGTCCTGCGTCGCCCTGGTGCTCAGCGGGGCGAATCCGATGCGCCCGGCTCCCGGCGTCCGAAGTCGAGCCGCTGGTAGACGCGCGCCAGGACGATCAACACGATCCCGAGCCCGAGGAACGAGGCGACGCGCCAGAGGTCGCGCAACTCCGCGGCGTCGACGAGGAAGATCTTGAGGACCGCGGCGAGCATGACCACCGCCGAAGCGGCACGCACGGCGAGGCTGCGCATCCAGACGGCGGCGACGAGCAGCAACACCGCGTAGACGATCCAGACGGCCGAGTAGGTGTAGAGCTCGCGGCCCTGCGGGAAGTCGCCGCGGAGCGGCCCGCCGACGAACGCGTGGCGCGTGGCGACGGTCGCCCACCACCAGAAGAGCAAGGTCGCGGTGCCGGCCGCTCCGACCGCAGCGCTCTCCTGACCGGACGCCCGCCAGCGGTGCGCCAGGATCCAGAGCAGCACGGCGGGCAGCGCGTACTGGAGCAGCAGCGGATTGGCGATCGGCGTGGCGCCGAGGCCGGCGTGCGGCTCGAACGGGTTCGCGCCCGCTTGATGCGCGAAGAGCAGCACGCCGAGGGCCAGCGCCGCGGTGCCCAATCCCGCGACCCGCGGCATCAGCGCGGGCGCGCGCCGGACGAACTCCGCGAACCCGATCGCCAGGACGAGCCATGCGGCGGTGAGCACGCCCGCCTCGGTCGCATCGAACGTGACGAGGCCGCCCTCGTCCGTTCCGTACCGACACGCAAGCCCCACCAGCAGGACGGCAAGGCGCGAGGCGGCGAGGACGTAGCGGCGCTTCGGATGGCGCGCCTCATCGTCGCGCAGCAGGAGCGCCGCCGCGACGAACGCCGCGATCGGGACGCCGACGGTCACCCCCACCCACGGCCAATGGGGCGCCGCGCCGCGCACGAGCCGCGCCCCCGGGTTGTCCCAGACCAGCGTGCGCATGAACCCGATCGCCGCCGCGGTCGCCGCGACATGGTGCAGCTCGACGAGATCGAGGCGCCGAGCGGCGGCGACCAGCAGCGGCGCGAGCAGCGCGAACGCGACGGCGACCGGCTCGTCGTTGAACGCCATGGCGACCGCTGCGCCAAGCGACGCTGCCGCCGCGATGACATGCGGAACGGCCGCGGCCCGCGACGGCGGTTCCGCGCGCCGCTGCAGCCGCGCTCGCGCGAACGCGGCGTGCACCGCGCCGAACAGGAGCACCACCGCCCACCACGGCAGCCACGGAGGCGGCGACGCGTCGGTCCACCAGGCGATGCCGAGGAACGCCGCGGTCGCGCACGCGGCGACCCACGCGAGGTCGAGGGGCCGCCGCGCGCCGAACGATGCGAGCGATGCGCCGACGCCGTGGAGCAGCGCGCCGCCAAGCACGATCCAACGAGCGTCGGCGCCACGGCTCCGTTCGAGCGTGTAGAGCGCCGTGGAGAAGACCCCCACTGCGGCCGTCATCCACGGAATCGGCGTCGCCGCGGCGAGTCGCCGCCCGAGGAGCATCCCCCCGAGGCCGATCGCCGCGGTCGACCACCACAGGTGCGCCGGGTAGTCGGCGCGCTCGAGCGTGACCGCCACCAGGAAGGACGCGAGCGCGGCGCCGAGGAGGGTCTCGATCGGGAGCGCGGCGGGGTCGCTCGACGGGTCGCGCCGGGCTGCCGAGAGGCCGAACGCGGACGACGCCGAGGCGATCACCAGGACGAAGACGACGAGGGCGTCCGGCGCGAATTCGCCGGGCGCCCGTTGCAGCTCGAGGATCGCCCAAAGGGCGGTCGCGCCCAACGAAAGCGCGCCGACGGCGCGGCGTCTCCCGCGCGTCGACGTGAAACAGAGCCCGCAATGGAGCGCCGCGAGGTAGGTGAAGCGCAAGTCAGCGGGCAGCGCGGCCGGCCCAAGCAGCGCCGGCATCGCGTAGCCGCCGATCATCCCGAGCGCCGCGACGGCAACGCCGTGCCGGAACGACAGCGCCACCGCGCCGCCGGTGATCGCCGCGAGCAGCAACAGTCCGACCAGCGGATCGATCAAGCGATAGAGGCTGGCAGCCGCGTAGAGCGCAGCGTAGAGGACCGCGACGCCGGCGCCCGACAGCGACTGCGCGATGTTCTCCGACGACTTGCGGAAGCGCTCCGCGATGGCGATCAGCGCGAGCCCGAAGAGGGTCGCGAGCGAGCAGCGCAGCCTCGGCCCGAACTCCCAATGGTCGACCGCGTACTTGACGAAGAACGAGCCGGCCAGCGCGAGGGCGATGCCACCCACCCAGACGTAAGCGCGCGCGCCGATCGCGTGTTCGAGCGACCCCTCGCCCGAACCCGGCCGGCGGCGCGGGCTCGGCAGCACGCGTTGCGGCGGTGGTTCGGGCTGCTCGGGCAGCTCAACCAACTCCACCACGTTGACCAGTTCGACCGGAGCGGGTGGCGCGACTGGCGGTGGCGACCGTGCCGGCGACGGTTCAGGGATTCCACGGCCCGCCACGGCGGCCTCGAGCTTCGTCAAGCGCGCGCTGAGTGCCCGCAGCCGTTCGCGTTCGATGCGCAGCTCGTCCCGGGTCGCCCGCGCCATCAGGAATGCGGCGATCGGCGCGACGACGATGAAGGCGAGTGCGCACCAGAAAAGCAGCTCGATTGGCGGCCCCTGAAGAAGAGACGGCTCAGGCAGGCTACTTCACCTCCACCGCTCTCGGGAGAGGCTCCCTGCTCCACGATGCGGGCGATCGGACTCGCCGTCGTCGCCCTGCTGGCCACAGCCGCGCTCGAGTCGCGCGTTACCGCGAAACAGGAGTGGCGAGGTCAGCGGCTCGGCGCCGGCGCCATCACGACGCTGCGGACGGCAGCGCCGCTGATCAGCGCGGACGGCGTGATCGCGCCTGGCTGGTACCGCGCGTCGATCGGGCGGCCGGACGAGCAGCGGCTCTCGCTGAAGCTCGACGGCGCCGGACGCTGGATGGCGGTCGGCGGCGACGACGTGCTCCTGGACGGGACGCTCTCCTTCGCCGATCCGCCGGGCAAGGCGCTCGCGATCGCGCTGCGGCCCGCCACCGAACAGGTCGATCCCGAACTGCAAGCGCTGGCGCTCTCCATCGAGTTCGGCGCTCCGCGTCTCACCGTGCCGCTCACGATGGTCGGCGGCGTCGCGAAGAAGGTGGGCGGCGCGACGGTGACCTGGTTCGCGCTGCCGGCGGCGATGAACCTGCTGCTCTCCGACACGCAGGCGCGACTCGTCCCGCAACTCGAACTGCCGACGGCGGATGACGGCTTCGGGCCGCTGCCCGAACTCTCGGTCGAGCAAGACCTGATCAGGACCGTGAGCTTCGCCGCAGCGACCGGAACGAGCGACGGCGCCGCCGACCGCGCGAACGGCGCCGAGCCGACTCGTCACCTGGTGGTCGACGAAGTCGGGGTCACGTCAAGGAAGGCGGCGCCCGCGTCGCTGCGACTCGTGCTGCGCGTCGGTGCGCGGCGCGCCGAATTGACCGTGCCGCTCGAGCCAAGCCAAGAGGACGGACGCTGAACGCCCGCGCTACTTCGCGATGACCACTCGGTCGCCGCTGTCGAGGTCGATCTGGAACAGCGCTTTCAGCTTCGCATCGACGGCGAAGGCACGTCCGGCGGCGCCATCGCAGCCGATTGCGGACACCTCGAAGAGCGTCGGCCCCGTGCCGATCCCGTCGGCGGACGACGAGCAGAACTCGCGCGAAGCGTCATCGAGGTCGACCCGGATCACGGTGTTCACATCGCCACCAGCGGACGCCACCGACCCGACGACCAGCAGGGAGTGCGTCGCATCGTCGACGCAGCAGATGCCCTTCGGCACGTCGACCATCCCGGGGATGGTGATGTCCGCGAACAGCGTGCGATCGCCGGTCGCGGGGTCGATGACCACGACGCCGGGCCGCAAGGCGTCGATGGCGAGGACGCGATCGGTCGCGGCGTCGAACGCCACCCCGACCAGGAACGACAATGGAACGGGCCTGCCGTCCCCGGCCTGTGCCAGCACGCTGCGATCGCCGGTGGCGAGATCGACGGCCAGCAACCGCGATCCGAAGCTGTCGAGCACGAAGCAGCGTTCGCGCGCGCCGTCGACGATGAGTTGATTGCGGAAGGAGGTGCTGAAGCCGAAGTTCGGTCCGCTGCCGCGAGTGCCGCTGCTGACCAGGGTCGCGGCGAGCGTCGTGGCGTCGAGGCGCTGGATGGCTTGCGAGGCGGTGTCGACCACCAGCAGTTCGTTCGCGGTCGCGCCGATCGCGACCTGCTGGAAATCGATGGCGGTCGTGCTTCCCACGATGAGGTGGGTGCGAGTTCCGGTGGCGAGTTCGAGCGCGTCGATGCCAGCGTCCGCCGCCCCGAGGAGCAGTCGACCGCGCGCCAGGTCAGGCGTCACGAATGCCAGGGGGTCGGAGGAGTTCCCGGAGCTGGACAACGGATCGCCGTTGCCGACCTTCACTTCGCCGAACGTCGTCCGCCGCTGCGCCTTGAGGTCGCACTCGATCCAATGGTCGGAAGTGCCGTCGGTCACGAACAGGTGGCCGCTGCTCGGGTCGAGGCTGAGCGAGCTCGCGAAAGTCACCAACGGTCCAAGGTCCGGATCGGCGGCGAGCGCCAGCGTCCGCGTTCCGCTCGTCAGGTCGACGCGAACGATCTCGCCGGTGCCCTGCACGAACATGAAGAGCGCTCGCTTGGCATCGTCGAGCGCGATCGGGCCTGGAAGAGCGACGGCGGGTCCGAGCACGCCATCCAGGAGATCGGAGAGGATCTTGCGCGACCCGTCGATCGTCGAAACCGCCAGCAGCGTCGGCGCGTTCGTGTCCTCATCGACGACGAGGTAGTCATCATCCGTCGGGTCGTAGACGACGCCTCCGGGTCTCGACATGGGTGGAGACTTGCCGTCTTCGCCATCGCTGATGACCGTGTCGCTGCCGCCGTTCAGAGGCAGTGCGCGCAGTGCAGCTGCGAAGAAGCTGTCGGTGTAGACCGCACGCTTGCGCTTGGGGTCGTGGGCGATTCCGTCGACGAAGGTCGCTGCCTGCGGAAGGGCGGTGCGATCGCCGCTGGTCGCGTCCACCAGGAACATCCCGGTCGGATTGATGGTCGACACCAGGAGCGAGTCGCCGTCGGCAGTGAAGGCGGCACGGAGCGGGTCGCCGAACGACGTGCCGCCACCCTTGGAGGCTCCCGAGACCAAGGTGCGCGCGCCCGTGGTCGTGTCGACGAAGTAGATCTCGTTGGGGGTTCGATTGCCGGCGACGAGTCCGCGCTGGCCGCTCGGGTCGGCGGCACTGGCCGAGATCGCTCGCAGCAACGGCGTCTCGCGGCGGATGGACGGCACCGCCACCGTCTTCGTGCGACCGGACCGATCGCGCGCGACGACGTCGAACGCGTTGTCACCCGACGCCAGCGGCAGCTGCAGGCCGAAGGTCGCGAAGCCGTCGCTGGTCGCGGCCAGCACGCCGCTCGCGCTCACCTCGGCGATCCCCGTCGCGCTGCTGGTCACGCCGTGCACGGTCGTCTTCTCGGCGTCCGTCATGGACGGCCCCTGCAGTGCGAGCGTGACCGACGGCGCGACGTTGCGCACGCCCTGCGAACCGCCGCCACCGCCACCGCAAGCCGCGAGTGCGATCGGACTCAGCAGGGTGAGCAGGCGAACGAGCCGGAACGAGGGCCGAGACATGGGGTTGCTCCTGGAGTGACAGCGGCAGCGCATGACGTCGCGATCAGCTCTCGGTCGCCGCTGTCGACGTCGACCTGGAACAGCGCCAGCAGAGTTCGTGTCCGACACGGACACGCGGCCCGTCGCAGCGCAGCGTGCGAGGAGAGTGCGTGCGCGGGCCCGTTCCCGATCGCGCGGGCGGCAAGCTACTGCGCGCGCGGTGCACTCGATAGGGGGTCCTGATCAGCGGTCGCCGCGAGCACGCCCAGGAGACGGCTACCAGGCACCACGGCCGCGCAACGCGGCCAGAGGGTTGCCGTCCGACCCGCCCGCGCCGGGCTCATTTCGACAGCGTGAAGTCGAAGCGCACGGGCCGGCCACCGTCGATGTGGCTGATCTCCGCGGTGAGCTGATCGTCGACCCGCTCGTAGGTGATGCGCTGCGGGTAGTCGCTGAGCGGGTTCTCGAAGATCGCCCGCTCGCCCTCGAGCTCCACCAGGGTGAATTCGGTGGGCGGTGCGCCATTCGGCTGCGCGATGTAGAGCAGCTTCGCGCCGCGCTCGACGATGCGCAGGAACTCGAACGCGACCATCTTGCCGCCGCGAATCGTGCGCGCCGTCGCCAGCATCGCGCCGCCCGCCGGCTTGCTCCAGCGCTCCTCGATCGCATCGGTGCGCTGCTTGCCGTTCCAGTTCCCGACCAGCCAGGCGACCTCGTCGATCTTCGCCGCGACCGGGTCGCGCGACTCGATGTCCTCGGCCTTCCGGTAGAGGCAGACGCTCGAGAACTTCACCGGCTCGCTGATCGTCATCGCGACCTCGAGTGCGTCCTCTTTCGGGGTGAAGACGTAGCTCGAGACGGTGACCTCGCGCTTGCCCTTGCTCTTGCCGGGGGCGTCGATGCGCGCGTCCATGCGCCACGCCCCCGCCTCGAAGCGGGCGCGGTACGTCGATGACGTCTCGCCGTCCTTCCGCGCGAACTCGCCGCCGTCGAGCGGCAGGCGCAGGACGAACGGCGTCGCGTCGCCCGGCTGCTCCAGCACCACCACCGCGCCATCCAGCGCGATCGTGAAGAGCGCGCCGTGGTTCGGGCGCTTCTGTGCGTCCTCGCGTCCCGGCGTCACGTCGCCGGCGTAGTGCCATTTGCCGACCAAGCCGTCGACCTCGGCCGGGCGCCGGGCGCCGGCGGCGGGGTTGACGAGCGCCGCGGCGCCGGCCGTGGCGGCGAGCGCGAGCGTGCCGCAGGCGAGCGCGGCGAATGCGAGCGAGAGCTTCATCCCGATCTCCTCCGGCGGTGCGCGGCCGATCACTCGGCGCGGGTGAAGTCGAAGCGCAGCGGCCGGCCGCCATCGACGTCGTCGGCCACCGCGGTGAGCCGGCGTTCGGCCCGCTCGTAGGTGATCCGCTGCGGGTGGTCGTGCATCGGGTTCTCGAAGATCGCGCGATTGGCGCCGAGCTCGACCAGCGTGAACTCGGTGGCGCGCCCGCCGCCGGGCTGCGCCACGTAGACGAGCGTCGTCCCGCGCTCCTCGATGCGCAGGTACTCGAACGCCGACATCTTCTTCGCGCTGTTCACCGTGCGCGAAACCGCCAGCATCGAGCCGCCCGCTGGCGGGCTCCACAGCTCCTCGATGGACGTCTTGAACTTCGTGCCCGTCCAGTCCCCCGCGAGCCACGCAAGCGCGTCGATCTTCGCCTTGACCGGCGGGCGCCGGACGATGTCCTCCTCCTTGCGATAGAGGCAGACGGCGAAGTGGGAGAACGGCTCGCTGATGGTCGCCGCGACCTCGGTCGCCTTCTCCTTCGGCGTGAAGACGAAGTTCCAGAGCGTGATGTCGCGCTTGCCGTCGCCCGGCGCGTCCTCGCGCCAGTCGTAATGCCACGCCCCCGCCTCGGCACGGCCGCGGAAGGTCGTCGTGGTGTCGCCGGCCTTCGTCTCGACCGCGCTGCCATCGAGTGGCAAGCGCACCGTGAACCGCTTGCCGCCCTTCGTCTGCTCCAGCACCACCACGTCGCCGTCGAGCGCGATCGAGTAGTCCGGGCCGAAGTTGGGCCGCTTCTCGTGCGTGCCGTTCGGCGTCACGTCGCCGGCGTAGTACCACTTCCCGACCAGCGCCTCGAGTCCGGCCGGCCGGCTCGCGGTCGCGGCCGCGTCGACGGATCGCGCGAGCGGTGCGGCGCCTCCGATGGCGCAAAGCGTCAAGGCGGCGAGCGCGAGCGAGAGCCTCATCCCGATCTCCTTCGGCTGGACGGCGCCGGAGCGGCGGCGTTGCCACAGGGCAGGGCGAAACCGTAGCAACGCCGCCCCGGTCGCGATTGAACAAACGCGACAGAGGCGGCGAAGGGACGCAGCCGGACGTGGAAGCAGCCCGACGCCGCGGTCGTCGCGCGCTGCACGACGACGCCGGCTCGCAATCCTCGGTCGCCCACCTACCGTGGCGGCCGCCGCCGACCCGCGCTGCCGGAGCTTCGCCGTGAATCTCGCCCTGCACCTCGTCGCCCTCGCCCTGCCGCTGCTGGCCGACTTCGCGCCGCAGGAAGCGTCCGCCGCGTTCCCCGTCGCGACGCCCGAGAGCGTCGGGATCCCGGCCGCGGCGCTCGAAGCGCTGGCCGCCGAGGTCGAGGGTTACCTGGCGCGCGACCTGATCGTCGGCGGCGAGCTGCTGGTGATCAAGAACCGCCGCACCGTGCTGCACCGCTCGTTCGGCCTGCGCGACCGCGAGAAGGGGCTCGCGTGGACCAACGGCACCGTCTGCAACATCCGCTCGATGACGAAGACGCTGACCGGCGCGGCGGCGCAGCTGCTGATCGACCGCGGCGAGCTCTTCCTCGACGACAAGGTCGCCGACCACCTGCCGGGCTTCGACACCAAGAAGTCGCGCGAGATCACCGTCCTGCAGTTGCTCACCCATCGCGCGGGGCTGCCGCTCACGATCCTCCTCGACCGGCTCGACGAGCACGCCGACCTCATCGCGCAGGGCAACGCCGTCGGCGCGCGCGGCCCCGACTCGGAGCCGGGCAGCCGCTTCTGGTACAGCGACGCGGGCACCGATGCGGTCGGCGCCATCGTCGAGCTCCTTTCCGGGATGAAGCTCGACGCCTTCGTGCAGGAGGAACTGCTCGAGCCGCTCGGCATGGGCGACTCCTTCTATTACCTCGCGAAGGACGACCCCCGGCGCGGCTCGATCGCGAGCGCCTACATCGGCGCGCCCGGCAACTGGAACCGTTTCTTCGATCCCGAGGCGGGGCCGCTCTATCCGTTCGCGTGGGGCTCGCAGTCGCTCTACTCGACCACCACCGACTACGCCAAGTTCCTGGCGATGTGGATGGATGGCGGTCGTGTCGGCGAGCGGGCGGTGCTGTCGCCCGAAGCGATCGCACGCACGCTGACGGCGAACAGCGAGATGTCGATGCTGGGCAGCAGCGCCCGCTTCCCGACGTCGTTCCGCGGCCTCGATGTCCACTACGGCCAGATGGCGGTGCTCCACCTGCCGATCGAGGCGAAGGGCGCGGGCGCGGCGGCGATCGTCGGCCACTCCGGCTCCGACGGCACCATCGCGTGGGGCTGGCCGGAGCGGGACCTGATGGTCCTCTTCTTCACGCAATCGCGCGGCGGCTCGGCGGTGCTGCGGATCGAGGAGTCGATCGATCGGCTGCTGATCGCCCCGGAGGCGTACGCGAACGCGCCGGCCGCGCCGGCCGAGTTGACGCCGCTGCTCGGCAGCTACCTCGCCGACTGGGGCAGCCACATGAACGAGGAGTTCACGGTGCTCTGGCGCAACGGGCAGCTGGCGCTCGACGTGCCGAGCGAACTGGTCTACGAGCTGCGCCCGGCCGCGACACCGGGGCAGTGGAGCTATGCGATCAACCCGGCGGTGCTGCTCTCCTTCGGGCGCGACGAGAGCGGTGCCGTCGATCGCCTCACCGTCTTGCAGGAGGGGATGAAGTTCGAGGCGCCGCGCAAGGGGAGCGCGCGCGCCGCCGCGGCCGCACGCGAGCGGCTCGACGCGACGTCGGCGGCGAAGTACCTCGGCGACTACCACGAAGCGACGCAGGGCATCACCATCACGATGGTCGTCGATCGCGGGAACCTCGCGGTGCGCGACCCGTCGGGCGCGCTCCTCCACCTCTGGAAGCAGCCCGGCAGCGAACGGTGGCGCGTGCGCGCCAACCTCGCGGTGCACTTCACCTTCACCGAGCAGGACGGGCGCATCGTCTCCTGCACCCGCCGCGGCGGCGGCGCCCCGGAGCTGGTGTTCGTGCGGCAAGAGCTGCGCTGACGGCGCAGGGGCGCGGCCGGCTCGCGTACAGCGGGCGCGGCGACGACTGAACGGATGCGCCCGCTCAGCTCATCCGCGCGACGAGGCGGCCGACCTCGGCCAGCACGCCCTGCATCGCGTCGCTCGGCCAGTCGCCGACGACGCGCGGGTCGTAGTAGACGGCGACGACCAGCGGCGCGCGGCCGGGCGGTTCGATCCAGACCACGTCGTTGCAGAGGATCGTCGTGCCGCTGCCGCCGCCCGTGCCGGTCTTGTCGCCGGCCACCCAATCGGTCGGTAGCCCGCGGCGCACCCGATCGGCGCCGGTCTGCGTGGCGATCATCCAGTCGCGCAGTGTCTGCCGCGCCGCCGGGGCGAGCCCGCCGCCGAGCAGCCGCGCGACGAGTTGCGCCATGGCGCGCGGCGTCGTCGTGTCGCGCTCGTCGCCCGCGCGGACGTCGTTCATCGCGGGCTCGTAGCGATCGAGT
>SXGT01677659.1_pt1 | contig 16663 bp, 12 predicted proteins | sample 3176221 | NCBI WGS metagenome assembly SXGT01 (sample SAMN11356862, study PRJNA531348) | freshwater metagenome | isolation source: freshwater sample F1-120 | place: China: Fuxian Lake, Yuxi | collected 2017-12-25 | reverse complement strand
TGGGAGCCGTCGACGTCGGCGTCGGTCATGATCACGATCTTGTCGTACCGCCGTTTGCCGAGATCGGCTTCCTCGCCGATGCCGGCACCGATCGCCGAGATCATGCTTCGCACCTCCTCGTTGGCGAGCACCTTGTCGTCGCGGCTCTTGTAGGCGTTGATGATCTTGCCGCGGAGGGGGAGGATCGCCTGGTATTCGCGGTGCCGGCCACCCTCAGCCGACCCGCCGGCACTGTCGCCCTCGACCAGATAGAGTTCGCAGCGTTCCATGTCGCGGCTGGTGCAGTCACGGAGCTTGCCGGGCAGGCCGCCTCCGGACAGCGCCCCTTTCCGCTCACGAAGCAGCTGCTTCGCCTTCTTGGCCGCCTCCCGCGCCTCGGCAGCGAGCACGCCCTTCTGGGCGATCGCCTTGGCGCTCTTTGGGTTTTCCTCGAGATACCTCCCCAGGAAGTCGCCGACCGCCGAGTTGATGATTCCCTCGACCTCGCCGTTGCCGAGTTTCGTCTGGGTCTGTCCCTCGAACTGCGGGTGCGGGACGCGGACGCTGATCACGGCCGTCAGCCCCTCGCGGACGTCCTCGCCCGTCGGGATCAGATCCTTGTAGAGACCGCTCTTCTTCCCGTAGGTGTTGAGCGCCCGGGTCAGGGCCGCACGGAAACCGGAGACGTGCGTGCCCCCCTCGGTGGTCGAGATGTTGTTGACGTAACTGTGCAGGCTCTCGGTGTATTCGCCGGTGTACTGCAGCGCGATGTCCCACGACACTCCCTCGCCCGATCCCTTGATCGTGATCACGTCGGCATGGATCGGGTCGCTCGCCTTGTTGAGGTGCTCGACGAACTCCTCGACACCCCGCTCGTAGAAATACTCCTCACTGTTGCCGCTGGCGGCGTCGGAAAAGGTGATCCGCACGCCGGAGTTGAGAAACGCCAACTCCCGCAGCCGGCGGGAGAGAATGTCCCAGGAAAACTTGGTCTGCGGGAAGATCTGCGGGTCGGGCTTGAACGTCGTCTTGGTGCCGGCCCGGTTCGTCGTGCCCATCTTGCGGACCGGACCTGTCGGCTCGCCCCGCTGGTATTCCTGTTGCCAGACGTGTCCCTCGCGGCAGACCTCGACCTCGCACCATTCGGAGAGGAAGTTGACGACCGTCACGCCCACGCCGTGGAGGCCGCCGGACGTCTGATACGCCCCCTTCTCGAACTTGCCGCCGAACTTCAGAACCGTCATCACGCCTTCGAGGGTCGAGACCTCCCGTTCCATCTCCTCGGAGAGTTGCGGGTGGCGATCGGTGGGGATGCCGCGACCGTCGTCCTCGACCGTCACGCTGCCGTCCACGTTGACCGTCACGTTCACATGCTTGGCGTAGCCCGCCATGCACTCGTCGATGGAGTTGTCCACCACCTCGTAGACGAGATGGTGGAGACCGCGGGCCGTGTTGTCGCCGATGTACATGCCGAACCGCTCACGGACATGCTCGCGGTCGGAGAGGTGCTTGAGATCCGCCGACGTGTAGCCCTGCTGCGGTTCGTCTGTCATGGGATGTATCTCCTGGCGGATGGATGCGGTGATGGTTCAGGTTGTTCGGCCCGCGTCCGCCAGAAGCCGGCAGCGGATGTCGGTGATGCCCGCGGCGGGCAGGAGTTCGTTGAGTTGCCTGACGAGGTCGCGCTTCTGGAAACCGAGTTCCTGGACGTGGGCGGAATGGCTCACGAACACCTCGAGCACGCCCCGCCGCACGGCACCCGGCTGCGACGCCACCTTGAGCGACTCCGGCACCACCTTCTGCCAGGCGGAGGCCACGGCCGACGTCCCTTGTTCCCGCGCATAGCCGGTGCGGGCCATCAGCCTGGCCATGACCCTGCCGATGGCGAGCGGTTCGGTCCCGGCTTGCGGACGTCGGTGGTTGATGGCCATGGGTGCGTCTGGGTACGTCTGAGTGCGTCTGAGTACGTCCGCGAGCATGCCCGCGGCTTCCGCCCTAGTCGGCCGCGAGCGGCATGATGACGTAGCCGTAGCCGTCCTCTGTGCTGCAGACACAGGCGCTCTGTGCGTCGGTGATCTCGACGGACACCGCCGCCGATGGATCGATCACGCGGAGGAAGTCGGCCATGAATCGGGGGTCGAGTTTGATCCTGACGGTGGCCCCGGCGTGGTCGATCGGCAGCTCCACCCGGCTCTCGCCACTCTCGGCCGAACGGCCCGACAACACGAGTTGCCCGGACTCGAAAGAGAAATCGACACCCTTCGACTGCTCGCTGGTGACAATCGCCGCCTGCCGCACCGCGGCCAGCAGGGGCCCTGCCACGAGTTGCACCCGCACCGCGTCGGGCCGGTCGGGAAACACGTCTCTCCACCTGGGAAAGCGGCCCTCGACCAGCCGAGCGGAGATCGTCGTGCCCCCCGTCTTCACCAGGATCTCATTGGAACGGACGGCGATGTGGACGGGCTGGTCGGCGGCTCCGAGGCAGCGTTCGATCAGTTGCATCGCCCGCGCCGGCACGATCGGCTGCAAGTCGGGCTGGACGCCGTCGCGACCCTCGACCGGCCCCTGCATCTTCGCCAACCGGCGGCCATCGGTGCCGACCGCGATCACGCCCGGCGGTGAAAACTCGACCAACACGCCCCCCAGGGCATAGCGACTCGACTCGCTGTCGGTCGCAAACACCGTCCGCTTCACCAGCTCGCGAACCAGCGGCGCCGCGACTTCGAAATACTCGCCCGTGGGAAACGTCGCCACCGAGGGAAACTCGAGCGGATCCTCCGCGGGCAGGCGAAACTCGCTCCGCGGCGCCTTGACCACGGCGGCAGTCCCTTCGGAATGAATATCGAACACCGTGCCCGGGCCGCTCTCGCGGACGATCGCCATCAGGCGGGTGCTCGGCAGCAGCACCGTGCCGGGTGCGGCGGTCTCCACCCCGTCGATTTCGATCCGGATGCCGACCTCGAGATCAGTGGCCGAAAGCACCACGCTTCCCGGGGCGGCCTCGAGTTTCACGCTGGTAAGCACGGGCTTGGGCGAACGCGTGGGAACCACGGCCGTGGCGCTCTGCAGGGCGGCCAGGAGGGGCTCCTTCGGGCAGCGAATCTTCATCGGCGATCTCGATCCTTTCCCGGTACGCAAGGCTCATCCCGAAGCCCCTTACTCTACCCGAAAAATGACCCGCTGAAATGCCCCCGGCCGGGCGTTGCCGGGAGGGAGCCGCCGCCCCGGCCGATCGGCCCCCGGGTGTTTTCTCCCTTGAAAAGGAATGAAAGGAAACAACAGTGAACAACAGTCAGGCCTAGGAGGAGGACCACCCTGGAGCAGACCATCCAGAGGCATCTGCCCCGGGCCTCGGTCAGCGGCTGAAAAGGGGCATTCATCCGGGAAAAGCGGGGATTTCCTTCCGGGCGGCGAATGAGCACACGATGTTGATGGACTGTCGAATGGTTGCCGGTTCACTGTGACGAAGATGCCCGCGGGGGGTGATTCGCGGGGCGATCGGTTGCCACAACGTGCCGGTTGACCCGTCGGTGCCGGTCGGCTCCCGGGTGGCCGAGCAGCGGGTCGTTGTGTCGGTTCGGCGACCGGCCGCCTCGGGGCACCTCACCAACAGCGAACCGACACGATCATGCCGGGGGCATCTCGCCGGGCCCCCGCGACTGAGGATGTCCCGCCGCGATCCCGCGGAACGCGCCAACGAGCCGCTCGGTCGCGACGAGCACGTCGGTCTCCGAGGTGTTTTTCCCGAAGCTGACCCGCACGGCGGTGTGCGGAATCCACGCCGGCACACCGAGCGCCGCGATGGCCGGGCTCGGCTCGCTGGACCCGCTGGCGCATGCCGTGCCGGTCGCCAGGCAGACGCCCGCCAGATCGGCGGCCATCACCACCATCTGCCGGTCGCAGCCGGCGATGGCGACGGTCGAGATGTGTGCCGCTCGATCAGACGTCGCTCCGACCACGCAAAGCTCGAGTCCGGCGGCGCCGGCAGCCGTCGCGAGGCGGGACTCGAAGAGATCCCGCAGCCGCGCGACCCGCCGGGCCGTCTCGACCCGCTCCGCCACGGCCAGTTCAACAGCCCGGGCGAAACCCACCGCGAGCACGACCGGCTCCGTGCCGCCCCGCAGCCCCAGTTCCTGCGGCCCCGGCAGGAGCGGCTCGAGCGCCGCCCCACCCCGCACCACGAGGCCGCCGATGCCCCGTGGGCCACCGAACTTGTGCGGCGCGAAGGCGATGGTCGTCGCGGCGAGGTCACGGATCACGATCTCGTCCCAGGCAACCGCCTGCGTCGCGTCGGCGTGGACGAGCAGCTCTGGGCGCTTGGCCATCCAGTCGGGGAGCTGTTCGAGATGGTCGCGGATGCCGGTCTGGCCGCACACAGGGGTCACGCAGAGCAGGCCCCGGCCCGCGGCGGGCAGCGACTCCACGAACCGCCCGGCGGCCCGGGCCACCGAGCCGAGGTGATCGAGTTCGAGCGTGGTCGCCTTCCACCCCACCCCCACGAGATGACAGGCCGCGGCGGCGACGCTCGAATGATCCCGGGCCGACCAGGCCACGCCCCCGGCAGTCCCCGCAGCCGTTCCGACGATGCCGAGCCGGTTGGCCTCGGTGGCGCCGCTGGTGAAGACGAGTCGGTCCCGCTCCGGGCCAGAGGTGGTCCCGCCGAGGGCGGCGAGGAGCCGCTCGCGGGCGTCCTCGAGCCCGGCGCGGGCCCGACGGCCCGCGGCATGGGGGCTCGAGGGATTGGCGAAGAGGGTGTCCGCGGCCTCCTGCATCGCCGCGGCCACCTCGCTCCGCATGGGCGTGGCGGCCGCGTGGTCGAGATACACGGCATCCCCGCGCGGCGATGGGGGGTCGGCGGACATGGCGTGGCGCTGCGTGTCAGCCCGCGTCGAGGAACGAGGCAATCCGGTCGAGGCCCGCTTCGAGCTTCTCCTCCGCGGCCGCGAACGACATGCGAACATGGCCTTCGGCGCCGAACGCGCTGCCCGCGACGAGGGCCACGTGCTTCTGCTCGAGGAGCGCCTCGCACCAGGCCGTGCTGGTGCCGATGCCGGCGGCCCGCATCCGCTCGAGCGACTCGCGAATGTCGAAGAAGGCATAGAACGCGCCGCCGATCTCCGGGAACCGGATGCCCGGCAGCGCCGCGAGCCTGCTGACCACGAGGTCGCGTCGCCGCTCGAAGGCCCGGCACATCTCCGCCACGCACTCCTGCGGGCCGGTGAGCGCGGCCACGGCGGCGTGTTGGCTGATGCTCGAGGGGTTGCTCGTCTCCTGGCTCTGAAGATTGGAGAACGCCTTGGAGAGCGGCTCCGGCGCGATCGTCCAGCCGATCCGCCAGCCGGTCATCGAATAGGTCTTGCTCACGCCCGCCACCACCACCGTCCGCTGCTCGAGCCCGGGACGGAGCGTGGGAAACGACACGCTCGTGCGGCCGTCGTAGACGAGCTGGTCGTAGATCTCGTCCGAAACGACGGCGAGGTCGTGCTCGATGGCGACGTCGGCCAGCGCCCCGAGTTCCTCGGCCGAATAGACGACTCCTGTCGGGTTGCTCGGCGAGCAGAGCAGGAGCATCCGCGATTTGGGCGTGAGGGCCGCCCGCAGGGCCGCGGGGGAGAGCTTGAAATCGTCCTCGATCCGCGTCTCGACGAGCACGGGCCTGGCCCCGGCGAGCTTGATGAGTTCGGCGTAGCTCACCCAGTAGGGCGTGGGCACGATCACCTCGTCCCCCTCGTCGAGCAGCGCGGTGAACACGTTGTGGAGCGAGTGTTTGGCGCCGTTGGAGACGACGACCTGTGCGGCCGAGACCGCCAGGCCGGTACGGCGGGAATAGTCGGCGGCGATCGCGGCGCGGAGCTGGGGGATGCCGGCGGCGGGCGTGTATTTCGTCTTCCCGGACCGGATCGCCTCCTCGGCCGCCCGGCAGATGTGGGCGGGTGTCGGGAAGTCGGGCTCGCCCACCGACAGATCGATGACATCGATGCCGGCCGCGGTCATCGCCGAGGCCCGGGCCGCCATGGCGAGCGTCGCCGACGGCTCGAGGGCCCGCATGCGGCGGGCGGTGTGCAGGCTCTTCGACTCCATGGCGGCGGCTCGTGGCATCTCGTGTGGCAGATGGGCGGGGAAACGGACGTGACCACCCGATGATACCAGCGTGTGCGGAGCGAACACACACCGCATGCCAGCCTCGGCGCCGCCGCCGCCGCCGCGTCGCGCACGACCTGGCAGAACCGAGCGGCGGAAAAAAAGCATTTTTTTCCAGAAGTTCTCTTGACAGTTTTCACGTGCATCCACCACAACTCTCCCATCGGTGCGGGGTTGATGGTGAGCAATCACCATCTCCGTCGTGCTGAAACGTCGTCCTCTCCCTTCCCGAGAGCATCCGGGGGAGTGGATGTGAGAACCTTTCAGGATGCTCACGGCAAGGAGCCATCACCATGGCGAAGAAGAAGAAGAAGGCTGCCACGAAGAAGGTCGCCAAGAAGAAGAAGGGCCACGGCTGAATCATCCGTTGAAGTGTTTTCCTTCGGGGAATCATTTCGACGCGGATGAGACGCCGGGACCTCATTCGTGAGGTCCGGTGGGTCGCTTCCAGCGGCCTGCCTCCCCTCGCTTCGACCTGCGGCCGACGGGCGGTTTCCGCCCCCGGCAGCGGTGATCGAAGCGTCCACGCTCAGACGAGAAAGGCCGGCCCGGGCCCTTGGGCGCCCGGGCCGGCCTAATTTCGTTGGTACCATCGGTCCATGCCGGCTGCCGAACATTCCCCGATTCCCGCTCCCTCGCCGCGGGGCGATTTTCTGCTCTGTGCCTGCCAGGGCGGGGCGGAGGCCGCGCTGGCCCTGCGGCAGGCCGAGGTGCTGCCGGGCTTCACGCGGGGGGCGTGGCGGCGGGGTGCCGTGACGTTTCGCATCGGCCCCGACGGTTTCGATCCCCCCGACGACTTCGCGCCCGATCTCGTCTTCGCCCGCGGAGTTGTCCGGTCGTTCGGCCAGGTGGCCGCCGACTCCGTCGCTGCGTGTGCGGCCCGGGTGGGACGGCTCGTGCCCGCTATCGCGTGGAGCAACGTTCATGTCTGGGCCCGCGATCCGCGGAGCGACCTGCCCGTCACCGCCATCCGGGAACTCGTCGCCGAGGCCTGTGGGCTCGGGACGCTGCCCGATCCGGTCGCGCGGCCAGGCGATCTGGTCCTCGACTGCGTGCTCGACTCGGCCGATCGCTGGTGGGTGGGCTGGCATCGCGCGGTCACGCCCGCGGGCACGTGGCCGGGCGGCGTCTACCCGGGCCATCTCGGCGCCGACAAGGTGTCGCGGGCCTGGCTCAAGCTCGACGAGGCGATTGCGACCTTCGGCCTCACGCTCGCGGCCGGTGAGCGGGCGATCGAGCGTGGCGCCGCGCCGGGGGGTGCCTGCCAGCGGCTGCTCGAGGCGGGGCTCGAGGTGGTCGGTGTGGACGCGGCGCTCGTCGATGAACGCGTGGCCAACCACCCCCGGTTCACGCAGTGGCGGATGCGGGCCCGCGAGGTGCAGCTGAAGCGGTTCAAGGGTTGCGACTGGCTCTTGACCGACATGAACATCGACCCCCGCAGCACGATGGCCGCCCTCGCCCGGGTCGTGGTTGAAGGGGGGGGCCGTCCGCGGGGCATCATCGCCACCCTGAAACTGCCCGACTGGTCACGGGCTGCGGAGATCACCGGCTGGCTGGCGGAGATCCGGTCTTGGGGCTATGAGCCCCGGGCGCGTCAGCTCTCGACGGGCGGCCGCGAGATCTGCGTGGTCGCCTTGCGGGCGGGTCCCGGCCGTCGTGTCAGCCCGGCGGGCCGCCGCGCCACTCGTCGCCCGGAGGCGTGAGGCTTCCGGAGCGGATGAGCACCCTGCCGGCGGCGGTGTCGAGCACGAGCGACCCGTCTTCGGCGATGCCCCGGCAGGTCCCGGCGTGAACGCCATCGGGCGTGTGCACGCGGATGAACGTGTCGTCCAGGCCGCAGAGCGGACGGTAGCGGGCTGCCAGTCTGCCGGGGTCGGCTTCGAGGTCGGCGAGCAGCGTCAGGAGCCGCGGGACGAACGCTTCGAGGAGGATCTGACGCGGGAGTGGCCGGCCCGTGAGGTCGGGAAGCGTCACGAGCCTGTGCCGCAGTCCTTCGGGCGCGGCCTGCATGCTCCCGGTCGTGTTCACTCCGATGCCGAAAATGGTCCGCCCCGCGGCCGCCGTCTCGACGAGGATGCCGGCGAGCTTGCGGCCGCCGACCTCGATGTCGTTGGGCCAGCGGACAACGGCGGCGACGCCCGGCTCGAGCGATCGGATCGCCTCGGCCACCGCCACGCCGCAGGCGAGCGACCAGATCGGCCGGGGGCCCCCGGCGGCTTGGATCACGAGACTCACGGCCAGGCTCCCGGGCGGCTGCCACCAGCGGGCTCCGCGGCGTCCGCGGCCGAGCGTTTGCCGGTCGGCGATGACGGCGGCGGGCAGGGGTTCGGCGGAATCCTCGGCGAGCTGCCGGGCCCGATCCATCGTGGAGCAGGCCTCCGCGAGCACCTCCACCGAGGCCAGGCTCAAGGCCCGCTTGAGTCGCTCCGGATCGATGTCGTCGGTCACGAGGGGAGGAGTTGGTGACAAGGTGGGCAATCTCCGGGGTGGGCGGATTCTAGATCGCAGCCGGCCCCACGTGTCGCCGCCCCGCTTCGCCCGCCCGCCCCGCTTCGCCCGTCCCGGTTCGCCCACCCGCCTTGGTTTGCCGGGGCGTTGCCCGACATCGACCCACTGGGCTCGAGCGACCGGCCGCCGTCGCTCGCGGGCTTGATTCGCCGTCTCCATGCGCGGTACCCCCTCGCTTGCCCGCGGTGCATCCGCAGGTTTTCAGGAGCGTGCGTGGCATGAGGTCGGCTCTGGTGTTCGCGATGGTCGTCACCCTGCTGCCCGCAGCGGCAGGGAAGGCCTCCGCGCAGACGTCGTACCTGCCGCCACAGGCCGCTTCGTCGCTCGACCGCATCGCTCAGGCGCCGCTCTCGCCCCCCCCGCCGACATGGGACGCCTACGCGCCGCAGGCCACGCAGGTGTTTCCGCAGCCCGGCCCCACGTCCTCCACGTGGGCGCCGTCGGCGATCGCCGGCCAGCCCGGCTATCCGGGCTATTCGACCGCCGCGCCCTCCCTCGTGCCCCCGCAGGGACCGCCCCAGCAGACCTCCCTCTTTCCTTCGGGCTCCCCCACGCAGAGCGCGACCTACCAGCAGACGATGCACGTCTTTCAGGGCGTGCGTGGTAGCTGGGCCTACCTGCTGGGGGACGGCAACGGCCTGAATCTCGGCGTCAACGAACTCGACACCACCGCCACGTTCGCGCTGCCGTTTTTTCACAACTCGCCCGCCAACATCAACCACGCGCCGCTCCTGATCACGCCCGGCTTCGGGCTGCAGCTCTGGGACGGTCCCGAGACGACGCAGACCCAGCTGGCCGATCTGCCCCCGAGCACCTACGACGTGTTCGTCGACGCCGCCTGGAATCCGAAGTTCTCGCCGCTCTGGGGCGCCGAACTCGGCATCCGCGTCGGCATCTTCACCAACTGGGATGTGCTCGTGTGGGAGAGCTGGCGAATCATGGGCCGTGCCATCGGCACGCTCCAGCTCACGCCCACCTGGCAGGCCAAGGCCGGCGTCATCTACCTCGACCGCAACCAGGTCAAGCTGCTGCCGGCGCTCGGCGCCACGTGGACGCCCAACGAACGCTCCCGGTACGACATCTTCTTCCCGGCACCGCGGGCGTCGTGGAGGTATGCCGAGACGCAGCAACGCGCCTGGTGGGCCTATGTCTCGGGCGAGTACGGCGGCGGCGCCTGGACGTTCCGCCGCAGCACCTCCAACTACAACATGATCACCCCCTTCGACTACAACGACATTCGCATCGCGCTGGGCACCGAGTTCGTGCCGATGGCGAAGACGGGCATCGCAGGCAACTTCGAGATCGGCTACGTCTTCTACCGGCAGCTCTTCTACGTCGACGGCCCTCCGCAGATCGTCGACCTGCCCAGCACGATCATGTTCCGGCTCGGCCTGGCGTATTGACCCCGCGGGACCGGCTTGCGTGTAAAACTCCCTCGCCATGCACGCCGCCGGCACCGCCGCGCCTCGCCGCCAGTTTGCGTGGCTGCTGGCGTGGCAACTTGTTTGGCCGGGGATCGTGCTGTCGGGGATCGTGCTGTCGGGGATCGTGCTGTCGGGGATCGTGCTGTCGGGGATCGTGGCGCGCGCCGACGAGCCCCCGCCGCGTCTGCCGGCCGACGAGGTGCTGCCCCTGCCGCCGGTGGAGCGGGGATTCTTCGACCGCATCCGGCTGGCGGCGCTCGGCGATCCACAGGATCTGACCGAGCCCCTCCTGCCGGACGACCTCGCGCCCCCGGGGCAGCCGCGGCAGGAGTTCGAGCCGCCGGCGGGCCGCAAGCTGCCGCCGGGTGCGAAACCAGGCGCCCTGCAGCAGGCGATCTTCACGCTGACGGAGCTACCCCGGCTCGGGCTCGACGGTCTGGGGCTGACGACGCTCGACACGAGCCTGACGGTCGGCATGCCGGCGCCGACGGTCGATTCACCGCTGCTCGTGACGCCCGGCTTCGGCACGACGTTCGTCGACGAGGGGGCGGGGCCGACCGACCCGGGCCTGCCCTCGCAGCTCTACGAGTCGTGGATTCAGGCGCGGTGGCTGCGGAAGATCGGCGCGCGATTCGGCATCGACCTCGCCGTCGCGCCGGGCTGGTACCGCGACTTCGTCAACGACTCGGCGGAGGCGTTTCGGATCACGGGCCATGGGTTCGGGGCGTGGGAGGCGACCGCAGAGATGCGGGTGGTGGCCGGATTGATCTACCTCGACCGTTACGACGTCAACTTGCTGCCGGCCGGCGGCCTGCTCTGGACGCCCTCCGACGACCAGCGGCACGAGCTCATCTTCCCGAGGCCCCGGCTCGCCTGGCGGGTGGCCGAGGATGCTCGCGCGGCGCAGTGGGTCTATCTGGCCGGCGAGTTCGGCGGCAACCAGTGGGCGGTCCGGCGCGATGGAGGAGCCGACGACGTGGTCGTCTACCACGACTACCGGCTGCTCGTCGGCTGGGAGCGGCGGCCGGCCGACCTCGGCCTGTCCTGGCGGCTGGAAACCGGCTGGGTCACCGGCCGACTCGTCGAGTATTACCTCACCGACACCGCCGACGCCCGGCCGGCCGACACGTTCGTCGTGCGCGCGGGCCTCTGGTATTGAGCCGCCGCGCCGCGGTTTGAAGCAAACTTCTGGATTGACCCGTCGTGCCTCCGTTACGATGGGGGCTTCCGCCGCGCCGCTCCTGCGCTCTCCCACCATGACTTCCCAGCCCGACGCCATGTTCGTCTCCGGAAGTCGTCCTGCGTGGCCCCGGGCCGGGCAGGGGCAGCCGGCGGCCTTCCACCTCTCGTCGGCCGCGGCGGAAGTCGTCTTCTGGCTGGCCCATGCGGCCTTCTGGACGGTCGCTTTCATGGCATCGCTGGTGGTGGTCGAGGTCTTTCAGCCGGCGATCGCCGAGCCGGTCCCGTTCGTGGCCGCCCGCATCGCCTGCTGCTTCGTCGCCACGGCGGCCATGCGAGAACTCTCGCAGCGGGAAGGGCTGCTCCTGCGGCTGGGCATGTCGAAGATCGGCCTCGTGGCCGGCGGCGCCATCCTGTCGGCGGTCGCGATCACGCTCCTGCTCTTCCTGGTGGACAGGGCCGGGGGGGGCGTCCCGCCGGCCCGGCCGCGGCTGGCCCTGCTGGCACTGTTTGCCATCAACCTCACGCTCCTGGCCAACTGGTGCGCCCTCTATTTCGGCCAGCGTCTGATCCGCGAACGCAACTCGACCGAGTTTCGGGCCCTCGAGGCCGAGTCGCTCGCCCTCAAGAACGAACTGCAGCACCTGCAGGGCCAGATCAGCCCGCACTTCCTCTTCAACGCCCTCAACACCGTCGTCGCCAGCCGCGACGATCCCGAGGCGATCGACACGATCACCCAGGCGCTCGCCAACTACCTGCGGTTTCTGTTGCAGCCGGCGGCCCCGCTCGAGCCGTTGTCGCGGGAACTCGACGCCCTCGAGGACTACCTCACGGTCCAGGCCGTGCGGTTCGGAGACGGACTGGTCACCCGGATCGACTGCGACCTCGACGTTCGCGGCGTGCCCGTGCCGCCGGTGATGGTCCAGCCCCTCGTCGAGAATGCGATCAAGTACGGTGGCCAGTCCGGCGGTCGGCCCGTGCGGGTGGATGTGGTCGCCCGCCGCGAGGAGAACTGGCTCGTCATCGAGGTCGCCAACACCGGCCGCTGGGTGACCGCGGGCGGCCCGCAATCAACGGGCACGGGGCTGCACTCGCTCGAGCGGCGGCTCCGGCTTCTGCTGGGCCCGTCGGCCACGGTCAGCCATGACAGCCATGACAGCCATGACAGCAATGAGCAGGAGGGGGGCCGGGTGCGGGTGCGGGTGCGGCTCCCGATCCGTGGGGCCCTCCCACGGCCGGCGACGGCGGGAGAAAAGCACGCATGAACACGGTGCGCTCATGATCACCGCGCTGTTGGTGGACGACGAACCCAGGGCCATCGATCGCCTGGCGGAAATGCTCGGGTCGTTTCCGGGGATCGAGGTGATCGGTACGGCCCGGGATGTCGCGGATGCGGAACGCTTCCTGAAGGGACGCGTGCCGGATGTGGTGTTTCTCGACATCAACATGCCCGGCCGGCCCGGATTCGATCTTCTCGCCAGCGTGCCGGCGACGAGCAGGGTCGTGTTCGTGACGGCCCGCGAGGATCAGGCGGTCGAGGCGTTCCGCGCCGGTGCGGTCGACTACGTGCTCAAGCCGTTCGACCGGGATCGCCTGACCATCACGGTCGAACGGATCGGGGCGATCGTGCCCGCGGCCCGCACCCCGCTCATCGCCGCCGGTGACGATGGCGATGGCGATGCGGGGGAGGCGTCGGGCGACACGAATGATTCGGTGACGTTCTCCTCCGCCGGCGGCCAGGTCCGCTCCGTGGTTCCCTATGCCAGCATCGTCTGGGTCGAGGCCGTGCGAAACTACACGCGGGTGCAGGCCACCGGCGGCAAACCCCGGCTGATCCGTCGCACGATGGCCGAATGGGAGTCGATTCTTCCGCCGGCGACCTTCGGCCGGATCAGCCGGTCATTGATCGTGCAGCTCCCCGCCATCCGTTCGACGCAGTGGCAGTCGCGGGACCAGACGCTGGTCTTCTTCAAGGACCTCTCCGACCCGCTTCCGCTCGGCCGGGCCGCCACCCTCCGCCTGAAAGAACTGCTGCCGAAGTGACTTTCGTGGCGGTTTGGGCGGGGCGTCAGCCGCAGTCCCCGCAGAGGCCTTTGAGCAGCACCTCGGTCACCGAGTGGATGCCCGCCGTTCGCTCGGCGGTGCGGGACCGCGGTTTTTTGACCCCCAGCTCCTCGCCGGGGCGCTGGCGGGGGTGGGGCGTGATGGCCACGCGGACATCGTCGAGGCAGGAGACCTCGCCGCACGTGGTGCAGAGGAAGTGCGGATGATCCCCGGCGGCGGCCCCGTGGACGCCGCGCCGCTTGGCCTCGAACCGCCACACGTGATCGCCCAGTTCGACGCGGGTCACGAGTCGGGCCTCGGTGAGTTCGGTGAGGTTGCGGTAGATCGTGGCCCGGTCGAAGCCCCGGTCGGCGAGCGCTTCGGAAACCTCCGCATGGGTGCGCGGGCCGGATGCGGCGTCGAGGTGCTGCATCACGGCCACCCGGGCGGGCGTGCAGCGCAGCCCCACCTCGCGCACCCGTGACTTCACGGCCTCGAGTTGGATTTCCTTCGTGCTGCTCATGTGGTCATTCTATACGGCGACCACGCCGGCCAGCAGATCGACGATCGCCGCCATGAAGGCGGGCAGATCGGCCGGCTTGCGGCTCGACACGAAGTGGCGATCGACCACCACCTGGGTGTCTTCCCAGATGGCACCGGCATTCACGAGATCGTCCTTGATGCCCGGACTGCCGGTGACGCGGACGCCCCGGTAGACGCCCGCCGAGACGGGGATCCAGCCTCCGTGGCAGATGGCCGCCACGAGCTTGCCGTGGGCTGCGAACTCGCGGACGAGATCGAGCACTTTTTCGTCCCGCCGGAGTTTGTCGGGCATCCAGCCGCCGGGAAGGATGATCCCGTGAAAGTCGTCGGCTTCCATGTCGCCGATCATGGCGTCGCTCGTGCAGGGGTAGCCGTGCTTGCCGGAGTACGTGCGGCCCTGCATCGCACCGGCCAGCGTGACGTGTCCGCCGGCCTCCTCGATGCGGAGTTTCGGATACCAGAGTTCGAGGTCTTCGTAGTCATCCCCGACAAGCGCGAGGATGCGGATGCCGTCGAGCGTGCGGCGGGAGAGAATGGACGTGGGCATGGCGGCAACTCCTCGTGGTCGGTGCTTTTTGAAGGGCTGGAATCCGCTTCCCGAACGGCCTTTCGTGACGGGGCATTGTCGCATTCGGAATGCGGCCCGGCGACTGCGTTTGAGAACCCCCCTTTTCAAGTGGTTGTGGCCATGCCATGCCAGCACGGCTGGCGCTCCGAAAAAAGGCGTTTTTCACGGCCGATTCGACGGTCGGGGAAAAGTGGCTTGACGCCCCAAACCGACGGGCTACATTCACGCCCCGGCCCACAGGAAGGGGTCCTTCAGCCGGCCACCACAACATCTTGCGATAGCATGCAGATGGAGCTGCTTTCTGACGATCGCCCCGGCCGGGCTCTTTCGGCCGACTGAACGATTCATGACCGGGCCCTTGGCGGGCCGATGACCGTTTGTAGGACTGATATACGCACGTATACTCTTTCCGCCCGACACTTCCCGAGCCTGCGGTTTCCCTTTCGACCCGTCACCTTTCCACCATCCCCAGGAGTTCCCCATGGCAGCTTTCGACGCCTCCGCCACGCTGGCCGGCACGCCGGCCGCTTCCGCCACCCAGGCCCCGGGGGCTCCGGCCGGCGCGCGGATCGCGATGGAAGTCCAGCCGACTTTCTGTCCGGCCGAGGCCGAAAGCCCGTTCGACACCACGGAGTGGGAGCTCCGCACGGCCGCGATCAAGGGCGAGGATGGCAAGGTGCTCTTCGAGCAGCCGGCCTGCGAGATCCCGGCCGCCTGGAGCCAGCTGGCCACCAACGTGGTGGTGAGCAAGTACTTCTACGGCGAGATCCACACCCCCGAGCGGGAGCACTCCGTCAAGCAGCTCGTGCACCGCGTGGCCCGCACGATCGCCGACTGGGGCATCGCCGACGGCTATTTCAAGACCAAGCAGGACGGTGAAAACTTCTACCGCGACCTCTCCTGGCTGTGTGTCCACCAGCATGGCGCCTTCAACTCGCCGGTCTGGTTCAACGTCGGTCTCTTTCATCAATACGGCGTCAAGGGAGCCCCCTGCAACTGGCGGTGGGACGCGGCCAAACATGACGTCGTGATGCCCGACAATCCCTACGAGTATCCGCAGGGGAGCGCCTGCTTCATTCAGAGCGTGAAGGACAACATGGAAGACATCATGGACCTCGCGCGGAGCGAGGCGATGCTCTTCAAGTTTGGCTCCGGCACCGGCACCGATCTCTCCACGCTCCGCAGCCAGCGTGAGAAGCTCGCCGGCGGCGGCAAGCCCTCGGGGCCGCTGTCGTTCATGCGGGTCTACGACCAGGTGGCCGCAGTGGTGAAGAGCGGCGGAAAGACCCGCCGGGCCGCCAAGATGCAGTCCCTGAAGGTCCACCACCCGGACATCATGGAGTTCATCGAGTGCAAGAGCAAGGAAGAGAAGAAGGCCCGTGTCCTGATCGAGAAGGGGGGCTACGACTCCAATTTCAACGGCGAGGCCTACAGCTCGATCCTGTTCCAAAACGCCAACCTCTCCGTCCGGCTCACCGACGAGTTCATGCAGGCGGCCGACCGTGACGACACCTGGACCACCCGCTGGGTCACCGATCCGTCGAAGGCCGGGCCGTCCTACAAGGCCCGCGAGGTGATGGGCCGCATGGCCGAGTGCGCCTGGCAGTGCGGCGACCCGGGCGTGCAGTACGACACCACGATCAACCGCTGGCACACCTGCCCCAACTCGGGGCGGATCAACGCGAGCAATCCCTGCTCGGAATACAAGTTCCTCGACGACACGGCATGCAATCTCGCCAGCATCAACCTGATGAAGTTCCGCAAGCCCGACGGCCAGTTCGAGGTGGAGCGGTTCGCGGCCGCTTGCCGGATCTTCTTCATCGCCCAGGAGATCCTCGTCGATCATGCGAGCTATCCGACGCCCCGGATCGCCCGCAACAGCCATCTCTACCGTCCGCTCGGCCTGGGCTATTCGAACCTCGGCAGCCTGCTGATGGCCGACGGCCTGGCCTATGACAGCGACGCGGGCCGGGGGCTCTGCGGGGCGATCACGGCGATCCTGCACGGCACGGCCAACCGCACGAGCGCCGAACTCGCCGCCGCCGTCGGCCCGTTCGAGGGCTTCGCCGCCAACCGCGAGCCCATGCTCGGTGTCATGCAGATGCACCGCGACGCCGTCGAGAAGATCGATCCGTCGTGTCCGCGGCACCTCCACGAAGCCGCCCGGCGGATCTGGGACGAGGTTCTCGTCGGTGGCCGGCGGCATGGCTATCGCAACGCCCAGGCCACCGTCCTCGCCCCGACCGGCACCATCTCGTTCCTCATGGACTGCGACACC
>SXGT01760639.1_pt1 | contig 16665 bp, 15 predicted proteins | sample 3176221 | NCBI WGS metagenome assembly SXGT01 (sample SAMN11356862, study PRJNA531348) | freshwater metagenome | isolation source: freshwater sample F1-120 | place: China: Fuxian Lake, Yuxi | collected 2017-12-25 | reverse complement strand
GCATCAAGTTCGTCGCCCGCGACGAGCCCGGCTACTGGGAGACCCGTGGCTACCACAACTACGCCGATCCCTGGAGGGAGCAGCGCTATGGCTGACGCCGGCTCCCCCGTGGCGGCTCGCGTCGCCACGTTTGCCGCCGCGAAGAAGCCCGCTTCGAAGAAGGGGTTCTTGCTCCGGCCGTGGGTGCGCGCCATCCACCGCGACGTGGGCTATGTGGCCGTGGGGCTCACCATCGTCTACGCCGTCTCGGGGCTCGCCGTGAACCACCTCACCGCGTGGAGCGACGGGGACGCCAGCTTCTCCAACTACACAGCCGAGCACGAGCTGGGTCCGATCGCCCTCATGGGCAAGAGCGAGGAGGAGGCGGACCGCGCCGCCGCCGACGCAGTGACGAAGAAGCTGGGCATCACCCAGGCGCCTCGCGAGATCTTCCGCACCGGCGAGGGCCAGCTCGACGTGCTCTTCGACAAGCGCACCCTCCACGTGGACGCCAGGACCGGCCACGTGGTCGACGAGGGCCAGCGCCCTCGCTTCTTCCTGCGCGTCGCCAACTGGCTGCACCTGAACAGGGGCAAGAAGGCATGGTCCTACGCGGCAGACGCCTACGCCGGGGCGCTGCTCTTCCTCGCCTTCTCAGGGATGTTCATGATCCCCGGCAAGAAGGGCTTCCTGGGACGGGGCGCCGCCCTCGTCGCCGTGGGCGTCGCCATCCCCGTCCTCTACGTGACCCTCTCGGGTGGTCCTTGAACTCCGGGCGCGCCCTCTGCTCGTGAAGAACCGCGCAAGCTCGAGAAGCACGCCGGGGCGCGACCGCTTCCGTACGAAAGCTTCAGGTGCGAGGGCGGTGCGAACACCGGCCGCCCTCGGCGCCACTACAGCGAGCGAAGGGCGGCGACCCTCGCTCCGCGTAGACCTCTCCTCCAAAGATGCCCATTTCGCCTTCACCCTTTCACCACAATGACCTCTTGCCGTGGGCGATGCTCACGGTCCTCGCCTCGCTGCTCCTCTGCGGTGAGGCGTCCGCGTTCTGCCGCGCCAACACATGCAGGGTGGCGTCGGACTTCACGCCGGTCGACGGCGCCTGCGCCCCCCCCGGCGGGGAGGAGGCCTGCGCCCGGGACAAAAAAAAAGCGCTGCCGCTCTGGTGGCGCAGCGGGTGCATCGACTACTCGCTCGACGCGGCGGGAGGAGCGCACGTCTCCTACGTGGCGGCCCAGCGCGCGGCGCGCGAGGCCTTCGCCGCCTGGACCACCCACATGTGCGAAGGAACCAGCAGGACGAGCATCGACGTCCACACCACGGGGCCGCTGTTCGGCGCGGTCGTGGAGTACAGCTCCATGCTCCCCAACAGGAACGTCATCGTATTTCGTGACGCCGGGTGGCCCCACAAGAGCGCCGCCCAGATCGAGGGCGGGGGCCGGTCGCAGGAGCTCGCCCTCACCACGCTCACGTACCTGCCGGAGACCGGCGAGCTCCTGGACGCAGATATCGAGATAAACTCCTCCGATTACAACATCGTCCCGGTCGTCGAGAAGGCGGGGCTCGACGTGTACGATCTCCAGGTCGTGCTCACCCACGAGGCCGGGCATTTCCTGGGGCTCGCTCACTCTCACTCGCCGGGCTCGGTGATGTTCTCCAGGGGCGAGGGCGAGGACGTGGCCAAGCGCCGGATCTCGGAGGACGACGCCCTGGGCATCTGCGCGGCCTATCCGCCCGACGGTAGGCGGGCGGTGGGCATCGCGTCCAGCCAGGGAGCGCGTGCCATCATCAAGGGATGCGAGCCTCCAGCGAGGGGGCCGAGCGCGGCCAGCGCATCGCCCACCAAACCCCCCAATCTCATATGCGCCCAGGGGATCGGCCGCGCGGCGCCGGGGCTGCCGGGGCTCTTTCTTTGTCTCGCGGGGCTGCTCTTGCTCCGCCGGAGGTGGCGCTGTCCGGAAGGGTGTATCCTCCCTCCCCGATGCCCTCTTCTTCCCCCACACTCGAACGCCTCGGGCGTGGTTTCGCCCTCGCGCTTCTGCTCGGTCTCTCGGCCTGCCAGGGGACCGCGCGGCCGCCTGTCAGAACGCCGGATCAGCTCGCCAACGCTCGTCAGCCGGTGACCGACGAGCGCTTCCCCGAAGCGGTCCACGAGCTGCTGCGGGCCGAGCCCAGGAGCGAGGAGAGAAAGCTACGCCTCGCGGGCGTGGTCTCGCGACAGATGAGCCGGGCGGCGGCGCGCTTCGACATGAGGCAGAGCGAGATCGGCCTGGCGTCGGTGAAGGGCGCTCTTTACCTGGTGCGCACCGGCGAGCTCTCCCCCGAGATGCTGGGCCCCGACGGCGCGAGGGCCCTGAAGGGAGCGGCGCTCGAGTATGGAAAGCGAGGGGACGACGGGCGGGCCAGGGCCATCTACGAGCTGCTCGTGCGGGTAGCTCCGGAGAAGGAGCGCGGCGAGGTCAATGAGCACCTGGAGGCGGTCAAGGGGTGGACCCAGAGCACCGCGGGGCGGGGTGTGATGCAGAGCTCGGGCGCCCTGGAGAGCGCCGCGGTGGCGCGCCGCATGCTGGAGCCCAGCGTCGAGGCGCGCGACGAGGCGCAGGCCCGCGCCGCCGCGTGGATCGCCCAGTCATACGAGCTCCGCAGGCAGTTTCGTGAGCGGCGCGTGCAGCCGGAGCGCGAGGAGGCGCTCGAGGCGATCCGGGCTCTCGGCACCGGCCCCACGGTGCTGGCGGCCATCCACCTGCGCGACGCCGACGCGGCGGCCGCCCTCGGAGCGATCGACAGGGCGGACGCCCGCGATCTCGCGCGCCCCGACATGATCTCCGCCCTGGAGCGCGTCGCCGATCACGCCGAGGCCTCGGCCTGGCTGGGCCTCCTCCGGGCCCTGCGTAACCCGTCTCACGACGCCGACGAGGCGCCCCAGGATGCCCATCTCCTCCGCGCCGTCACCTTCTGCGTCGCCGCCGAGGCCTACCGCCTGGATCCCACGATCCCCGAGGTGGCCGGCGTCGTGTCCGAGGCGCTCATCGATCTCGGCATGCCGGACGTGGCTCCCGCCGTCCTCGTCGAGGCCGTGCGCGCGCACCCCGATCCCCACATCGTCAGCGGCGCCATGGCGCTCACCCTGACGGCGATGCTGCGCGCGGCGGAGGCCGAAGATCTCCCCTCGGCGCGCCGCGCTTACGCCGCCGCGGCGCCGCTCCTCGCCATCGCCGACGGGAAGCGCCTCGCTGCGCGCACCAGCCCCGGGCCCTCGCGCGTCAGGGCGCTCCTGGGCGAGATCGAGGTGAGGGAGGGCCGCCTCCGGGAGGCCCAGGCTCTCCTCCTGCAGGCCGTCGCCCAGGAGAAGTCTGGCAGCATCCTCCTCTCGCTGGCTCGCATCGACGCCCACGAGCAGCGCCTCCAGGACGCGCAGTCCAGGGCCCAGGAGGCCCTCGCCAAGGAGGACGCCCTCCGGGATCCCGGACTGCGAGGCGAGGTGCTGCTCTTCCAGGGCGATCTCCTGCGCGATCAGGGCGATCGCAGCGGCGCCCGGGCGATCTACCGCCGCGCCCTCGAGGATCTCGCCCGGGCTCGCGGCGCCTCCGAGGGGGATCTCCGCGCCCGCATCGAGCGCCTGATCGCCCGCCTGCTCGATCGCTTCGGCGACGGGAGCGGCGCCGAGCGGGCCCTCGACCGGGCCTACGACGCCTCCTCTCGCGACAAGAAGCAGGTGGCCGCCACGGTCGGCCAGCAGATCGCCCGGGCGTTCCTCCGCGGGGATCTCAAGGCGGCGCAGAGCGGCCTGGCGCGTGGGGTCTCGGCGGATCTGGCTCGCGAGGACATCGTCTATTACGCGGTCTGGGTCCGCCTGCTGGAGCGCCAGGCCAGGCGGCCAGGCGAGGGCGTCTCCGAGAGGCTCCTCTCGCTCGCCGCCGACGATCCTCGCTGGGTGGGGAGGATCGCCGCGTTCGGCTCGGGCAAGGTGCGGGGCGACGATCTGGTCGCCAGCGCCAGGACCCCCGCGCAGCGGACCGAGGCCCTGTTCTACGCGGCGATGGAGCACCGCCTCGCCGGGGACGCGAAGGGCTCGGAGGAGAACCTCCGCAAGTCGATCGCGGCGGGCGGCCTGGATCTCATGGAGGTGAGCCTGGCCAAGGATCTCCTGAGCGTGGACAAGGGCGTCCTGGGCGGCCCTGCGCCGGACGTCGGCCTCCCGTGAAGGGGGGCGAGGGGCTCCGAGCCCGGATCGACTGGGGCAGCCTCGCGCCGCTCCGGCTCCGGGCGCGCCTGGTCGCCGAGGGCGTCTACGCAGGGGCTCACCGCAGCGCGCGCAAGGGAGCGGGCGTCGAGTTCGGCGGGCACCGAGCCTACGTCCCTGGTGACGATCTGCGCTGGCTGGACCGTCGATCCCTGCTCCGCCACGATCACCTGCTGGTCCGAGAGTTCGAGACCGAGACCGACCGCGCCCTGCGCCTCTGCGTGGACGCGACCGCCTCCATGGCCTACCGCGGTTCTCGCGCCCCCGGCGCCAAGCTGGCGTTCGCCGCGCTGGTGGCCGCGGCGCTCGGGCGGATCGCCATCTCGAGCGGCGATCCGGTGGGGCTCTCGCTCCTCGGCGGGGGCGCCCGCCCGCTGCCCGTCTCGAGCGGGCGCGAGGCCTTCGAGCGCCTGGTGGCCACCCTCGAGAGCGTCGCCCCCGAGGGGGACGCCACCAGGGACGCCGAGCTGCTGGAGCGGGGGATAGGGGCCATCGCTCGCTCGGCTCGCCGGGGCTCGGCGGTGGTCGTCCTGAGCGATCTCATCGATCTGCCGGAGGCCGCCCCGGAGGCCGTCTCGTCGATCGCCCTCCGGGGTCGCGTCCTCGTGGTGGTCGAGATCCTGGATCCGGACGAGGCGGATTTTCCCTTCGAGGGCACGGTCCGCCTCCGGTCGCTCGAGGGCGACGTGGTGGTCGAGAGCGACTCGGACGCGCGAGGCCGCTACCTGGCCGCGCTGGCCGCGCGCCGCGCGCTCTGGGACGACGCGCTGGTGGCCCGTGGCGGCCGGCTGGTGACCGCGCGCACCGACGAGGATCCGGTCGCGGTCGTTCGCTCGGTGCTCGACGCCATGCGCTGAGGGTCGGCTTTGGGATTCGAGAGCAGCATGATACGCACGGAGCGTGAGCTTCGTCACGGCGCTGGCGCTCGCGATCGGCCTCCTGGTCGTCGCCCCGTACCTCGCGCATCGGCTGCGCAGGCTCAAGGCCGACGAGCGGGCCTTCGCCCCGGCCAGGCTGGTCCCTCCCTCTCCGCCCAAGGCCAGGAAGCGCGCCCAGCTCGAGGACAGGGCGCTGCTCGCCCTGCGCGCGCTCTCGGTCGTCCTCCTGGCGCTCCTCGGCGCCTCGCCGCTGGTGCGCTGCTCGGATCTGGCGCTTGAGCGGGAGGGCGGCGCGTCCGTGGCGCTGGCGCTGGTCCTCGACGACTCGCTGAGCATGCGCGCCGACGACGCGTCGGGGAAGGTACGCTTCGGGAGCGCGGTGGCTGGCGCCCGTCAGCTCCTCGCCTCGGCCAGGGAGGGGGACGCCATTTCCCTGGTGCTCGCGGGCGCTCCAGCCCGCGTCGTCCTCGCTCCCACCACGGATCTGGGCGTGGCGAGGGCCGCGCTCGACGACGTCCTGGTGAGCGACCGGGCGACCGATCTGGAGGGCGCGCTGGCCCTCTCCGAGAGCCTGCTCTCCTCGCAGCCCCAGGTCGACAAGCGCGTCATCGTCCTGAGCGATCTGGCCGACGGGAGGCCGGGGGGCCCTCCCCTCGGGAAGGGCGAAAAATTCCCTGTCTGGGCCCCGGTCCCCTCCCTCCGCGGCGCCAGGGACGACTGCGCCGTGCTGGCCGCCGACAGGGTGGGCAGCAGCGTGCGCGTGCGCGTCCAGTGCAGCCCCGGGGCCACCTTCGTGGCCCGCACCGTGGAGATCCGCGCCGGCGAGAAGGTGCTCGCCTCGGGGAAGGGCCTGGCCTCGGGGACCGGCGAGGTGGTGGTCCCCGTCGCGGCGGATGCGCCCGGGGATCTGGTCGCGGTGCTCGCGGGCAAGGACGCGATCCTTGCCGACGACGCCGCGCCCGTCGTCACCGACGTGGGGCCGAGCGCGCTGGCGGTGGCGGGCGATCCGGCGACCGAGACCACGGTGACCGGCGGACCGCCGGTGGTCGAGCAAGCCCTCGCCGCGCTCCACACGGACATGGTGGTGCGCCCCGTCCCCCAGCCTCCGGATCGCGCCGAGGATTTCGCGGGCTTCGCGGGCCTGGTGCTCGACGATCCCCCGGGCCTCACCCCCGAGCAGCGCAAGGCCCTCTCCAACTTCCTCCAGGGCGGGGGGGTGGTGCTGGTCGCGCTGGGGCGCCGCGCGGCCTCGGCGCCCCTCGGAGCCACGCTCGAGCCGGTCCTCGAGCGTCCCCTGGCCTTCTCGGAGACAAGCGTCTCCGGCGCCGATCCGTCCACCGCTCAGGCGCTCTTCGGCGAGTCGGCCTCGAGCCTGGCCGAGCTCGGCGCAAGGCGCCGCGCCACCCTGGCCCCCGACGAGGCACGGTTCGAGATCATGCTGGCGTGGAAGGACAAAGCGCCGCTGGTCGCCCGCCGCGCGGTGGGGCGAGGCGAGGCCTGGATCGTCACCTTGCCCTTCACCGTCGACGACAGCGATCTGGTCCTGCGCCCAGGCTTTCTGGCGCTGCTCGACGGCTTCGTCGAGGAGGCGCGCACCCGGGCCGCCCCTCGCCGCAGCGAGGTCGGCGCGCCCTGGCTCCTCACAGGGACCAGGACCCTCGAGCTGCGTGGCCCCGACGGCCGCCCGGTGCCCTTCCTCAGGGACGGCGAGGGCCTGCGCGTGAGCCCTGGTCTCGTGGGCCGCTACGAGCTCACGGTCGACGGTCGCAAGGAGGCGCGCGTGGTCGCCCCCGTGGCGAGGGAGCTCGATCTCCGGCCCCGCGCCTCGGTGGCGGCCACGGCCGGCGAAGAGGGAAAGGCGGCGCGCACCAGGATCGACGTCTCGTGGGTCGTGGCGCTGGGGCTGCTCGCCCTGATGGCGGCCGAGCTGGTGCTGCGCCTCGTGACCAAACCCAGGGCCGCCGACGCGGCCAGCTAGTTCTTTGCCACCCCGCGGCTCGGCCTTCGCGCTACATGGAGCCCGTGCTCGAGCCCTCCTCCGACGGAAGCCTTCGTTTACCAGCCCTCGCGACGGCGCACTCCCACGCGTTCCAGCGCGGTCTCCGGGGCAAGGCCCAGCGTCGGGGGCCGGATCCCACGGACGACTTCTGGACCTGGCGAGGCCAGATGTACCGCCTCTCGACCTCCCTCGATCCCGGATCGATCGAGGCTGTGAGCCGGGTGGCCTTCGGGGAGCTCCGGCGCGCCGGCGTCCACACCGTGGGCGAGTTCCTCTACGTCCACCACCAGCCGGACGGCGCTCCTTACGAGGAGCGCACCCTGCTCTCCCAGCGGGTGATCGAGGCCGCCCTGGCCGAGGGAATGCGGATCTGCCTCCTGCGCTGCGCCTATTTTCGCGCGGGACCAGGCCTCCCGCCCGAGCCAGGGCAGCGCCGCTTCTGCGACGCCCGGGTGGACGACGTCCTCGCCGACGTGGACGTGTTACGTGCAAAATACAAGAACAACCCCAGGGTCGTGGTGGGGCTCGCGCCTCACTCGGTGCGCGCGGTCCCTCCGGATCTCCTCCGTCCCCTGGCCGAGTACGCGGTCCTCCACGATCTACCGCTCCACATGCACGTGGCCGAGCAGGCTCGCGAGGTGGAGCAGTGCGTGGCGGAGACCGGGAGGCGCCCCGTCGAGCTCCTGGCGGAGCTGGGCCTGCTCTCGCCTCGCTTCGTCGCCGTCCACGCGACCCAGCTCCTGCCTCACGAGGCCGTCCTCCTCGGGCAGGCTGGTGGCTTCGTGTGCATCTGCGCCACCACCGAGCGCGACCTGGGGGACGGCCTCCCGGATCTGAGCGCCCTCCGGGCCGGGCGAGTGCGCCTCTGCACCGGGATCGACAGCCATGTCGTCACCGATCCCATCGACGATCTCCGCTCGCTCGAGACCCACGAGCGCCTGCGCACCCGCTCCAGGGTGACCTTCACCCCTCCGGTCGGCACTCCCGCGGAGGCCCTCTGGCTGGAGGGCTCGGTGAACGGGGCGCTGGCCTGCGGGTTCGAGGACGCGGGGGCCAAGCTGGTGATCGACCGGGCCCACCCGACCCTGGAGCTCGTGGACGACGAGTCCCTGCTGGACGCGATCGTGTTCAGCGGCGGGCCCTCCCTCGTCCGGGCCGTGGAGCCCATGAACCATTAAGATTTGATATTTGATACCCGAGTGGGAACGACGCCCTCGCCTCGCGGGTTCGGCTCACATGTCCAGCTCTCCCCACACCTTCCCGAGGCGAGCTCTCACCTGGGCGTCCTTCCTGGGCGCCCTGGTGATCGCCCGGGCCTCCCTGGCCGACCACTACCAGGTGCCCTCGGGCTCGATGGAGCCCACCGTCGCGGTGGGCGACCACGTGCTGGTGAACAAGGCCGCCTACGGCCTGCGCGTCCCCTTCACGGAGCACTACCTGGGCGGAGCCAGGGTCCCCACCCGGGGGGACGTGGTGGTCCTCGACTCCCCGGAGAGCGGCATCGTCCTCCTCAAGCGTGTGGTCGCCGTCGAGGGCGACCGGGTGGAGGTCCGGGACGGGCGAGTCGCGCTCAACGGCCAGGAGGTCCCCATGGCCCCTGCTCCCGGGGCCGACGCTCCGGTGCTGGAGCGCCTGGATCGAGGGCCTCACCCGGTCGCGCTCTCGGCCGGTGGGGGCCCCGATCTGGGGCCGGTCGTGGTGCCGCCCGGCAAGCTCCTGGTGCTGGGCGACAACCGGGGGATGAGCCACGACGGGCGCTCCTTCGGCTGGGTGAGCAAGGAGGCCGTCCTGGGGCGCGCCCTGGTCACCGTCAATCACGACGGTATGCGTGGTTTGTGAGAGCGGCTGCTGTCCAGGCGAGCGCATACAAACACGTAGGGTTTCGACGGCGTAGCGCTCGCTCGCGCACCTGTCGTCTGTCCTTCTAGATAGCTATATCGATGGCCATGAAGCAGGTCTCCGTCGCCGAAGCCAAGAACACCCTGCCGGCCCTCCTGCACGAGGCAGAGTCGGCGCCTGTCGAGATCGTCCGCCGCGGCAAGCCCGTCGCCGTCATCCTCTCGCGCGCCTCGTACGACCGGCTCCGTGGCAAGAACGAAGGCGTGTGGGCCGCCCTCGAGCGCTTCCGCGAGACCCACGATCTCGGCGAGCTGGACGCCGCGGGTGCCTTCGAGGGCGTTCGGGATCCGAAGCCCGAGGGGCGCCCCGTGCGATGGTGAAGGTGCTGCTGGACACGAACGCCCTCGCACGGGCGGATATAGCCGCGGCAGTTACGTCAACGCGTAGGTCTGGCTATGTTCCCACGATCTGCTCGGCCAGCTGCAGGTCTTCTTCGTAATTGACGTTTACCCAAGGGAGCCCTTCCAGCCGGACCGGTCGCGGTCTTCGCCCTCCCGTGGCCAGCCAGGCGTCGACCACGGGCTCCCAGTTGAACCCCGGGCCATGTTTGGCAAAGAACCCGTCCATGAAGGCGAAGAGCTCCTCCATGTAGGCCGCCGACCAGCGGGTGATGCCCACCAGCTCCCCGAGGACGCCCTCGTCGTCTGGCCGCAGCGGGCGGATCGAGGTCACCGCCTCGTCTCCACCGAAGACCAGCACCTCGTCGCCGGTCCGGGCCCGCCACGCGTCGTCCACGGCCACGGCGTCGGTCACGGCCGACTCGCAGATACGCTGGAGGATCCTGGGATCGTAGACGACGTCGGCGTGGAGGAGCAGAACGGGCCGCCCTGTCCCTCGGAGGAGCTCCCCGGTCCTGTAGAGGCTCCAGCCATGCCCCGTGGTCGCGTAGTCCGGAGACTCGACATAGCGGATCCGGAGGCGCCCTCGGGCCTCGCCCACCTCCGCCCGGAGCACGTCCGAGAGATAACCCACCACCATGGTGACCGACTCGAAGCCAAGGGACTCCAGCGAGTCCAGACTACGGTCGATGATCCTCCGACCTCCGACCTCCAGGAGGGATTTTGGAAGTCGTCGCGTCAGGTGCTCGAGCCGCCGGGAGCAGCCCGCGGCCAGGAGCACGACCTCGTGGGAGCTCGCGTCGATCATGGGATATCCTCCGGGCGGCGCACCCACAGGCGGCAGAGCTCCCTTGGGGGATGGCTCTCGCGGTCCGTGAACCGGCACCGGCCATGAAAGATACGATGGTTGTCGAATACCAGGATATCCCCCCGATCGAGCTCGAGGGTGGCCGCGAAGCGAGGCTGGGCAAGCAGCTCGTCGAGCGCGCCCAGCGCTTCCGCCGCGCGGGGCCCCAGAGGCTCGGCGGCGACCTCGTGCCCCGAGCGCACATAGTCTCCCAGGTAGCGCGCCTTGAGCTCCTTGCGCCCGGGGTTCCATCGGAAGATCGGCGCGGAGGTGGTGAGGCGAGTCGGTTTGCGGTGGATATGAAAAGGTCTGTAGAGCTCGGTCAGGAGGTCCCTGGCCTCGCGGAGGAGGGCGTTGTGGATCGAGTAGGCGCTGAGGAGCCTGCTCTCTCCGCCCTCCGCCGCGGGGTGGATACAGTGGAGTCCGATGACGTCCGGCGGCTCCTCGTACTGAGGAGCGTCGGTGTGCAGCTCGCCGCCCTCGTTCGATTTATGGTAGCGGCCACCTGCTGACATGCGCTGGCCCTCGTCCGCCACGCGCACCCAGCGCTCCCCGGCCTCGTTCTGAGGCATGGGTTCGCCCAGGGACGACATCAGCAGCCAGTAGGCGTTCTGCCGGGCTCGCTCTCCGAGATCGCCGAGCGATCCTCCTCGTATCCGTAGAGCGCCAGGGCCGTCCAGGAGGAAGCTGCGCCGCAGGGACTCCATGGCCAGGGCGAGCTCGGGCACGGACACCCGGGGGCCTCCGCGGAACTGCGTAGGATCCACCTCGAGCAGGGGGCGGGCCCGCCCTAGCGCCTCGCGAGCAGGGCCAGGAAGATCGACGTCCAGGCTGCCCGGAGGCAGGTCGCCCGCCAGCCAGGCGAGCGACGCGGCCTCGACGCGCTCCAGCAGCATCGGAGGCGCCGCGCCGCTCACAGGATGCTCCGGAGCAGCTCGCGCGCCGCGTCCAGCGTGAACGCATGAGGGTTATTGCCCATACGGTCGTAGCGGAGGCCCTCCCTCGCGATGACCTCGATGCCCGAAGAGTCGATACCGAGCTTGGAGAGGCGAGTGGCGACACCGCACTCGGTCATCAGCCCTCGCAGTCGGCGAGGACCGTCGTCGATGGAGGCCACGCCGAGTGCCTCGCAGAAGGCCTCCCGCCTGGGCCCCGGATCCATCGCCGCCGCGTTGAGGGCGAGCACCTCGGGCAGGGTGATCCCCACGGCCCGGCCATGAGGGACTCCCCAGTGGATGGTCATCGGATAAGAGAGGCTATGGCAAGCCGTGGTGCGCGTGTTGCTGAAGGCGAGCCCCGCCGAGAGGCTCCCCAGGGCCACGTCCGAGCGAGCGCTCCGATCCTGGCCGTCCCGCACGGCGCGGACCAGCCCATCCGCGAGCAGCTTCACGGCCCGGAGGGCGTGCCCGTCGGAGGTGGGGCCGGCGTTGACGTTCCAGTAGGCCTCGCACGCCTGGGTGAGCGCGTCCATGCCGGTGGCCGCCGTCAGCTCGGGCGGCATCGAGGCTGTGAGCTCGGGATCGACCAGCGCGTCCTCGGGGAACATCGAGGGGTGATCGAGCGAGAGCTTCTGCTTGGACGAGAGATCCCAGAACGTGGCAAAGGGCGTGACCTCGGCGCCGGTGCCAGCCGTGGTGGGGACCGCGATCATCGAGAGAGGCCCCCCGGAGCTCATGGCCGGTATCCCGAAGGGGCGGTGGCCGTGCCGGCAGCAGTACGCGGCCCCCTTGGCCACGTCGATGACGCTGCCTCCGCCGACCGCGATCACGGCCTCGCAGGCGACGCCACGCAGGTGCGCGGCGAAGGTCCGGAGGTCGTCGGGGGTCGGGTGCGAGGGGACGCCAGAAAAATGGTGGATCTCCAGGCCGCCGAGCGAGGCGCGCAGGCGCTCCGTGGTGCCGCACTCCTCCGCCGAGCGGCGGCCGGTGAGGAGCGCCACGGAGCGGGCGTGGGCCAGCGCCGGGAGGGCGCGGAGCGAGCGGAACGAGCCCTCGCCGAAGAGGACCCTCGTCGGCATCCGGTACGCGGGTTTCAAGGGCGCTCCGCCTGGTCGATATCTTTGCGTTGAATCGATGGAGACCTACGGTATCGTCCCGTCTTCGCCTCTCGCCAGGGGGTCATGTCGCCATGTCTTCCCTGCTCCTCCGAGCGTACCGCAACCTGCCCAACGCGGTGAGCGTGCTGGGGGTGGCGCCCCTTGTCCTGGCCTTCGCTCCAGGGGGCAAGGAGTGGCTGCCTGCCCTCATCGTCTACAACAACTTCATGGACGATCTGGACGGCACCCTGGCTCGCCGCCTCGATCTGAGGAGCCGCTTCGGGGCGACGCTGGACAACCTCTGCGACGGCGTCGCTCACGCCCTGCTCGCGGTGGCGGTGGCCGCCCACTGTGGCCTGGCGGCGCTCGCGGCGAGCGCGCTGGCCGCCGCGGCGATCCTCTCCCGGATCGCCGGGCGCATCGAGGATCCGGGTTCGAGGAACGGGAGCCAGACCAACGAGCTCATGCGTCATTTGCTGTTCTGGCTCCTGGCCGAACGGGCGTTCGGCTTCGATATCAAGCTCGCCGTCACGGCGACGCTGGGGCTACACGCGGCCACGATGGTCGCGCCCTTCCCGATGCCTTGGCTCCTTCGCACCCTCGCCACTGGCCTCTTTCCCATCGCGCTCATCAACGTCGGGCTGGTCCTTGCCTGGAAGGTGCCGCAGGCCATCGTCCCCGTGGCGGCGCTCTTCGGGCTCTCCTACCTGGCGTCCATCCCGGCGGGCATCGTACTCTCCAGGAGGTCTCGAGGGCCAGACGCGGAGGTCGGCTGAAATCATAGCGAGGCCTCGTGGAAGAACCGAGCAAAACTGGAGATGAGCCGCGCCGCGGCCGCGGCCATCCCTGGCCTGAGCCGGATGGCCTCCATGTGGGCGATGAGCGGGGAGATCTCGCAGTGGACGGCGACCCCTGCGCCGGCGAGGCGAGCGCGGAGTTTGTCGGTCTCGGAGGCAGGGACGAGCGTATCTCCGGCCCCGTGCATCAGGGTCACCCTGGCGCGGAGGGAGGCCAGATCGCCCGCCTGCTGCTCGAGCTCGAGCAGCGCAGGCCTCATCCGCTGCCCGTGGCTCCTCCGGAGGTCGACGTCGCGGCGTAGCCTGGAGAAGAGCCCTCGGCTCTCGGGAGACAGGGACGCGAGGACCGCCGGCAGCTCGGGCTCTTCGCGGCGAAAGCTGTTGTCCGCGAGGGCTGTCTGGAATGCCCTCTTGAGCTCGGGGGCAGGGCCGATCGACGCCTCGAGATAATTGAAGAGCACGAGATCGCTGCCAAAGGTGCTCTCGTCCTCTCGCTCCAGCGCGCGGAGCGGAGGATCGATGGTATATACCCCGCCGATCAGGCAGAGAGCGCCTATCCGGTCGGCGACGGAGGGGCGCCCCGCCGCGGCCAGGCCATAGATGCAGCTGAACGAGGTCGCGAAGACGGCGATCCGGCCATGATCCGGCAAGAGCGAGGGCCGGCGGAGCATGGCCGAGAGGGTGTTCTCCACGCGGGTCGAACAGCCAGGGCTCACATGAAAAGCCGCTATCTCCTCGTAGAGCGGTACCACGATGGTGCTGTCGAAGAGGGTCATCAGTCTGGCCAGCTCGATGATCCTCGGGTCGCGGTGGCCGTGGCCCGTCGATCCATGGACAAGGACCACGGTCGACCGGGGGCGCGCCGAGCGGCGAGGGCGGTAGACGTCGGCGGGGATGATACGATCGCCTAGATCGAGGGTCGTGGTGGCCAGGTTCACCCCGGGCAGGTGCCCCACGTGCTTGCAGCCGATGAAGGCGGCAGAGCGCACCGCGGCCGAGGCCCGACCTGCCATATCGAGCTTCATGCCCCTCGCTCGTCCTCGGGGGGAAGGAGCGCACGAAGAGCCAGGGCCAGAGCTTCGGACTCTGCCAGGAGCTCGCCCTTCAGCCCTGGAGATCGCAGGAAGGTCATGCAAGCTCGCCACACCAAACGATCGTCGTTTAGTCGATCCCACCACCCGAGGGCGAGCCAGCCCGCTGCCGGGACGGCGAGCGCGCGGAGCAGCCCCAGGGGGGGCGGGAGGAGAGCCAGGGAGGCCGCCGTCTGCGCGGCATACCAGGGAGGATAGGCGAGGAAGCTGCTGAACACGGCGTTGGAGGCCCACATGTCGCGGAGCCGGGAGATACGGTGAGTGACGGCGCAGGTCAGCAGGGTCGGAGGGAGGTTCTGGAGCGCGCCCCAGGTTGCCAGGGGCGCCAGGGGCCCGAGCACGAGCGACTCCTTGAACAGGAAACGAGCAAAGGCCGAGAGATCCGCGGGACCGTGGAGAGACTCGGGGCCGAGCCCCAGCCGTTGGAGCCGCTGGCGATGGGCGAGGATACTGCGAGCCAGGGCGCGGCCGCCCACGGTATCTCGCCTCAGCCCGTCCCGGATATGCCTGCTCGTGCTCAGGGTCGAAGCGCCCCACGGGCGACGCTCCTCGGAGGCCAGGACCAGCCTGGCTGCCCAGCGGGTCAGGAGCTCTTCACGGCGGGAGTCATGCTCCACGACGAGCTTGCGGATCCGGCGCTTGAGCTCCGCGGTGAGCCTTGCAGGGCTTGCCCCGGGGTGTTCTGCCACCCACGAGGCGGCGTCGATGGGCTCTCCAAACCGGACGAGCGCCCTGGATCGCGCATGCTCCTTGGCCTCGAACGAGAGCCCGACCGGCACCAGCCTCAGCCTGCTGGCCATTCCGTGTTTGAGGACATGATCGAAGGCTATCCTCGACGCTCCATGGCGGAAGGGGCGCAGCCCGGGATCGTCGTGGCTCTTGGCCTCGGGGAAGAGCACGATGGCCGCTCCCTCCTCCAGGCGCCTCCCGCACTCGTCCAGGTGCTCCTTCAACCGGTCCGGTCCGGTCTCGGTCCCCCGGTCCTGCAGCCGATGGAACGCGATGACCCGGGTGAGCCTCATCAAGGTACCCACGAGGGGCTGCCTGGTCAGGGGTCCCTTGGCGGTGATCGTGATACGCCTCTTCATACCCAGCTGGATGAGCAGAGGATCCACGAAGGCATTGAGGTGATTGGACACGAGGAGCAGCGGGCCATCCTCGGGCACGTTCTCGCGCCCCTGGAGCTCGATCTCTCGAAAGAAGACATGGAGGGCTGCACGGAAGTAGAGCCAGAGGGCGTCCGTGACCCTCTCGCTCAAAACTTTACGACGCGCCAGTCATGGGGAACAGCCACCCCGTCGCACGCGTGCGATGTCGTCCCGAGCTGCTGGTGGAACACCGCGATCCTCGCCTTCTCGTTCAGGCCGACGACCTTGAAGCTGGGCGTCGCGCAGCGGGCCTTCGCGGCCCACGTGGCCGTGTCGATCGTGGTGAGCGAGCTCGTCTTCGAGTTCACGATCGACATGGCCTCCGGGACGACACGTCCCTTGTAGTCGTCCTCGCTCAGGAACGACATGCGCAGCGCGACGGGGCCCACGTTCACGGTGGCGCGAAAGGACTTCCCGTCCATCCTGGTCGTCGCCGGAGGCGAGGACAGGGCAAGCCAGGTGGTCTTGGCGAGCTCGTCGTTGGCCTTCTTCACCAGGCCCTGGAAGGTGGGCTCCATCTTCGTGGCCGTGGCCTCGTTGGCCGGAGAACGCCCTGGCGGCACCAGCGCAAACCATCCGACGCTCTTGCCGGTCGCGTCCAGGATACGGATCCCTGGCGTCTTGGTGTGACCCCAGCCATCGCGCTCCTCGACCACCGCCACCTTCGAGCCGTCGTCCGCGGCGGCCGGCAGCCCGGTGTATTCGTACTGGGGCCAACCCTCCTGCTCCTGCTCGCCGGTATACACCTTCTTGAGGACGACCTTGGGGATCATGGGACCGGGCGCCTCGGGCGTGGCCGTGACCGCAGGGGCCGCCCCGGCTTCCGCCGCCGCGGTGGCCGGCGCGGAGGCGGAGGCGGCAGGCGGCGCGGACGGCCCCGACGGAGCGGAGGCGCTCACCGCCACGCTGGTGCTGGTGGCCGGTGGCGGAGGCTTCTCGCACCCCGCAGCCGACGCCGCCAGCAGACCCAAGAGAACCCATCGCCCCCTGCTTTGCATGGGGCGATGCTACAATCCCCTGAGCGTGGCGGCAACCCGCTCCGCATGCAACCTGCACGCAAGGGCGGCTCGGCGGCGTCGTCACACCCGGCGGCGCTTCACCCCACCGGTCAATCCGTGGTCATCGGCTTGCCGATGACAATATTACCGATGCGGATGTTGTCCAGGATCGCCGTTCCTGCGTGATGTATGGTGCCTCCTTCAGGGGTATCCGGCCCCTCATAGAAGACCATCTTGATGGCCGTGACCTTCTCCCCGGCTGGTATCGGCGGCATCCCTTGCGATGCGACGAAAGATCGCGTTGCCCAGTTGGGAGCGGCGGCGCCACCCGGTGTCCCGTAAGAGCAGCCGAAGAAATAGGGTCCTCCCTTGTCCGTGTAGACGTTGAATCGCGGCGCTCCAGGCCCGCAGTG
>SXGT01591349.1_pt1 | contig 16666 bp, 16 predicted proteins | sample 3176221 | NCBI WGS metagenome assembly SXGT01 (sample SAMN11356862, study PRJNA531348) | freshwater metagenome | isolation source: freshwater sample F1-120 | place: China: Fuxian Lake, Yuxi | collected 2017-12-25 | reverse complement strand
ACGAGACGGCGATCGTGCCGCCCAAAAATGTACCTGTAATTGCCATAGTTAAGCTCCTCCCTTTTCCAGTGCTGCAATTCTCGCGGTGAGTGATTGAATCGTCGCGTCGTGCTGCTGCCAGCCGACGATGAGGTCGGGGACGAACTTGCTGTAGTCCACGCCCCACGGACGTCGCGGTAATCCGTCTGCGCTTAAAGTGTCATCGGTTCCCCGAGATATAGCAAACGGAACAACAGTAAACGCTTCCTGTGCAAACACACCTCGCCCTGTTGTGCCGTCGGCAATCCACTCAAAATCATGGATGATTGTTCGTGCCAGAATATCCGTTGATTTCACAACGCCACGGTCGCGCTTGAGTCGCGCATCCGACGTGGTGTTATACAAAGTGGCCGCACCGGACGTTTGGATTGATCCCACAGAACCATTCGAGTTCCAGAACGACATTCGGGTATCTAGGGCGCTACCGGACCCTCCTAAAATAATGGTGCCGTCTTGGCCGAATGAAGAGAAATAATTCCCCGAGCCAACTGTGCCAGCTACAAGCGAACCAGTAGTACCAATCGTCCACCGAAGCGTCGTCCCGCCGCTGTAGAAGCGGATCGGGCCGGAGGCATGGGTGGCGGCGATGTTCATTCCGGCCGTGGCGTCTGTTTGCAGAACTCCTGCGTTCGCCATGTAAGGCCCGGAGGTGGTGTAGCCCGCCGAGAACGCATACAGATACATGCCGTCAGCGGCAGAGTTCTGAGCTGCGAGGGCTGCGTAGGCACCCGTTCCAGAGGTCGTGTTCTTGATAAATAGGTTATATGCAGCGTTCCCCCCGGCTGTGAACGTGTGCGTCCCGAAGCCGGAGACGGTGAGCAGGCCCGCAGACGACAGCGACATGTGCTCCGTCGTCCCGCCGCTGTAGAAGCGGATCGCGCCGGAGGCGTTGTCAGCGACGATACTTACGCCTCCTGACCCCGACCCGTATATCCGCGACGACGCGGCAATGGCCGTCGAAGACGTGGTGTATCCTTGAGCAAATTGATCAAGGAATAAACTGCCGCTCCCTCCAATAATTTGCACGCGTCCGATAGTGGTGGTCGAGGAATATGCGTTACCGAAAACAGCCGCGTGTATCCCCGAATCGGTAGCATTCACATCAAAACGATTCGTGCCGAAGCCGGAGACGGTGAGGAGGCCCCCCACGGCCAACGTCCCAGTCAAATTGGCTGCACTGCTGATCGTCTGGCTGTTATACGTGCCGCCCGTCACCGCGCCTGTGACGGCCAAGGTGCCGGGAATATTGACTGCTGTCGTATTCGGCCCGACGCCGAGCACCACCGTCCCGGCGCGGTTCATCAGGCTGACATCGTTAGTCGTGCCAAAGCCCATGATCGCCGCACCACTGACGGTGCTGGCAAACGCAGTGGCTTGCGTCGCTGACAATGCACCCGGTGTGGCGAGTGCGGTCGTGCTCTTGAGGCTGGTGGTGTAGGTCAGCGCGGTAATACTAGGACTGGCTGAGTATGCAGGTGCCGTCGCGACACCTCCGCTCACTAGCACTTGACCCGTCGCGACATCAGCCACACGACCCAGTTGACTAGCACTTGTCGCGATCACAAGATCGCCGATTGCCTGAGATGTAAGCGCAATCGCACCGGCATTGATGGCGATTTCATTCGCTACAATATCAGCGTTCCAGATTGCCGCAGTAATCAAGGTGCCGGTTGTTTGAACTGAGGGAGCAATATAAGCCATATTTGGAACTCGCTAAAATCCTAACACAGTGTCAACGCCTAGTGTTGAGGTGCCAAGAATCCACAAATTAGTAAACGCTGGAACTAACGTGTATGTTGCGCGGACATGATTGCCAGCCGAAATCACAAGGTCAACACCGTTGATGAAGTAATCGTTGTTCAAGCCTGTTACAGTTTCGGTCACGGTAATTCTGCTTGATGGCTCTAACGCACCAATGTACGTCATGAACTGACTGCTCATGTTGCCATCAATCGTAATATCAGACATGTACGTCAAGGGATCTTTGTACAGGCTCAGAAAATAATCAGCGGCATTCTGCCCGACGGTCAGCGTGTCTTCGTAGGGCATTGAATAGCTTAGCGTGTTGATGCCGTAGTCGTATTGACTGCTAGCATCAATACTCGACGAAATAGTATGATCGTATGTATAGATGCCCTTGCCACGCAGTTTGAGCAAGGTTAAGAATCCTGTCTGACTTGAATTATTTGTCAACACGAGTTTGGCACTATTTGCGCCAAATGTTTCAACGATAGACAGACTGGCTGTCAGGTCACTGCCTGATCCGTCCGCTTGCGTATTCATCAGATAGTCAACGAACGCAACCGGCGTGACCATTGCTGTTCCGCCAACACGAGACGCCTTTTGATTGGGATCGGTATACGATGCATCAATGCTTAAAGTCGCCCCACCAGTGATGCTCGTATTGGCATTTTGCAACAGATACAAGACAGAAGTTGAAGCAGCATCAACTAAACGAGGGAATGTCTCGACCTTAATGTCGTTCATCAAATCCTTGATGGATCGACTCGTGGACATTTCCAGCATGTCATTGTTAATTGTCGCGGAAGAGCTTGTGACTTGTCGTGCTGTGCGATTTTCAAATACCAGCTCACCGCCTAGCGTTGTATTGCCTTTTACATAGATGAATCCAACTTCACTCGCGGCAATCGTTTGAAATGCCGACAAGACCGTCGTAGATTCATCCTGCACGTTATCCAGCGCAAAAGCAAATGTTGATGCACCCGTGCCAGTCGTTACAGACGGCGCGGGTCGCGCCAAATTATTGTATACCGCAGTGAAAACTTCGTCGCTACGCTTATTGATTTGCAACGCGACCTGACTGAGTTTTGCAGACGCAGCGGTATCCATCCAGTCGAGAGCAATGCAGTTTGTAACACGCTGTCGCTTTACACCGCCCAATGGTTCAATAGAATTGAGAAACCCGCTCCACTTGTAATAGGTGTACCCGCCGAACGTGATCGACAATCGCACACCGATGCCCAGATTAAAACCGCTACGCACATTCACGTTATTTGGACTGTAGTAACCCACCACTCCGCCAGAATTATTGACAGAATTGTCCAGTTGAAATGTTAGCGTACCAGTCGATGCCACGCGATCATTTGCACCGCTGCCACGAATGCCGTACTGAGCCGTGACATTGTTGCTGATGATGACATCATTCGTCACATCCACCCACGAGCCAGTCAATGAAGTGGTAGTGCCTAGTTCAGAAAATCCATTTTCACCAAGCAGCCATCCGCTGCCAGTAAACTGCATTTCAAGAGCGATAGTAGGCGTGACCGTCGGCATGTCATCGACTCAACGCCAAAGCATCACGCACGGCAACAGCGACGAGGAACGGCAGTTTCCTAGACTGTGCGTCCTGCTGCAAGCGTATCGCTTTTAGTTCATCGACGATCGCTTCTGCATTGCCGACACCTGGAATTCTACCATTGTTCAAATCATTGATAGCCGAGGAGCCTACGCGCTGAGTAGCCGCGACCGTCAGAACACTTTCACCTGGAGTCAGCATAGCCGGAACAGAATCGATCCCCGCAGCGTAGCCGGGTACAATCCCGCCCTGTGCGAATCCTGTTTGATCACCTGTTTGGCTTTCGATCTGTGATGTCTGATTCGGTGGTTTCCCTGAATGCGTGTAAATTGTGTGAATGTTTATTGTAGGACTCGGTAATGCACTCAGCACGTTCTTCGTTTGAAAGAGCTTGTCAAGCAACTGACCGACCTTTGCAACAAGCTCGGTCATACCTGCAATCAACAGATCATTTGCAGTCTGACCTGCTTCTTTCCAGATGCCTAGTTTCTGCGATTGATCGATCAGCTTTTGCGTGTTGGCATCCAGTGGAAGACCTAGCAGCTTCGCTTGTAGCGCCGCTTGTTGCAAGTAACCCTGCATCGGCATCAATGCGTCTCGAATGTCTCCACCGGCTTCAATGACCTTGGCGTTCAGTCGATTAAACAGTTCCATGCCGGTACGTTGCATCGCGGCAAATGTCTCGACGTTAAGCAGACCCATTTGTGCCATGCCCTGCATGGCACCCTTCTGACCGTCAATCGCCGCCATCAAAGACGGATTCGCTGCTGCTACAGTTGACTGCACCATCAAATGCTTCAGCGCTACGTCTTCGACGTTTAGCCCCAAATCTGTGTACGCTTTTTGCAGTTTCCCTAATGTTGGTCCGACGGCCTTTAGTGCTTCCGAATATGATCCGGTCGCAATCATCACAGACGCAAAAGTAGCGACGCCCTGTGTGCCTAAATCTTTTAGAATCTGTTCGGTTTTTGTTGCGGCAGCAGCCTGATTGACTTGCGCCCCGACCACCGCCATGATCGCATCGGCGATTCTCTGCTCCGCTTTTACTAAGTCTTCAGACGATGCCTCTCCCGACTCTGAGAGTTGCTTGTACGATTTCTCGGCTTCCTTCAATTCTGCCTGAGCATCTTTGACAGCGTTGCCGATTTCGTCGAAGCCCGATGTTAGTTCTTCCGTGACCGCAGCAAATCCTATCGTGATTTTTTCTGACGCTTCTTTCATCTGTTCAAGAAGTCGGGCGAATGCTTCCATTTGATTATTTAGTGCCTCAATGTCAGCCTTAGACTTCGCCGCCCAGTTCATACTGAATCCAAGCTCTCTCGCTCGTGCATCGACGTCGCCGATGCTTTTGTTCATTTCGACAAACTTCCTGTGTAGCGTGTCGGCTTCTTTGCCGATCTTTATTAGCTCTTCTCTGGCTCGACTAGCGCGTGTAAAAAGACTAATCATGCCTTCAGTTAATGGGCCAGCCAATGAGCCAAGTACTGCACCGAGAGGCCCAGCTAACTTGCCGAACTTCTCAGTCATTTTGTCGACTGCTTTGCCGATCTCCGATCCAGCCAGCACCGCAACGCCTTTGGCCGCAGCGACGATGCCGCCGCCTTTGGTGAAGGCATTGATCAGAATGTTTGTGATACCTGATGCGATATTTGTAAATGCTTCTTTCCAGTAATGCTGAATCCCACTTGCTGTGTTTTGCGCTGCTTCGGCTGCTTTTTTGAAGGCGAGTATTGTCGCTGGTAAAAACGTTCCCGTTGGAGCCTTCGCCATCTCCGCATACGTCGCCTTTGCAATATCGGCAGTCTCTTGAAACTGCTTTTTGCTGTTCGCCGTCAATGCCGCGTTGTCGATTAACAATGCCGCAACAGCTTCTTTAGAACTTTGCCTTACTGCGTCTTGTGCCGACTTGCGAATGTCGGTCCCCTCAATCGTCTTGTCAAGTATTTCTTTGAGCTTGTCGATTTCGTTTTGCTTGATAGCGCGTAGTGATTTCTCGCGGTCTGTCGCAGTCAGATTAAACGCAACATCCGCAGCGGTCTTGACAATGCTGACATACAGCATGGCTCCTTCCGCGACGATCTTGTTCTTCTCGTTTGCGGCCTTACGCTGCTCGGCTGTTTCGAGCGCGTTATACCTCTGTTCTATTGCAAGTTTGGCCTTAGCTCGCTCTTCCGTCGTAAAAATAGAATCACGTACCGCAGCATATTCTCGTTCCCGCTGGATTGTGAGATGCTTCAGTCTATTTTCCAACGTGTCGGCATCCAAGCTGTTAATGGCATCGGCCGCATCTTGTTGCAATTTGCGTATTTCGTCGTTAGCCTTAGAGAGTGCCTCGACGCGCTGATTTTCTGCCTCGACACTTTTCTGAACAGATTCAACCTGCGCTTGCGTCAGTTGCGAATACTTTTTCGCAATATCGTTGATGTTAGCACCGGCCTTTAGATAGTTTTCAATTTCTATCTTGACACCGGCATCGACCGTCTTTAAGGTTTGTTGATAATCTTTTGAGTACCCATCAAGAATCTTTATGGCCTCTGCTTTTTCTTTGGTCCTTTTTGCAGATTCTTTCAGTGAGTCACTGAGCTTCGTGACGATTGTTTCGCTTACCCCTAGTTTCGTTGCGACTTCTGCCGCGCCAACGCCAACATTTAAGAAACCTATTGCAAGCTTTTTGTTCTCTGCGTTCAACGGTATGAGCGCCTGTTTACGCAAGTAATCTAACTCATTGCTCAATGCCTGAGACTGCGTGAGTGGGGGCTTCAGTGCTTCAGCAGCGGCTTCAGCAATCTTCTTGTATTCAGCAATCGTTGCTTCCGAAAACCTCTTCGGGTCTGCCGCCATATCCTCGTAGGTTTTCTTGGCTGTGATCGCAATCTTTTCGAAATGTTCCCTGCTGTTGTCTGATAATACTTTTGTAGCTTCTTCCGCATCCCTTGACGCATTGCTAGCTGCCTGTGATGCTTCCTCAGCTCCTCCACCAAATAATTTCCATGCGCCGTAGGCTAGACCCAACGCCACAGTAATTGCGCCCACGACAAGTTTGCCGACACCAGTCGATGCGAGAAAAGCGTTGACTGCGGTTGTGGCTAAATACGTCGCGGCAGTAAATGCAGTGACCCCATATGAAGCAGCAAACGCAGCGAGTGACATGGCTCCATAAGCTACGCCAGCAACTCCAATTGCAGCCGCAAAGATTTTAATGGTGCCAACATTCGATGCAATGAACTTGAGAAATGCAACGACCTCAAGGAATGCTTGCGCTCCTTGAACTTTCAAGATCGTAATTAGATCAGTCCATTGATCCCCCAACTTATCAAGAGCCGCAATGCCGTCTTTGCTAATAACAGCATTAAGACTTTCTTGAGAGTTCATGGTTGCCAAAAGACCATCATTCGCCAGTCGCAACGCTGATTGATATTGGCGTCCAAATAATTCTGAGCCTAAGCGAGCCTGTAGTAGCGGGTCTCTAATCTTCCCGACTTCCGTGACAAGTGTCGAGAACAACTCATCGGGTTTTTTTTGTTTCAATTCTGAAAGATTCAGTCCCAAGGCAGCAACTGCACCTGCCGCACCATCATCACCGAGCGACAGCTTCTTGGATAACATGCCGACGAGTCCCGTGAGCTCATCTATCTCCATCCCAACGCGCTTGCCAGCGAAGGCTAACTTCTGTAGTTCATCCGTGCCGATATTCGTGGACTTCGACAAATCATCAATATGTGAACCGAGTTCTATAGAGCTAAAAATGAATGATTTGATTTCTGTGATGGCAAATGCGGCAGCAAGAGTCTTTCCAATCGTGCCGAGCGTTTTTTCAAAAGATGAGGCATTGCTAGAGGCAGATTTGATCTGCGACGAAAACTCGTCTTTGAGTCTAAGAACGGCTTCCAATTCGCCTAAATTAAGAGCCATGACTTATTTATGTCGTCTCGATTGACGTTCAGCTTCGTTTGCTTCGTCGTTGATCATTGTGGCAATAACGCTGAGAATGTTGGATGGGGTGAACTGCTCGTCGTGCCATGACCAACCCATCCATTTACAGATCAGGATGTGATGTCTGGCCCATTGGAGCCAGTCGTCACTTTTTTTTCCCGTTGCTGCGCCTCAACGTGCGCGTCAATGACACGCTCGATTTCTTTGAAGACTTCAGGATGTAAATTCTTGAGCGCAGCAGTCATCGCCTTTGGCGTATCGATGACTTTCACCTTGCCGCTTTTGTCTTGTATGTTCCAGTCCAGCAGATACACAATAACTTTGTTGAATGCGGCAGCTACAAAGTCGATGTCGTAACTCACCGTGAATGCGTCTGTTCCTGCGCCGGTAGGTGACATAGTTTTCAACGCGCCGCCACTCACCTGCCTATCTTCGCCAGCCGTTAATTGCTTGCGAACAAGAACCCACAATTCACCGTCATCGAACAGAGACAGTTTGACTACTTCAGGGGCAACAAAACATTCACGCATCGTAAACTCCTACATGATGAGGGGCGAGCCATATAGCTCGCACGTGATCGACGTATCACCTGTGACTGTGACGTTGTGCCACAGCCAGTGCCTTTGACCCATTTGGAGTGACACCGAATGGGGTGTTTCAAAAAACCAATACTCGTCGCGATCTACTATTTCCGCTTTCAGCGTGTACGATATTTGCGGCTGGTATCCAGACGCATGTAGTGCCCATCGTTTTAGCGTGGCGGCGTGTTGATAGCCGACACGGATTGATCCACCCGTGCCAGCTATCTTCATTTTGTTAGCTCGACGAAGCCATTTGCAAGCAGGAGAACCCGTTAAATTTTGCCGTAGTCTTGAGCAGGGTGCCGAACGAACCACCGAGCGGCAAGGTTTCCAGCGTCACGACAGCAAAATACGAAGGGTTGTTCACCGAGGTACATGCATTGATCGGTCTGAACTCCACGCACGAAGTCGTACCGAGGATTGAATATAACGTATTTGTCGGGCCGCTTGTGCTGCGGTCATACATGAACGTTACATCAAACGAGTAGTCTAGCACACCGCCCTTGTGCTTGCGATATCCTGCGCCCATCGTTGTGGCGTCAAGAGATTCCGATGCAAGGTTCAGCGTAATGTCGGTGATAAAGGCCGACAGATCCTTGGTGTTGACCTGAAAGAAAGCGTTTGTAAATACTTGTTCTGATGCCATGTCTGACTCCTGTGTTAGTTACTCAATACCCATGTAAATGACGCCACGCGCTACGCCTCCAGAACCTGAGCCAGTTGATACGGTAATTACTGATCGGTAGAAGGGCTGATCAGTGCTAAGCGTAGCACCAGACACCGGAGTGGCGAACGTACCATCTTTGCAACTCTGCGCTGCAAACGTAATGCGTGTCGTGCCGTTCGGATTGTTTATCGTATAGCCACTGGACGAATTCGCAGCGATAACACCGCTGATCGTGCAGAGCGAAGTTGAGAGCGAGGTGACATGTATGCCGCCATACAAGTTCTTGTCACCACTCGTGCAAAACACTACGACCGTGCCATTGTTCGCACCCGTAGTCCAATTAGTGTTCAAATGCGTATCCAGCACCACCGCTTGAACCATCTTGCTTCTGCTCTGCGCGTCAATATCAAATGTCAGCAACGAACCGAATGTCCCGCCGAGCATGTACTTGACGTTAATTGCGCCGAACCCAAACGCCGAGAAGGTGCTGCCAACTGTCAAGCCGTCGAAAAATGCAGTGACAATTTTTTCGTTGCCGCCGATCGTGCCGTAGATGACCGGATCAACAAGGCTCGATCCCAGATTGAGAAATCCTTTTGCCGCAATCGAGGCTGTTTGCACGCCGCCTTTGTGCTTGCGATACTCGCTTCCAAACGTGGACATGTCAAGGCTCTCTGAACCGACGTTCACGTTGAGTTCACTAAACTGTGCGGAAAAATCATATCCACCGATCAACAAGTGGGCGCATGTTAGAACTACATTGTTTGCCATGATGCTCTTTCTACGTCGAAGTAGACGTACTGACTTTTTTCATAATGTCAAAATTCATTACGATCCGAGGCCGATGGCCGTCATCCAAGCCCATCGCGGTCGGACTATTGACAGCACTGACCAGCAAATAGCTTGTGCTGTTGATCGTCTTGTTCGTCAAGCCATCCATTGCCTGAAACACATTGTGTGCAAGCTGCCGAGCTGACTGATACGACACAGCGCGTGTCACAATTTGCACTCGCGGTCGTTCGACGAGAGCGTTACCCGGTCCTGCACCCATTGCATGAATAGGAAACGCCCCACCAATTTCATACACAGCGCAAGCCTTATCTGGCGAGTTAGGCAATGTTGCAGCGAACAAGTTGATTCCAGCCGTCAGCCCTACGCCAGACGATCCCAAATGAGTCAGCATATCGTCGAGAATCATTCAGCCGCAGCCTTCTTCGCCTTTAAGTCAATACGTTTGGCGATGCGTTCCGCGAGGTGCGGTGCGGATTCTAAAATAACAGATTCCAGATATTTGGCTTGCCCGACCTTGTGAAACGCTTGCAAGTCTTCATGCACTTTGAACGCATAATCAACACTTGGCCCACCATAGCCAAGCGTCACTGATATGTTCTTGCCATCGAAAACAGGCTTCTGTACCACACCGCTGGCGCGCAATGCTCCGGTATCAACCGGCACACGTTTCTTCGATTCCGTCATCTCGATCTGTGCTTCACGATAGAGCGCGGCTGCAATGTTCTTGGGTGTTGCAGCCGCAATCCCAGTGAGGTTTGCCACTAATGCTTTTACGCCCGCGATACTAAAATTAAACATGGTCAGCCCAGATACAGAGTCGAGTGATGCGTTCCGAATTGATCAGGAACGCGCTTTGCGCCAAGTATGGTTGGGTGAATCGCAGAGTCTTGCGTAGAATTGACAATGCCAGTCGAAAGCGTAATTAGATCTTCGGGTTGCGCCACAATTACGCCAGCGACGTAGACTGTTTGATTGCTAGTGACTTCCTTGCCTTCAAACGATGTCACCATTTTTTGTTCACCGATAATCCGAGCGCGATATGTCTGCACCGCGCCGAACGTGATTTGTCCGTAGCTGTCTTTCGCTCCAGCGACCTGATAGCTGATCACATCCGGCATCATGTGAATAAACGCGCTGATCGGTCTCAATGCGTCACCCTCTGATACGGACGTAACAGGTCTTCCGCTTCCGAGCGATAGTTTCCTGCTGTCATATAGCTGACGTTCAGATCAGCAACGCCTTCACTAGCAATACCCGCAGGGTTGCCCCGCGCCCACTCAGCGGCCTTGAGTAGCACTGCTTGCTCGATGTCCATAGGGACAGTTGAATTGGTGCTGGTGCTGTTCTGTAGGCCGCCGCAGGTAGACCAGATAGGGGAATTAGAATCTATCCCTGTCGGCCCGATAAATCCAGCGGTGTAGCTCACCATCCACGGCTTGAGTTCGCTGTTTGCGACAACCGTGCGACCAAGATAATACCGCACACCAGCCGTCCAAGCCCAACCCTGATCACGACTTAGCAAACCGGCGTCGGCATCTTCAACGCGAAAATTTGTTGAACAGTATTCGGTTGCAGTAGCCGTAGATGTCGAGTCAAACATTCTGAGAATCACGCGAACAGGCGTTCGAGCCAACATCAGGTTCATGTTGCTGTACGCAGCTAGTGTTTCCGTGTAGGTCTGCGCCAAGAGCGGATATCCAAGGAATGTTTCAGCCCAACGAGAAGCACGAGCCACAAGCAGTTGCTGATAGGCGTCATCGGCGGTGGATGTCGTACCCATTGACAAGCGCAGGTTCGCACTGGTGCTGATCGCACCATCAGTCGAAGTCGCTGACACACAGACGTTGAGCATCTCTTGTCCTGCTAAGCGTTGTGATACTCGACGTTAACCACGCCGCCGTTTGCCATAAGATCATAGGGTTGCAACTCCTGCCACCCTTCAGAGTCACCGCCAAACTTAGCGCCGTTCATATCGCCGCTGCATCTAATGATCGCAGGCTGCTGCCAACCGGGATCAACTCCAGACCCACCCGCGCTCCAGGACACTGATGCCTGAAGCACACATCTAGCAAAGCTCGGATCGTTTGCCGCATAGAACCGCATGGCGTTGGTCATGTTTGTGTCTGCCACTGTAAAATCAAGCACCGCGCTAGCGTTTGGGGCAACAGTGCCGCAGATGCCATACGTGTTGTTATCTACAAGCAGCGTGTAGTTGCTGCTGTTCTTGATGTTGAACGTGACTGGCCCCATAATCGCGTTGCACCTCTAGGATTGCATTAACGGAACTACACCACCACGCACACGAAGTTCCATTACGTTAATGTGATGCACACATTCCTGATACGCACCGTCGTAGGTTTGCACCTGAGCTACTACTTGCTCTAACTTTGTATTCGCTTCAGCAATGCCGAGATCGACTAACTCGGAGAGATTGCTACCCTCAGTCAATGACTTAGCCTTTAGGTCACGAAGCGTCTGCACACCACCGTTGAGTCCGTGCATAACAGGCACAAGCTTCTCTTTTGTGCCTTTCAGTTCCGCTGCGCGTTTCTGAATCTCTATCAAGCCAATGATGCCAGTGTCGGGTGCTTTTTCGTAGCCGTACCGATAAGCTTGCTTCAAAAGCGCAGACTGGGGCGGCAGCACCAGCGTGATACCTCGACCTTCAGCGATGCCAAGCCAGTATTCAACACAGGATTTCTGCACTTCGTATTCAGTGCCGACAATTAAGTCAATACCAAACACGCCAATCGTGTAATCACTATACGGCTTACCGGTTTGTGCGACCTTCATGTCGATGCAATCGATGGTCCACGCGATCATGAACGAGACGGTAGACGTAAAGTAATCGATGCCATGCTTCTGAATCAGTCGCTCCACGGGATACCGCACGGCGGTAGGAAAACACTTTGGAGGATTTGACATAAAGACAGGTATCCCGCAGGATTTGATCCAGCCTTCGTGGTCTGTTCCATCAACATTGTCTTCTTCCCAGTTTAAGTGGATGTCGTACCACACATCCGCTCGTGGCATATGCCGATACAACTGATTCAGCCCTACAATGATCCACGAGGGATCATTTACGGGAATGAGGTGACGGGAGCTTGACGCAAATCCACAAATTGCGATTTTAGTTCTCTCGCCAATGTTAACGAGGCCTGTTTCCTGATCGATGATTTCCAGATGTGCAGCATGTTCATGCTGATGCTGGTAGCCATCGGCTCCGGGTGCCTGATTTGCAAAATCAATGTTAGAACTCATTCATCCTCCAAAGGTGACGCATTGATACGTGAGCTTTGATCTATGACCTGTTTGCGAACGTAGCGTCGAGCGATCTTTTGCGCTGGCGGCTCATTGATAGTCTTTGCCAACATAAGATAGCCCAAGCCACGGCGAATGACTTCCTCAGCTTCATTGTTGCTGAAGTTCACAATCTCGCCCTGTGAAAAAATGACAGCACCCACTTGCATGGATGCTGCCATCAAAACGCTTGGCATTGCTCTAGGTTGAGCAACCACTCGTGACGTGAACGCGACCACGAATTCGCGACCCGTTTGCAGTGCTTTCCGTGCCGTCAACATTTTTAATCGTGAACGGCGCACCACCGGGATCACCGAAGATCAAGGACGCATCCACACGCAGTGCCGGTGTCGCACACCCAGTCGTCGTGATATTGGGAGCAATAACCACGCGAATGAATCGCTTAGCTTCATCAAGAGCAAATACCGGAGCTTCGCCCAGATACCGAGCGTGCCCGGTCGAGGTAGTCAGACCAGCAACCGTGCTAGAAATGACAGCCTGTGGAGTCGCAACAAGGAATCCTTCGTTGCCGTTGAAGTAGGCCGCGCCAGCACTGCCGGTCGAGGTCGAGGTAGTCTGAATCACCAACGGACGATCCGTGATCCACTGAGCAGTAGAAAGGTTCGTGAAACCATCTGAGCAGGTGGAACTGGAATGCTGAAGACCAGCGGTGATGGCGTAGTACGTCAACTGCACACTCGATGCCGCAGACGTGCCGACTTCTGCACGAGCATCAATTGCTACGGCAACAGCCGAGTAATTGTCCTTCAGTCCAAGGCGATCGATCATATACCCGCCAAAACCAAACAATCCAATACCAGTTGACAAATATCCAGCGCACGTACAGGTGCCAGTACCAGTACCAGCGCAAGACCTGAACCCTCCTTGCGCTACATCGTCAAAACCACTTACCACCGTAATGTTTCCCAAGTCTCGCGTAATCATAAAAGTGTCTCCTTAAACAAAATGGCTAGGCGACTAAACGCCCCAACGGACGCCAGTCAGAATGGCGATTGCATTCGGGTCACGAGCAACGAAGTCGTGCTCAGCAATGGCGCGAACCACAAACTGATCCAGCGAGAAGCTGGCAACCACAGAACTCCCGTTATGATACGCGGCCTCCGTGCTAACATCAATAGTCAGTCGCATTGAATCACCCAATGCCATGTCATCAAAGTTAACCAAATAAATTTCCGAGCAATCCGAGTTCGCGCCAACCGTCAGCGTGATTGGAATTGAGCTGGTCATCTTAAACGGATAGCCGTAGAACTTACCCGTTGCCATTTCATCACGATAGGCAAACGCACCAGTCGTGGTCTGCACGGTATTCAGATACATATACGTGCGAGGCGCGAACAGCCAGCCCCAGTTGCCAGCCGGGACATTGTTGTTCATGAGAGCCAGGAGCAGCTTGCCCATGTCCGTCGCCGAGTTTGCCAGCGAGGTGGCCGAGGCTGCGATGATGTTGCCAGCCGACGCCCAGTATCGCATACCCTTTGGCGAACCGCCCGTGCCGTCGCCACGCAGAAATGCCGCATCTTCGCTCACCGCCAATGACCGCACAATGTCATCGCGCACAACGCCATCAGCAGCCGGAGAACCATAACGAATCAGGTCGTTGCTGATGGCCGACGTGACAGCCAGCTTCTTCCACGTCAGCACATTCTCGCTTAGCGTCGGATTGCTGTGCGTGGCGTTCGCGTTCTCACCGATATACCCGCCAGTTACGCCAGATGCCACCTTTGGCAAATGAAACGTGCCAGTCGGCATCGGATACACACGCGGACCTGATGCACGAACGACCGTCCGAGCGCGACGAGCTTCCATGACATCCGTGCTGAATTCTTCCGGCACAAGATACCCACCATCAGGGCCGATGCTTGCCGCCAGCGCCTTCTGTCGGCTGTCAATCATCGCGTCAGCCAAGTCTTTATTTCCCCACCCGACAAGGTTCTTGATCACGCCATCAAAACCGCTGCCATCTTTACGCGACAAGGCAATAGCGCGAACAATGCGACCTGTCGGCGAGCCGGTGGTCTTGTTGGAGTCAGTCTCGCTCTTCTGCTGAGGAGACATTGCGCCAAAAAGCTTGGCCTGAAAATCGGAACTTTCAGATCGCAAACCGACGACCGCTTTCTCAATGCGATCATTGATGCCGTCTAGCACGTTAGACAGCCCTTCTGACTTTAAAACGGTTTTCACTTCTTCACTGATCAACGCAGCAAGCTGCGACTTTGTTACTTCCTGAGCCATGTGTGTATTCTCCTTAAAAAACTATTACGAACTAATCTCTGTTTCAGAATTTGTGACTACGGCCACTTGCATCGCTTGCAAGATGCCCAACGTATGTCGCAGGATAACTGTCATTGTATCCGCAGTGGGATGCCATGTGCCTTGCAATAACTGATCTTCTAGATGACCGCGACGATGCGCGACATTTCGCAACGACCGCATTGCATTCGGCGTGTCCATTTAATGCACTCGGCCACGCGCCAGATTTATTGCTCTCTGAAACGACTCCATCGCTGGAGCCATTAAAGAAGACTTTACAGCATCAGCAATGGATGAACGCAAAAACTGCTGATCGATTGTAAACGTCTGCTCATTAGTGTCATCAACGATCCGCATGATGATCTCTTCACAAGAAGCAGACTTCTTTGGCTTGTTTTCCAACGGCTGTTTGTCTATTGTTTGTTTATAGATCGACTTCATCACGTCATCAAGATGCGCTCGTGCCGCCTTGATTTTGAGTTCGTTTTTTGAACTGAGAACACGACCGCTCTTTGTGACCATCGTCGGCTGAAGATTGTCGTCATCTTCCATGCCGTCGAGTTCGGTTTCTATTGTATCTCCGGTGTCTTCAGTTTCGTAGTCTGCTGACTGCATCGCCTCCACTAGCGTGGTCAGTTGCGTCAACAGATCGGAGATGTTCTGAAGGGTTTGAACGTGTTCTTTTTGCTCTGGCTTGTCTGCCTTCTCATCTTCGTCTTCAGGTTCAGCGACGATTACGGGTTCTGGCGGCACAGAAGGCGTTGGCTGTGGGCCTGACTCAGTTGATTCTTCGTCGAGTTCAGCTTTCTCTTTGTCTTTTTCATCAGTCATGCGTAGCACCTCTGTGCCATCCATCAGGCCTAACGCCTTCAAGGATCGCACTGCTTCAGGATTCATGGGGATCGCACAGAGTGAAAGTTCCAGTAGTTCCCATGTCTCAATGTCGTTGCCTGTGCCGTTCTTGATATAAGTCAGCGGCTTAAATCCTATACTTGATGCACGAACAACACCTTGCTTCCATGCGTTCTTGATGCGATCTGCAAAAGGATCGCCTTCAAGCCACTTCCACTCAGCGCGGACACCGTGTCCCGGCATGACTTCAAGGGCGGTTACAGAACCGATAGGCACCGACGCATAGCCGTCTGATCCTCCATGCGCCCACATCAGGACCGGCGACTTCATGAAGTTTTGGAAGTTGCCGCCCTCGGGCACGACACGATCACCTTCACGATCAGGACTGATCGTACTAATCATGCAGGTAGCCAGTTCAGTAGAGGCTTGCAGCGTTGCCGCTGTCACTGTCTGATACACGTATTTCATGCTGTGCAATGACTTAGCGCAGGAGTCTTCTGTTGATGCCATCAACGCAGAGCAATACCCTTCGGGACTGTCCTTGTCTTCATTTGCTCTAACGCAAGCGTCAAAATTAGCAAACTCACACGAGCCTCCGAATGGCATGTGTGAGGAATATGGCAGAACTGATTAGGAAAAGGAAGAGACTATTGCGACAGGTGCAACACCGATCTGTTAATTAACAAATAATCCCGCAACCTAAGCGGGAGCTTTCGCTACACTGAAGACGCGCATGATCTGTGTACTGGTTAAGATTGACGGGAAGATGTATCGCCTACCAATGGGCTGGGACGTCGTGCAGATCCATAAATCAATTTGGGTACGCATTGCGCCTGCACTGTTTCTTTGTAAACGCCGACGCCGGGTCGTCACAGGCACCTGTGCAAAGTTATCTTAGCATCGTTGGTTTTTCGT
>SXGT01331955.1_pt1 | contig 16668 bp, 28 predicted proteins | sample 3176221 | NCBI WGS metagenome assembly SXGT01 (sample SAMN11356862, study PRJNA531348) | freshwater metagenome | isolation source: freshwater sample F1-120 | place: China: Fuxian Lake, Yuxi | collected 2017-12-25 | reverse complement strand
GGCTTTGCGGGCGCGTCGTCGGCCTTCACGGGCGTGGTCGTCTTCGCGTCGGCGATCAGCCCGCGCCGGATGGCTTCCTGGATGGCCGGATGCTTCTCGGAAAAGCCCACGTCTCACCCCTCCCCCCGGAGCGACTTGGGGAGCATATTGCACAGGTTGTGCGCAGTCGCCCGTAGTTCCGCGTTCTCCATGTGTGCCGCCGCAAGTTGGGTCTGCAACTCCACCTGCGTGGCGGTGAGCGAGGCGACCGTGCGGGCGTATTCCCGCTCCGCGTCGACGAGCAGTTCGCGCAGCGCCCGCAGTTCGGTGAGCAGTTGAACCGTGTCCATCAGCGCACCACCTTCCGAGTGTTGGTCCTGAGATAGCGGGCCAACCAGTAGCGGCCCGCCGCGGTCGGCTCGATCTCGTTCTCGCCGATCAGCACGACCCAGCCCCGCGCCGTTAGTTCGTCCTGGTCTTCGATAGGGAACGTCACTACCCGCACCGGCTCGAAGGGCTTCGATGGCAACCGAAGCACCGCCTCAAGGTCGTCCTCGGTCGCCAGTTCGACCGCTTCACACAGAGCTTTCAACGAGCACATTACCCGCTTCGCTGGGTAGTTCACCGGTGTTCTCCGTCGTCGTTCGTGTACCGGCTCAGACTCATACCGTCCGCGACCGCCTGGGCCGCGGTGTACCGCTTGATTCCGTTCAAGTACATTTGCGCGTAACGTAAACCTTCGGCCTCACCATGTTTCAGACCCAGCGCCCACAGGTCGAGCATCAGGCGTTGCACGGTCGGACAGTCGCGGACGGCGAGGATGACGCCGATAGCCTTTTGCAGATCGTCCATCGGCGTCACCCCGCACGACACTAGAAGGGAATCGGGTCGTCCGAGTTGTCAGTTGCGTCGCCCGCCGGCGCAACTGCACCGGCCTTCTTCGGGCGCGGCTTCGCGCCGCCCAGTTCGCGAGACGCCTTGATGTGCTCCGCCAGTTCGTTGCCGTACAGCCACGGGCACCAGTCCGGGATCGCCGTGCCCGCCTTGAACTCGGACAGCGTAACCGCGACCGGGGCGTAACTCGACTTCGGCACCGGGATGCCCTTCGGCACGGCCGCCACGCCGTCCACCTTCGGGTATCCGTTCTTCTCGATCACGTTCAGGAAACAGGCCTGGCCCAACTCGCTCGTCGGGTCGAACGGCACGCCGTCCGGGATGGGCTTGCCGGTCCGGGCCTCGATCCACTTCCGCAACTTCGCCTTCTCGTTCAGCGAGAGCGTCAGGTCGATGCCGATGACGTGGTTCTTGTTTGTGCCGGCGATGGGTTCACCGACCAGCTCCCAGACGAAGTAGGCCCGGTGCTGCCACCTGACCTTGTTCGGGTCGAAGTCGTCTTCCTGGTGGCCCATATCGAAGATGCCCACCAGCACCGCGAGATGGTTCCCGGCCGGTGCCTTGACCGCGCCACCGCTGCCGCCCTTGCTGGGCGTCATGTTCCACGCACTCATCACAGCCTCCACACAGATTCGCACACCACTCACCCCGCCGGAACGTCCGGCGGGCGTGTCTCATTCGCCCGCGCCGACACACGGCGCGGGCGTCAGGTATTGCAACATGCACTCTGCAAGCGCACGCAGTTCGTCCTCGGTCAGAGCATAGGCGCACCCGGTGACGGCGGCATACACCTGCTCCCCACCGGCCGCAAGCGCCTCGACCACGAACAGCGCCGCCGCCGCCCGCTCAAGCGCCGACGGGCCGGGCTTGGGTGCGGCCTCGTCGGTGTCGGCCAGGAGAGCCAACGACCCCGCCCGGCGAGCCGTCGCCTTCGCATCCCGCCGCACCCGACCTAGCGCCGCCTCCGCTTTCTCCTTGCTCCACTTGCGCACAATATCGGGATTATAGCCGTGCATCTTAAGCTGAGCAATCTGCGTAGCAGTAGCGGTTGTATCGCCTTCCTCTCCTGTATCATCAATGCCAGTAAAGAGGTTCATGCGCCCCCCTCGTCGGCGTCCGTCTCATGCCACCCCTGGGTCTCAGTGGGCAGGAGAGATTGGGCAGGAGACAAATTAGACTCGGTCGTCTCCTGCCGGTTGTCTCCTGCCGCTTGAGACCCAGGGGCGGCACGAGACGCGAGCGCGAACTCCCGCGGGGTCGTTCTGCTCCTAAGTAGCCCACGCATAACGACTTGACGTCGGAAATACAGGCTACTGAGGTGGGTACTCACATCCGAGTCGCGAATCCCGCACTTGATCGCCCTCAGTCCACCCCGGATGTCGTCCACCTGAAGCCACACATCCGGGTGTTCCCTCAGAACTTGCACAACCGCGCTTTCCTCATCCTCGACGTGTCCGACTTGCCGGTCTTCGTGCGGAGTGCCGGTGAACCCGATAATCGGAGTATCCACCCCATCACCGCTACCCGCCGTCGGCAGGTCCGGTACGGCGACGTACTCCCCGTTCACCAGTTCGATCACCAACTCGTCTGGCGTTTCCTCATAGCGACCCTTGGCCCGGAGCACCCGCTTCTTGCTCTTCTGGTCGTCCGCATCGAACCTCGTCAGTTCGATCAGAATATCCGGGAACGCCGACAGCGCACCCGACCCGCGCGACCCCGTGTACTCTTGGCCGCCCGACTTCCGCAGATGGTGAATCAGCAGCACCCCCGCCCCCGCCTTCGTGACCTTCCACAACGGCATGAGGGCCGCGTCCACCGCGCCCGCGTCATTCTCCTCCTGCACCGGCCAGAGCTTCGCCAGCGTGTCGAACACCACCAGATCGAACCCGTGCGTTTCAACGTCCACCTTGAGTTGATCCACAAACGCGATCCATCCCGCCTGAGCCGGCCGGGTCGCGAACGGTTGCAGATAGAACCCCACGTTGTCGGACAGCGCGAGCGCGTCACGCCGCCGCACCCAGTGCCGTTCGCCCTCCTCAGAAACGTACAGCACTTTCGACGCCTTCAAGGTCTTGCCCAGAAACTCGCACCCCGCCCCGCAGGACTTGAGCAGGTGCGAGAGTAGCGTGGTCTTCCCCACCTTCCACAGCGCCGACAGCAGCGTAACCGCCCCGCGCGGCAGATAGCCTTCCCAAATCCAGTCCTCGGCCTTTGCGGGTGCGGCCAGTTCGCTCGACCACTTGAACCCGCGCCCGGCCCCCTCTGCCGCCGCGCTCTCACTGGTCTTGGTCCACACAATCGCCGGTTCCGGCCGGTCCTGTTTGCCGTACCCCTTCTCCCGCAGCGCCCGCGCCGCCGCCTTGAAGTCGCCTCCGTGTTCGAGCCGTGCGTACGTCCCGAACCGGTCATAATTCGCCCCCACGTCGAACGGCGCGCCGTTCGACGTGAAACAGTGAAACAGGGGCCACCCCTTTTCACTGCTGGACACGACGCCCACGGTCCCGCTGATGCCCTCGGCCTTCCCCGGCCGCCGCACCGTCCCCCGGTCGTCGCCGTAGTCGCGAACCAGCTCCCAACCGGCCCCGAACAGCCCCGTTTCCGCCCACGTCCCGCGCCGGCTGAAATCCGTGCCGGGGTCGTCGGCCGACGCCGACCCGCGCGGCCGCGTGTCCGGCTTGCGTTCCTCCCGTTTGCGCTGCACCTGGGTCAGCGCCGCGGCGCTGTCGATCCAGTCGGCCCAGACCTCAATCGGCACGACGTGATTCGGCCCACCGTCCACCCACGCCGCCCGTTCCCAGCGGTACGGGAGTTTCAACGGGTGGCACTCGACCGGACAACCGGGGGCGAGTACCTGTTCGCCGTGCGCCCGCGTCTCGATCAGAGTCTTGACCCTTGCCCGCCCCTTGTCGTCGGTTCCGTTCGGCCGTTCGGCGAGCGTCACGCCGCGGGTCGGCAGATCGAGGCGAACGTAAAGATGCGCCCCACCGCCGGGCGTCCGCGCCAGCGGGCAGGCGTCTGCGTGCGCCCGCTGTTCAACCGTCAGGCCGGCGAGCCACTCGGCCCACACGTCCGCCGTCTCGAAGTCGAGCACGGACAGGTTGCCGGACGCCGGCCCGCCGGGAACACCAACGCCCCCACGCGCCCCGCGCCCGAACCACTCGACCAGTTCGGCCTGGGTCGGGAGCGCGTCGCCGTACCGCGTCCACGCGGGCAACTTCGGGGCCTTGCTCCCGTCCGCGTGAACCGGGATCACCGACAACCCGGCCGCGACGTAGTGCCGCGCCACCGCGAGCAGGTCGCCCGCGTCAATCGCTTCACTCAGTTTCATTCAGGCACCTTATCATTTGCTCCTATATGGAGCAAGTGATGGTTAGAGATTTAGATGGGAGAACTACGCCCGTTTGGGCACGATTACGAGACTGATGAGTTTCGCGCTGTGCCGCGAAATGGGGCTTTTGCCCGTCTGCCACCGCGAAATGGTGGCGTTGCCCACGTCGAGCAGAGCCGCGGCCGCGCGAATGGTCAGCCCGGCCGATTCGAGCAGCGCCCGGAACTCCGTCGCCGTCAGCCCCGCCCCGTGCGTTCTGGTCGTCGTCCGCATCACTTCGCCCCCTCGACCAACTCCGACCGGGCTTCCATTAACTTCCGCGCCCGTTCGCACAACGGTTGATCCGCCATCAGCAGCGGCGCGAGGTACGGCATGCGCGAATGGGCCGGGAGTGTCAGGTCATCCACAAACCCACGGGCGAACTTAAGCGTCAAACGCCCCACCGCACGCCGAATTGACGGGAACACGAACTCGCCGAAGACCTCCACCCGTTGCCCGGTCCGAGTCGCCCACAATGGGGCCGTTGTGGTGTGCGCCCTCACCAGCGCCGGAACGAGCCGCTTCCAGTTCTCCGACACTACCTCAATCCCCTCGTGTCGGGGTCGGTACAAGTGCCGCATCCAGTACGAATGGTCGTCCTCCCCTTCTCGTCGCAGCAACTGTGACTGCCAGCCCGTGTAAAGCCACTTGTTAGCCGCCGGCGGCGCTTGCCGCCTGCCGCAGCGGTCACACGTCAGCCGGATATACTCCGCGGTCGCCGCATCCCGGTCGCAGTCCCCGAACTCGTCGAGCCAGTCGGCGTACACGAGGCGCAGCGTATCGCACTTCGGTTCCGCGCGGATCGCGGCAATGAAGTCCTCGCGCGTGTGCATCACTTCGCCTCCCCGTTGCGGACCAACAACACTTCCGGGGCGGCGTCGTTCGTCTGCCGCTTCCCGCCCGACACCTCGACCCACTGCCACCGCTCCCGCGAGTACAGTTCCCGCACGAGGTCGTGGTCGTAGAACCGGCACACCACGCGGGCCTTCTCGAACCGCTCGAGCGCGTCCCGCAGCCGCGTGTGCCACGCCCGTTCCGCGTCGCCCGTGCCCGCGTTGTGCTTGTAGCACTGACCCGCCGAAGGAAATGGCGGGTCACAGAACACCCCGTTCAGTTTCACGTCCTTCGCGTCGGCCAACATCTCGAAGGCGTCCCGGACCAGGAACGTGCAGCGCTCGAACACCTTCCGCCAGTCGCGTAGAGCCTCGGTCGCGCTCCTGAATCGCTTCACGCTGTCGCCGCCCTGCGCGTCCCAGCGTACCGACAGCCCGCCGCGGAACTCGCCCTTCGTGCCCGTCTGCCCGGCCCGCGCCATCCACGAGCAAATGAAGTAGTTCAGCGCGGCGGTGTAATCGACCTCCCACCCCGCAATTTCGGGATCGTACTTGAAGCCGTCCGTTTCGATTCGCACGCACGCCTCTTGGGAGTGCCGCAACTGGTCCTCGTGGAACGGCAGCCGGCGCAGGTCGCGAATCAGCATTGAGCCGAGCGCGGGGTGTCGCAGCACGTTCGCGAAGTTAATCGCGTGCCGGTTCAGGTCGCTCACCAGCATCGTGCGGGCGTCGAAGTGGGCCAGCTCGCACAAGCCCCCCGCGAACGGGCAAAGAATGTGGCTCACCCCACTCAACAACCGAGCGGCTTGCGGCGCGCACATCCGGTTACTCCCGTAATAGTTCAGAACTGCCGTGACACCTTTCACTTGACGTGCCTCCATGTGACGCCGTACAGGACGCAGCAAATCGCCGACTCGCTGACTTGGTATGCCGATGCAAGAGACGCAATGGTTTCCAAATCGTTCCAGTGCCGCTTGCGAATCGCAATCACGGACTGTTCGGTGAGAATCGCTAGGGGGCTTCTTTCGCCGTAAACGTGTGTGCCGTGCCGCTTGCGGTCTGCCGCATTTTCGAGCGGCGTCCCCCACTGTAGGTTGGACAGGTTGTTATTACTCGGAACGCCGTCAAGATGACGGCACTCCATCCCATCCGGGCACGGACCAACAAAAGTCTCCAACACGACGGTGTGGATTGCGACGTGCCTGCGAGCACCGCCATCGCCGTACAGGATCGTATGGATGTAGCCGTTGCTCTTGGGGGTTAACTTGAACCGCTGTGGGGCAACGCGACGCCTGCCCCGCGAAAGCCTGATGCCCCACAGCGACCCGTCCGAGCCAACGCGATACCACGGGTAATTCTTGACCTCGCGAAGTTCTACCCCTGTATTCGCCAGTCGCAACACGAGATCGCCCCACGGGTCTCGCGTTGCAGTGCGCGTCGCACGGTTCGCAACCTTAGCACTGTTCGTGCAGTCTCGGCAACGACCCGCACGACCGTTCGCCCGCCGATTGTCCAACGGGAACGCGCTGAGTGTTTTTGTGCAACCGCATGTGTTACACGCGTGCGTGTCGATAGAATGAGGCGTAGCCAAGACGCGCCCGCTTCCTGAGAGTGGGGTGTTGTGGTTAGACCCGGCGAGCGTTGGCGCGCTCGTTCGGGTCGCTCCACTATACCACACCAAACGCTGTTTTTTCAGGTCAGTTCGCATCGCTACAGTGTCCATTCATCCACGTCCAACTCAATCGCCACCCAACCCGCAGGAACGATCCACTTGCGCCCGTCAGCCGTCATCAGTCGATGTGTCCCAGAGGGACGGCTGAGCAGGTGCGTAACGTTGTTCAGCGTGACCTTCCCGCCGTTCGGGAAGTGGTAGGTTCGCGCCCGCTCCGGCGGGTTCAGCGGCACCAGTTCCGGCTTGCTCGGTTCGCTCATAAAGCACCTTGTCCCAGCGGTGTTTAGGGGCCGCACTTTGCGCCGCTGGTCGCCTGCGTGTGCGGTTGTTCCAGGGCGACACCCGCCGCGCCGAAACCGCGGCGGGTGTCCAACCGGCAGCGCGGTAAATGCTGCCGGTATGCACGTCTGCATCTTGGTAGCTGATAAATCGGGGAACCTCTGGCCGCTTCTTCGCGAGCAGTTTCGCCATCACTCCGAGTAAGCGCGATGCCGTGTTTCGCGGCGCGTCCGGCGCTATCGCCAAGCGGCGCAATTCGAGCCAATCCTGGGGCAGTGACCGGTTGACCGGATGCGTCCAAATGGCGACCGCGTAGTACAACCCATCGAACTCCGCGCCGTAGCACACCCCGGCCGTGAACACGCTCAACGGGTCTCCAATTCGCGGGAGACGCGAGTGCCATAGCCGGTTCAACGCTTTTGCCGTCTTCGCATCAATCTCCTCAAGCCTCAACTGAAGCGCTGAGGTCGGACTCGCACCGCCCCCTTCCGCTTGGAACAGCGGATGTGCCACTCGGACACCTTCAGCGCGAAGAGACACAACTAGGCCCTCACAAGAATGTGCGTGCGGCCCTTCAGCAGTTCGGTGGCGCGGTGGGCACACATGCGGTTGCTCCCGAAGTATTGGAAGACGGCGGAGACGCCCTTCATGCGGCCCCCAGGGTCTTGAGGTCGTGGCGCGCGACCGCCACGCGCACCTCGGCGAGCAGGTAGTACCGCACCGGCCCCGGTCCGCGCACGGTGAGGTAGCGCCACGACAGCGCGCCCGACTCGGCCAGGGCTTCAAGGTCCGCGAGCGGTCGCCCGACGCGGTGCGCTGCCTCCTTGAGTGTGAGCAGGTCGTTCACGCCGGCACCGTGCCGTTCGCGTATGCCTCGAAGTGCGCCACGAGGTCTTCGATGCTGTGGAACACGGGCACGCCGTGCGCCCGCGCGTGATGCACCTCCATGTCCGCGCCCGTCGATTCGCCGGGCAAGCGGAGCAGGGCGTCGGACACCTCGACCCACGGCAGGTCAACGCCCATCCAGTCGGCGTGGGTCATCTGGTCGTTGCCCTCAACGGTCGCCTGGCACGTCACCTCGACGCCCCACGCCTCGCGGCGCGAGGTCGCCCGCTTGCAGTACGCGGACCAGTGCGGGCAGAACGGAGCGAACCCCGCCTTCGCGAGCGCGACGAACGCCGCCGTCGCTTGGTTCAGGTTGTGAACCAAATCACCCTTTGAGATGGGGCCGGCGATGTACACCCGCGTGCGCCCCGTCCGCTCGAACCGAATCGGGCACTTGAGTTGCTCCGACTTCGCGTTGAACGTTTTGCGGACCGCCGCCGGCAGGTCGATGCCCTCGCGCTGGGCGAGTAGGTCGAGATAAATGAACGTGTCCGCGAGTTCGCGGGCGAGTTGCGCCCGCAGCACGACCTCCGGCTCGGTGTTGCCGTTAATGCCGTCGCGGTAACGGTTGAGTTTCTTGGCGACGTTCGCGGCCTCGCCCAACTCGCCGAGCGTTGCCGTCATCCAGTCGGACAGAGACCAGTTTTCGAGCTTGTGCCCGAACCCGCGCGGCGACTCGCTCCGCTCGCGGTTAACCTTGCTGAACTCGTACCAGTTCATCGAACGTCCTCCGTGTGTAGATCGGAACCGTACCACCTCTGCCCGCGAGCGCAACCGCACTCAGGCAACGCGCCGGGTTTGTTTCGCCTTCCGCCTCTCGCTTTCCGCAAGAGCCATGCGCACGATACGCGGCACGTTCAGCGCCCGCTTCCGCATCGACTCCGCTTCGGCCGCCCACCACTTCGGCAGGCACTTCATCTGCTCCGCGATGCACGCCTCCAACTCCGCCGCCGTGGGGTCGCGCCGGGGACGGTTGCGGTTCGCCCCGGTGCCCTTGCCGACCCGCTTCACCCGCTCCGCGACCGCCAGCACGTCGCTTGCTCGCACCAGGACCACCCACACGCCCCGGCGTCCGGCTTCTGGTAGCCTCCCGGCCGTGAACCACCACGCCACCGTGCCCCGTGCCCGCTTGACCAGCGCGGCCGCCTCCGTGAGCGTCACCAGCCGTTCGCCGTCGCCCTGCATCTACGCCGCCCTCCGTTCCGCGAACACGAACCGCCCCAAGCGCTCCGCGAGCCACCTTGACACCGTGCCCACCACGCCGTTGCCGCAGAGCCGGTAGCGCGGCCCGTCGGCGATCACGCTTCCATCGGCGCGAAACTTCGTGTGATCGTCGGGCCACCCCATTAGCCGCTCGCACTCCAACGGGGTGAGCCGGCGAACGACGGGGCCGACATGCACCGCAGGAGTCTGCCCGACGCTCAGAGCGTCGGGCAGACTCCCCGCGTTGAGCCGACAGTCGCCGCCGCTCTGCCAGTTAAAGACAATCGGCGTTCCCCGCCCGGTGCCGTCCTCGCTCGCGTCCGCCCCCTCTGCCGTCAGGCTGTGCGTCACGGGAACCGTGACGCACACGGACAAGCTCGCGCCGTGCCCCCGCTGCGGGCGTGCGGTCAGCGTGTACGCCAGCCCGTCCTCTCGCCCTTTCGGATAGCCGTCGGGTGCCTGGCACCCGACGGCTACCTCCTGCATCAGAACAAAGTTTTCGGTGTCAAAGTCTTGCCGCGTGCCCGCCTCCGAAGACGGCAAGGTTTGCGGCGACGGCTCCCCCGCCGCCGGCGCGCTGCGCGCCGGCGACTTCCGCTTCTTGGTAGGTCGCGTGCCCGCTTCCGAGTTCGCTGTAGGTTGCGACGACGAGGTTGGTGTCGTCTTCTTGTCGTCGGCCGGGAGGGTTGACGCCACCGTTTGAAGAGCCGCGAGTAAGAGGGGCGGCAACTCTCTGCCCCTTTTTGCGGCGCGGCGGAGTACGCCGGCGCACGCCTTCGGGGAGAGCGAGTATTTCGGCGCAACGTTCGGCTCCAAGATCGCCGCGAGCGAAACATCCGAAAACCCGTCGGCGCTGTTGGGGGACTCCGAAGAACTGAGCATCAACAGTTCGCCAGCCGCCATCAAACCCGAGGTCGGCCAGTCCCACGAGGACGTGGGCGAAAGCTCGCCCGTCGTCGGCAGTGAGCAGTCCGGGCACATTTTCCCAAACAACGCATACAGGTCGTAGTTCACGGATCACTCTCAGCATCTCGTACCACAGGCTCGACCGCTCGCCGCCCTCGAACCCCTTCCGCCGCCCCGCCGTGCTCACGTCTTGGCACGGGAACCCGCCCACGACGACATCGCACGTCGGCACCTGTTCCGCCCCGAAGTTCCGCACGTCGGCGAACCGGGGCACGTCGGGCCAGTGCCGCCCCAGCACGCTCCGCGCGGTCTTGTCAATTTCCACTTGCGCGAGACACCGGAACCCCGCTGCGTCGAACCCGACATCAAAGCCGCCGGCACCGGCGAACAGGGAAACGTAAGTGGTTTTCATGCCGCCCTCCGCACGTCCGTGTACAGCGCCGGGATCGCCCGCTTCGCCACCAACTTCACCGCCGCCCGGATTGCCGCCGGCAGCGGCACGGACTCGCGCACCACCGGTTGACCCCACGCGCGGTGTGTCAGCAGCACCCGCTCGCTCGTGACCAGATACCCGCACCCGTCGCCCACCTCGCCCTGCACCTTCAGCCGGCACCGCTCCCGCAGGTAGGTGCCGATGGCGCAGGTCTCCGGGTCGGTCGCGTCCCCGCGCCAGATGCGCACGCCCGCCGCGACCAAAGCGTTGCACACCGCCGCGCCCGCCTCGGCGGTCCCGTTGTCGCCGCTGACGCCCGCATCGCGGCACAGGTCCGCGAGCACCGCCGCCACGTCCACCGCTGTGTCGCTCACTTGTCGCCCCCCGTGTTGGTCGCCCGCTCCTCGCACCACGCCCGCGCCGCCTCCACCGTCGGCAGGTGGTGGTTCAACACGCCCGTGCCCCAGTCCGCCGCCACCCACTCCCCGGTGAAGTGGGAGAACTGCACGTCGAACCGCCCGCACTTGGACCGGCAGTCCTGCCGACTGGTCCCCGGTGCCCACGGCTCCCACTTGATGCCCGCCGCCATGTGATCCCCTCGTGTGTTAAGCCGCCCCGCCGGGAATCGAACCCGGTCACTAGCACCGAACGCCCCGCCAGGTTCCCCAGCGCTCCCCGTTAGTGAGACGGGTTCCAGCGTCCGATGCCCGCGCGCCACGCGCTCCGGGGCAGTGGTCCTACGCCGCCTTCGCCTTCGCCTTCTCCGCCGCCGCCCGGTCCTCGTCCGACAGCGGCTCCATGCGGTCCGGCGGCACGCCGTTCCTGACCACGAACGCAATCAGTTCCTTCCGAGGAATGCGGCGGAACTTGCTGCCCGGCACGCGGAACCCCTTCAGCGTCCCGTCGTCAAAGCAGCGAATTATGGTCTGTTGACTCAGCCCGGACATCTCCGCCGCCTCGCCGGTCGTGTAGACCGCGTGCGGTCCCGTGTTCCGGTCGCGTAGCTTCATCGCTGTGCCCTCGTGATGGTGGTGAAAGGGCGGGGCGCTCGCCGTCTGCCTCTCCAGGTTCTGGCCCGGATTCAGGCTCACGCCCCGCCCAAGTTCAACAGCCGTTCCGTCACACCGGGCACGGCAAACACCCGGATTCAGACCGACCCACGCGACACAAAGTCCCCCCGACTTAATGGCGCGGGTCGGCCGAGGTGCTCCCTCACGCCGCGCCCAGCGCGTTGTCGTACACCACGTCCACCGGCTCCAGCGGCGTGTCCTCGTCGGCGTCCTCGTCCTCGTCCGGCGCGGTGAAGGCGATGCGCAGCCCCTCCGCGCGGGTCCGGTGGATCGTCACCAGCGCCGCGTCGAGGTCGATGCCCCGCGCCTTGAACCCCTGCCGCCGTGCGAACAGGTCCGAGCACACGTCCGGGGGCAGGCGGTCCAGCACCGCGTCCACCCACCGCCCCAGCCGGAACCAGTCCCGCACCGCGTCCCGCACCGCGCCCGCCGCCTCGTGCGACCGGTACGACCCGCACTCGTTGAGCAGTTCGGGGCACTCCCCCGGAACATACAGCCAGATTTCGTAGCAATCGACCGACTTGCTGAGCGAAGACATAGGTGATCCTCCTCGTGTGCCCGGCGTAATCACTCCCCAGTGCCGCCGGGCACACCCCGTTGATGGAAACTCGAAACCACCGACCCCATCCCGCGGCGCTAGGCCGCACGCTTCACGTCGCACTGACCCGTCCAGCGGCACAGCTCCGCTTGCTCCTGGGGCGTCAGGTCGTCCCACGGGTCGCGCGGGTCGAACGCCTCTGGGGTGTGCGCCGGGGACAGCCCCGACAACAACTCTTGGGTCAGCCCCTCCATGCCCTCGATGATTTGGCCCTGAGCGGCGCGCAGGGCGTCGAGCGCCGCCCGTGCCGCGTCCCGCTCCAACGTCAGCGCCGCCCGCAGCACCCGCTCGCGGACGTACAGCCCCGCGAACACGCCACCGATGATGAACAACGCCAGCATCACTTGCCCTCCGTGGTTGTTGGTCAATCCGTGCAGTGACACGCCACTTCCAGCAGGTCCGGTTCGTCGTCGTCGCCCATCAGCGGCAACGATTGCCGCTGAGAGCGTTGTTCCAGCGCCGCGTAACTGGGGCGGTCGGAGCGGAACAGACTGCCGGTTTCGGATTCGACACCCTTCCACCACTTCGCCGCTTCGGGCCACTTCCGCATCAAGCGTTCGATGGTTCCCGGCTTCTTGAGAAAGCACAGGTCACAGTTGCCCTCGTTCGGCCCCAGTTGCAGGTCGAACGGCTGTGACCGCCAGAACGCCGCAACGTCCTCTTTGGTCACACCCGCATCGTGCAACGGGAACACCAAGTCTTCCCGCTCGTCGGCGCTCGCCCGCCGCTTAACCACCCGCGCCGGCTCGTCGGCCCTGAATCCAATCGCGTCGGTCCAGTGGTCCCACCCGAGAGACTCGACGTAGCGGCGGGCGGTCAGCAGTTTGCACTCGATGGTGCAAATGCGGGCGGCCGGGTTCGGCACGTACTTCCTGTCAGCCATCGCCGCTCGTAGCGGCTCGCCCGTGCGGTTCGCGGTCGCGTAGTCAACGACCGCAAACGTCCTCCCCGGCCGGTACTCAAGCCACACCACCGGAACGCCCCGTGCGCGTGAGCAGCGGTCGATGAAGTCGAGCGTTTCCGGTCGCTCTTTGCCGGTGTTCTGAAAGCACAGGAACACGTCCGAGGGCAAACGGAACTCGTGGGCTTCGAGGATGCGGTGCGAAAGCATCCCGCTCGTGCGCCCGCCGCTGAACGAGATCACCGCCGGGCCTTCAATCTTGAACGGGTCGCTCACTTGCCCCTCCTCACGTCCGCGAACACTTCCGTTTGCCGCTTCGACAGTCGCCCGTGGTCCTTCTCGCGCCCCTTGCACCGCCCGCACACCCGGTTGCCCGGCCCGCCGGACCAGAACTCTTTCTCGCACCGCAGGCACGTCCGCCGCTGCGGGTTGTGGTCAGCCAGCCGCGCGTTCATCGCCTTCGCCCCCCGTGTTGGTCAGTCGGTACGCCTTCCCGTCGTGGTAAATCAGCCCCCGCCGCTCCCAGTCGTGCAGCCGGTTGTAGACCGTCTTGAACGACACCTTGAGCAGCGTCGCCGCGGTCGTGACGCGCCAGCCCACCCGTTCGAGCACCGCCAGCACATGCGCCCGCTCGACCTCTTCCAGCGCCGGTCCCGGTGTCTCGGCACCCATCGCTACCCCTCCTCCTGTTGAGACACATGGACCGCCCACGCGAACAGTGCCATGCCCACCGTGAACGTCAGGAACGCCCCGAGGCAGTTGAGCCACATCACGCGCCCTCCGGTTGGTCGCTCACGGCGGTCGCCGTCACTTGCACGGACTTCATCGCCCCGAGCAGGTCTTGAAGGTTCGCGATGAGGTCTTTCAGCCCCTCTTGGTTCACCGAGAACCGCAGCGCCTCCACCGCCCGGTTCTTGACAATCGTGCCGGCCTCGTTCTGCGAGTAGTCCACCGCATACCGCGGCTCGCTCGTGATAACCACGACTTCCGCGACGGGCGTGAGTTTGTCGCCGGTAATGGAGAGGCCCAAGTTCCGGGCCGAACCGATGTACTCGCGCATCACCGCACTCCCTTCTTGCCCGGCACGCGGAGCCGGGACAGCAATTCCGGTTCGCCCAGCGACTTCCGGCCCGCCGCCGTGACCTCGTACCGCACCCCGCCGTGCGGGTCCGCCGTGTGGCTGGTCGGCAGCGACACGAGGTAGCCGTCCCGCACCAGGGCGCTAATCGCCCCCTGCACGCCGGAAATGTTGTCGTTGCCGAAGACCTCAAGCCGCGACGAGGCAACGCCCATCGCGTTCCTTCACCGCAATTGCGTTCGCATCAACAGTTCGCCGCCGGGCGTGCATTTCTCGCCAGAGGCCTCCGGCGATGTCCTTCACCGGTTTTGCGTTCGCATCAGCCGTTCGCCCATGCTGCCTCGCAATCGAAACCCTTCACCGGTGTTGCGTTCGCATCAGCAGTTCGCCGTGCGTGCCGTTGTGAAGACGGGCAAGCGCGCTGTCCTTCACCGGTGTTGCGTTCGCATCAGCAGTTCGCCACGGCCAACTCGTCGGCCGGGCTTCGGAGTACGTCTACCTTCACCGGTGTTGCGTTCGCATCAGCAGTTCGCCGGCCCCGGTCGTAAGACCATCTCGGCGACCAGACTTGGGGGCGTTACGCGAGAGCCGGTATCGCAACGGATACCGTCCTCCTTGCGTCCGCGCTCGGAAGCAGCGCGAAGTCACGATGACTCCTTGTGTTCGGTTCGTGCGAGCGGTCCGCGGCTACACGTTCACCGCCGGACCGCTCGCGAATCTCGCCCCAACTCACTCCCGCTGCCCGTACTCCACCGCCCGCAGTTGCCCCGACACGCCCCGGAACACCAGCCCGGCCCCGCGCGCCTCTTTCTTGCTCAACCCCTTCCGCTGCGCAAACACCTCGCGCAGCGTTTGCAGGTTCATCACCTGGCACTCTTTGACCTGCTCCTCGGCGCTCGGGAGCGTTTCGGGGGTGAGTTCGTCGGAGGCGTCACCGCCGGGTGCGAGCCGGAGCGGTTCGCGCCCGCCAGCACCTTTCGCCCCGTCGCCGCCGTGTTTTTTGCCAGCTCCAACCATGACTGACGCTCCTTGCCCTCGGGAACCCCTCGGAGCGGTTGACCGTCAACCAGCTCCCCGCCCATCTCCCCCACGAACAGTTGCGTGATCCGCGTCTTTAGCGCGTGCCACGGGAACCCGTCCGGGAGGTAGTCCTTCACCGAATCGTCGTAGGCCAGCAGCGCGACCCGCTGCCGCTCGCAGAACCGGGCGACCTGCGCCGCGATCTGCTTCACCGCCGTGTCGATGCGGGCGCGCTGCTTGCCGCACCGGGCCTTGACCCGCGCGCCCAGGTTCGCACGCTGGGCGTGGTCCATCCGCACCTCGCGCTTCTTGTCCTCGCCGACCCGCTGCAGGAACCGCCGGTGCCGGTCGGCCACCGTCCGAATCACCGCGTGCGCCCGCCGCAAGTGGTCCCCGTTCGTCACCGCCACCGACCGCCCGTTGATCTCCGCGACCAGCAGGGCGTTCGGGTCGGTGTGCAGGTAGCACACGTTCGCCGCCTCGGTCCGCTCCCGCCGCGGAAAGTGGCCGACCATCTTGAGCAGCAACAGCTCCTTCCGGTCGCGGTACAGGGCCGCCTCGCCCCGCTTCGCCGTGCCGTCGCACAACTGGCGGAACATCGCCAGTTGCCGCCCGAACCCGGCCCGCGTCTTCAGCGCGAGCGCGACCCGCCCAACCCCCGGCACCGCGAGCGTCACGCACGCGCTCTTGCCGTGCTCGTACTCCGGGTGCCAGCTCGCGTTGTGGACCGGGAACGGGTACGGGTAGCGGTACGTCAGCAGCGCCGACTCGTGCCGCACCTGGATCGCGAACCGGTCCTGCAGGTACTTCTTGTGGACCGCCTGAAACACGCACTGCGCGCTCTGGGTCGCACCCGCCACCCGCTCCGACCAGCCGGGGAAACTCCCCCCGGCCTCGCCGTACAGGTAGCACCCATCCGGGTTCGTCTCGGACCGCACCCGCACCGCGTCCGGGGTCTTCGGCGCGCCCGGCGTGTCGCGCCGGAACAGCGTGTGGACCGCCCAGTTCGCGAGGTCCGTCGAGAGCCGGAAGGCGTCCCGCATCGCCGCGTCGAAACTGGCCCACGTCCACGGCGCGCCCGCCGGGTCGGTCCCCATCGGAACCGCAACGGGGATCGTCACACACCGAACAACCGTGTCGCCCATCGCCGCACCCCTGTTGTTGACCGCCGGGGCGATCTCAGCCGGACCACGGCACGAGTTTCCCCGTCGCCGCATCTGCCGCGTACCACACGCCGGCCTCAATCCCGTCTACACCGACAACCCCCGTCGCGAAACCCAGCGCCTTGCCGTCAGCATCGTGGTAGGCGATGGCGATTACACCTCCGGGGCCGGCGCTAGCACGGCCCCGCTTGCCGCACGTCGCCACCGCAGCGTTTCGGCCGGTAGCGAGAACTGACGAGTCGTCCCCGCTGCTGCTGACCGGTGAGTCGTCCCCGCTGCTGCTGACCGGTGAGCGATTCCCGCTGCTGCTGACCGGTGAGCGATTCCCGCTGCTGCTGACCGGTGAGTCGCCCCCGCTGCTGCTGACCGGTGAGCGATTCCCGCTGC
>SXGT01569921.1_pt1 | contig 16671 bp, 15 predicted proteins | sample 3176221 | NCBI WGS metagenome assembly SXGT01 (sample SAMN11356862, study PRJNA531348) | freshwater metagenome | isolation source: freshwater sample F1-120 | place: China: Fuxian Lake, Yuxi | collected 2017-12-25 | reverse complement strand
TAATATTCAACTCGATTGCCGAATAAAGGGCAGTGTTGGCGAGCGAACCCGCCCCATCCCGCGATGCAGCAATTGCAATAGATAGAATTTGTTCGCCTAATTGCGCATCCCAGGCAACATCAATTGCTTGAAGACCATGTCCAGCACCTGTAAGAGATTTACACAATATTGTGGCTTGCTCTTGGCTCAGTGCAATATCAGGGTGTGCACTATACTCCTCATTGAGTTGTTCGAACGCCCCCAGCTTGCTAAGCCAAATTATGCGATCCGGGTAGGCTTCCAACGCCGCCTTCGCCTGAAGATAGTGGTGCGATTTAGTGTCGTCCAACTTGTCCCACTCAGCAATCGCCTCCGAATACCTTTGTGCAGATTCGTTGAACGTCTAGAAAAAGCCGGTGTTTCGCGTGAACAGGCTTCGGCGATGGCCGAGGCTTTCAAGGATGCCAGCGGCGAAGCAGAGATTGCTACGCGTAAGGATGTTGCGCTTGCAGTTGCAGAGATCAAGACTGATCTTGCCAATGTTCGCGGTGAGATAGCCTTGGTTAAGTGGATGCTTGGCGCAGTTCTTGCTATTGCCATTGCCAATTTTGCCAAGCAGTTTTTCTAGTTGAGCCCTGTGGGTCGGCTTAGCGTTAGCGTAACCCGACATATCGGAACTAACGCGGTTGAATGACATCGCTTCGTTGTCCGGTATTGATAGGTAAAACATGATTAAATAACCGCCCTTGGGAAACCGGGGCGGTTTTTTATGCCTTTAAGATTCGTAGAGAAAATAAAGCCTTAAAATAAAAGGCTCTTACTGGATTCCAGGGAGCTAACTTATAATTAATTCCAGCAGCGAACCTAATAAAACTTTGCCGCGTTTTTTTTGCGTTATGCACAAACTCAAAAAATCCCAAATAAATTGGCAAATAAGTTTGAGAAATGCCGCGATGAGGACGTAACCAGAAGCGCGATAGCGACCAAAAACCTTCCATCGTGTTGACATGAACTTCATAAAAACCGGCGCCATCCTCATCGCGGGCCTATTTACCGGCACCATGGCAAACGCTTTTTCGTGAATAACCCCATTGCTCCAAACGATCGTAAATAGCATATTCATCGGTATAAATCAGCGTTCCAGGCATTATCGTATTTTGAATGAGAGGCTTGATCGTGACTTGCTGAACATTTTCCAGAATCTGAATGACCACTTGTCCATCGCGCCGGACCATGCCAAAGATCGGCGGCTTTTCTTTTTCCAAGGTACCTCGCCCTCGCACTCCTTTTAACCGGTTTCGTCGACTCTTCGGCCTTTTTTTAACCGCGTTCGGTTGGCCTTTATGACCCGCAACGACATAGACTTAGTCTCATTCGACTTCGCCTTCCAGAATAACCTCCGGTTTTTTGGCGACAATGCCGGAACGTAATTGTTGAGTCATTTGCTGAACGTCATCTTCATTTAAATCCAACTCATGGGCGATTTGCGTAGTTGATAAGTTCAAGCCCATAAAATACAAGCAAAGCACCCAGATTTTTAACGGCTGATGATGTCCGGCAAAAAACTGTATCGGTTAAATCGTCAAATTTGGGCTGACACACTTTGCAGCCATAACGCTGCTGTTCAAGCCGGGTATCGTCCTTGCCTTGTCGAGTAATCTGATCCGCAATAAGGACGGGTATGGCTTCGGGCCAACGCAGGCTACGAATCGTTTCAAGGCATTTGGCATTATCTAAGTAGCTATGAATAATTAATTTAACTAAAATTAAGGCATAGTTAGTGCAGTATTAATTTTTTTAATTAAAAATGCTTTATATAAAACAGCTCGGCTCGGAAGAAATTATTACCTTGGAAGAGATGCATAAAAATCATCCACGTTATTTAAGTAGAAATAGAGCACATAGTCTTTTATTAAGTCATCGTGGATATTCTGTACCTATGATTTGCTTTATTTATAGTGTTTGTCGGCAAACGGTTTCTACTTGGTTTTTTAAGTGGAATACCCAAGGGATATGTGGATCGATCTACCAGGACGAGGTCGTCCATGTACTTTAACTAAAGAGCAAAAAATAATAGTTTTTGGGCATATTGAAAAATCGCCAAGATCATTAAATAAGGTCATTGCGGATTTAGAACAAGAATTCGATATGCCATTAAGTATAGATATAATAAAAGGTGTTTGCAAAACAGCAGGAATCGTATGGAAGCGAGAGTCGTCGATACCTAACAGGCTTATAACCGGATATAGGATAACACGGACGGATTATCACGAAAATCTGGCGGGTATTGCCGATGATGTACGGTTGTCTTCGTTACAGATTAAGTTCGTTTCCCTAGTGTTAATAGAGGGCCGTTTTTCCTGATAGGAATAAGCGAGCATCTCCGTCACAGCATTGATCATGCGTAGTTTTCAATAATGCTACGCTTTTTTAGCATAATTTTGTCAAACAAGGCGATGACTTTCGGTTTTATTTTTTTGAATGCGGTGATTAATTCAACATCATCCGAGGTCGAAATTTCAGTGAGCTTTTTTGTTAAACTTATGATTGGCGAGATGCTAAGGTGTTGAGGGTGTGAAGCGCATAAGCAAATCTCATGCGCTCTCAGGGGGGGGGTATAACTTAAAGTTTATATTTCAAATTCAGAGCGATCATGTCCGGAGTTCTGCAATTCCTGCATCCACTTTGGCGCAACTCCGCGGCCTGTCCATGTTTTATTTGGGTCATTAGGGTGGCGATATTTAATGGCGACTTTTCCTCCCTTGCGAGCGGGCATTTTCTCAGGTTCCTGAATTTCTACAATAACGCCGATAGAGGCAGCTAGCTCTTTAATTTGAGCGATAACTTCTTTATGTTTGTGAGCCAGTTTGTTTTTTAGTGCTTTTTTTGCATTTTCAATAACGGCTTGCAATTCATTTTCAGAAAGATCTTGGTATTCGTTCATATTGAGTCCTTAAAATAAAAAAAACATATATTCATTTTATCATAAAGCTAACTATAATATATACTCAATTATTCTATATTCTTGTCTCTTCGGTAATAACTACAATTCATAATATGGTGGATATCTTAGTCCGGCATAGACAATAACTGCAAATACTCAATCCCTATATTTTCAAAGAATAATTTAAATAATTACCAAAATTCGTTACCTTTTGTTTTGTGAGAAGGGCCGCTTAACAACTAATTAACATGCGGAGTTATTCAATTTTATGAGTTGTCTGTAAATTGAATATTTGGGTAATAACCTATAGAATGATGCGCGTAATATAACTAATAATTTTAATCAATTTTCGCATAAAAATAATTATACAATTTTTTGGGGGCCCTATAAAATTTCTTATGCTTAAAATCCTGCTTCAATTAATCCAAGCTTACGCTTACAGGCAATTAGTTCATATGCGGCCCTTTCTCTTTTATTAATACACTGTTGATCTTGATAGCCAACTATTAAATAGTTACAACGTTTTTAATTTAAATAGGTTGCCAACAATTAACAGGCGATCTGTTAATTGAAAAAACGAGATTATTCTCTTAGATAGTCTTGAGAAGTGTCCGGTTTAAGTAGACCATTTCAATTGCCGTAAAGTATGGATTAACGGCTTAATGGCGCATAGGGACTAATGCTTTAGGTCCTGTTCCAGGGCCTGTTTTAATTCGTCTTTGGCATCTATGTAGATATCGAATTGTTCGGGGGGCAGGACCTTACGCAAGGTATTATCTTTCTGTTCCAAGATAGCTTTAATGTCGCGCATTTTAACTAAACTAAAGCTTGATCCTTTCAATACGGGTTCTATTTTCTCCGCGTAGGCCTGATTGATTGCCTGAATCTTGATAACTTCATCTTGAGAGAGGTTGAGCTTTGTTTGCATGAAGCGAGTTTGCGAGGCCGCTCTTTCGGTTGGCGTGGAATTGAGCAGATAGGCCATATCTTCGGCAGTTGCCACGGAAATAAACAGCAAAAGAAATAACGCAACGGTCGGTTTTGATCTGTGCATGGCGCCTCCGAATACTGGGTAATCCGCCTTACTACGGCCTTTAGAGCCTCGAAATTGAAGCCGGATGTTTTAGCGTGGTTTTTATTTTGCCGCAAAAAAGGCCGGTTTTACCCGGCCTCGTTTTTATCTATCAGACTACACATTCGTTTAAGCTGTTAGTTGGGTGGAATCGGTGTGGGGTGACGCTATCAATCATTGTGCTGTTGGGATGCTTTGAAAGAATCACCCACGCATAAATTATAAACCTGAAAGTCTTACGGATTTCTGAAAATTAAGACTGAATTGATGTGTTCAACGTTTCCGGTCGAGTTATCGTTAATCCGGTTTGTCGCTTTTACAAAGTCAGCTACGTGAATATACGCTCTTATCTGTGCGACAATTGCATGCTAAGGTATATCGGTCGGAGGGCAAAAAAAACCGATAATCTTGCCGGCGTGGGCTTCGTTTTCACAACTAATATAACCAATCATCGGTATTGGATGATATTGATTTGTAAATAAAAAAACAGGGTCAACCTTGGCTCGTGGAGATACTTTTGCTGCGTATTTTAAAAATAAAACCGGAAAATCCATTAATGATGCGCCTTGCCGTGGCTTTCACCAGAGAGTCGGCAGTTAAACCCATGAGCCGGCTTTGAACATCAACATTTATCTTTACGCTGCCGGTAAAAATTCCGGGCGGAATGCGCTTAGCGGCGTTATCGGTAAACTTTTTTACATTGGCATTATTATGACTTTAAGTATGGCGACTCAAGCAAACCCCATAGCAAAAAAGCAATTAGCACCCTGTCCAAGCAGCCCCAACTGCGTTTCCAGTCAAGCGGCGGATGCCGATCATTTTATTGCACCGTTTAAAATCATCGGCAATATCGACGATGCCTGGACAGCGCTGAAAAGCGCTCTAAGCAACCATAGTCGCACCGTAATCACTCGCGACACCGGCGATATGCTTCATGCTCAGGCAACCAGTCTGGTGTTTCGCTTTGTCGATGATATAGATGTGATACTGGATGCCGAAGCCAGGTTAATCCATATTCGTTCTGCATCGCGCGTCGGTTACGGTGATTTCGGGGTTAACCGCAAGCGGCTGGAGAAACTTCGCTCGCAGCTGCAACAAGCTGATGTTATCGAATAAATTAACTGTGCCTGGTCGAGTGCCTGGGGCGCGGCCTTAAGGTAATATCCTACAAAGTGTGTTGCTTAGGCCGAAGTTATCTGCTACATTAGCCGCCCTAATCTTCGGTCGGTATACCCATTCGGTTTCCGCCGTCGGCACAAGGATGTAATCGGTACCAATGGGATGGTGCATATTGAGTGTGGTTCAGTGCGTTTCATGGACTATTCCGGTCGTCTTCGCGAAATATTACGAGTCGTCGAGAGCTTTGATATAACGTAAGCTTTTCCATCGATATTGTCCGGTTATAAATCCTGCATCACGACAAACTCCGGTGTCATTGCGCCTTACAGGCAATTCAACTTCACGAAGTTAATAAACTTCCGCTCAGCATTAGCAATGCTTTCGTTCAAGCAAAAAGCATGCTCAATACGGCAACGCTTTTTTGTTCATCCCCTATTATTTTTTCAATGAGCCGTGTCGTATTCGACTGCCAAAGCCGTTGTAACGATATTTGTTTGGCGTTGCTTGTTCGAGCGGTTTTTAGGGTTTATCTCTGTCTGCATGAATAAACTCCGGGAAGATTTTTCTCCGAAGTCGGCGGGATAATGTCAAGAAACGCTTTCTCTGCAATAGTGTTGATTTAGAGTTGCTCAACGCCTCCGTATACGGTTACGCCTCCTGCATCGCCAAATTTCAACTGTTAGTCATTGCTGAGGCGATTCCGCCTCGTGCATTACTGTTATTAAGTTAGCGCCGTCGGTAAGAAGATCGATGGGTTTAGCTTAATGGCCGTGACTCTTGTATCCGTAAAGCATTGTGCCAATGCCTTTTACCTGCATCTTTGTAATACGGGATTACAAAAAGAGCTTCAAGATGTCTAACGACGAGAATTGAGGTTTGGAAATGAGTAATCCCATCACCTATGCACAATGTACGTGCTTCGGCAGAAAGAAAGATGAAGCGAATAGTCTTCCCTATCGCCAACTCAATTAGTTAAACAGTAAGTCAAATTCAGGTTTTGCTGTAAGAAACGGTATTTTTCAACATGATTCGGATGTACCGGCAAGGTTAATAAAGCAGGAGATGAGATTAATATGTCAAAAAGAAAAAATGGAATAATCAAGGTTCATGTCTATGAGCTGCGCATAGGCATGTGTGTTTGCCGACTGGAAACGCCGGAGAAAAAACCACCTTTTTTATTCGACCGATTCGATATTAAAACTCAAGCGGATATTCAAGCAATTCAAGCCGTATGCGATTACGTATTCATCGATAGTCAACGGCAACATGAATCTACGGTCGTTATACCGGCCGGAAAACCGGACTCCCGAAAACAATTAAACTTAGTGCGTTCGTTTGAGCAATCGGCGCGTACTTATCAACAGACCGGCAATTTAATTAAAACCGTTATGGATGACATTCGCTTTGGCAGCCCCTTAAGTGTCAAAGCGGTAAAAGAAGCTGCGGCTCAGTGCGTCGATAAGGTTTTGGAAAACTCGGATGCGATGTTATTGCTGACGCAACTTAAATATCAGAATAAATATACCGCTCAACATAGTTTAAACGTGTGCATTTTGGCCATTTTATTGGGCCGCGAACTGAAGTTTTCTATCGAAGAGCTGAATAATATCGGTTTGTGCGCTTTGCTGCATGACATCGGCAAGATGAAAGTGCCGATTGAAATACTGAATAAGCCGGGGAAATTAGACGGCGATGAGCTGGAAATTATGCGCAGGCATGTTGAGTTCGGCCGCGATATTTTGCTGGCCGCTCCAAACATCGTTCGGGATGCTGTCGATGTGGCCTACTGTCATCACGAACATTTTGCCGGAACCGGTTATCCAAGAGGCATCGATAGAACCGAGTTGTCCACCTTTAGCAAAATAGTCGCGGTGGTCGATGCCTACGATGCAATTACCAGCGATCGGGTTTATCAAAAAGGCAGGCCGCATGTGATGGCGTTGGATATTTTGATTAAAGGCATGAATGTCGAGTTTGAAGCCGACTTCGTTATTCAGTTTATTAACTGTATAGGGTATTACCCGCAAGGTAATCTGGTTGAATTAAGCAGCGGCGAAATCGGCATCGTGGTCGAACAAAATAAAAACGACCGGCTTAAGCCCACGGTTCTTTTGCTTCTCGACGAAAACAAAAAAGCCGTGAATGGACGAATACTTGATTTGGCCTTGGAGCTTACGGATATTAATAAAGTTCCTTATGAAATCAAACAAATAGTTCATGCGCAGGATTACGGTATTGATTTGCTCAAGTTTTATGATGAGGGGAAATTCAGTCAAAACTATCCGCTTGTTCTATAACTCACTGCACTATCCGCTGAATTTTTTACACCTTGAAAAATGATTAAAAAAATCGATGTAGCGCACTTGCGTATAGGTATGTTTATTTGCGGCACGGACCAGAAATGGATAGATATTCCTTTTTTTCGCCGAAAATTTCTAATTGCCACCGATAAGCAGATACGTACTTTTCGGGAGCATTGCAAATTTGTTGAGATTGACACCGAAAAAGGCGCCGATGTTATTCGGCAAACGGAGCCTAAAGCAATAATAGAGCCAGAGCCGTATCAACACATTTCCGCTGAAGCCGTTTATAGAAAAAATTACGAACAAAGCCAGACGGTGTTAAGCGAAGTTTTAAATGATGTACGGCTCGGACGCTGTGTCGATAATCCCAAGGTCAGGGCCGTCGTGCAAGACTTGATCGTTAATGTCTTGAAAGACAGCCAAACCATGGTCGGACTGATCCTGCGTAAAGACAAAAACGATACCTTGGCGCGTAAGTCGGTCAACGTGTGTATTTTGGCCTTGGCGTTCGGCAAACATATCGGTATTCCGAAAGACAAAATGTATGCCTTGGGCTTGGGGGCGTTATTGCATGACATCGGCATGGTGCAGATTCCGGACAGTATCTTGTTAAAAAAGCAGCCATTGACGGCTGCGGAACGCATCATCATGGAAAAGCATACCGAATACGGCCTCGCTATAGTGGCCAAGACTCCGGAGATTTCTGTGGATGTATTAAAAGTCATCCATTCCCATCATGAACGTATGGATGGCAAAGGCTATCCGCAGAAATTGCAGGCCAAGAAGATCGGCTTACTGGTGCGCATGGTGGCGATTGTGTCCGTTTACGAAGCGTTAACGCGGGAACGCTTTTATACCGAAACCCTATCGCCGGTTGCAGCATTGAGATATTTGTATAGCTCGGGAAAAGTCATGTTTGACGGGCATCTGGTGGAAAAATTCATTCAGGCGCTGGGGATTTATCCCACCGGCTGCGTGGTGGAGCTTAATACCGGAGAGCTTGGCATTGTCGTTAATGTTAATGCGCAAGAGCGCTTACGCCCAACCTTATGCATCGTTACCAATGCTCAAAAGCAGTTGCTTTCGCAAGAACATGTTATTGATCTTGCCGCCCGGACAAGTAAAAACACAGAAATCGTCAAAGCCTTGGAAATGGATAACCCGATTGTTAAGTTGTTCATGGCGCTGCATGACCGCAACAAAGGCGAAGCGGACGAAGGGGAGGAAGCCCAAATAAACTTCATCTCGGCAACAAACATTCGGCATTAAGCAGACCGATCAGCTAAATGGATGACGTGACCGGGTAGCGAGCCGCAGTGGCCGCAGAAGCGTTGGAAGAACAGACCTAACAGCTGTTGGGTACCGTAGTTAACTTTAAATTATAGGTGATTCAATGAACTCAAATGACTTTACGGGTGAACTATCCCTAGCCGAAGCAACCATGCGTGATAAATCGGCAATGGACGTTCCTCTAACGGCAGAATCCAAACAGAAATTACACCCACTGTACGGTGAGGATGGCGGTGAATGGGAAGGTTTTTATGAGGATGGCGATGGATGGGTAGAGCTTTAGTATTTTTTGGCGGCTCCCGCATTGGAGCTGGGCAGTCGGCGAATAAGTATTTTAGGTTAACAGTTGAGGTTTAAATGCAATCACATAAAAATTCGATTAATCAGGAAATTCGGATAAAAAATGGGGCGGCTTTGGTTATCCGAACCGATTTGGAAGGAATTATTACTTACGCTAACGATGAGTTTGTCAGCAATACCGGTTTTATCCGGACCGAACTGCTCGGCGCAAGTCATAACATTATTTACCATCCGACGATGCCCGCTATCGTCTTTGACGATTTATGGATGACGTTAAAAGCGCTTAGACCGTGGCAGTGTATCGTCAAAAACAGGACCAAATCCGGCGCTTATTACTGGTCGGAAACTACCATAATGCCGATATTTGAAAACGGCAAGGTTCATGAGTACCTTTCGGTTCAGCGCGCTGCCCGACTCGAACAAATCGAACAAGCCGAGCATTTATACCAACTGCTTAATGCCAAGCAAACCCTAATAAGACCGACCGGTTTAACGGCCATGGTTAAGTTTGTTGAGAACGTGGATATCCGGAAAAAAATAGCATTGGCACTGGCCGCGTTCTTGCTGCCTATCTTTTGTTTGATGTATCAGCTATTTTTGGCGCAGGACTATCGACTATTGTCTTGTGTTGCCGTGTCGATAACGGTTGCGTCGCTGCTAGGGGTTAATGCGTTCAAAAATTTTACGACGCTGTTGCATAAAATCATCGGCATTTTTTATCGTATGGTCGAGAAAAAATTCGGCCATGCGCAGGGTTTAGCCGGTAATACGCTGCTTGGCGATATTCGGCATACCTTGTATTTAATGGAGTTGAATTTAGAGCTGGCGCAAGCCAAGGACGATGCATCGAGAATTTTAAAAATCAGTCAGAGTTTAAGTGATGTTCATGTGGGGGTGATGGTTACCGATGATAATTTTGAAGTGATTTATATGAATCACAGTGTGCTGGAAATATTTAAAAAAGCGACAGAAAAGGCGGTTAGTACGCGATTGTCGAATTCCGATGCCGATAAAGCTCAGACCGAATCCGCTCGGCAATTGTCGGCAAGTGCTAAACAGCCCTATGAATCGGAGCTTCATATTGCAGGTCAAGTCATTCGGTTCTCGGTCTGTTCATGAAAAAAATAAAAGAAAAAAAACTTAAACACTATATCCAACAGTTCAAGCAGGCTGCGCAGCATCTTGACCCTGCCGATAGGCGTATAAAAAAACTGAATATTGATTTCGTCAGGGCCGTCTCACGCACTATTGAAACGCGCTCCGGCATTAACAAGGGACAGTCGAAATATATCGCTAAAAAAGCCTTGGTTGTCGCAGCCGGCTTGGACATGAGCATGGAAGAAGCGGAAGATATTTTCTATGCCGGGTTGCTGATACAACTCGGCAAGATACATTTGCCGGATGACTTGCTGACCAAGCCTTTTTATTCAATGTCCATTGCCGGTAAATACCGCTATTGCAGACATGCGGTAGACGGTGCGGATTTATTGAAGGCACTTCCGCAGTTTAACGGCGCAATGACTTTAATCCGGCACCAATACGAACAGTATAACGGCCAAGGTTTTCCCGACGGTTTGATTGGACACAACATTCCGTTGGGCTCCCGTATTCTCAGTGTAGTCAGCGACTACGCCGACTACCTTAACGGCTCGATGACAGGTAAAGTCATGTACGCCGATGACGCGCTCAGTCAATTAATGATCAGGAAAGAAAGCCATTACGATCCTGAGATCGTCGGTATTTTTGCTAATGTGCTTAGCGGCGCAACCGTTGAGGAATTCAAAGCGGCGCGCTAGATCGAAACAACTCGCTGGGGCTTTGCTTTCGATTTTGCGCGGTTCTCAAGCTCCCTCAGCTATCGTTTCCACGCTCCGGCGCTCATCGTTATACACATCTCGATGTAGGCCGACATTCCGAGGCTTGGGAGTGCCGGAAACGCCCACCCTGGCTATCGCCGGGCGGGCTTATTCCTACATTCTGTCTTAAACAGACTTGTGTATAAAGACGAGCGCTCCGGCGTGGGAACTATTCGGGAAGGTGGGGTATTTATTGCGCCTTGCCTAATCTGTAGCCGAGCGCTTACAGAAGAGCTTTTATAATTAAGAATCAGTAGGATAAATCATGAAAATCAATATGCCTGTAACCAACCGGGAAATCCAGATGAAAAAGGGCCAAATCCTGGTTTCACGGACCGATTTAAAAGGCATTATGACTTACGCCAATGATGAGTTTGTCGCAATCAGCGGTTATAGCCGTGATGAACTGATCGGTAAAAATCATAATATGGTTCGTCATCCCGACATGCCTGCGGCCGCCTTTGAAGATTTATGGCTGACCTTAAAAGCGCTTAGACCCTGGCAAGGCATCGTAAAAAACCGAGCCAAATCCGGCGATTATTATTGGGTCGATGCAAATGTGTTGCCGGTGTTTAAAAACGGCAAGGTGGACGGATACCTTTCTGTTCGACGCGTTCCCAGTCGTGACAAGATTGAAAAAGCGGAGCGGCTATACCGGCTGATCAACGATGATAAAGCCACATTAAGGCCTGGCCGATTAGCCGCAATGACCAAATCCATCAAGGAAATCGAGCCCTTAAAAAAAATGGCCTTTGTGCAAGCCGTGCAATTGATTCCTCTTTGCTATTTGATGTACCAACTGTTTTTAGCACAGGATTATCCGCTGTTAGCCGGTGTTGCCGCATCGGTAATGATGACGTCGTTGATAGGTTTTAAGGTGCTCAAAAGCATCGATACCTTGTTAAATAAAACCATCGGTATTTTTTATCGTCTGGCCGAGAAGCGATTCGGCAATGTGCAGGATTTAACCCGAAATGACCTGATCGGCGATTTCCAACGTGCTTTATATTCGATGGAAGTGAATTTGAATTTGGATTTGGCGGTGGCTAAGGAGGAAGCCGTAAAAGCGATACGGATTAACCATGCATTGGATAGCGTTCATACGGGGTGCATGGTTGCAAATAATAGTTTTGAAATTATTTATGTGAATGACAGCATGGTTGAAATGTTGCGGAAAATAGAAAACGATATTCGTGCAGAGCTACCGAATTTCAATGCTGACCAACTGGTAGGAGAAAATATCGACAGTTTTCATAAGAATCCGGCGCATCAACGTCGCATGTTGGCAAACTTAAAGGAACCTTCTCGTGTGGCGCTTCAGTTTGTGGGGCAACACATCACTATTCTTGCCAGTCCGGTGATTGATGCAGAGGGGGAATGTATCGGTTATGTTGCCGAATGGGAAAATAGAACTCATGAAGTAGCCATCGAGCAGGAAATTGAACAATTAGTACAGGCTGTTAAAACCGGAGACCTGAGTAATCGTATTTATATGGGCGATAAACAAGGCTTCGCCAAAATGCTGTCGTCCGGCATCAACGAATTGGCCGATGTCATTGAAAGCGTACTGCGAGATATTAACAGGGTGATGGAAAATATGGCCGGAGGCGATTTAACCACCGCCATTACCAATGACTATCAGGGCGTCTATGCGGAATGCAAGGACAATATCAACGGCACCCTGACCAACTTGAGCAATTTCATCATTCAAATCCGGGATGCCGCCGATTTTATCGACAGTTCATCGCAGGAAATAGCCAGCGGTAACGACAATCTGTCCCAGCGTGCCGAACAGCAAGCGGCCAGTCTGGAACAAACCGCCGCCAGTATGCAGCAACTGGCCGGCATCGTAAAAAATAATGCAACGAGCACGCAACAGGCCAACTTGGTGGTTAACACCGCCAGCCAATTAGCGCATAAAGGCGGCGAGATCGTTAAGTCGGCCATTATCGCGATGCAGGATATTAACGACAGCAGCAATGAAATTGCCGAAATTATCGGCGTCATTGATGAAATCGCGTTCCAGACCAATCTATTGGCATTAAACGCATCGGTGGAAGCGGCCAGGGCCGGAGAGCAAGGGCGCGGCTTTTCGGTGGTTGCAACCGAAGTCCGTAACTTGGCTCAACGTAGCGCCAATGCCGCTAAACAAAGTAGCGACCTGATTCAGAACAGCGTACAAAAAGTGCGTGCCGGGACTGCCTTTGTTAATGAAACCGGTCATGCGCTCACTGAAATTGTCAACAGCGTCGCCGAAGTAGGGCAAATTGTCGCACATATTGCCAGCGCCAGTGCCGAGCAGACCGCGGGTATCGATCAGGTCAATCAGGCGGTTTCGCAAATGGATGATATTACGCAGCAAAATGCGGCATTGGCGGAACAAGCGGCGGCGAGCAGTATTTCCATGCATAACCAAGCCAACGATATGAATAAGCTGCTCAGCTTCTTTAAAGTGGATTCGAAGGGGATAGCGCAGCCCGTTAAAACTGCCGGCTACAGTAAAGTGCTTGTAGCGCCGGTAAGTGCAGCGGCAAAACCTGCATCTCATGTATTGCCGTCGCGTAAGGCCAAAATCGATAGCAGCGATGAATGGGAAGAGTTTTGATTGAGCGCCGGAAGGCATATCGTTCGCGACTTTAATGGCGCAGTTTTAGGGTGATGATTGGGAGGACATGTGTGACCAAGATAGAGCAGCTTGAATATGAATTAAACCAAAAAACCAATGAATTGAACGAAAGTTTGAATACCCAATGTTTATTGCGTGAAACACTGAAAAACAGCACGAAAAATCTGGAAGAAATTGAACATCGGCTTAAGGACATAGATGCTTTTCTAAGATGCTCAAACGAATACGTTTATAGGCTAAAGCAGGAAAACCGGAAGCTTAAATTATCAAGCGATGAATGGATGAAGCGCGCCATTAATCTTGAATTTAAGCTTTTAAGCGCGCGTGATGCGGCAAAAAAATAGGCCGTTACAAGGGGTCGGCGACTTCATGGCAACACTGCGCTTAAGTTAGTTTCGCGGATAAACACGAGTTCCCTAGGGCGTGTTGTGCGCGTCTTGGGAGCTTATAGACCCCTTCGCCAAGCCGGCAATTGAATAATTCGTCCCCTAGCGCTGGCATTTCAAGTTGCTCAACGGATGTCATGGGCATAAAAGATCGCCCGGCGCGTCTGTAGTTTGGCTTGCCGGTATGACGAGGCTCGAATAGAAAAGCCTCTTCCATTAAATAACAACCTAGTCCGGCCTATAAGCCGCCGTCGCCATCCGCTCGCCCTAAGTGTTCAGCGATATACCGATGAGTTGTCATTTCGCTATCGTTCCCACGCTCCGGCGTGGGAATGCAGTGAGGGACGCTCCTGCGTCCCATACCGCTGGAGCGGTACTTCGGCATTCCCACGCCGGAGCGTGGGAACGATGTCGCTTTATTCATTTCGGACTCTCTATTCACCCCCTCCTTTGAAAAAGGGGAATTGAGGGGCTGAATAACTACTCCCCCATTAAATAACAACCTAGCCCGGTCTATAAGCTGCCGTCGCCATCCGCTCGCCCTAAGTGTTCAGCGATATACCGATGAGTTGTCGTTTCGCTTAATGTATATCCATGGAAAGCAACTACTTGCGGCAGGGGGCGTCTGATGACACCGAGAGAATTGACACTACAAGCATGGAGTCTATACCAAAAATTAGTCGATTTTGAACGTCGCCGGGATCAAGATCGCCGTAATCGCGATCGGCGTAACCCCTCGCGTCAAGCCGTTGAGCTTGCTACCGGGTATTCCGGGCGGCGCAACATTCGACGAAAAACGAAGCTGCATCTTTTATCGAAACGAGCCTACAAAAGATATAAACGCCGATTGGAAGCTTGTTTACGCGATGGGAATTGAGTTTAAATGACGCCCGCAAGGACGCGGCATAAGGGCCGTTGGAATGATGCGTTAAACAACAAAAAACATCAGCAGCCAAGGGCGGCGGTTACTGTAGGAAAGCGGTTTTGGTAAAAAGAACGCTCCCCAAGAATAGCGAAGAGCGTTATGAAATGACCCAGGGGAGAGTAGGGTATGAATTCATAATTAATTGTCTGTTATTTACGAGCCAAGATAAATCCGTGTAAATACTTATCGGCACGGGCTTTTATGAAGGCAGGGCGGCTCCGTTTGTTGCGCCGGAGACGGACTTTATAAGGGAATATGATTGACTTAATCAACTTAACCATTGATAGTCACAACTGGCGATGTGTTTGATCGTAAGGGCGGCCGCGAAGCCGCCCTTTTTTATGATTTTTTATTTTACAAAACAGCTCTTTTCAGCAAATTGCTCCGCATCTTTAAGCCGCTTTCTTAAATCTTTGGATTGAGCCGGGTCGCGCATGGCTGAAGCCGCATCGCCGGTTTGGCCTTTGGTTAAATAAGTAAAGGTTTTCGCGGCTTCGTACTCGGCAAAGCTCAGCTTTTCAGCAATTTTATCGATCTTACAACCGCAGGCGTATTGGCTGATATAGGTCAGGCCGCCGTGTTGCGCCACGCAGTTTAAAACATAGTCAACGCGGTCGCGGGTAGGGTAGTCGCTGACAAACGGGGCGGGTTCGGCTTGTTCAACCGGTTTTTCCGGCGCCGTGGCGCAGCCTGAAATAACGCTAACTAAAGCAAGGCCGAAAAGGAAGGATGTCGATTTAATTTTCATTGATGATTTTTTAGTCCTAGTAAGTCAGAAAGTGAAAAAATACGCGCTCCAAATGGAGTTGCGGCTATGGTTTGTCGGTTCTGCATAGCAATAATGCTATCGCTTTATTGCTATGCTTGGCGAACTTATTTTATGAACATTAATAACAATTGTCTTCTATGACCCGTTACACAACTTCTGCATTTATCTTTCGGCGTGACCTGCGGGTGCATGATAATACCGCGTTGCATGAAGCCCTACGGCTTTCGGCTCAGGTTATCCCGTGTTTTATTTTCGATCCCCGGCAGATTGAGCCGCATCCTTACCGAAGCAGGCCGGGCCTGCCGTTTATGGTGCAGTCCATTACCGATCTGCAACGGCAATTGCAGGAGGTCGGCGGCCATTTGGCGCTTTATCGGGCATTGCCGGAGCAGGTGATCAAACAGCTGTTTGAGCGGGAACACATCCAGGCTGTATTTATCAATCGCGATTACACGCCTTTTAGCCGACAGCGTGATGATGAATTGGCCGCGCTGTGCCTTAAGCTGGGCATCGCATGGCATGTGTTGCCCGATGTTCTGCTTAATGAACCCGAGTCGGCGGTCAAAAGCGACAAAACCCCCTATAAAGTGTTCACGGCCTTTTATAACAATGCCAGACGATTCCCGGTGGCTTTGCCGCAGGCTTTGCTTAAGCGTAATTTTTTGGCGGCAAAGTCTGAGTTTACTCTCGATCAACTCGCTTTTCCTTCGCTAGAGCTTGCAAGCCGGGGCGGTCGTCATCAGGCCTTGGCGATACTGGACCGGCTCGAAGACTATGCCGATTATCAAAATACCCGCGACTTTCCGGCGCTGAATGCGACCAGCAGACTTTCCGCGCATTTAAAATTCGGTACTTGTTCGGTGCGGGAGGTGTTTTATGCGCTTACCGAGCAGCTCGGCAGCGAGCATCCGCTGATTCGGCAATTGTATTGGCGGGATTTTTTCACCCATGTTGCTTATCACTTTCCGCAGGTGTTCGGACAAGCCTTTCTGGACAAGTTTGCCAAGCTGCGTTGGGATAACAACCCGGATTATTTTCAAGCGTGGTGCGACGGAAAAACCGGCTTTCCGATCGTGGATGCCGGCATGCGCGAACTCAATGC
>SXGT01709527.1_pt1 | contig 16672 bp, 12 predicted proteins | sample 3176221 | NCBI WGS metagenome assembly SXGT01 (sample SAMN11356862, study PRJNA531348) | freshwater metagenome | isolation source: freshwater sample F1-120 | place: China: Fuxian Lake, Yuxi | collected 2017-12-25 | reverse complement strand
GATGCGTCGGAGTCTGCCTCTTCGCCGGCTGTCCCGGCGCAGGCCGCCGACAGCCAGACCCCGAGGAACCACGCAGCGCCTGCACGCCCCGTCAGCGACGAGGCCCCCCGGTGCGCCTGACAGCGCACCGCGTTTGACAGCGACGACATAGAGCCTCCTAGTGCGCCGCGCGGTGAGAAGCGCAGGCGACAACCAAATAATCATGGTGCCTATGTCGGCCATGGACTTCAAGGGGCGGGATGCGCAACCTGCGGGGTCTTCGAGGCCTGAGACTTGCTACGGCTGGCCTTTCGGATCAGCATCAGCGCCTGTCGCGCGCCGCGGCGAGCCCGGCGAGCGGGACTGACCTCCGCCGCACGACGCCCTGCGGTCTGCGAGGCCGTTGTCGATGGCGCGAGCCCAGCAGACGAGCCCGATGGCGACGACACCCCTGCCACGTCAATACTTTGAACGCGACGCGCTGATCGTCGCCCGCGAGCTGCTGGGCTGCGTGCTCTGTGTCGCCGATCGCCAAGGGGAGCCGCCGCTCCGGCTCTGGGTCGTCGAGACCGAAGCCTATCATCAACGCGAGCGCGGCGCTCACTGTTTCGGCGGACGGCGCACGCGGCGCACGGCGCCCATGTTCGCGGCGGGCGGCATCACCTACGTGTACCTCGTTTATGGTCTGCATTGGGCGCTCAACGTGGTCGTCGAGGCCGAGGAGGTCGGCGCCGCTGTGCTGATCCGCGCCGCGCGGCCCTTGCCCGACACGCCCGCCGCCGGGCTCGAGCGCATCGCGACTCGCCGGGGCGTCGCCGAGTCTCACACGCCGAAGGCCGTCTGGCGCGACCCGGGCCGCTGGCTCGATGGCCCAGGCAAGCTCTGCCAGGGCCTCGCCATTGACGGCAGCCACAACGCCCAGCCACTCGCGCCGGCCAGCGGGGTCTGGTTCGAAGCAGGGCGGCTGGGCAGCCCGCCGCCAAGGATCATCGCGGGGCCGCGCATCGGCATCGGCTACGCCGGGCCAGACGCGGCCCTGCCATGGCGGTTTCGCGCGGCGACGGTGGCACCGTGACGCGTGGCCGGAGCCTGTCGCACTTCTCCTGCCGAGACTCCGCGCTGCGGTCGGCAGTGACGTCGGGGCGCGCCAACACCTCCGGCCTCGCGGTTGAAGCCTCCGCCGGCTGGTCCGCCGCCTTCGACGACGACGCCCAGCGTCAACCGCCGCGCCACCACCATGTCGTAGCCGGATGTCGGCGGCGCGAAGGGGCGACCTCGGTCGCTGGCCGCTGGGTGCCGATGGTCGGCATCGCCGGCGGAGGGGCGCGCCTCGACGCCTCGCGGCACGGCGTCGCCAGCCACATTGGGCGGCGCTCACAGCCCGACGAACAGGAGATCGACGCGGCGCATCACGACTTTTGCCGCAGCGGCCAGGGCGAATCCCACCACCACCGCGAGCGTGGCCCCGAGCAGTGGGAGCGGATGCTCGGTCTGCGACGCGGCCACCGAGCGCGCGGCCTATGTCGGCGCGACCACGCTGGGCACGTCTGCGGCAGACTCATCGACGGTCCTGAGCACGCCGGCGGCCTACGCCGAGCGGTCGCGCGGGGCCTCTTCGTCGCGGCGCGGCAGGCGACTCAGCGGGTTGGGTCGGACTTCGCCGTCATGGCAGCCGGGGCGACCGGGGACGTCGCTCCCACAGCGCCGCGCGACGGGTTGGGGCTCGCCCCGGCTCTGGCCCAATTCGCCGTGCGCCCCTTTGACTTGCCGAGTGGACGGACCGGCGATGTGGCGACAGCGCTGCGGCCGCCGGGCGCTCGTGACGCTCCCGCCAGCGTCGTGCGTTTTGGCATGTCTGGGGCACAGAGCGCCGCCGATCGTCGCTCATTTTCGCTGGAGGCGGCAGCTGAGCTTGGGTCACAGCGCCGCCGCGGCGGCCTGGGCTGCACCTTGGCGGCCCAGCACCTTGCGGCCGCAGCGCCGGGTCGTCGACCTCCCAGGCGCTGCTGCTTGTCGCTGGCTCGCTGAACGGTGTCCACAGGGCGGACCATCGCTTCGTGAGCCAGCCGCACACCCGCAGGGCCTGGAAACGCGGCATGGATGGAGCGCTCGCCGCTCACGGAGGGTGACATGGATTGGCAGATCGCTCGCTTCGGCCTGCTCGGCTTGCTCGTCGTGACCGGCGCCGCGGGCCTCAGCGCCGAGGTCGTACTTGGGCGCTCGTTGGCGCTGCTGCTCGGCAGCTCCGGCTCGGCGCAGGCCGTAACGCTGGCTGCTTTCCTCGGCGGAATGGCGGTCGGCGCCAGCTCGGTGGCGCTGGTCAGCAAGCGACTGCTCGACGGTCTGCGGCAGCCGTTGCTGGCCTGGGCCGTGGCGGAGGCCATGGTAGGGCTGTGGCTGCTGCTGCTGCCAGACGCCCAGACCGCCCTCGACGCCTGGCTGCGCGCAGCGGAGGTCGGCGGCGACCCGGGCTCGCCGCTGGCCGTGACCGTGAAGCTCGCCGTCGCGGCAGCCCTCGTGCTGCCGCTGTCGGTACCAATGGGCGCCACGCTGCCCCTCATCGCTTGCGCGCTCGAGCGGATGCGTCCGGCCGAGGCGACGGCCTGGGTGTCGCAGAGCTATGCCTTCAACGCCCTGGGCGGCGCGCTTGGCGCCGGCTTGGCTTCGTTCGTCGCCATCGAAGCCCTCGGCCTCGACTTGCCGCTGCTGATCGCTGGCGCCGCCGACCTCGCCATCGCGCTGGTGGCCGCCCTCGCTGCGCGTGCGCTGCCTGCGACCATCGCCCCACAGAAGCCGCTGGCCATGCCGCCGGCCACCCTGGTCACGCACCCGATGGGGCAAGGGTCAGACGTTTGCGAGGGTCCGCAGCGCTCGGAGGCGATGCCTGGCTGGACCCTGGTGGCCGCCGCCGGGCTGACCGGCCTGTTGATGCTCGCGCTGGAGATCGTCTGGACCCGCCTCACCGGCCTACTGCTCGGCGCCAACGTCTACGCCTTCGGCCTGATGCTGGTGCTGGTGATTCTCGGCATCGCGCTCGGCTCCGGCGCCGCTGAGCGCCTTCTGGCGCGCGGACTCGACCCGCGGCGGCTCTTCGCGCTGTGCGAGCTCGGCGCGTCGGTGAGCATCCTCTGGCTGCTGTCGCGGTTGCCCGTCCTGCCAGAGATCCTGCTCTGGCAGCGATCTCGGCTGGCGAGCTGGCCCGAGAACAGCGCCCTCTGGAATACGGTCGCCGGCGGCCACCTCGCGCTGCACTTGCTTCCGACCGCCGCCTTGCTCGGCGCCGCCTTTCCGACCCTGCTCGCCTGCGCCTCCCGCGGCGAGAGCGGCACCGGTCGCGCGACGGCGCGCCTGCTCGGCGCCAACACCACCGGCAACCTCGTCGGCGCGATGGCCACGGGCTTCTTGGTCATGCCGTCGCTCGGCGTCGAAGGCGCCCTCGCCCTGTGCGCGACCCTGGCGCTGCTGCTCGGCGCGCTGTTCGCCGGCAAGGACCGCCCGCTTCAGGCCGTGGCCTTGCCAATCGCCGCTTGGCTCGTCGCGCTCGGGGCGATGGGGCTGCCCTCCACGCAGCTGCTCTACGTGGGCCTATTCCGCGAGCACCCAGCCGACGCCGCGGGCGCAGCGCAGACGGTCGCCCAGGCCCGGGTGCCGCAGACAGCGTTGCGCCGCGACGGCAAGGACAGCTCGGTCAGCGTGCATCGCTATCCCAACGGCTCCATGGTCTTTCGCGTGGGCGGCAAGCCTGATGGCAGCACCACCGACGCAGTGAGTCAGGGGATGCTGGGCCACCTCGGGCCGACGCTGCTGCCGAACGTTCGACGGTCGCTGGTCATCGGCCTCGGCACCGGCCAAACCGCCGCCGCCCTCGCCTCCCATCCTGAGGTTGAAGTCGAGGTGGCGGAGATCTCGCCCGCGATGGCCGACGTGGCGGCGCTCTTCGCCGAGCACAACGGCGACGTGCTGCGGCACCCGCGGGTCCGCGTCCATTACGTCGATGGCCGCGACCTGCTCGCCGCCCAGGCGCCAGGTCGTCTCGACCTCATCGTGTCCGAGCCGAGCAACCCTTGGGTGGTTGGCGTCGCTGACCTGTACACCGTCGAACACTTCGTCCGCGTTCGAGCCGCGCTGCGTCCTGGCGGCCGCCTGGTGCAGTGGATGCACGGCTATGAGATCGGCGACGCGCTGCTGCGCGAGGTGCTGTGCACGTTGCAGCTCGTGTTCGACGACGTGCTGGTCTTTCGCATGGCGCCTGGTGACCTGGCCCTGGTGGCCGGCAGCACGCCGCTGGACTTTGACGCCGCCGGCGCAGCTGCCCGGTTCGCCGCGCCGTCCGTGCAGGCCGAGCTCGACCGCCACCCCAGGTCGGCCCTGCCGCGCACGCTCGATGAGGTCCTGCTGACCCAGCTCTGCGGGCCCGTCACCGTGCGCGCCTACTGTGCCGACTTCAATGCGCCGCTGCGTGAGCGTCACCCCCGCGTCGAGTACCAAGCGCCGCGCGACTTCTTCGCTGGACGCTCCGCCGCGGAAACCTGGCGACGACTCGATCGCCGCCTCACCCCCGGAGCGGACACCCTGCTCGCGCACCACTTGGCGAGCGGCGACAAGGACGCCCCACCGACAGCTGCGTTGCCGGCGGCAGCGACCGCCACCATCGCCGAGGCCCGTCGCGACGCCTTTGAGCGCTTCCTCGCGCGCGCCAATGACCCCTTTGAGGGCACGCTACAGGTGGCGATGACCGCCTTCAGCCGCTTGCCGGTGGCCGCACAGCTCACGGTCGCGGGGCTCCCGGCCCAAGAGCGCGTGACGGACTTCAGCGCCGCGGTCGGGCACTGTGAGGCCCTCGAACGCCACCGCCTGCTGGGCTTTGGTGGTCCCCTGCCCCGCCTAGACTTGCCGCCCCAGCTCATGGCGTGGCGAAAGCGCTGCCGTGACATCCAGCGCGGGCGTGAGAGAGCTGCGGCTGACGCGCCGCTCACGAACCCAGCGCTCGGCGCTCCACGCTCCCCCACCGCCACCACACCGCGGTGAGCCCGAGGCAGGCGGCTTTGGCGAGCGCCACCGCCCAGGCCAAGGCGACGGCGTCGGCTGGTGCCAGCAGCCAGAGTGCACCCGCCGCCGCGATCAACAGACAGAGCTGCCCTCCGAGGAAACCAAAACGTCCGACCGCCGCGAACGCCTGGCCGAGCATGAGGCTGCTAAACGCGGCGAGCGACGCGAGGGCCAAGGGCAACACGAGGGGCGCCGCCGAGGCGTAGGCAGCGCCGAAAACAAGGGTCAGCGCGACGTCGGGCCAGATCGTAAGCGGCAAGAGCACCACCGACGAGAGCCCTGCAAAGCCGAGCCAGAGGCGCCCAAGGCGAGTTCGGCCCTGTGCGCCGGCGCTCCCACCATGAGGCCGGTCCGCGGCCATGGCGGGGATCACCAGCAGCGCAAACGGCTGCGCGATGACGCCGAACAGCCGCACCACAGAGGTCACGGCGCCATAGCCGGCGGCGTCCCCCGGCAGCAGCTGGGCCTTGGCGAGCAGCGCGTCGGCGTTCTGCCAGCTGGCGTCCAGCAACGAGAGCAGGAGCAAGGGCGCAAACTCCCGCAGCACGTCGCGGCCCTTGATGGGCGGTGAGGTCGCAATGTCGCCGCCCCCCGGGCCGCGAGGGCCGCTCGCGGACTGAGCAAGGAGGAGCCGTCGAAGCGCGAGCCCGGCGCCGACGACAGCCAGCGCTGCGGCGACGCCGTACGCCGCGACCGCGGCGGTCGCCGTGGCAGATTGACCGAGCAGCGCAGCGCCGACGCCGAGACGCAGCACCGCCTCAAGCACGAAGCTGGCGGCCAGCGCTCCCAAGAGCAGCGCCCCGCGCAGGGCGCCGCGCAACACACCGAGCGCCACCACCAGCGCGCCGCACCCCCAGGCGAGCGCCCAAGCCGCCGGCTCCGCGACCTGCAGGCCATCGGCCTGGGCCTCCAGGGTGAGCCAAACGACGAGCGCCAACGCCGCCGTGACCGCCACCCATCGCCGCAGCAGGTATGCCGCCAACGTGGCGACCCGAGCGTCGGCGCCTGCGGCGCCAGAGGCAGCGCCAGCGCGCGCCATCAGCGTGTTGAAGGGGTGCCCAGCCATGTAGATCGCCTGGACGAGGAACTGAGCGGCGAAGAAGTCAGCTGCGGCGGCCGCGGGCAAAGCACGCCCGACGAGCGCCACGTACAGTAGACCGACGCCATTGGCCGCGAGGGTGGCGACGACAAAGCCGCGGCTGCCGGGCAGCGCCGAGCGCGAAGAAGCGGGCATACCCTTGGCCTCGCTGGGAACACCGGCAGGCTGAGCGGACGCGCCACCGCCGCCCGCAGCGCGCGTCGTCGGCATCGGTTCAGCGCGCCGGGCCGGCGTCGAAGTCGGCGCCGCGCTTGGCGGAGTTGCGCCAAGACGCCGCGCGCTCGCGGATCAGGTCGAGGCCACCATGGGCCAGGCCGACGCCACGGACGAAAGCCCGAGCCGATGCCATCGGGACATAGGCCCACAGCGTCGGGTCGTCTGTGCGGCGCACCAACTCGGCGGCCATGGGCGCGTGACACGCCAGCAGCGCGGTCAGCAGCCCAGCCTCGACCAGGACTCCGACCGGCGTCGCGCACGCCGGAAGGGCGCCGATCATGGCCAAGGCCAGCGCCGGCGGCAGCGCCTCGAGGCGGCTGGCGTAGCCGTCGCCGCCAGCGCCCTGGCGATGCTGAGCGGCGAGAAAAGCCCTCCAATACCCCTGCTTACGCTGCACCCGCAGGTAGGGCGCCAGGCGATCGATGTGATAGTGTCGCACCAGCGAGCGCCGCTCGAAGCGCAGTCGCCAACCCAGCGCCCGTAGTCGGTAGGCCAGCTCGGCGTCCTGACCTTTGAGGAAGCGCGGATCGAAGCCACCCACGGCCATCAGCGCCGATCGCCGATACAACACGTTGAAAGTGGCGAGGAAACCAACCTCCTCGGGCATCTTGGCGTGACGAGCTACGATCTCTTCATGGATCAGCCGCGACAGCAGCGCCTCAGGCCGCATGTTGCCGTAGCTGCCGCCGACCCCTGCGATCGGCGCGCCACCGGTCGACTCCGCGGTCCGCAGGTGGTCCAACAGGACGGGCAAGGAGTCGGGCTCGGCGACACAGTCGGCGTCGACAAACCAGATGAGATCGGAGTCGACGTGGCGCCACCCGAGGTTGCGCGCCGCGCCAGCGCCCTCGCCGCGCCCCGTCAGCACCTCAGCGCCGTAGCGTCGCGCCACGGCGGCGGTCGCGTCACGCGAGCCGTCGTCGACCACCACCAGCCGCTGCAGCGCCCCCGAACGCAGGGCCGGCAGAATCGCCTCGAAGCAAGGCCCGAGCGTCTCGGCGCCATCCCGGCAGGGGATGACCAGGGTGACGCTGGGGCTCATAGCCTCGCCTCGGCATCCCCGGCAGCTCCCGGTGCCTTCACAGGCGCTGATGGCGTGGCGGTGGCCTCAGCGCGGACGATCGCGAGCTCGCGCACCAGCACCGTGACCTGTTGCTCCAGCCGGCGCTGCGCCATCGACAGGCGGAATGCCGCCGTGCACCCCGCCAAGACAGCAAAGTACAACAGGACATCGGCGCCACGGCCGATGCCGAGCCTGCGCGCGAGATAGGTCATGGCATCCGGCACCGCCAGCGCGGCCGCGGCCACCAGCCAGAGCAGGCCCCACAGCAAGAGCACTTGGCGTGGCGCGACCTTCTGCCGCTGCAGCACGACCGCAGCCGTCAGGAAGATCATGCCGAGGCACCCTGCGATCGCGACCAGCTGAAAAGTAGTCACCCGGGCCGCTCCCGTCGTCCGCTGCGGACGTATCGCGCCATGGCAAGGCGCCCCACCTGCGCCGGATCGCGGCAGTCCGCCCCGAGTCCCGGCCTTGCCCTCAGCCTAGCAGCCGACCGAGCAGGTAGTCACGCAGTACGCGCGCCGCGGCCCAGCCCCGCTGACCCTTGGCGCGGGCATAGTCGGTGTAGACGACGTGGACGCTGACTTCGCGCCACCGCAGACCCGACGCCGCGATCTGATCGACCAGCTCGCTGGCGTGCGCCATGCGGTCCATGCGGAGGTTGAACTGGAGCGCCATGCGCCGGGACAAGGCGCGGAGGCCGTTGTGGGCGTCCGTCAACGCAAGGCCAGAGGTCCAGCGCTGAAAACGCCGCGCCGCCCGCAGCAGGAGTCGCCGGCGCCAAGGCACCGCGCCCTGATGACCGAGAAAGCGCGACCCAAGCACGACATCGACCTCGCCGCTGAGGATGGGCGCTATCAGCCCCGGCAGATCCTCTGGTCGGTGCTGTCCGTCAGCGTCGAACGTCACGACCACGCCCGCGCCGCGCCGCAAGGCGAACGCGATGCCCGTCTGCAGCGCTGCGCCCTGGCCTCGGTTCAGGGCGTGGCGCAACACCAGGGCGCCCGCCGCGGCAGCCTCGGACGAGGTCGCGTCTTCTGAGCCGTCGTCGACGACGACGACGTGACGCCAGCCGGCCGCACGCAGCCCGTGGACGACGGCGGCGATGGCTGGCGCCTCGTGGAAGGCGGCGATGACGATGAACACCTGCGCCTGCGCCGCCGCCGGCAACGCGCCGTCGTCGGAGGCTAGGTCCGGCGTGATGGTCGGGGCGTCGAAGTCGGTGCCAACCGGGTCGACGGGCGGCCGAAGGGTTGACGACACGGCCGCCTCAAGCACCGACCGGCGCCGCGCCGACCTTTGGGCCAATTTGGCGAAATGGAAGGTAGGGCCACAGCGCCGCCGGCAGCAGCACCGAGCCGTCCGCCTGCTGGTGGTTCTCAAGCAGCGCGATGAGGGTCCGCGACAGCGCGATGGCGGTGCCGTTCAACGTATGCACGGGCCGCGCCTTCCCACCCGCCGCCGGGTAGGCGCGGATGCCGAGGCGCCGCGCCTGATAGTCCGTGCAGTTGGACGTCGAGGTGACCTCGCCGTAATCACCACGACCGGGCATCCAGGCCTCGATGTCGAATTTGCGCCAAGCCGGCGCGCCGAGGTCGCCAGTGCAGACGTCGACCACGCGGTAAGGCACTTCCAGGGCCTGCAGCAGCTCCTCCTCCAGGGCGAGGAGCTCAAGGTGGACCTGATCACTTTGGTATCGCCCCTCGGCATCGACGCTGTCGTCGCAGAAAACGAACATCTCGACCTTGGTGAACTGGTGGACCCGGTACAGGCCCCGCGACTCTCGGCCACCGGCGCCCGCCTCGGTGCGAAAGCAATGTGAGATCCCCGCGATTCGAATCGGAAGCTGCGAAGCCTCCAGGATCTTGTCGGCCAGCATGCCGCCGATGGTGATCTCGGCGGTGCCGACCAGCGCTAGGTCATGCCCCGCGACCGAGTAGACTTGCGACTCCTCGCCGCGCGGGTTGAAGCCGATCCCCTCCAAGATCGCAGGTCGCGCCAGGTCCGGGGTGATGACCGGCGTAAAGCCCTTGGCGATCAAGCGCTCGATGGCGAAACGCTGGAGGGCGAGGTCGAGCAACACCGCTTCGTTGCGAAGGAAGTAGAACTTCGGCCCGGCCACGGCGGTGCCAGACTCGAAGTCGATGAGGTCGAGGCGCCGCCCGAGCTCGACGTGGTCGAGTGGCTCAAAGCCAAAAGCAGGCGCGGTCGCCCAGCGCCGCACCTCGCGGTTGTCGGCGTCGGTGTGCCCAATGGGCGCGTCTGGGTGGGTCATGTTCGGCAGCGCGCGCAGCTTGGCGTCCACCACCTCCTGCAGCTGGACAGACACCGCCTCCAGCTGAACGATCTCCTCCTTGAGCGCACGACCACGGGCGATGAGCGCCGCGCGCTCTTCGGCGTCGAGCTTGCCCTTCATCGCCTTGGCGACGTCGTTGGCCTGCTGCCGCGCCTGGTCCAGCTTCGTAATCGCCGCGCTGCGCTCGCGCCACTGGGCCGCCAGACCCTCGACATCGGCCGGCATCAGCCTGACCTCGCAGTTGCGGGCCACGGCCTCCACCTGCTGCGCCACCAGCCGTATGTCCAACATCTGCGCCTCCGTCACGGCCTCCCGCCGCGAGCACGCCATGTACCGCAGCGAAGCACCGCCGCGCAACGCTTGCCTGCGCGGCCGCTGTGTCTCGGCCAAGCCGGAGCGCTAGGAGGCGGCCAGGCTCACAGACTCCGCAGCCCGGCTCAGCCGTCGCTAGCAGGTAGCACAGCGAACAGCCAGCCCACGAGATCGCTCCAGGGGCGACCCTGCGCGCCCAGCTTGGAGAGCCCGTCCGGCCCAGCGACCGCAGCGTCAACTCGCGTAGCCAACGGCAGCCGAGACCACGCCGCGACGACCGGCGCGGCCGCCCCGTCATTCGGCGCGACGAGGAGCAAGGCTTGGCGGCCAGCGAGCCAGCCGAAGGCCGCGCCCTCCACAGCGACTGCGCCACGGGGCGACACCAAGACCAGCGCGGTCGCGCCCGCCAGGCCCGCCACCGACTCCACTGCGTCCTGTGCCGGCGCAGCCATCGCGATGAGCGCCACCGCGGCCGGATCTGACGGCAAGAGGTCCCTCGCTTGGGCCACAGCGGCCAGCAGCCCCGGTGTAGCGCGCGCTCCATGCAGTGCCACCAGGTGGTAGTCACGGGTCCGCCGCAGGGCGACGGCGAGCAGGCGCAAGCGCTCGGGCTCGGCGTCGGGGGCCCAGAGCACCACTAGCGCCGCCCGCCGAGACACCGCCGACCACAGGCGTCCAACTTCGAGCCCTCCCTCGCGCAGCGCGAGGCCTACCCCGAGCTCTGGGCCGGGCCGCGCTGTGCCGTCCCGCTGCGCCGCCTCGCCGCCACTCGTCGTCGCCGCAGCAGGAAGGTCGGCCGGCGCCCTGTCGTCTGCCGGATCCGCGGATGGCTCGCCGAGATCAGCGGCCTTGTCGGTTGGCGAGGCCGGCGAGATCGACGACCGCGGGCTACGCTGGGGCCAGCTGGTGAGCGTCAACGCCGCAAGCGCCAGCGCCAGCGCGACCAGCACCCCAGCTGCCCGCCAACCCCGCCTCGACATCGGCCCTCTCTGGGCTGTCGCGCGCGTCCGCTTCATGCCGACACAACCAGCCCTCGGGCCGCAGGCTGGCGCAGGCTGGTACAGTGCGCAAGGTCGCCACTAACGCCCGGCAAGGCTCGCAATTTCAAGTCGCTGCCGACTGCCGGTCGGTTTGACACGGCCGCTGTCTCCCTGCTATCCTGATCACGCTGTTCGGCGAAGGGTCGGTGATCTTGCCCGAAGAGCGCGTCGCGAGAGACGCCCGGAGGTTCGGCAATGTTGACACGCTGCGCGTGGGGCCCATTTGTCACGGTGTTGGCGCTTGGTGCGCTGCTTGGCGCTTGCAGTGACGGCGATGAGGCCGTCGCGAGCCAGGCCGACGCAGCGACAGACAGCGGCGGCGGCGGCGTCGGTGACGGGCTGGTAGAGGACACCGCTGACGCCGGCGTCGCCGACGCGGCGGACACCGCGGACACCGGCGGCGGCAGCGACGTCGCAGGCACAGACGCCGATCCTGGCACAGACGCCGGTCCGGAAGAGACCGAGACGGTGGGCTCTGACGTCGAAGCCGACGTCTCCGGCTGCCCAGGTGGCGACAACTGCGCATGCGCCACCAACAACGATTGCCAGTCCAAGGTCTGCCTCGACACGCCGAACGGCATGCGGTGCGCCCAGCCCTGCACCGACACCTGCTCGCCTGGCTTTGCTTGTAAAAACATCGGCGACCAGAAGCCATTGTTCTTCTGCGTCTCAACACTCATCTCGCTCTGCTCACCCTGCAAGTTCCACTCCGACTGCCAAGTCCAGGGCGTGCCGTCGCTCTGCCTCGACTACGGCACCGACGGTAAATTCTGCGGCGCGCCATGCGCCGGCGACGCTGACTGCCCGAGCGGCTACGCGTGCAGTGACGCGCAAGATGGCGCCGGCGCCACGGTGAAGCAGTGCAAGCGGACGAGCCCGGGCGGCCAGCCGGCGGTCTGCGAGTGCTCCGCTTGGGCGAAGTCGCAGGGCCTCGAGACCGACTGCGCGATCACCAACGAGTTCGGCACCTGCAAGGCCTCGCGCAAGTGCGGTGACGCTGGCCTCGGCGGCTGTGCAGCCAAGGCACCGGCGTCGGAGGTCTGCAACCTGCAGGACGACAACTGCGATGGCGACACAGACGACCTGCCGGTCGAGCTCAAGTGCACGGTCAAGGGCTACCTCGACGCTGGCAGCCTGGTCGATTGCAAGTCCGACGCGGAGTGCAAGACCGCCGGCGAGGGCTGCGAGCTGGCTTCTGGTAAGTGCAAGACCTTGATCGGTGCCTGCCCGGGCAAGCCCAGCTGCAGCGCCGACGGCAAGCTTGAGTGCAAGGACGCAAAGACGCCCGCGGTCGAGGCCTGCAACGGCGAAGATGACGACTGCGACGGCGTGAAGGACGAGCTCTTTGTCTACAAGGGCCCCGATGGTGTTGAGGCCGGGATCGGCGCCACCTGCGGCGCAGGCGCCTGCGCCGGCGGCACGGTCGTGTGCGCCGACACCAAGGCCGCGGCCTGCTCCAGCGCCGACAAAGCCGCCGCGAAGGAGGTCTGCGACGGCGCCGACGAGGACTGCAACGGAAAGGCCGACGACCTCGCTTGCGAGGACGGCAACGCCTGCACCAAGGACACCTGCGACGCCGGGACGAAGTCGTGCAGCAACACGGCGTCGGTCGCTTGCGATGACAAGGACCCGTGCACCGCCGACAGCTGCGACAAGGCCAGCGGCGCCTGCGTCTACACCGGCGCCACCGGCTCTTGCGATGATGGCAACCCCTGCACGGTGGGTGACGCCTGCGCGGTCGTCGATGGCAAGGGCGCCTGCAAGGCCGGCAAAGACGTGAAGGACTGCGACGACAGCAACCCCTGCACCGACGACACTTGCAACGTGGTCACAGGCTGCAAGCAGACGCCGAACTCAGGTCAGGTCGAGTGCTTCAATGCCCCTGCGAAGACAGCCGGCGTCGGTATCTGCAAGAAGGGAAAGCAGTTCTGCCAGAACGGCAAGATGCTCGACAAGTGTGAGGGCGAGGTGATTCCGGCCAAGTCCGAGGCCTGTGATGGCAAGGACGATGATTGCGACGGATTCACCGACGAGGGCTGCACACCGACCGACGTCGCTGTGACCTTCGCCGCTGCCAAGGTCATGGGGAAAGTCGGCCAGAACGACATCGAGATGCTGGTCGGCCGTGGGTCGCCGGCCGGAATGGCCAAGGGCGGCATTGGCAGCAAGTATGACGCTGAGTTCGGCTTCTACGCCTGGCTCAAGGCCCTCCTCAAGAAGTAGCCTGCCGCGCCGGCAAGGCCACGTCGTCAACGTCGATTGCGCAGCAAGGGTGCGCCCGTCGAGGCCACCGAGGGTCACTTGCTAGCCAATCTCTCCCGGCGGCGCACGGCGCCCTTGGCAGCTTGGGCGCTACGTTGTAGCCCAATTGTAAACATCTAGCGGCCGGGGCAATGGCGGCTCGGCGCACCCAGGGAGGCGACGATGTGGACACGTCGTCAGCTCGAAGACCTGCTTGATAGCCGCGTGGTGGTTTTCGACGGCGCAATGGGCACGCAGCTCTACGATCAGGGCTACAGCTTCGAGGTCTCGCTCGATGCCTTGTCGTTGCGGGCCCCCTTGGCAGTGCGGCGCGTGCACCGCGACTACGTCGCCGCCGGTGCCAGCATTTTGACCACCAACAGCTTCGGGGCCAACCGGCTGCGGCTCGGCGCCACCAACCTGGCGCACGAGGTGGTCAGCATCAATCAGGCCGCGGTCGCCGTGGCGCGCGACGCTGCCGCCGACCGACCGCCGCACAACCGGCCCTTGGTGGCGGCAGCCGTGGGTCCACTGGGGCAACCGATGGCGCCGATCGGCAGGCTGAGCCGCGACGAGGCCTGCGCCGTCTTCGACGAGCAGATCCAGGCCCTGCTCGGCGCCGATCCCGACCTGTTCGTGTTCGAGACCTTCAGCGACCTCGATGAGCTTGTACTGGCGGCGCGCACCCTGCGGACCCGAGCCCCGGACGCTGCCTTCATCGGATTTGCGACCTTCACCGAGGATGGCAAAACGCTGCTCGGACACAAGCCCGAAGAGGTCGTCCGCACGTTGGTCGCGGAGGGCGCCGCCGCCGTCGGAGCCAACTGTTCGGTCGGGCCGCAAGGGATGGAAGAGGTCTTTGAGCGCATGTCGCGAGTGCGCGACGCCCGCCTCATCTTCTCGCCCAACGCCGGCCTTCCCCGGGTCGTCGACGGCCGCTTCGTCTACGTCAACTCGCCGGACTACTTCGCGGGCTGGGCCAAGGACATGGCCGATCGAGGCGCGCGCGGCGTCGGCGGCTGCTGCGGCACCACGCCGCGCCACATCGAGCTGGCGGTGGCGGCGGTGGGAAATCGGTCGCCGGCGCCGCTGCAGTCGGTCGCCATGCCCCTGAGCGGCACCGTAAGCGACTGCGGCGACTCGGCGGTGTTCACGCCTTCGCCGCAGGGCCAACAGGTGTCTCAGTGGCAGGGCAGCGCCTTTGAGCGCAAGCTGGCGGCGGGCGAGTTCGTCGTCAGTGTTGAGCTTGACCCGCCCCGCGGCGTCGAGGGCGAGCGGCTGGTCCGAGGTGCCTTGCAGTGCCTGCAGGCTGGCGCCGATGCCATCAATATCGCCGACTCTCCGATGGCGACTGCGCGCATGAGCCCCCTTGCGCTAGCGATGCTGATTCGGCGCCAGGTGGCCATTGAGATCCTGCTGCACGTGTCGTGCCGCGACCGCAACATGCTCGGCCTGCTTTCTGAGACGATGGGCGCACACGCGCTCGACATTCGCCACCTGCTCTGTGTCACGGGCGATCCGCCGTCGGTCGGCGACTACCCAGGCACTCACGCCGTCTTCGAGCTGGACTCCATCAGCCTGCTGCGTGTACTTGAGGGTCTCAACCAGGGCCGCAACGCCAACGGCAAGACACTGCGATTCCAGACGGACTTTCGGCTCAGCTGCGCCGTCAACCCGACAGCCGAGGACCTCGACCGCGAGATCGACCGCTTCCACGAAAAGCAGGAGGCCGGCGCCCGCTACGCCTTGACGCAGCCGATCTTCTCTCTCGACGTCCTCGATCGCTTCATCGAGCGGGCCCGTCCACAGATCCCTCTCCTCATCGGCATCTTACCGCTGCGCAACGCGAGACACGCCCACTTCGTCCATCACGAAGTACCCGGCATGGTCGTACCTGAAGCGATCCGCAAGCGAATGGAGTTGGCCGGCGAACAGGGTCCGGAGGAAGGAGTGGCGATCGCGCGCGAGTTTCTCGCGGAGATTCGGCCTCATGCGGCCGGAACCTATCTGATGCCGCCCTTCAATAAGTTTGAGATGGCGGTCGATATCCTCAAGAAATGAGCAACGTACGCCGAAGAGAAGCCAAGCTGAGCGAAGTCGGCGCGGCGCGGTCCGCCCTGATTAGAGCAAGTCGATAGCCGCGCCCTCGACGCCAAAGCAGGCGTCGCGGCCGACGAAAAGCTTGGCAGCGAGAGCGTCGAGCTCGTCGTCGGGGCGCGACTGCTCGTGATGGACGAGCACCGTCTTCTTGACGCCAGCCCTGCCCGCGTGGGCGAGCGCTGCCTCGTGGCTCGCGTGGCCCCAGCCGCGGCGCGGAGGACCGCGCTTGCCGTCGTACTCGTCCTGGGTATAGGTGGCGTCGACTGACAGCACGTCACAGCCACGGATGAACTCAATGAAGGCCTCATCCATGCTGCCGTCGTCCGGGTGCTCCCAATCCGAGGCGTGGACGAAGGACTTGCCGCCGTATTCGAAACGATACCCAACAACACCGCCAGGGTGATTCAGCGGCATCGTCTTGACCTGCACATCCCCAAAATCCAGGGTGTCTCCAGCGTCGAGGAAGCGAAACTGCACGTCGGAGCGGAAGGCGTCGATGGAGATCGGGAAGGCCGGCTGCGCCATCAACTGCTTGAGAACATTGAGGATGTTGCCGCCGTTGTGGTGCCCGGAGTAGATGGTGAAGGAGTTGCCCGGCACCAGAAATGGCGTGAAGAACGGGAAGCCTTGGACGTGATCCCAATGCAGATGGGTCATCAGGAAGGTAACATCGACAGGAAGCCGCTTGAGCAGTTCGTTGCCGAAGAGCCGGACACCAGTGCCGCCGTCGATGGCGAACACGCGATCACCGCACTGGACCTCAAGGGAGGTCGTATTACCACCGTAGCGTGCGGTGTCCGGTCCGGGCGCGGGAATGCTGCCGCGGATCCCCCAGAAGCGGACGCGGAACGGCTTGTTTGTCGACATTCTTCCCTTCTCCACTGGGTCATCGCATCTGGCGCGATCCCACCCCCACCCCCGTGAGGCTGGTGGCCACGGTTCCCGCAGAGTGTATGCACAAGAATGACAGGGCGGCAAGGTTCTTGCGACGAATTCCAGCCTCGATCGGTCCCACCGCAGGCATGCAGTCGCCGGCCCCGCTCCAATCGTTGCCAGCGGCCCACAACTCGACCCCGGCGTGCACGCTCACCCTCGCGGCCGGCGCCGTGAGGTTCGTGCTGGGGTTCGAGCGGACGATATGACAACAAACACGAGGACGCAGGCTCGGGCTGGCAGACCCGGCACGCTAGCCCACGGCGAGGACTCGACGGCGCACGCTCGCCATCGCCTCCTGAGGCGCCAGCAGCAGCGAGTTGTAGACCGTGCGCAGCAGCGACTTC
>SXGT01019624.1_pt1 | contig 16674 bp, 12 predicted proteins | sample 3176221 | NCBI WGS metagenome assembly SXGT01 (sample SAMN11356862, study PRJNA531348) | freshwater metagenome | isolation source: freshwater sample F1-120 | place: China: Fuxian Lake, Yuxi | collected 2017-12-25 | reverse complement strand
ACAAATTGCAAAATATGGGCTCCTGCACCATTTAATCGTTGGTGTGAATTGTATTCTGTGCCTACGGCGGCTGCAGCAACTGCAGAAGAAAACTAATTGAGTGTCATTCAGAGGGGTGTTGGGTAAGTGTGTTTTATTTTTCTTCTCTCTTGCCGGCAGTAAAAGAAAATAGAACGTTGTCCCCATATATCGCCATGGAACAAACAAATTTGGACGCAATCATTGGAAAAATAAAAGAAAATATGTACGATTCGGATTTTGATATTACATGGGTTGATTTGCCGACAGGCAAAGCTCATTTGCGAGAGTCAAAGGACGGTGACAGGTTTTGGAATATGTGGAAAACAAAATACGATTTGCGGGATCAAACAACCGCGAGATTGTTTGCACAAAAATTGCAGAAAGAAACTATTCAAGACTCGGATTTTTTCATATATCGAGTAATAATTAAAGTTGTTCATGTAATAAATAATCGAATACTAAAGTATCGCGACAGACATTACACAGAATTTACTGCATTTCTTGGAACATTTTGGTGGTTTCCTCTTGTAACACCCTTTACAGTGTTGTATTCTGTATACGGATCTGCGGATTATGCGAATAATTATATTATCCATCCAAACACGGATTACAAATATAAATTTTCATTGCATATCGACGTTAAACGAAAACCTCAGAATTTTGACGAGGCTGGGGTAAAAGAACCCGAACTGCGAATCATTGGGACGCAAGAAAACGAAGATATGGTGATATAACTGGGTATTGTATATCACAGAACATGCGAAGTTGTGTTGACTCTTGTTCGCTGTTTGTCCTGGCAAAGGTGTGGTGTAGACGCCATATTTTCCCAACTGGGAAAAATTGACAGATAAATGTGTGATCAAACATGCCACAAACATACGTACACTTGCGCAAAATGGAAAAACAAACTCACCAACAAGTTGCTGTGTTCAATCCAATTGCAACAATAGACCCTTGTGACAAAATTGCGGAAATATCGGAAGTGAAAGCAGAAGTTGAAACCCCGAAAAAATCGCGCCAAGTTGTGTTTAATCCGATTGTGACATCAGAAGTGTATGACAAAATCGCAGAAGCTGAAAACACAAACGAGACAGAACCTGAACCCATTTGCAGCAAAAAATGTACAAACGATTGTTGTGAATGTTTCGGTGGAATATTAGGGTGTATCAGCGATTGGATGTGTTGTTACATAATGTTGAGTGCATTGTGAACAATCATAGGACGCAGACATGGACATTTATTTATGTTTTTTCTTCAGATTCCAGGGAAAATTGAAGAAAAATAAACAATGCAAAACTTAGAACAACAGAATATGTCAAACACAGCTACAACTTCAACAGCATCGCCAGCAACAGCAACTACGTCTATGGCGTCATATCAATCGTCGTCGATTGTCAGCACACATGATTACGTAAACGGAGGTATTAATGAGTTGGTAAAGTTGTATTATCAGCGTCTTATGTCCAAAACTCCTGGACAGGTGCAACTAAAAGAAAACCCATTTCAATCATTATTGTTTGGAATCGGTATTCTGTTGGGCGCAGATATTGTGAAAACCGTAGTCCATGCGTTGATAAGAGAAAACACAGCTGCGATCGTTTCTGGGATAAAATGGGTGCTAACTCCAGCGATGATATGGCAAGGTGGGGTTGGATTGGTGGCAGGAGCGCATAGTTCTTGCAAAAGTTTGTATTCGAATGTCGCATGGATGTGCAGAGATTTTGCCGGACGGTTTCGCGCGCAGCCTGATGCCGAATGTAGCGCGTGTGTCGTGGCGTCTTGTTACATGAATATTGAAGCCGATGACAAGTTTATGACAAACTTGCTGTTATTTATGCAGCATTGTCGAGACCGCGCGAATTGGACAGAAGAATATGGCAATGTTGAATACACAGAAACTCGCGACAATTCAATTGCTATTTCAGGGACGGCTATGTCCGAAACGTGTTTATATTCAGATATTCGTATGCGATATGCGGACATGAACATGCGATTTGGACCAATTAAATACGTCAAAAACGGCGATGGGCAATTGTCTAGGGTTGGATTAACTGTGTATGATGTAATGACAATGAAATATCCCGGGATTGATTATGAGTACAAATCTTTCAGTGTATATGTGTCCCATGATTTTGTAAATATTACAGTAAATATTCCATGTGACACACACGTGACAATTACCATATTAAAAGTTATTAAATCACATCGTTGGATTGGATGGAACCTATTGCATGTATTGTTTTCAGACAAATTGGACAAATTAAAAAATGGATCCCAAACAACCACCGATGCAATTGTTGCATATATAAATTATAAAACTGTAGGAGATAAAACTGTGGGCGATAAAAGTTGGTTAAAAGACGCCCAATATAAACCCGCGTTTGCCAAAATAATGGCTGCGGCTTTAAGCAAATTCACAGATGCTCGTGCGGCATACAAAGACCCAAACGACACAATTGTTGACCTTGCCGGCGGCAGTAGCAGCGGCGTAAAACCAGCAACCAGTCAAAACAAATCAACCGCAACATCCGCGGCAACTCAACTATTAATTCAAATCACATCTGCAACAGACCCAGCGCAACCATACAAAACTCCGCACGAAACCATCAAAAAATTCGCGCAATTCCTGGAAACAAATTCCAAACGATGCAACCATAACAAACTGATCAAAATATACACGATCGATGTGAAAACGACCATAGAAGAAACGTCCAAGTCCAATCCGAAATACGAAGAATACATGGAAAAAGTTAAAGCTCGTAAAGCCGAAAACGCAGACATAACAGAAGATGAAATTCGCGAAGAATTTGGACCTAAGCCTGCCGTTAAAATCACAGAAAAAAATGTCTCAAAAACCGTGGTTACCAAATTGCAATGTGAGAAATACGCGGAATTCGATAACTTGTATTTGAGAAAACAGCAGGATATTCATTTGTATTCTCTGGTGGAAACGTTCCAGAACGACAAAGAACAAACCAAACGTATGGGAATTCCAAACAAATTCGGATTACTTCTGCATGGAAAACCCGGATGTGGCAAATCAACAACGGCGATCACCGTCGCATCGTATCTGGGATATGATTTGTTTTACATGAATTTATCCGGAGTGGATTCCAATGACACATTCAAACTTATGGTGGATTATGTGAATGTCACGCACACTGGCGGAGGAGTCATGTTGTTTGAAGACATTGACGCCATGACAGATGTTGTGAAATGTCGCGTAAAATATCCACGTGTGGCACCAACGACAGCGAAAGATAAAAACACAGACACCTTTACTTTGGAATATTTGTTGAATGTTCTGGATGGGTCAATTACAGCAGACAATTCTGTGGCGATTATTACGACAAATTACTTGGAAGAATTAGATGAAGCCATTTACCGAAGAGGCAGAATGGATGATGTAATTGAATTGAATCTCGCAGATTCGTACCAAATTGGGAAAATATTTGCGCGATTTATTGGGCGACCACTTCGGGAAGATGTGTTGTTGCGGGTTACCGAAAACACATTTATTCCAGCAGACATTATATTTCACATGAAAGCTGTGTACAAACGCCGAAATATGCTGAGTGATGAAGAAATTATGGCGCCGTTTATTTCTGGCGGCGGCGGCAACAACACGGTTGTTTAAATTGCGCAGATAAGTATATTTTTTAACAGCTCAAAAAACTGAGTTTGCAGTCGCAAACGATTTTTTCCCATGGGAAAATTGATAACTTTAATTATCTTGCAAAAACAATCAAACACCGAACAAATGAATTCCCCTTTATTATTGTATACATCTATTATTGCCACTATTATGGGTTTCGGCACAGCACCATTTATACCTTTGGGAATATTGTTTAAAATCAGATTATATAAAATACAAGGACCAACGCTTAAATATTTTATGAATAAAGTTAAACATTCAGCCGTAACAACAAATGACATACCAGAAGGATTTATAATGGGGAAATGGTACATCGGATATGTACATGATGAATATAGCGCATATGTTTGCTGCACAGAATCATATTATGCAGAATGTGTAATTCAAAAACCCTACGCTAAAATAGACCCATTGTCCGAAAATACAAATGCAAATTTACCAACCCGAATATCATATTACATTCGGTTTGGCACATACGAGCATTTAATGTATTACAGCCGTGCGTTAAATTTACCAACCAAACCAATCAAAGAACATCAGTCAAAAGCCATTCAACAAATCATGGAAATATATGAAAAAAATAAGTATTGCGTGTGTTTATTGTCTGGAAATCCAGGAACTATGAAGTCTAGAACCGCAGAATACTTATGTAAACATTTAATGCATGAATGCGGCAGTACAAATGTCAATTTCACAGATAGTTTCAATCCATTTGAACCAGGCAATTCGTTTGAAACCTTATATTACAAAGCATGCCCGTCACTAAACAATCAAATTGTTGTTGTGTTGGAAGAAATTGACGTACCATTGACCAAAATACATCATGGGATAGCGCATATACACAAAAATATTACAACTGAAGTGTGTAACAAAACCGATTGGAATCGTTTTTTAGACAAATTTGATCGCGAGCTATATCCGTACGTGGTGTTAATTATGACAACAAACAAATCGTTTGAATATTTCGACGAATTGGACCCGTCTTACATGAGAGAAGGACGCGTTAATCTGAAGATTAAGTATTAATTCAGTGAATGTTTAATTTATCAGCGTTTATCAGCGTTTTTCTTCAGATTCCCGCGGAAAATTGAAGAAAAAGAAAGACGTATGTGGCGACCCTACCGCAGTTGAATGGGACAATGTCCGGTTTGACAAGCGTAATCTTTTTCCAAAAGCCGAGTAGCAATGTTGTTTTGAAAAGGCAAACAAACATTTACTTGAGGATCCCAGAACAGGGCTTGGGGATGTTGTTGTTGAGCTTCCCGATACCACCAGGCCGGATTGGTTGCACGGGATTGTTCCACCGTGAGTTTTTTGCATGTGGGATAAGAAACCCGTGCGCTGGAAACCTCGAAATTTTCGTATTCATTTGCCCGGCAATCTCGGGTCAATGTGCGGTTAACACCTCGAAGCATGGAATCCACATCCACAGAATTTGTTTGCAGGTTCGCGCCCCATTTTTGCAACATAATGTGAGTATCGTCCATGTAACAAGGGGAAGATCCGTTTCCGGGAACATTAATCATCCATCTGCCGGGATCTGTGGCTTGTTGTAAACGTTTGATGGTTCTACAATCGTCATAAAAACTCCTAGTGCACGCCATAATAAGTGCGAATATTTAAAACAGGGGTTGCGACGGCGGCACAAGCTGTTCCGCGGTAATGAAAATGTCGATGATTCTTTTTCGGGGTTTTGATTTCTTTTTGATCACAATATCTTCATTATGCAGCTGTTTTATAACCGCGTATTCTGTTTGCAGTATGTTGCGAATGTAATCGTATACTTTATAAATAATATCCGCTGAATATTTTCCAGATATTAAAACGCTTCCTGTCCTAAAAACCGAACAAGACACACTATTTTCATCGGATTTGTTCTTCATGGTTTTTTTGCGTTTCTTCTTATCTTTGCAGGGCATGCTGCATTTCTGCGGTTCAACAGCGTCCGAGGCGGCAGTTGCGTCTGGTATCACGGTTGCAGTCGCGGTTGGAAGAATGGATCCATCTGCGTGTATCGGAACTTTGCTTTGCACTCCAGGATAGGACGACACTTCGAAAATGGTATTCACCAATCCATATTTATTTTTCAACACATTCGCCATGACGTCTCTGTTTATGTAAAATCCGCAATTAAAATTGGAATTAATAAGAACGATTTTGCCGCTATCAACAACATATTGCAGGGGAGTCTCGGTGATACACAGGGGTTGCAGAATGGACAAAACTCGGTCCAACAACTGCAAATGAATGGAATCATCGACAACTCCTGGTATGGTGATTTTTCCTGTGTTGAACAATTTGATGTGAAATTCTTTGAATTCGCCGAGTTGGTCGATGAACATGCGATAGATGATGACAATGCAGTTGTAAAATGCGCACGTTTGTTTTTTCTTTTTTCCGTTTTTGCTCTTGTTTTTGGCATCGTTGCCGCCACTGCTGCCGCCTTTATTTTTAACTTTCATTAAATCTTTGTTTGACAAACCAATGCTGATTTTGTTTACTTCATAATAGGGTATTATTTTGGGCTTTTCGGATTCAGGTTCCGCTGCGGATGCGCCCCCATCGGGGTCCGCGGGCGGCAGTTGAGGTTTATTAGTGTAACGTTTGGGGCGCTGTTTCGGTTTGGATTGTTGAGTTTTGTGTTGCAATTGGTTGCTTTTTATTACGACAGATTCCGAACATTCAATGGTTTGCAAACGTTCTGTGATGGCGATTTTCTCTTCATTCGATTGAAATTTAATCCGCAATTGGAGTTTAACAATGCCGTCTTTGTGTTCATGAAATGACAATCTGGGCAATTTCCAAAATATGTCGTAAATGTCTATGTTTTGATTCAGGAAAGATATATTAGATTTTGTGCTGATGTACAGAGGACTGGCTGTGGGGGCAGAACCCATAACAGACAGGTCGGCGGTGGTGGTAGCGGCGGCGGTGGGCACAAAGACATTGTTATCGTCGTCGTCATCGTTGTCTTCGGTATTGTTCATTCTGCGATCGTATGCCGAAGCGTTTTCAAATTGCAAATATTTCAGCCATTCGTCGTCAATTGCCGACATATTTCACTGCGTATGTTACTATCCCTGTTAGGTTTATATTGTTTATTTCAGTTTTTGCAGTCTCAGCAAGCGCACCACAGTTGCGCATTGAGCGTTTTTACTCTGTGAAAACTATATATTCACAGAATCTACGAATGAATGCTGAAGAAATAACACAATTAAATGACATTAAACACAAACTGATGGCAAAACCGGATTTACAAGATAGGAAACGAGTTGTGGTGAAATTGCGAGTAGAAGAACCTGCGGTTGTCAAAACCGTGGAAGAAGCTCGTGGCAAAAAACGTGGAAAAGTTGCGGCGGCAAAGGTTGTTGCTACGGCGGCGGCAGTGGCGGCAGACGAGGCACCAAAAACGGCGATTATTGACAAATCAAAAGATATTCAATACGACAGAGCTAGCATATTGAAACGACTTGCTGAAAATAACAAAGCTCAAGTGATTGTTAAACCAAATGTTGTCGCAGCGAAGGCGGTTGCTGAAGACGAAGCTGAAGCCGCAGAAAAACCGAAGAAGGAAATAGTTGTCAAAAAACCTGTGGTAAAACGTCCGATAAAAATCAATGAAGTGTTGGATGCGGCTGCAGTTGTTGCAGACGCCGCTGCCGCAGTCGCCGACAACGCTGCCGCACCCGTGCAAAAAAGACGAACCAAAAAAGTTGTGAAGGGAGTTGCGGAACTTGGTGCAGAAGTTCCTGTGTACATAGGGGATACGAATTTGGCGGATAGGTTACCAGAAAGAAAACCCCAAGGAATGCGAGTTTCGAGTTATTTCATGAACAATCGGGAAATTTTCGTGAATTTCATTAATTCATTGTTTGAACCTTATAAGAAAGAATTGGAAAACGAAGACGCCATAAGTTGTGATACTCTGGGGAAAACAAAGGGTAATTTAACTCTTCTACCAAACCAGAAGATTGTGCGTGATTACATGAATGCGTACACTCCTTACCGAGGATTGTTGGTCGATCATGGTCTTGGTTCAGGGAAATCGTGCACAAGTATTGCATTTACAGAAGGAATGAAAGATTCGAAACAAGTCATTGTTATGACTCCTGCATCGTTGCGAGCAAATTATATGGAAGAATTGAAAAAATGTGGGGATGTATTATACAAAAAGAACCAATATTGGGAGTGGATTCCTGCGGATTTACAAGCCATGAAATCGGATACGTCCGGGAAAACCAGTGTCATGGCGACCATTTCTGGGCTGTTAAATTTGCCCATGGAGTTCATTCGCCGACACAAGGGAGCGTTTTTTATGAATGTCAAAAAACCTGCGAATTTCGATGATCTAACTCCAGAACAAAAAATCTTGTTGGACAATCAAATCAATGCCATGATTGAACAGAAGTATAAATTCATCAATTACAATGGGTTGCAAGAGCGCAAATTGTCGGAAATGACCCAGGGGTATAAAATAAATATTTTCGATAATTCGGCGATTGTCATCGACGAAGCGCATAATTTTATTAGCCGAATTGTCAATAAACTGAAGCGAGAACCAAAAATAAAACTGAACAAACGTGGCGAAAAAGCTCATCTTCCTCTGAATATGTCTGTGAAATTGTACGAAATGTTGATGAGTGCAAAAAACGCGCGAATTGTGCTGTTATCTGGAACACCTGTGATCAATTATCCGAATGAATTTGGCATTTTATTCAATATTCTCCGAGGATATATCAAAACTTGGTACATACCTCTGCAAATCAACACAACATCCAAAGTCGATCGAGGGTCATTACTTCAACTGTTGCAGAGAGAAAAGTCCATGGATTATTTGGACTATTCGCCAACGAACAAAGAATTGGTTATTACGCGAAATCCTTTCGGGTTTAAGAACAAAATCAAGAAAGATTCGGGATACAAAGGGGTGTCAAATGCCGCGGACGATGGCGCCGCAACGGGTGCTGCGGGCGAGGAAGAAATCACCGATGAAGAATTTGAACAGAGGATTATTCGGATATTGAAACAGAATGATATTGACGTAAAACCCGCGGATATTAAAGTTAAATATTTGAAATGTTTGCCGGATGATTTTGAACAATTTATGACGTCCTATGTAAATTTGGACAAAAAAGAGTTAAAAAATACGGATGGATTAAAACGCCGAATCTTGGGATTGTCGTCGTATTTTAAGAGTGCCAGTGAAACATTATTACCGAAATATGACGGAACCATTGGTGCAGATTACAACATAATTAAAATACCCATGAGCGATTTGCAGTTTAAATTGTATGAAGCCGCTAGAACAGAAGAGAGAAAATCTGAAAAACCCATGAAAGGTCCGGCGGCAGGAGATGGAGATGTGTTTGATGAAAAACCCTCGACCTATCGCATTTTCTCTCGATTAATTTGCAATTTTGCCATACCCGACAGACCCTATCCTATGCGTAAATTTGCAGCGGCAACGGCATCTGAAGACGACGCAGCGCCGGATGGTGCTGCTGCGGTTGCTGTGGACGTTCCCGCGTCCGCACCTGCCGCCACCAAAACCAAACGAAAACGAGCACCGGCTGGTGGAGCTACACGGAAAAAGAAAGTCGGGTTCAAAGAAGAACCGGCAAAAATATTGGATGATGATGAGGCAGTGGCGGCAGTTCCGCCAGCGCCTACAGCGACAGCAGCAGAGAAAACAGAAGATAAATTGGTTGAAGCAGCTGTCGGAGAGATTGAAGGAGATGAATTATTGGATGCCATGGGAGGCGTTTCGTACAAAGAACGATTAGCAGAAAAAATAAAATATATGGAATCTCACCAAGAAGAGTTTTTCTCTCCCAAAGCCCTGGAAATATATAGTCCAAAATTCCTGCACATATTGGAAAACATTGAATCGCCGGATTATGCTGGATTACATTTGGTGTACAGTCAATTCAGAACCGCGGAAGGAATTGGATTATTGGCGGCAACCCTGGACGCAAATGGATTCACTCAATTCAAAATTCGCAAAACAACTGCGGGTGAATGGAAAATAGATATCCCAGAAGAACATCGAGGTAAACCAACATATGCCTTGTATACTGGAACAGAATCCGTGGAAGAAAAAGAGATGATTCGACACATTTATAACGGCGAATGGGACGACATTCCAGAAAGTTTAAGCGCGGAATTGCACTCCAAACACACAAACAATAATATGGGAGAAGTCATCAAAGTGTTTATGATCACGTCTTCTGGATCAGAAGGAATTAACTTACGAAACACTCGATATGTTCATTTGACAGATCCTTATTGGCATCCAGTTAGAAGTGAGCAAGTTATTGGACGAGCTCGACGTATTTGTTCCCACAGGGGGTTGCCGGAACAATACCGTACGGTCGAAGTCTTTGTTTATTTAATGACTCTCTCTGAGGAACAATTAAAATCTGATGAAGCCATTGAGCTGAAACGCCAAGATGTCAGTAAATCCATTCCGCATGTCCCACAGACAAGTGATGAATATTTGTATGAAATATCCAAAATAAAGGAAACCATCACGAAACAATTAACAGAGGTCATCCAAGAAACGTCCATTGATTGCTATATTCACAGCAAGACGGGCAAATGTGTGAACTTTGGAAACCCAACTGCGGACAAATTTTCGTATGTTCCGAATTATGCAGATCAACAGAACGACGCGACCATGATGGCAAATAAAACCAAAATCACCTGGGTTGGCAAAAAAATCACCATGAATGGGACAGAATATGTGTACAGAAAAATGTCGGATACGTTGATGAATATTTATGATTTAAAGTCGTATATGGCGGCATTGAAAGATCCAGAAATTATTCCTTTACAAATCGGTACGCTGGAAATTGGACCAGATGGGAAACGAACCTTTCGACAATTGGTGACGAAATAGGGAACCCAGGTTCCCCCTTTCCTTGGCTGAAATTTTTGAGTTTGTTTATTATTGCAAACAGAAGAAATAAACAAGCTTTGGCATTTTCCAAAAAAAATGAAGTGGTGTGTGCGTAGCATTCGCGGTGAAATGTTCCAATCGCGCAGCCCGCTAGGGCTGCCGCCTTAGGAGGGGTCATAGGGGAAGTCACCTTGGGAGACGACGGCTTGCACGGCAAGCCTAATCCTGGGTTCCCTATGCATAATTAACATCCCGGGTAATACCGCGAGTGTCGACACCACCACGCACCCATTTGGCGTAAGCATCGGATTCGATTTGTTTGTTAGCCATGTGTTGTTTGACGTCGGACTGCAGAGGAACATAATTCCAACTCATGGTGCTTTGTTCACAAATGCCAGAAGCGCTTTTGCGTTTACTGAATTGTTCGCCTTGTTGTATGTACGATTCTGTCATGGGATTGACGGTTCCTCTGCCTAAATAGGGTACAGTTGCGAATGGACGAGAGAACAAATCGATGCGGCAAGCAGGACTTGTTTGAATGGCTCCGATCAATAATTCCGAAGATTTGTCAATGTTGCAACCGCCAGCTCCAGAACCAAATCCACCGTTTAACATGATTCCTGGTTGAGACATGGCTAATTGTCTGGCGCCTTTCATGGTGCAGTCTCCGGCGTTGTAATTTTGAAGCATGTAATTGCATGCAGCAGTATTTTGCAAAGTACTCTGATCCACGCAGCAGGAATCTAGTCCAATTCGACTCATGTTGTCAAATGTATATCCACTATAAGTTGCCATACGAGAGTATACATATGGTGGACATACTTTTTATTCAGCTGAGGCTGCAAAGGCGGCGTCTTGGCTATTAGTTGAATAAAAAGATCAGTGATTGTTGTTTCAGCAATCGTCACATTCGCAGTTGTGGTCGCGTAGTCATATGATTTTTTCAGGCACTATTAATTTGTAGGTTAATCCGTAATTGGTTTCGGTTTCCCAGACTCCGGATATTTTAACAATAACTTCTGTATTGCCGACAGGCGGGCAGTCGACCATTAATTTCACATTTCCCGCGGTGAATTGTTCTTTCAGTTTATGAACAGGTGTTTTTCGGAGTACACCACCCTGAAATCCTGCGCAATATTCTGCGAGTATGGATTCTTCTATTTTCCCAATGGCAGCATTTTCCGGCTTGGGGGTAAAATGGCATTTATATTTGTCAAAATGTTTTTCGTTTTCAGTGAATAATAATTTAGTTTTTACGTGAAGTCCGTTGCAAGCAACTTCCGAAGTTGAATAGGTAATTCGCGAAAAAGTCCCATTATTCACAATATTGTTTTTGATTGGATCGCAAAAGGTTACCTGTTTTATATTTACGTAAATGACTTCAGTTATTAAATTCATTGAGATCGATCACCGCACGCGATGAAAAGTATGCGCGATTTAGGTTTAACCCGGTTTCTCCGCGGCAGTGGGTTACAATAAAATAACACAACCAGCGGCGACCAGACCATCTGGAACATCGCATTCACCGTGCGAATTGTAACCACTTCCAGCGCAAATAACTCGACCATCGGATAATATCGCCGTTACATGTTCACGTCCGACACAAATGTGCATTATTTGGGCATCATCTTGGGTATGAGAAAACTCCGTGGAAGCATTCCCCCACCAAACAAATTGACCATCGGCAGTCAATGCAACATTGCCATAACGTGTGGATCCCGCGACAATTACATTTGTAATTTGTGAGACCTCCGACTGGTCCTCGCCGTAATCATATGCGTCTCCCCAACAAATAATTCGACCATCATCCGCTGTGATTGCGATGGTTGTGTAATAATCCGTGCAAATTAGGTTCGATATTTTTATATTTTGTTCGCGTAAAAAAGATGGAGGAACAAACGCTGTTGTATATTCATCTTGATTTCCCCAATAAGTAACCATACCATCTGAAGTAATGGCATAAGTTCGATAATCAGAACAATGAACTGACACAACAGGCAATAAATCGGATGGAACATTGCATTGTCCATATTCATTATCTCCCCAACAAACAACTCGACCATCCGTGGTCACTGCTGCTATGTGATATCCCACATATATGGAAACAACGTTTGTCAAGTCTGCAGGAGGATTACATTGACCGGCGTCATTGTTTCCCCAACAAACAACACAACCATCTGAAGTTATGATTGAAACGGTGTTATAGGATCCCGCCACGTGCACCACCCCGGGATTTTTTTGTGCAAAACGCTCAGGAACATCACATTGATAGTAATTATTATCGCCCCAACAAACAACTTGCCCATCCGCGGTTAATGCAGCTGTGTGAGATGTTCCGCAACAAACTTGGACAACATTTTCCAAATCCGCAGGAGGATTGCATTGACCGGCTTTATTATTTCCCCAACAAACAACCCGACCTTCAGAAGTTATTACAGCTGTGTGAAAGGTACTTGATATAATTTTGTTCATGTTCAATCTAATGAAATAGTTTTATGCCGATGTGGCGGTCACGTGTGGCAAACAGGAAAAGAAAAATTGAAAGAATTTCCGACGATCACGATGAATGCATAAGTTTACCCATTTGTAGCCAACGCCACTGAAAAACCTGAGAATGACCGAAGAACTCAGTACTGCAAAACCCACCCTTGATGAAAATATGTACATTGTGCAATTTGTCAGTGAACCAGGAGGAGATAACGCGTTAACCTTGCATGAAAGCTCGGAAGAATTAGACGGTTTGAAAGTAACCTACACAAACCTTACCCGCGGCGGTATATTTAAATTTAATCGGGAAAATTACGGAGATAACAAATTCGCATTGTTCGCGACAATATACAATGAAAAACTTTATGTTCAATATAAAAAATCCGCATTTTATTACGCATTTCATCCCCAAATCGGAGATGTTCCTGAATATTATTCCATAATAAATGGGCTGTTATGCGATTATCATACTGGAAACCCAATACAATTTTGGCTTATTACGCTGAAAATCCAACTCATCCAAGCGTAGAACAAACGCTCGAAAATAAACGGAGGGAAAAGTAAACAGAAGAAAGAGAGAAACCTGTGCGCAATTGCGCTGGTTTTTCTCTTACTCTCTGCTTGTTCTCTCTGCTTGTTCTCTCTGCTTGTTCTCTCTGCTTGTTCTCCTGCAGTTTTTGGAAATAACCCAACATAGTGTATGTATGCCGTTGCGCGCAACCAGAAGAAAACGTAAATTAGTGAAAACATCAGGACCATTGTTGTCGATCGCTGGACCAGGCGCACCATTTGAACATAAAGTGAACGAAATCTTCCGCAAAAACGGGGTAAACGTGTCATCGATGAGTTATAATTTGGAAAAAGCCATTGTCAAAGACTTGCGACAAGCTGTAAATTTGTCTAATTTGCAACCAAATGAGGATTTTTATTCGTATATTAATGACCGATGGTTGAAAAATATTGACCTGGAAGCCAACAAAAAATACATAATTCAGGTGGATAACTTCAGGTTAACTCAAGACTTGGTATACAGAGAATTAATCGAATTAATACGCAAGTGGTTGCGAGATCCCGCGAATCGCGCAACAAAAAAAGGCAAATCTGTGAAAGCTGCGTTCAGTTCGTTTTCCAAATTCACTGCGAACAGCAAAACTGTGCGGGAAACCGCAAATGTTGTTCAGCAAATATGTGCGATTGCCGATGCTGACACCGACCCCTGGAAATTGTTGGCTTTTTTCAATAATAATGAAATAATATCTTGGGGAGCCCCATTCGTTTGGTCCGTGAATCCAGATGATAAACACCCAGATACATATATTTGTTGTATTGAACCACCAGCATTGACTCTGTTGGATGCCGGGTTATATGTTACCCCGGGGCATCGTGACGACGTTTATTCAAAGAAAACTTTGCATAATTACAGGCGATATTTGCAAGCGTTGTTTAAAATTGCGTTTGGAACCGCAGAACATGGATATGATGTGTGGGATGTATACATAGTTGAATGTGAACTATCTCAGGCAATGTCTTGTGTTCTCTCTGGATCTGGTCCCGGATTAACAACTGGAGAGAAACAAGAAACCTATAACTTGGTGTCTGCTTTAGAAGCTATGAAACATTTCGGGTTTGATTGGGCGACGTTTTCCAAAGAATTGGGCATTGGCGGTGGCGCGGGGGGCGCAGGGGGCGCAGGGGGTGGTGTGGAATTTGTGACATCCAACATCAATTACATGATATGCGGGACCAAACTGTTGCTGAAAAACTGGAATACACAGCGATGGAAAACCTATTGGATATACCTGTATATCAGACAAATGTGCAGATGGGACGAATATGGTTGGCAAAATTTCTATGAATTTCAGGGGAATTTTGTCCGTGGGCAAGAAGCCGCTGTGGATCCAGCCGTTCGTCCAGTGTTTGGCATGGGATTTACGTGGAATTCTCTCTTAACAAATTTGTACGTTGATTCCCGGTTGAATCCAGAAGCCATACAATATGTGAAAAACATCGCGGAAGATTTGCGGTTGGTATTTATTCGAATTGTCCAAAGAAACGCCTGGATGTCCCCAGAAACAAAACGGGTCGCGATTCACAAGCTAGAGAAAATCCAAGTCCAAGTTGGTTCCCCGAAAAAACTGCGCAAAGACCCTATTTTACCGTATTGTTCCGATAATCCCTGGTTTAACTTGAAATGTATGGCGGAATGGAGACATCGCGCAGCGATTGAGTTGATTGGGCGCCCAATCATCGACATACCCGTGATTGATTGGTCGGAAATTCCGCCGAAATTTATCAGCACACAGGCATATGTTGTGAATGCTATGTACACCCCATCGGATAATAGTATTTATAGTCCTCTGGGATATGTGCAGAAACCGTTTGTGGATTTGGGCGAGCGTGGCATAGAATATAATTTAGCTCATGTTGGATATACGATTGCTCATGAAATGTCACACGCGTTGGATGATTGGGGGAGTCAATATGATGCGGAAGGGCGATTATTTGATTGGTGGACACCCCGGGATAAATCGAGATTCGCAGCGATACAGCGGAACATTGTGGATCAATACGAGACATTAGCTAGGAGAGATGGATACAGGGATTTCGATGCTTGGCCAAGTATTGGAGAAGATATTGCAGATATTTCAGGATTGGATATTTGCCTGGAATATTTGCGAGACTTTCAGTTAAAAAACGAAGATATATTGCCGATTCAATCAAAGTCATTTGAAGTGTTTTTCATATATTTCGCTCTTCAATCCAGGCAAAAAATCGGAAAACGAGCGATTGCTGCACAATTACGCACAAATCCGCATCCTCTGGATAAATATCGATGCAATGTTCCTCTGTCTAGGTCGCGAGTGTTTCGAGCAATTTATAATGTAAAACGGGGGGATGGAATGTGGTGGAGTTCTCTCAATAGTGTATGGGATCAAGAAGCTGTTTAGTCGTACTGCAAACTCATAATTATGTCCAACTTATGTCCGCTGGTATTTCTGTGATTTTTAATGTCATGTTGATGGATAACACAATTTGCAGTAGGCTTTCTTGCATAACGTTGACTTCTTTGCGCAGAGTGAAATTGTCTTCTGAATAGAATTCCGCTGCTGCGCCATAAATGAAATTTTTAATGTCTTCGATGGTTATTTGATGTGTGGGTGGGACAGATTCCATAAACTTGAATGTCATTAGACAATGATGGGTATACAGGTTACCCTCTTGGCGGGGATATGCATAAATCATCATGGTAAGCAACTTCATTTTCCCATATGTTTCGTCGTAAAACATATTTTCGTTCTCAGGTTCACTGAGATCCAATTCTTTGAGTTCATCATTCACAACGATGTGTTGGCGTTTTGTGACTAAGGATACCAAATCCATGTTGGATAGTGCCTGATTTTGCAGACAATTGTCTATGGTATCATTGATTGTTTGTCTTGTGCCATACGGATTGTATTCGTAGGTAACACCTTGGATTACGCAATCCATCAATTCCATTTTTGTTTCAGCATTGAATTTAAACATTACGGCAATTTCATCGATATTGTTGGCGATTTGAGTTTCGGACATATTTCCAGGAGTTCTGATTGTTACTCTGATAAGCATTGCAATT
>SXGT01233034.1_pt1 | contig 16677 bp, 11 predicted proteins | sample 3176221 | NCBI WGS metagenome assembly SXGT01 (sample SAMN11356862, study PRJNA531348) | freshwater metagenome | isolation source: freshwater sample F1-120 | place: China: Fuxian Lake, Yuxi | collected 2017-12-25 | reverse complement strand
GTGCCAGACATAGTCTGCATAGCACAATGAGCAGTCCCGGCGCCGATACGACTCCTGCCAGTCACTGTCGGCCAGATCCTGCACTCGGCCCTGCTCGATCAATGCCCGCACGCAGGACCTGAGGCGCACCGGTGTTCTTGCGCACGACGACACTGAAGGACAGCTTCCAGAAGGCGCAGAAGAAGGCATCGAGCTGAGGACTGCCGCTACCAGGAAGGCCCGCCGCGCAAGGCGATGACCCGTGGCGCGGGCCGCAGTCGATGCAGCCCGCGCAACAGCGCCGCGATCGTGAGCCCGACAACGAAGCCGCCGATGTGCGCCCACCAGGCCACGCCGCCGACCAGTTCGAGGCCGACGGTCATCAGGCCCTGCACAACTTGCAGCAGAAACCAGAGCCCGAGGAATGCCCACGCCGGCGCCTCGAACACGCGGATCAGGATCCCCAGCGGCAGCAAGGTCAGCACCCGCGCGTGCGGATAGAGGAAGAGGTAGGCGCCCATCACACCAGCGATCGCGCCCGACGCGCCGACGGTGGGCAAAGGCGAATGCGGATCGCTCAGAAAGTGCGCAACCGACGCGAGCGCGCCACAGCCCAGGTAGAACAGCAAGTAGCGGATGCGGCCAAACCGCTCTTCGACGTTGTCGCCGAAGATCCACAGCACCCAGAGGTTGCCGATCAGGTGCATCCAACCGCCGTGCAAGAAGGTGCACGACAGCATCGTCAGCCATTCGGGGCCAAGAGCCTCTGGCAAGGCGACCTGCGCAGCGCGCCCGTGACCGAGCGACAGCATCAAAGACACGTTGTCGTCGCCCGAGACTCGAGCCGGCACCATCGCGAGCCGCGCCGTGACTTCGTCGATTGCGCCCTGACCCGAGTTTTGGCACAGAAAGGCCGCCGTGCACGCCGCGACGAGACAAATCGTCACGACCGGCGTCCTCGTCGTCGGGTTGTCGTCGCGCAGCGGGATCATGACCTGCGGCCTCGAACTCGACGCGTCACCGCCTCGGCTCCAGTTCTTCCTGCACGCGCAGCGCGTCGCGCAACGATCGCACGTCGTGCGTGCGAATCCACGTGACGCCCTGGCGCGCGGCGAACAACTCGGCCGCCAGCGACGCTGGACCGCGCTCTGCGACCGAGCGCCCGCTCGCAGCGCCGAGGAAGGACTTGCGGGAGACGCTGACGAGCAACGGCAAGCCAAAGGCACGCAAGTCCCCGATCCGACGCAGCATGTCAAAGCTGGTCTCCGCATCAGGACCGAGGAAGAAGCCCATGCCCGGGTCGAGCACGATCCTCTCCTTGCTGACGCCAGCGCGCCGCAGCGCGTCGATGCGCGCTTCGAAGAACACCATCGCCTCCCGCACCGCATCGCCTGACGCTTGGTCACGCCGCGCGCGGCCGTCGTCGTGCCGCGAGAACATCACGCAGAGTTTGGCTTCGCACTCGGCTGCGGCGCGGACGGCGGCATCCGTGCGAAACCCAGAGACGTCGTTGAGCCAGTGCGCGCCGCGCGAGCCCATCGCCCGCATCACCTCTGGTTTGCGCGTGTCGATGGACACGATCAACCCGCGGGCAACCAGCGCGTCAACGACCGGAGTCAGCCGCTCGATCTCGACACAAGCAGGCACGTCCTCGGCGTCAGGGTGCGTTGATTCTGCTCCGAGGTCGATCACGTCGGCCCCCGATTCTGTGAGCGCCTCGGCATGCGCGATCGCGTTCTCCGGATCGAACCACCGCCCGCCGTCCGAAAACGAGTCGCGCGTGATGTTCACGATGCCCATGAGCCCGGTCATGCAATATCCCTTGTAGCACGACGGCGACCTTGCACGAACTCGTAGGCAACTGGCGTCAGCACGAGGCTCAGAACCAGGCTCAGCAGCTGACCGCCGATCACGACGACCGAGATCGCCTTGCGTTCTTCCGCGCCGGGGCCAGACCCGACCGCAAGCGGCAGCATTCCGAACACGAATGCAAAGGTCGTCATCAGGATCGGACGCAGCCGGTCGCGACTGCCAACCCGCACCGCTGCTTGCAGCGACAGTCCCTTTTGCAGCAACTGGTTGCTGTGGTCGACTTGCAGGATCGCGTTCTTCTTCACCATGCCGAAGAGCACGAGCACGCCGAGCGCCGAGTAGAGATTGAGCGTCTCACCGGTCGTGACGAGCGACAACAGCGCGAAGGGAGCGGCGACCGGCAGCGCCAGCAGGATCACCAGCGGCTGCCACAGACTCTCGAACTGCGCCGCGAGGATCATGTACATGAAGAGAATCGACAGCAGGAACGCGACGACGAACTCATCGAACGTCGCCTCCAACTCGCGCGCGCGGCCCGAGACCGCGGTCGAGTATTCCTGCGGCATGCCGAGCTCGTCCGCCGCCTGCCGCAGCGCTGCGATGCGGTCCGCGAGCGCGTAGCCGGGACCGACGCCGCCACGCAGACGCGATTCGCGTTGCCGGTCGAAGCGATCGATGCGCGAAGCGCTCGGCACATCGGCGAGGCTCCTGGCGACGCTGTCGAGACGGACCGGGGGCCCCGATGAGCGCGAGACGAGCAAGCCTTGGAAGGACTCGGGGTCGACGCGGTCTTGTTGCCGCAGGCGCAAGCGAACGTCGTATTCCTCGTCGAGTTGGGGATCGCGGAAACGCCCGACTTCTGGGTCGCCGCCCACGAGCAGGCGCAGTGAAAGCGCGATGTCCTGCGTATCCACTCCGAGCGCCGCCGCGCGCTCGCGGTCGATCTCGACGCGCAACTCCGGTCTCTCGATGCGCAAGGTCGTATCCAGGTCGACGATGCCGCCGAGTTCTTGGGCGCGGTCGCGGAGGCGTTCGGCATACTCGGCGAGGCGCTCGAGTTGCGGGCCGCGGATCGAGAAGTCGATATCGAAGTTGCCGCCGCCGATGTTGAAGCTGCGCTGATTGCGCACCGAGCAGCGCAGGCCCGGGAACTTCCGCAGCCGTTTGCGGATGTCGCTCATCACTTCGGTCTGCGTGTAGTTGCCGCGCCACGCCGCCGCGGGATCGCCCGCGAGCACCGAGTCCAACAGCCTGCCAAAGGAGAAGCGCCGCTCGTCGAAGGGCGCGATTCGCACGTAGACAGAGCCCTGATTCACGCCACCGAGGAAGCCGCCGCCCACGTTGCTGAGCAACGACCGCACCGCTGGCACTTGCCGCAACTCTTCTTCGATGGCGAGGAAGGCGCGGTCCATCGCCGCGACGCTGGTGCCTTCGGGACCGTTGGCCCGCACTTCGAACTCGCCTTCATCGACGTCGCTCGGGATGTAGTCCTGACGCACCATGCCATAGAGCGGCACGGTCGCGGCAACCACGAGACCACTGGCGAGGAAGGTCGCGATCGGGCGCTTCCTGCAGGCGTCGAGAATGCGCAGGTAGACGCGCTCGTACCAAGAACTCTGGCCTTCGCCAAACAGCGTGCCACCGTGCAGCATGCGAGCCGACATCGCTGGCGTCAGCGAGAAGGACACGACGAGCGACACCAAGATCGCGGCCGCCGACGTGATGCCAAACTGGTAGAGGAACCGACCCGAGATGCTCGAGAGGAACGAGATCGGCACGAAGATGACGACCAGCGACAGCGTCGTCGCCAGCACCGCGAGCCCGATCTCCTTCGTCGCCCCACGCGCGGCCTCGAAAGGCGAGACGCCTCTCTCGTGCGCCCACCGGTGCACGTTCTCCAACACGACGATCGCGTCGTCGATGACGACGCCGACCATCAGCACGAGCGCCAGCATCGTGATGCTGTTCAAGGTGAAGCCAAAGGCCCACATCAGCGCAAAGGTCGTGATCACGGAAGCCGGGATGGCCACCGCTGCAACGACCGTGGCGCGCCAGCTGCGCAAGAACAGCAACACGACGAGTGACGCCAGCAAGGCGCCGGCGATCAGGTGGAACTCGATTTCGTGCAGCGCTGCTTCAATGTAGCGCGACTGGTCACGCACGATCTCGAGGCGCACGTCGGAAGGCAGCGCCTGCTGCACTGCCGCCATCGCCTGCTTGACCTCCGCGATCACGGCAACTGTGTTCGCGCCCGAAGTGCGCCGCACGTCGAGCACGACGGTCGGCACGCCATCGAGCCGTGCAATCGACCGCACTTCTTCGACGCCGTCTTCTGCGCGGCCGATGTCGGCGATGCGGATCGGAACGCCATCACGCACCGCGACGACGAGGTCCGAGAACGCCCGCGGGTCGGCGTAGCGCCCCATCGTGCGCAGCGTCCGCTCGCGCACGTCGTCAGTCACGTTGCCGCCGGGCACGTCGCTGTTTTGACGGCGCACGGCATCCTGCACTTGCGCCGCCGTCAGCCCGTAGGCAGCGAGCCTCCCTGCATCGAGCTCGACGTTGATCGCGCGACGGAAGCCACCTTCGAGGTTGATGCCACCGACGCCGCGACAGCGTTCCAAGGCCGGCCGCACGCGCTTGTCCGCGAGTTCGGTCAGTTCGCGCAGCGGGCGATCGCCAGCGACCGCGATGGTCAGCGCCGGGGAACTGTCGTTGTCGAACTTGCCGACCACCGGCAACTCCGCATCGCGCGGCAGCTCGCGCAGCGCCTGGCTCAGCCGGTCGCGCACGTCCTGCGCCGCAAGGTCGATGTCGCGCTCGAGCGTGAAGGTCGCGAGCACCAGCGACGAGCCGGGGCCGGAGATCGAACGCAGTTCGGTGATGCCTTCGACGGTGTTGACCGCCTCTTCGATCGGTTGGCTGACCGTGACTTCCACTTCCTCGGGCGACGCGCCGGGCAGGACGGTGCGGATCGTGACCGTAGGCAGGTCGACGGCCGGGTATCGATCGACCGGCAGCTTGCAGAAGCCGACGACGCCCGCGACGACCATCAGCATCACGAGCATCGTCGCGAAGACTGGGCGATCGATGCAGACCTGCGCGAGCTTCTGCACCTTCAGTCCACCGTCTTCACGGGCATGCCCGGAACCAGGCCGCGCGGATCCGCGACGATCCTCTGCTCCTGCATGAGCCCGCGCACGACCTCGACGAGATCATGCCCCGAAGATGGATCACGGATCGTGCTGCCAAGCTCGACGAGCGCGTCCTTGATGCGCCCGTCCTGCACGCAGTAGACGCGATCCACGCCGGCGAACGACGCAATCGCCGACTTCGGCACGGCCACCGCGGCCCGCATCACACCGCTCTCGATCGTCGCGCGACAAAACGATCCGCTGCGCAGCACGCCGTCCGCGTTTTGCACCTCGGCTTCGACGAGCAACGTGCGGTCGACCAAGTCGATCGACGGGCCAAGGCGCCGCACCACTGCGCGGTGCGCACCAATGCCGCCAACCGACCCGTCGACTTCGCCGTCGACCGAGAAGGACACGTGCTGACCGACGGCGACCCGCTGCGCTTGCCGCTCGGGCACGCGCAAGCGCAGCCGCAAGGGATCCGCGCGCAGCAGCGTGACGACGAGCGCGCCTGCTGGCAGGTAACTGCCGCGCGCTGCGTGCCGCGCCTCGATGCGGCCTGCAAATGGCGCGGTGAGTTGCGCGTCCTGGCGGCGCTTCTGCGCCAGCGCGAGTTCCACCTTGCGCTGCGAGAGTTCTGCGAGCCAAGTGGCGACCTGTTCTTCGGCAGCCTGCAACCGGCTCTGGGCGACGGCCACGGCAGCCATCGCCGTGTCGAGCGCGGCTTGGCTGCCAAGACCTTGGCCTGCGAGTTCGCGGACGCGGTCGCGCGCAAGACCCGCCTCCACGAGCACTGCCTTCGCCTCGCGCACTGGCGCGGTCTGCGCCGCATCGACGCGGTCGCTGCTCGCTTCTTGCTGCAACGACAGCCGCACGCGCGCCACCTGCAGCGCTGCTTCTGCTCGCGCGCACTCGAGGTCGAAGTCCACGAGGTCCAACGACGCGATCGCTTGCGCCGCCGCGACACCGTCGCCGACATCGACGTCAAAGGACAGGATGCGACCCGGGACCTGGAAGCCGAGTTCTGCGGCTTCGTGGGGCGCGAGAGTTCCCGTCACTTCGACCTTGGTCTGCACCTGCAAGGACGAGGGCAGGATCAACCGCACCTGCTTTTGCTCGGTCGCGATCTTGCTCGGCGCCTGCTGACTGCTGCCGTCGCCGCACGCCGCAGGGAACGCGAGCGCGCACCACGCCAGTTGCGCAAGCCGCAACTCGAAGCTCCTTGTCACGACGCCACCACGCGCAGGTCGCTGCAAAAGCGATCCGCCATCTCGACGGTGAACGCCAGATCTGGGTGCCGAGCGACGATCCAGCCATCGCCGACGATGACCTTGCGCCAGTCGCGGCGCGGCTGGCCGATCGGCGTCAACTCCAGGTTGGCGACGTGCTGGCCGTAGCGTTGCATCAACCCTTCGAGGCCCTCGTAGCGCCGCACGATGCCTTCGCCATCGGCGCGCTTGAACACCATCGCCGCGTTGTACTTCCGCGTCACGTCCTGACCGAGCGAGCCGTGCACCACTACGTGCGCCCACGCACGGAACAGGTCCATATCGTTGGCGTAGTTCATCGCGTGCACGAGCCGCGCGCCGGCGGCGCGAGCGCCGATCTCGCCGAACACCGCCTCGCCCTGCTTGGTGTGAAACCACTCCATGTGCGTGAAGCCCGTCTCGAACGACAGCGCCTTCAGCACCCGGCGACCGAGTTCTACACCGGGCTGCGGCAACGGCGCCCCGAGGTCGCGCAGCACGATGTTCTGCATCGAGATCCACGGGTTGTGCTGCAGGTCGAGCGGCTTGGGCCGATACCAAGCGACGTTCTCGAACAGCACGTTGGAGTCGCGACAAATCGTGTCGTAGGTCAGTTCTTCGCCTTCGATGAACTCTTCGACCGACAGCTCCTGCACGTGGCGCGTCGCCTGCAATGCGCGCTCGAACTCGCCCTTGTCGTTGCAGCGGTGCGTGTCCTTGCTGCCGGCGCCGGCGATCGGCTTCAGAATCGCGGGATAACCGGTGCGATCGACGGCGGCCCATGCCTCCTGCGCCGTTTTCGCGCGGCCATGCCGCGGCACCCGGATGCCGGCTCTCTCAACCGTCTGCTTCATCGACTCCTTGTCGCGGAAGGGCACCGTCTGCTCGACCGTCATGCCCGGCAGCGAGAACTCGGCGCGCATCCTCGCAGCGAGCAGCATCTGCGTCTCCCACAGCGACTCGATGCGGTCGATCGACCGCCCACGCAGCCAGTTGCGGACCGCGCGGATCGTGGAGTCCTCGTCCCCGAGACTCTGCACCTGCAGGTAATCCGAGAGCCCCTGACGCGCCTCGCCGGGCAAGGCCTGCGGCGGCTGGTCACCGACGCCGAACACCTTGGCCCCCACTTGCGCAAGGCCGCGCACGAACAAGGGCATCTCCGCGGGAAAACCTGGACTCAGGAACAAGACGTTCATCTTTGGTTCTCTGCTTGCGGCAAACGGTTCCATGCTGGCGCGAGACCGCGGCATCCCTTCTTCGTCGTGTCGCAGCCATGAAGGTGCGTGCAACGAGTGTTGTCCAGGGCTCGCGTCATCTGGTTGTTGTTCACGTCGTCAGCCGAGTTCGACCTGGACTCGATCGGCGAGTTGTTGCACCGCGCGCTCCACGGTCTGCGTCTCTGCGTGGCGCACGATCACGTATCCCTCGCCTTCATAGCTGTCCGACTTGGGTTGGCCGAGCTTGGGGATCTTGGCTTCGACGACGAGGTTGCCGAGCGCTTTCTGCATCTCGTCAAGACCATGCACCGCCTTGACGACACCCTGGCCCTTGCCGCGCAAGTAGGCGCAGCCTGCCGAGTAGACGCGATCGGGCGCCTCGAAGTGGCCCGAGATCATCAGTTGGGCCCACGCGCGATACATGTCGGTGTCGTGCGCGTAGCTCATCAACGTCATGAACTGCGCGCCCGGCGGTCGCGCCGCGGCTTCGCCGATGGCGATCGAACCATCCTGGCGTCGGAACCACTCCATGTGCGCCATGCCGGTCCACATGCCGAGCGCGCGCAAGGCGCGCGGTCCCGCCTCGCGGATCTTGTGGTAGCGCTCGTCCATCACGTCGCGCGGCAACACCACGCACCACTGCACCTCGGCATCCTCGAGCACGCGCAGGGGCGTCGGGTGGTATTCGGAGATGCTGAAAAACCGGTGCTCGCCACCAATGGTGATCGCGTCGAAGGAGAACTCCTGCCCCTGCACGAACTCTTCGAGCAGCACGGCGCGTCCGGACCCGGCCTGCACCGAACGCAGGAATGCGCGCAGTTCGCTCTCGTCGTTGGCGCGCACCGTGGTCTTGGCGCCCGCGCCCGCAGGCGGCTTGCCCACCACCGGGTAACCGATGCCGCGAGCCCAGGCGAGCCCTGCCTCGACGTCGCTGCACAGAAAGAAGCGAGCGCATGGCAGGCCTTGCTCGTGCAGCACGGCCTTCATCTGCGCCTTGTCGCGGAAGTTGCTCGCCTCTTGCTGGTCCATGCCGCGGATGCGCAAGGCCTCACGCACTTCGGCGAGCGGTTCTTGCAGCGGCTCCAAGATCCCGAGCAAGGCCTGGATCGGACCCATCTGCCGCGCGAGCGTTCGGACCGCGGCGGTCAGCTGAGTCGGCGACAGCCCGTCCTCGACACGGACGAAGCCGGCGAGCGCATTGCGCACTTCCACCGGCAGCTTCTCGACCGGATCCTGCGAAACGACCGCCAGCCGCACCCCGTCCAACATCGCCGCCGCACGCACGAAGCGCACGGAGCTCTCCATGACGAAGGGCACGGCGAAGACGACGTTCTGCATCGGCGCATCCTATGCAGCGCCCGCGCCGATGTCGCGCCCGCAGGGTCGCGATGGCGACGCTTGCGAACTGTCCTTGCGCCTGTTGTCATCGCGAAATGCGCCCGCTCTCGATCGCCATGGTCGGTTCTGAAGCTGCTCCCTTCGCCAAGACAGGAGGCCTCGCCGACGTCATTACCGGTCTGTCGCGCTGCCTCGCCGCCAGGGGGCACGACGTGCGCGTGTTCTTGCCCTACTACAAGCGCGTCGCTGAGGCCGCGATCGAACCGCCGTTCGTCGAGAATGGCAGAGACATCCAGGTCCGCTGCGGCGGTCGCTCCATCAGCTTCTCGCTGCGCGCCGGCGAGTTGCCCGGGAGCAAGGCCAAGCTCTATCTCGTCGACTGCAGGGAGCTGTATTGGCGCGATGCGCTCTACACGCAGGATGGCGACGAGGCGCTGCGCTTTGCGTTCTTGTCGCGCGCGGTGCTCGAGACCTGCCAGCGTCTTGGCTTTGCTCCCGACGTGCTGCACTGCAACGACTGGCACACCGCGTTGCTGCCGCTCTACCTCAAGACCGTCTACCACTGGGATCGACTGTTCACCAAGACCAAGACCGTCCTCACGATCCACAACATTGGTTATCAGGGCATGTTCCCGGACTCGGTGCTCGATCAGATCGGGCTCAATGACCAGCGCGCGCATGTCCATCACGGCGACCTCAAGGACGGCAAGATCAGCTTCTTGAAAACCGGCGTGCTGCACGCCAACAAGATCTCGACGGTGTCGCGGACCTATGCCAAGGAGATCCAGACCGCCGAGTACGGCATGGGCATGGACGAGTTGTTGCGCACGCGCAGCCACGACCTGATCGGCATCGTCAACGGCGTCGACTATGGCGACTGGGACCCGCAGACCGATCCACTGATCCCGCACCGCTACTCGGCGAGCGACATGTCCGGCAAGGCCAAGATGAAGGCCGCGCTGCTCGCGCGCATGGGCCTCTCCTACGATCCCAAAGCCCCGGTGTTTGGTGTCGTCTCGCGCCTCACGTCGCAGAAGGGCTTTGACCTCTTTGCCGACTCGATCCCGATCTACCTGCAACGCGAGAACATGCGCCTGTGCGTGCTCGGTTCGGGCGATCAACACCACGAGAGCTACTTCCAATGGCTGCGCGACACGTGGCCAACGAAGGTCGGCATCTACCGCGGCTACCACGACGAACTGGCGCACTGGGTCGAGGCCGGCAGCGACGTGTTCTTGATGCCGAGCCGCTACGAGCCGTGCGGCCTGAACCAGATGTATTCGCTGCGCTACGGCACGCCACCGGTCGTGCGGCGCACGGGCGGCTTGGCGGACACCGTGCAGGCGTGGGATGCCAAGGCCGGCACCGGCACGGGCTTCCCCTTCGATGAGTTCTCGAGCCACGCGCTGGCGGGGACCTTGCAGTGGGTCTTCCAGAACTGGGCCGACCAGAAGGGCTGGCAGAAGCTCATGCAGAACGGCATGGCAATGGACTTCAGCTGGCAGAGGCAGGCGCCGGAGTATGAGGCGCTGTATCGGGGGATGTGCGGGGGTTGAGCGGCGTGGGTTGAGATCGCGACGCCCCTAGGACTCCATCGCCGGCGGCATCTGCGCGATGCGCCACAGCTCGCGATACTTCTCCCGCACATACGGATGCAGCCCGTCGGCGAAGTGCTCGCCCAACTCGTTGCTGCGGATCAGCCGGATCACGTCATCGAAGTCGCGCGGCCGATCCGGCGCGGTCATCGCGCTTGCGACCTTCATCCCCACCAGCGTCGCGAGGTCCACGTAGCGCTTGCCCGCGCTCTCGATCGCAACGTCCTTCGGATCCGGGAAGGTCATCCCACGCATCACGCCATCGCCGGGCACTCCGCCAGTCAGCAAGAAGTCGATCGGGACTTTGGTCTCGGCGTCCTTCACACCGCGGCTGCCAGGGAACTTCTCGACGAAACCGCGGCCGAGCGCGTGCGCCTTGAACTTGGAGAGGCCTTCGGGCGTCAGCAGCACGTCGACATCCTCGGTCGCGCGCTTCAAGCCGTGCACGTTGACGGCCATCGCGCCGCAGATCGCATACGAGATCCCCAACTCCTCCAGCGTCTTGACGACGCGCGCCATCGCGAGATGGACGTCCGATGTGCCCATGAAGAACCTCCCGAGCTGTTCGATGCGGGCCTGGATCTCGGTGTCCTTCGTGGTCACCAAAGCATCTTGGCCTCACCAGGGAGACGCGGGAAGGGGGCAAGGGACGGCGCACGATCGGTGGCTCACGAGGACCCGCACTTGTCGTGCACCACACCGATGCTTCCCCGCCGTCGCCATGGCATCATGCCGCACCCGCCATGCACGTCGTCCTCGTCGAGCCCTGCTTCCCGAAGAACCAGCGCGAGTTTCTGCGCGGCTTGATCGCAACCGGGGCCACGATCTCGGCGATCAGCGAACGGCCGGCGGACACGCTGCCGGATGAGTTGCGGCATCCGTTGTTCGGCTTCGAACAGGTTCGTTCCGTCGTCGACGAAAATGGGCTCGCGGACGCGGTACGGCGGCTCGCGGCGCGGCGGCCGGTGGACCGGCTCGAGGCGACGGTCGAGGCGCATGTGATGGCTGCTGCGCACGTGCGCGAGGCGCTGCAGATCCACGGCACGACCTCGCGCACCGCATGGCTGTGCCGCGACAAGCCGTCGATGAAGGACGAGATCCGCAACAGCGGCATCGGCTGCGCGGCGAGCGCGCGCGTTGGCAAGCGCGATGACGCGCGCGCCTTCGTCAAGCAACACGGCTACCCGGTGATCCTCAAGCCGGTCGACGGCGCCGGCGCGTCGGGCGCGACCCGCTGCGACGACGATGCGGGGCTCGAGCGCGCGCTGGGCCAACTCCGCGTCGATGCGGGCCGCAATGTCGCGATCGAAGAGTTCCTGACCGGCCACGAGGGCTTCTACGACACGATCACCATCCACGGGCAGATCGCCATCGACTTCGCGACGCACTACTACCCCAACGTGCTCGAGGCGATGCGCACGCGATGGATCTCGCCGCAGATCGTGACCACCAACCGCATCGATCAGGAGAGCTACCGCGAGTTGCGCGAGATGGGCCAGAAGGCGATCACCACGCTCGGCATCTGGACGTCGGCGACGCACATGGAGGGGTTCTTCGGCGACAAGGGCCTGAAGTTCTCCGAGATCGGCTGCAGGCCGCCGGGTGTCGGCATGTGGGACATCTACGCCGCCGCCAATGAGTTCGACATCTTCCGTGCGTGGGCCGAGGCGATCGTGCATGGCCGCGTGACCCTTCGCCCCAATCGCCACTTTTGCGGCGGCCTGATCGCACTGCGTCCAGACCAGGACGGCGTGATCTACGGCTACGAAGGCGTCGAGGCCATGCAACGCGACTACGGGCGTTGGCTCATCGACTCGCACTTCCCGGCGCCGGGGACCAAGACGCAAGGCGTCGAGGCGGGCTACATGGCCAACGCCTGGGTCCGCGTGCGGCACAATGACTACGAGGAGTTGCGCCGCATCCTCGATCGCATCGGTGAGACCGTGAAGGTCAAGGCGCGCTGACGCATCCCCCCTTCTCCAACCGGCCCATCCGCAGAATCATGCACACGAGTTCTCGTCGCGACTTCTTGCTGACGGCGGCCGCCGCGGCAGCTGCCTTGTCCGCCGTCTCGTGCGGCGCAACGTCGAGCGCGCGCGGCAGCGCCAACGGCCGGTTGCGCATCGCGCAGATCGGCTGCGGCGGCAAGGGCCTGTCGGACATGCAGGCCTGCGCCAAGCAGCACGACATCGTCGCGTTGTGTGATGTCGATGACGGCAAGGCCGGCAATGCGCGCCAAGAGCACCCAAAGGCCGCGTTCTATCACGACTACCGCGACCTCTTGGACCAGGAGAAGCTCGATGCCGTCGTCATCAGCACGCCGGACCACAGCCACGCGGTGCCAGCGCTGATCGCGATGCAGCTGGGTTTGCACGTGTTCGTGCAGAAGCCGCTCTCGCACACGGTCGAAGAGGCGCGAGTGATGCTGCACGCAGCGCGCAAGTCGGGCGTGATCACGTCGATGGGCAACCAGGGCACGTGCCTGGATGGCTTCCGCAGCGCGGCTGAGTTCGTGCGCAGCGGCGCGATCGGCGATGTCGGCGAGGTCCACGTCTGGACCAATCGACCGGTATGGCCGCAAGGCATCGCACGGCCCGAGCACATCGACGCGATTCCGTCGTCGCTGCGTTGGGACCTGTGGCTCGGCGCGGCGCCCTATCGTCCCTTCGCCGCAAGCCGCAAGGACTCGGGCTTCTCGGGCTACGCGCCCTTCCACTGGCGCGGCTTCTGGGACTTCGGCACCGGCGCGCTCGGCGACATGGCGTGCCACCTCGCGAACCTGCCCTTCTTTGCGCTCGAACTCGGCGCACCAGACTGGGTCGAAGCCGACAGTGAGGGCATGACCGACGAAACTGCGCCCAAAGCCTCGACGATCCGCTTTGGTTTCGGGCCACGCAATGGCCGTGGCCCCTGCATCGTGCACTGGTACGACGGCGGCCGCACACCGCCGCTCGAGACGTTGCCTAGCGAAGACGACCGCAAGGGCCTGCGCGCGTTGACCGAGGGTGGCTTCTTGCTGATCGGCCAAAAGGGCAAGCTGTTCTCGCCTACCGACTACGGCGAGAGCTACGCGCTCTATCCCAAGGTGAAGTTCGCCGACCTCAAGCCCCCACCGCAGACCTTGCCGCGAAGCCCAGGCATCCACGAGGAGTGGCTCGCCGGCATCCTCGCCAACAAGCAGCCGCTTGCGAGTTTCGAATACTCGGCCCCCTTCACCGAGACGATGCTGCTCGGCAACATCGCACTGCGGCTTGGGCATCGCATCGAGTGGGACGCCAAGAACCTGCGCGTCACCAACGATGCCAACGCGGAGCAGTTCTTGAAGAAGAACTACAGCCGCGGCTTCGAGCTGATCCGCGGCTGAGCTGCGGCGAGCGCTCGGGCTGTCGACCCGCAATCCCGCAACTGCAAGCCGACGCGATCGCAAGGGCAGGGCTGCGATCGACTCAGCCCTGCTTGTTGCCGCCCGCGGCTTCTGGCGCAACGGGCTTGGTCGCGGGCGCGGCGACCTTCTGTGCGCGCCCCTTCACGTGGCGGTCGAGCCAATCGACCATTTCCCACACGCAGTGCAACACGGACTGACGTCCGCGATAGCCGTGCGCCTCGTGCGGCAGCATGCACAAGCGCGCGGTGCCGCCATGGCCCTTGATCGCGGCGTAGAACCGTTGGCTCTGCATCGGCCAGGTGCCTTGGTTGTCGTCGTCGGCCCCATGAATCAGCAGGATCGGCTCGTTGACTTTGTCGGCGTGCGCGAAGGGCGACATCTGCAAGTAGACCTGCGGCGCTTCCCAGAAGGTGCGCTCTTCGTTCTGAAAACCAAAGGGCGTCAAGGTGCGGTTGTAGGCGCCACTGCGCGCGATGGCAGTGGCGAAGAGATCGCTGTGGCAAAGCAGGTTGGCCGCCATGAACGCGCCGTAGCTGTGCCCTCCGATCGCAATCTCGCGCGCGTCCGCAACGCCGCGCGCCACCAGCAGGTCGACCGCGGCCTGCGCGTCATCCACCAACTGTTGCACGTAGGTGTCATTGGCCCCGCGCGTCGGACCGACGATCGGCATCGCTGCGTCATCGAGCACCGCGTAGCCAGCGAGCAGCAACCACAGATGGCTGATCCCGGCAAAGCGCGTGTAGCGCGTCGGCGACGAGCGCACCTGCCCGGCGTCATCCTTGCGCGTGAACTCCTGCGGATAGGCCCACACGAGCGTCGGGTGCTTCTGTCCAGGCTGGTGCCCGGGCGGCAGGTAGAGAGTCGCGGACAATGCGACGCCGTCCTTGCGCTCGTAGCGGATCAGTTCGCGCGTGATCTGCTTCGACAGTTCGAGCGCCGGATCCTGGTAGTGGAAGAAGCCCGTCCGCTGCCCGGTCGACACGGTGATCCGCACATACTGCGGCGGCTCCACCGGGGACTCGCTGCGCACGAGGATGTTGTCTTCGTCGAGGTAACCGACGAACTGTTCATAGCGGCCAAGGGCGCACTGCCACAGCCGCGCAATCGCCCCAGACAGCGGGTCCCACGAGTCGAGGAATGGCCGCTCACCGTCAGGACTCGCGCCGCGACCGCTACGGAACAAGAGCCCGTTGCGCTGGCGCAATGCGAGCCTGCCGTCGGGGAAGATCTCTTCGACTGGCGTGCCCGGGTCCCCGTATTGGTCCTGCGCGCTGCGCTCGAACAGCAGCACCGGCTTCTGCGTGAAGTCCAACGCATCGACGCGCCACATTCGAATCCGCCTCTCGTCGCGATCGAACTCGGAGGCGAGCGCGAGCCTGCCATCGGCGGCGACCGAGATCCCCATTGCCCGATGCTGCGTGGCAAACCACAGCACCGGCTCCGCGCGCGGGTCGCGGCAGACGTAAACGTGGTCGCGGATCGCCACCTTGCGGCGCGGGTCGCCGCCGTCCTGCGCCTCGTTCCAACGCAGCGTGTGCGGGTGGCTCGGCATCCAGGCGATCGCGCGGCGACCGGTTTCGACGCCACCGATCGGCACGTTTTCGGCGAGCGGCGTGTCGACCACCGTTCCGATCGTCTGTCCGGCGCGGGTCCAGACCTCGGTGCGACTCGGGAAGTCCCGCCAACCGACCAGATAGGAGAACGGCCGCCGCACCGTGGTGACGAGCAGCATTTCGCCGTCGGGCGACTCAGAGATCCCCGCGTGCATCAGAGGCGCGCCGATCTTCTCGATCGCAAAGGTCTCCGCATGGACCCAGGCGAGTTGCGTCGTCGCGAGCGCCTCGAACTTTTGCGCGTCGTGCTCGCCCGTCAACATGTCCGGGTTGGTTCGCACCTGCGCCCTTTCTCCCGGCAAGGACTCTTGCGCCGATGGGCCGCTCGGTGCAGGTGGTGCGGCGGGTAGCGGCAGATCGGCCACCAACGTGCACAACAGCCTCTTCTGGTCGCGCGACCACCTCGCGCCGCCGTTGAGCACGGCAGACAGCGTGACGCCAGGAACCTGCCTGCAGGCGCCAGAAGCCGAGTCCACCAGCCACAACTCGATGCCGGCGTCCGTCGCTCGCTCCATCGCAATGCGCTCGCCGTCGGCACTCCAGTTGGGCCCGCGCCAGTGACCCACCGGCAGCGCCAAGTCGCGGTCGACCAGCGTGCCGAGAGTGCGCAGTGTCACCTTGGTCGTCTTGACAGAGAGCTGCGGGCCGCGCGATTGCGGGTCGATCCGGAGGCCAGCGAGCTTTTCGTGTGGCCGCGCCAGGGTCTCGAGGTCGGGCATCGCCTCGGTCTGCACGATGGCGACAAAGCGCCGACATGGACTCAACGACAGCTGCGGCGGAGGCAGCGCCGTAATCAGCGACGCAATCGGCTCTGGCGGCGTGCGCCAGGTCGAAACGTCCTGAGCGAGCGCGGCGGCGCAGACAGTGAAGCAGGCAACAACGTGCAACAAACGACGGGCATGCATGGGGGCGACACGCTACCCACCAACCCCTTGGGGCGCCCGCGGGCGACCTGCCGAAATGGCCCTGCGCCAAGAACCGGCCGAGCGATGGCAGCCGCGACGACCGCGACGCATCCATCCAAGAACAGGAGACGAAGCTCGAACTGCTCGCACGACGCCGTGCGGCATTGACTCTGGCGTCGCCTGGGGATTGCGCCATCGAAGGCCTCGTGGCGAGAGCCGGCGTCTGCACGACAAAAGGGCGACGATCTCGCCCTGGTTTCCGTGATGCGCACCACCCGCACCCACGCATGGTCGAGTGCAGCCGGGCCTAGTCAAAAGCTAGAGCGACCCAGGCTGCGGGTGGTGTCGCGAAGGTCTCTTCGCTGAGGCTTTGGACCGAGAGCCTTCAGCGCTTCTCGGCTGGGACATAGGCGCGCGGCGTGGCGCCCATGTAGATCTGCCGCGGGCGCGTG
>SXGT01575992.1_pt1 | contig 16679 bp, 10 predicted proteins | sample 3176221 | NCBI WGS metagenome assembly SXGT01 (sample SAMN11356862, study PRJNA531348) | freshwater metagenome | isolation source: freshwater sample F1-120 | place: China: Fuxian Lake, Yuxi | collected 2017-12-25 | reverse complement strand
GGCGTCGATCATGAAGATCCCCTTGCGAGCGCCGGCGTTCTCCTTGTCCACGAAGATGATGCAGGCGGGAATGCCAGTCCCGTAAAACAGGTTCGCGGGCAGCCCGATGATCCCCTTGATGTAGCCCTGCTCGATGACCCGCTTGCGAATGTCCGCCTCAGCATTGCCACGGAACAGCACACCATGCGGCAGAATGCAGGCTCCTTTCCCCGTGCTCTTCAGTGAAGCGAGGATGTGCAGCAGGAAAGCGTAGTCACCGTTCTTGGCGGGCGGGATGCCGAACGAGAATCGTTTGAACTCGTCGTCGGCTGGATTGAATCCGGTGCTCCACGCCTTCGTCGAGAACGGCGGGTTGGCCACGGCAAAGTCGAACGTCTTCAACCCGCCGCTCTTGTCCTTGAAGTGTGGACTGGCGAGCGTGTTGTCCTTCCAAATCTCCGCCGTCGGGCAATCGTGCAGGATCATGTTCATCTTGGCCAACGCCGCCGTGGCGTTGTCCATCTCCTGCCCGTACAGGGCCAGATCGAACCCGGTCTTGTTCTTGGCCTCGTCGTGAGCCTTCAACAGCAGCGAAGCCGAGCCACAGGTCAGATCGTAAATCGTCTGACTGCTGCTCTTGGCACTCCCGACCCCGACCACCTTGGCGATGATCCGCGAGACTTCTGCCGGCGTGTAGAACTGCCCCTTGCTCTTCCCCGACTCGGTGGCGAAGTGCCGCATCAGGTACTCGTAAGCATCACCCAGCAGATCGTCCCCTTCCGCTCGGTTGCCTCGAAAGTCCAGGGCCGGCGTGTCGAAGATCCCCACAAGGTTGGAGAGGCGATCCACCATCTCCTTGCCCTTGCCAAGCTTCTCCGGATCGTTGAAGTCGGTCTGATCAATGACTCCCTTCAGATCATTGGCTTCGGCCAGGGTCGAGATGATCACGTTGATCTTCTCGCCGATGCCCTTGTCTCCATCGAGGGCCACCATGTCGGCGAAGCTGCCACCGGGCGGCACGTCCAGCAGTGCGTCCTTCTGCCCGGCGTACTTGTCCGAGACGTACTTCACGAACAGCAGGACCAGCACATAGTCCTTGTACTGGCTCGCATCCATCCCGCCACGCAGCTCGTCGCAGCTTTTCCACAGCGAGCTGTAAAGTTCCGTCTTCTTGATCGCCATCGGTGCTTTTCAGGGTCAGTGTGACTGCCAGCCCTCGTCCCCAACTTGCGGACAACGGACTGAATACTGGAATCAGTCCGCCAGACTAGATGCGAGACACCGAGATGGCAACGCGATGCCATCAATCACGCATCAGGCCCGGTTCGCAACCGAGCAACGAATACCGCTCAAACGTCACTCCACTCAGCGGACAACCCCCAGCGTGGTCCGCGTCGTTGCTGCCGGCCCCTGCGGCACCGACTCCTCCTGTGCTGCGAATTCAGCCTCATCCTGCGCTGCGAATTCAGCTTTCAGGACCGCCAGAATCGCGAACTGCCGATCGCGATCCGCACGCATCCGCTTGGATCCCGTGTCGGTCATCCCGATCGACTTTGCCACCAACGGCAAGAATTTGTCGAAGCTCTGAATGGCAAACATGTGTAGATACCAGGCCGACCCGTTCGGAGCATCCTCCGGCTGGACAGGGTCGCCGATGGTCTTCCACGCCCACCGTATGTCGGCTTCAAAATCACCGTCGCCAGGAAGCAGGTTGGTGGGAAAGTCGTCGCCGTCATCCCCGACCAGATCAACTTCGGGATTCTCCTGCTGAATAGCCACCACCGGAGGGAACTCCTCGGACATCCGTCTCCAGGCTTCGTCGTTGGCCTCGCCCTTGGTCTTCCCTGCTTGACGAAGCTCACGACGGACCCTGTCACGGAACTCACACGCAGCGGTCCAGCGGCCATCACGCTGCAATCGGTGGGTGGCTTCGATCTTGGATTCAGGCATCGCGAAACTCCTTGGTCAGAGAATTGATGTGAAACGGAAAATTGTGTGTTGGTAGGTGACGGAATAGGTCCAAGTACCCGAAGCCCGAAGCCGGTGGGGTCTGGGCAACAAATTCCGGGACATCGCGCATCACCCCGACGAGTTTTTGCGTCTCTCGCTGCTCGTCACAGCCTACCGCCCACGTTCGCCCCAGCCGCTTCTGTGTTCGGTGAACTCGTCGGAGTGGTCTCGTTCAACCCCATGTCGCGGTCGCCATCCATCGAATGCGTCGCCGAAGTCGCATTTGGCTACCGAGTCCACAGGGCCGGTCTCGCCGCTGGCTTGCCCTGATCGACTCACTGAGTTTGTTGGGTCGAAGCACAACATCAGTTGATCGTCGTTCGTTCGTCGCCGTGCCGCAGCGGAGTGACTTGATCGCGAGTGCCCTCATCGGATCAACCGCCTTCCGTTCTGCGTTCGGCCATCAACCGCCGCACCGCGTCCGCCTTCTCAGCCTCCGACAACGGCAGCGAAGCAATCATCGCCAGCGCGGCAGAGAACGAATCCCCCTTGATCGGCAGCGATTCCGCCCGACTCGAAACCACCTTGCCGCCTGCTTTGCCGTGTTCGTTTTCCGGTGAGTTGGTATCATCGTTGGTAGCACGGAGCAAACACTGTTTCGCAAGTCGTTGCGGCTTCTGACTGTTAGAACTCTGCCCCGCCGGACTGTCGATCCGGAGGTTACGGGTTCGAGTCCCGCCGGCCTCGCTTGCGAAACGCTCGCCGTCATCTGTGACGGCGAGCGTTTTTTCTTGGCAGTTCGTGACCTTCAACGATAGATCAGAGGCACTCACCTTACTTGTTGAAGCCGAGCCGCTGTTTCGCCCCCATGTGCTTTGAGACCACTTGCACGGGTTTACTCTGCCTGCGTTGATCGAGGCGCATCGGACGTTTCTGGACAAGTGGGCGACGAAGTCGAAGTCGCAACGGGCGAATCGGCTCAAAGAGTAAGGAATCATTACCACTGGCGCCGCGCGGCGAATCTCTGCAATCCGTCTTAGGAGACTCATTCATGAAGCTTGCCCGCACTCTGCTTTGCATTTTGATTCTCACCGGATGTGATTTGCAGGCGATCGCACAGACGAATTGGCCACAGTTTCGGGGTGCGGATTCGCGCGGCGTCGCGACAAGTAAGAATCTTCTCGATCGCTGGTCGGCGACGGAGAACGTGGCTTGGAAGCGTGACATGCCGGGACGCGGTTGGTCGTCGCCGATTGTGTGGGGCGACCGCGTTTTCCTCACGACGGTCATCAACACTGGCAAATCCGAAGAACCGAAGAAGGGACTGTATTTCGGCGGCGATCGACCGAAGCCGGCGGACTCCGCCCATCAATGGAAAGTCTTCTGCCTCGACGTGAAGACCGGCGAAGTTCGTTGGGAACGGCAGGTCCACGAAGGGAAGCCGGAGACGCCGATTCATTTGAAGAGCAGCTACGCCTCGGAGACGCCGATCACGGACGGCGAGCGAGTCTATTGCTGCTTCGGCAACGTCGGCGTCTTCTGCTTCGATCTCGAAGGCAAGGAAGTCTGGAAGCACACGCTCAAGCCTCAGGCGATTCGCAACGGCTGGGGCACGGCCGCGTCGCCGGTGCTGCATCGCGATCGGCTCTATCTGGTGAATGACAACGATCAAGAGTCCTATCTGCTCGCGCTGGATGCCAAGACCGGCGAACAAGTCTGGCGAACGCCGCGCGATGAGAAGAGCAACTGGGCTACACCGTTCGTCTGGCAGAATGCTCAACGCACCGAGATCGTGACGCCGGGCACCGGCAAAGTTCGGTCCTACGATCTGGATGGCAAGCTGCTCTGGTCGCTGAAGGGGATGTCGAGCATCACAATCGCGACCCCCTACGAACATAACGGGCTGCTGTATGTCAGCTCGGGCTATGTGCTCGACCTGACGAAATCGATCTACGCGATCCGGCCCGGAGCCTCCGGCGACATTTCACTCAAAGCCGGCGAGACATCAAACGAGTTCATCGCGTGGTCGCAACCGAAAGCCGCTCCCTACAACCCGTCGACGCTGATCTTCAACGAGCGGCTGTATGTGCTCTACGACATGGGGATGGTGAGATGCCTCCAAGCCAACGACGGCACGGAGATCTTCAGCCAACAACGACTGCCGAATGGCCGAGCATTTACGTCGTCGCCCTGGGCGTACAACGGCAAGGTCTTCTGTTTGAGCGAAGACGGAGTCACGTTCGTGTTGAAAGAGGGCAACCAGTTTGAATTGTCGCACACGAACGAACTCGCTGCGGACGACATGTGCATGGCGACTCCGGCCATCGCCGGCGATCGGCTGCTGATTCGCACGTCCGCCCGCATCTACTGCATCCAATCATCGACCGCAGCCGCCAAGATTGATCGGCCTGAAAAACTCACGGCCACGATTGGCGATGTCCTGATGCGAATTGATGGCCCGAAGATGTGGACGCTCAGCGGGTTCGATTTTCAGAATTCCAAAATCGCCGTTGAGGATAGCGCCTATGGCTCGGTGCTGAATATCAGTGGGGTCGGAATTCTGGGTTCCGCCCATTTTCTCGATGTGCCCGGTAAGCTTGGGGAGGTCGAGAAAGAGCAGGTCTCGCTCGTGCAGTTTTTTCTCGATGAGCAGCCCGTCACGGAAATCTCTCCGACGATGAACCTCGTCGGCCAGTCGTTTCGCATGACTCGCGAATCGACGATCCGAGGAGTGCAGCTCAATTCAAGCATGACGCTGCGCGACGGCGTGCTGACGGAAACCGTCCGCCTGCGATCGGCCGAGGCGGTCGATCTGAAAGTGAGTTATCCGCTGATGTATGCGTGGTCGCCCGCGATGTCCCGGTATCTCTTCGGCGACGACAACGAAGTCCAACGGCGAGGCGTGTTTCTCAGCGAACCAGCGAAGCCGGCCGAGGGATTGGAAAAGACTTCCCGTTGGATGGCGGTCTACAACCCGCAAGACCAGAAGGGAGCAGTCGTGTCCCTCACGCAGCGACCTGCGACTTCTGACGCATGGCTGCAATTCACCGACGCGCCCGGCATCTACCGGAAGCTGCGCTTGATGAGCTTCTCCGAGAAGACCATGCCCGCCGGATTCGACGGTACATTTCAGATGTCCGTCGCTTTCTTCACGGCCACAGACAACGATTGGGAAGCTCAGGCCCAAAAGCGAATGCAGCGACTCCAGCCGCCGACGGGCACGCAGTCCAACATCACTCGCAGTCATTGACGATTGCGGAAACCGGGGCATTGCGATGAAGCGCGTTTTCCTCGTTTTGTTTTTTGTTGCGGTTGTGATCGTGCCATCGGTGCGAGCGGATGAGACTTCGTTTGAACGAGACATTCGCCCGATCCTCACTTCACGCTGTGTTGCCTGTCACGGTGCGAACAAGCAGAAGGGGGAATTGCGACTGGATGCGAAAAGCTTGGCTCTGCGTGGCGGCGAGAGAGGCCCCGTCATCGTCCCTGGGAAGAGCGGCGAGAGTCTGTTGTGGAAACGAGTCTCCAGTTCGAACGATGACGAACGGATGCCTCCGAACGGGAAGCCGCTCACAGTCGAGCAAGTCGCGGCGTTGAAAGCGTGGATTGACGCTGGAGCGGTCTGGCCTGAATCGGATGCCGATCGAGCGGCGGTATACGACAAGCGTCGCGAACACTGGGCGTGGCAGCCGATCAAGCGGGTCACACCAGAGTGGCACGACGCTCCGCGTCGTGAGTCGCGACGCGGAGCGTCGCACCACACTATTGACGCCTTTCTCGAATCAAAGCTCCACGCGAACGGATTGACGATGTCGCCGGAGGCCGATCGTCGCACGCTGATTCGGCGGCTGACGTTTGATTTGCTCGGCCTGCCACCAACGCCGGACGAGGGCGAAGCGTTCGTGAGCGATCGCGATCCGCAGGCATACGAAAAGCTCGTCGATCGGTTGCTCGATTCGCCGCATTACGGCGAGCGGTGGGCGAGGCATTGGTTGGACATCGCTCATTACGCCGACACGCATGGCTTTGAGCGTGATCAGCGGCGAGACAATGCGTGGCGGTATCGCGACTGGGTGATTCGGGCGCTCAATGCCGACAAGCCATACAACGACTTCTTGCGAGACCAGATCGCTGGCGACGTGCTGCGTCCCGATGATCCTGAGTCGCTCATCGCCACCGGATTCCTCGCGGCGGGGCCGTGGGATTTCGTCGGGCAGGCGGAGACGCCGAGTCCCGTGCTGAAGCGGCTGGCTCGCGCGGATGATCTCGACGACATGCTGACGCAGGTGATGACGGCGGCCTGCGGAGTCACCATCAATTGTGCTCGGTGCCACGACCACAAGCTCGATCCGATCTCGCAGCGCGAGTATTACGGTCTGTCGGCCGTCTTCGCTGGAGTGAAGCGAGGCGAACGTGAGGTCAGCGCGGCCGAAGTCCGAGACCTCGCCGCTCGCAAGCAAGCATTGAGCGCCGAACTGCAACAGGTGCGCACCGAACAGGCGAAGCTCAGCGGCCGGCATTTCGATCTGGCGGACATCGTCGGCGGCGGCGATGGACTCGGCACCGGCAAGCTGGGGGAGGGAATTGATCTCGTCACCGGTCAGCCTCATGCACCAAAGCGAGGGTTCCTCGAAGGGGCGAAGGCGAATGTGTTCGCCCGCTCGACAGTGAAGTTCGTGGACGGAGTCGTCATCCCTGATCTCTCACCGGACGGAACGCAGATCACATCGACCGGCCTGAAGGTGATGAAGCCGCCGCGCACGTCGGGACAAGCGTGGGACGCGATCCGCTTCGGCCCGGTCAACTTGCACTTCTCAACGAAGCTCGACGGCGTCGATTACGCGGCCGATGGGCACACGCTGCTGTCGCTGCACGCCAACGCGGCCATCACCTTTGACCTCGCCGCACTACGCGAAGCAGGTGCCCCCGCCGAGATGAAGTTCACCGCGACTGCCGGGTACTTCGGTCAGACGCCGAAGAACGGCGCGAGCTACTTCGTGTACGTCGACGGCGAACTAAAGGCCAACCAAAAAAACATCGGCCGAGACGACGGCGGCTTCGCAGTCGAGGTTGTGCTCCCAACCGCCGCGAGGTTTCTCACGCTGATGTCCACCGACGGCGGCAACGGCATCAGTCACGACCAGATTTGTTTCGCCGATCCGTGGCTGGCTGCCGCTCAGCCGCCTTCGATGCCCGATGCCGAGAAGGCTGAACTTGCGCGACTGCAACAACGTCGCGGTGACTTGGAAAAAGAGCTCGCCACGTTTCCAACTCCGACGAAGGTCTATGCCGTCGTCACCGAGACACCGCCGCCGGTCAAGCTGCTCAAACGAGGCGACCCCGAACAACCGGGCGACGAGGTTTCGCCAACGTCGCTGTCGTGCGTCAGCGGTCTGAAGCCGGAACTCGGCACGCCGAAGTCGTCCGACGGAGACCGTCGCCAAGCGCTCGCCGATTGGGTCACCTCCCCCGCGAACCCGCTGACCCGCCGAGTCATCGTGAATCGGCTGTGGCATTACCACTTCGGTGCCGGGTTGGTGGAAACACCCAGTGACTTCGGACTCGGCGGCGGTCAGCCCTCGCATCCAGAGTTGCTCGATTGGCTGGCCGACGAGTTGCTCGTCCAACGCTGGTCGCTGAAAGCCATTCATCGCCTGATCTGCACGAGCGCGGCGTACCGGCAAGAGTCGAGTAGCCGAACTCGTCAGAGTTCGGTCGATGGTGACGCAATCGGAAGTCTGACGACTTCCGCTACGACACGTCCGTCACAGGCCATCTCCATCGACTCCAACAACCGCATCCTCTGGCGAATGAACCCTCGCCGTCTCGATGCGGAGTCCTTGCGAGACTCGGTGCTGTCCGTCAGCGGCAAGCTCAACGCCACGATCTTCGGCCCCGGCTATCGCGACTTCGAGTACCAAGAGGAATACGCCCCGGTCTATCGCTACATCACCCCCGACTCGCCCGACTTGTGGCGGCGCAGCGTCTATCGCTTCGCCGTGCGAACGACGACGCATCAGTTCCTGACGACGCTCGATTGTCCGAGTCCCGCGAACCTAGTCCCCGCTCGCAACACGACGACCACCGCGCTGCAATCGCTGACACTGCTCAACAACGACTTCATGCTGCGTCAAAGTGGCTACTTCGCCGACCGCGTGAAGTCGGACGTGGGCACCAATCCAACCGCTCAGGTGGCCCGTGCATTTGCGTTGGCTTTCGGCCGCCAGCCAACGTCACTCGAAACCGCTACCGCCGAGTCGCTCGTGCGAACGCGCGATCTCACTCAACTCTGTCGAATGCTTTTGAACGCCAACGAGTTTGTGTATGTGGACTGACACTAATTCCAAGTGTGACTGTAGCCGAAGTCGTAAGACTTCGGTCGTTCGTGAAAGCACCGAACTCTTACAAGTTCGGCTACATCACGGCACACGTCGTCAATTCCTCTGGGATGTTGGCGGTGGATTCGGTGGCGTCGCACTCGCGTCGATATTGGACAGCGATCAGTCGCTCGCCGCCGAGTCGTCATCGCAGAATCCGCTGGCGAGTCGCCCGACTCACTTCGCGGCGAAAGCGACCAACGTCGTGCAGATTTTTTGCCCCGGAGGTTTGAGTCACGTCGATACGTGGGATTACCGGCCAGAGCTTGAGCGGCGGCACGGCGAGGCGTTCGATGCCGAATTGGGGAAGCAGACGTTTGCCGGAGTCGGCGGCAACTACGCCAAAAGTTTTTGGAAGTTTCGTCAGCACGGCGATTGCGGTCGCTGGTTGAGCGATCTGTTTCCAAGGTTGGCGAGTCACGTCGATGAGATGGCGTTCATTCACTCGATGCAGAGCAAGTCGGCCCTGCATGGGCCAGCGATGTTCATGGCCAACAGCGGGTTCATCCGCCCCGGCTTTCCGAGCATGGGGGCGTGGGTGACTTACGGGCTGGGCAGCGAGAGTGAAAACTTGCCGGCGTTCGTCGTGTTGCCCGACACGCGTGGACTCCCTCCGGGCGGATTGGCGAATTGGGCGGCGGGGTTTCTTCCGGCTATGCATCAGGGGACCGTCATCGAGACCTCTGCCGAGCGACCTCCGATCGCGGACCTCTTTCCTCCAAAAGATCGAACCGTGTCGCCAGACGCGGAACGAGACGGCCGCGAGTTCCTGCGAACGCTCAACGCGGCTCATGCGGATCGGCGAGGAGACTCGTTGCTGGAGGCTCGCATCGCGGCTTACGAGTTGGCCGCGCGGTTGCAGTTGAGCGCTCCCGAAGCGGTCGATCTGTCGAGCGAGAGCGCGGCGACGCTTAAGCCATATGAACTGGATGATCCCGATGTCGGGCCGTTCGGGCGACAGTGTTTGCTCGCGCGGCGGTTGGTCGAGCGCGGTGTCCGCTTCGTGCAGATCTTTTGCGGCGCGGAGAACACATCGTCGAAAAAGATCCGGCCGAATTGGGACAGTCACGAGGACATCGTTCGCGATCACGGCTACTGGGGCCGAGTGCTCGATACCGGAGCCAGTGCGCTCATCGCCGATTTGAAGCAGCGCGGGTTGCTCGACTCGACGCTCATCATTTGCACGTCCGAGTTCGGCCGTCAGCCGTTCATGCAGGGCTCACAAAAAGGACGCGATCACAACCCCGGCGTCTTCACCGCGTGGCTCGCCGGGGGCGGCATTCGTGGCGGTAGCAGCTACGGCTCCAGCGATGACCTCGGCTGGCGCGCGGCCGAGAATCCCACCTACAGCTACGACCTGCACGCGACGGCGTTGCATCTGCTGGGTCTCGATCACGAACGGCTCAGCTTCTATCACAACGGCATCGCCCGCCGTCTGACCGACGTGCATGGCCATGTGATCCAAGACATTCTGGAATGAGATGTGGCGTACTTAAGATCAAGTGCCGTCACAACACAGCGTTTTCAGCCTCATCCAACTCACCCCAAGAGATTCTTAAAATCGCGATCTGCTGATCGAGTTGGGAAAGTTGTGCGAGAACTTCGGCCTGCGCGTGCAGTTGTTCGTCTTCGAATGCCAAGTCGGCGACACTGAGATGGTCAAACTACGACATGAGTTGCTCGAAGAGATGAACCCCAATGAGGACAGCATCCGGTTTTATTTCTTGGGCGAAGACCCGTCGAAACGAGTCGAGCGGCACTGCCAAGAAACGAGCATCGACTTCAACAACGCCCTGAGCAGTTAGAATCTGTTTGAGAACCGTACCACGACCGTCAGGGAGTGGCGTGAGCGAAAAAGAAGCAGCAGATCTCGGTCTCCGGCCCGCCGCTGACGCTGCGTTTGATCGCGGTGCAGGTCCGTCACGCGGATGGTCGCGTTCTGGCCGCGTGGCATCTGCTGACGAACGCTTCGGCGACGCTGCTGTCCGCTGAGCAACTGGCGAGCTGTTACTACTGGCGCTGGCGGATCGAGAGCTATTTCAAACTGCTCAAGTCGCACGGCCAAGAATTGGAACACTGGCAGCAAGAAACCGGCGCGGCGATCTTCCGCCGCCTGCTGATGGCCACGATGGCCTGCATGACCGTCTGGCATTTGCAGTCCGACACCAGCCCCGCCGCGACCCAACTTAAAGACACGCTAATCCGCCTCAGCGGCCGACAGATGAAACGCAAAGTCCCACACACCGCCACCGCCTTGCTGGCCGGCCTGTGGGTGCTGCTGTCGATGGCCGAGTACCTCGAAAACCATGATTGGAATGACCTCAAACAACTCGTTTACGACGCCCAACTACTGTTCCCAATCCTCAGATGCGGATAATTGTCTAGAGACCAATAAGGCAAGCTCGGTGGGGCTTGTGACGTTCAGCCCCTCGCATGGGGTCGCTATGAGTGCATTTCAACCTTACAGGCGGCTCATGTCGCTCGACAGGCCGCCGGCGGCGGGGATGTAGCACTTCTGGACGTAGTCCATGACCATGCGGTCGGCGCTGAAGCGCCAGCCGAGCCCTCGGATCGCGCGTTTCACTCGGGCGACCCAGGCTCGCGGAAGGCCATCTTTGTCGCGGTCGTAGAACAAAGGGATCACCTCGCGCTGCAAGACTTCGTAGAACGACTCGGCATCTTGGCCATCGTGGCGGCCGATGTCGGAGTGCGTTTCGCCCTGACCAATCGCGAAGCCATTGCGGCCGTCGTAGGCTTCGGCCCACCAGCCGTCGAGCACCGAGCAATTCAGCACGCCGTTGAGCACGACCTTCTCACCGCTAGTGCCGGATGCTTCCAGGGGTTTGCGCGGGTTATTGAGCCATACATCGACACCTTGCACGAGATGCCGGCCGACATTGATGTCGTAGTCCTCGATAAAGACCACTTTGCCGAAGAATTCTGGCAGGCGTGAGACTTTGAAGATCTCCTGCAAGATCGTTTTGCCCGGTTGGTCGTGCGGATGGGCTTTGCCGGCAAAGACGAATTGGATCGGGAACTGTGGATCGTTCACCAGCGTTGCCAGCAGATCGAGATCACGCAGAAGCAAGTCGGCTCGCTTGTAGGTTGCGAAGCGGCGCGCGAAGCCGATCGTCAGTGCGTCGGGGCTGAGCACTCGGCGCAGTTGCGAAACGATTTCGGGAGCTTCGCCGCGCCGTTCAGCTTCCAGTGAGCCGCGGCGGCGGACGAAGTCGAATAGCCCCTGCTTGCAGGCGAGATGCGTTTCCCAAAGCTGACTATCGGCAATATCGTCGACTTTCGCCCACGCCTCTGGAGTGCCTGCTCGCAGTTGCCATTCGGTGCCGAGGCAATGGTTGTAGAGATCTCGCATCTGTGGCGCGAGCCACGTTGGAATGTGAACCCCGTTGGTGATGTGACCGATCGGAATCTCTTCCTCACCCCGACCGGGCCACAGACAGGTCCACATGCTGCGCGAAACTTCGCCGTGCAGCGATGAGACGGCGTTCGCTCGGCGAGACATCTTCAGCGCGAGGACCGTCATGCAGAACGGCTCGCCGTGGTTGTGGCGATCGACTCGGCCGAACGACATGAGTTGTTCGTGGTCCAGTCCCATCTGCTCTCGCAACGGTCCGAGGTGTTCTTCGATCAGGCCAGCGTCGAAGCGGTCGTGACCGGCCGGGACGGGAGTGTGCGTCGTGAAACAGATTTGCCGAGCGACTCGGCGCTGCGATTCCCAGAGGTCGATCCCTTCGTCGTGCATCCGTTGGCGGATCATCTCCAGCGCGGCGAACGCGCTGTGTCCTTCGTTGAGGTGCAGAACGCTCGGCGCGATGCCCAGTTGCTTGAGCGCCTTCACACCGCCGACGCCGAGCAACATTTCCTGGCGAATGCGGACACGCGTGTCGCCGCCGTAAAGCCGAGCGGTCAGTTGCCGATCCTCCGGCGCATTGCCGGGGATGTCGGAATCGAGCAAATACAGCGTGATGCGACCCGCCTGCAACTGCCACACGCGAGCGGAGATCATCCCGGTGCGCGTCGGCAGTTCGACGATGATCGGCGCACCGCTGGCCGTCGCCAATCGCAGTGGCAAGCGGCTGTGATTGACGTAGAGATAATCCTCATGCTGCCAGCCGTGCGAGTCGATCCACTGCCGGAAGTAGCCTTGGTTGTAGAACAGTCCGATCCCAACCAGCGGGATGTCCAAGTCCGACGCGCTCTTGATGTGATCGCCGGACAACACGCCGAGTCCGCCGGAGTAAATCGGCAGCGACTCGTGAATGCCGAACTCAGCCGAGAAGTACGCGACCGGCTTCGCTCGGAGGATGCCGACGTGACTGTCGCCCCAACTGGTCTTCGGGTGCAAGTAGTCCTGCAAGCGGCGATAGGCGAGATCGATGCGGCTTTGCAGACTCAATTGCCGCACGCGATCTTCCAACCGATCGAGGTTGTCGACGGTGAACTCGGAAAGCAGCGTGATCGGATTGTGTCCCGAATCTTGCCAGCGCACCGGGTCGAGGTCGCGGAAGATTTCTTTCGTCTCGGCATCCCAAGACCAACGCAGGTTGGTGGCCAACGCCCAGAGACGCTTCTGCACTGGCGCGATGAATTGTTCGAGCGATCGGCAATCACTGATGACCGTCGCCAACTGCTTGCCGGCGGCGGCGAGCAAGTCGATTTCGTCGTGCAGGAAATTGCGAGCCTCCGCCGACTGCACGACCAGCACTCCCTGCAACAGCCCGCGATCGACAATCGGCACGCCGAGGTACGAGTGGTATTCGTCCTCGCCCGATTCGGCGAAGTATTTGAATCGCGGATGCATCATCGCATCTTCAACGGCGATCGGCCGCAGTTGCTCCGCGACCATACCGGCGAGCCCCTCATGTAACGCCATGCGGACTCGGCCAACGCACTCACCACGCAGGCCGACGGTCGCGGCCAGCACGAGATGTGAGCGGTTCTGCTCCAGCAAATAGACCGAACAAACATCGGTCTTCAACCGCTGTTGAATCGCGAAGACCAGTTTCGAAAGTGTTTCTTCCGGATTGCGTGATCCGGCGAGCGTCGCACGCAATTCCTCAGGGCTGAACGGGACAAGTCCCGAAGTCGAATGGCTGGCAAGGGTGGTCGTCACGGGGGGCTCCAGATACTCAATGTGGCGCACGCGGCTTGCGTGCGAGTTCTTCAGGGCCAAACACACTGACGCACACGAACCGCGTGCGTCACAAAGCCTTCGGAGGCAACTGGCGTGCCGTAAGTTTTTGCAGACTTTGAGGCTTAGAAACTGGCCACTCCCGGCGTTGATCAACCACCCTTATCTCCGAGACGTGCGACAGAATTCGACGCACTATGCCTTATTCACTGGCACGCTCAACGGGGTCGTCTCCCGATCGCTCGATTTGAGTCGATAATTTTGGCGTTTTCGCTTTGGTATGCCGGTTGCTTTCTTCGCGTGCCGCGGAGAAGGTGCGCTCATGCGATTGGCCAATTACCAAACCGATGGTTTCTACGACGAGATGTTCGATGAGTCGGGCATACCGCGTCCGCGAGCTGATGCGCTCGCGAAGCGCCTGACGGCGCTGTCAGATGGAGAGCTCGTTCGTCGGCAAAAGGCGGCGGATCTGACGCTGCTCAACATGGGAATTACCTTCGCCGTCTACGGCCACGAAGCGGGAACCGAAAAAGTCTGGCCGTTCGACATTGTGCCTCGAATTGTGGATGGCACCGAATTCGACACGATTCAGCGCGGCCTCCGGCAACGAATCTTCGCGCTGAACCTGTTCATTGACGATGTCTACAACGAGCAGCGCATTCTCAAAGACGGCATCGTGCCATTCGAGTTAGTGTTCTCGGCCTCCTGCTATCTCGAGCAGTGTGTTGGCCTCAAGCCCCCCGGCGGCGTCTGGTGTCATGTCGTCGGCACCGATCTGGTCCGTGACGGGGACGGCAAGTTTTATGTACTCGAAGATAACCTGCGTTGCCCGTCTGGTGTGTCCTACGTCATCGAAAACCGCGAAGTGATGAAGAGGACGTTTCCGCAAATCTTCGGCGGCCTCCGCATCCAGCCGGTCGAGGACTATCCCGAACGATTGCTGGAGACGCTGCAACACGTCGCGCCGCCGAATACGCAAAGCCCGAATGTCGTAGTGCTCACGCCGGGCATCTACAACTCGGCGTACTTTGAGCACAGCTTTCTCGCGCAGCAGATGGGGGTTGAGTTGGTCGAAGGCTCGGACCTGGTCATCTCCGACGGCTACGTCTGCATGAGAACGACTCGCGGCTTGCAGCGCGTCGATGTGATCTATCGCCGCATCGACGACACGTTTCTCGACCCGAAATGTTTTCGCCCCGATTCGACATTGGGCGTCCCCGGCTTGATGGAGGTGTATCGCAAAGGGCGAGTCACTCTGGCGAATGCTCCAGGGACCGGCGTCGCGGACGATAAGGCGATCTATGCCTATGTGCCGCGGATCATCAAGTACTACCTCGGCGAAGACCCAATCCTCAACAACGTGCCGACGCACATTTGCTCCGAGCAAGATGACCTGCAATACGTGCTGCGCAACCTGTCGAAGCTGGTCATCAAGCCGACCAATGAATCAGGCGGCTATGGCATCGTGATCGGCCCGCGAGCGACCGCCGAAGAACTCGCGAAGTGCGCCGACCAAATCCGAGCCAACCCGCGCAACTACATCGCACAACCAATGCTCGCGCTGTCACGCGTGCCAACAATTGTGGACGACCACCTCGAAGGCCGGCACGTCGATCTGCGACCGTACATGCTCTATGGCAAAGACATCTTTGTGCTCCCAGGCGGCCTGACGCGCGTTGCGTTACGGAAGGGTTCGCTGATCGTGAACTCGTCGCAGGGGGGCGGCAGCAAAGACACCTGGGTGCTTGCATAGGACTCGTAGCCGCGTTCGCCAGAACGCGGGGAATCACCTGTCAGCCCGCGTTCTGGCGAACGCGGCTACGTGCGACTTGAGTTGATTGGACCATTTCGATGCTGAGCCGCGTGGCCGATTCCGTGTTTTGGCTGAGCCGCTATGTCGAGCGGGCGGAGAACGTCGCGCGGTTTCTCGACGTCAATATGCACATGACGCTGGACCTGGGCGACAGCGTCAGCCAGCAGTGGGAACCGCTGGTCGCCACGACCGGCGACAACGAAGTCTTCGCCGAACGACACGGCCGCGCGAACCGCGATAGCGTCTGGCAGTTCCTGACGTTCGACCACAAGAACCCCAATTCGATCGTGTCGTGTTTGTACTCGGCTCGCGAGAACGCCCGCACGATTCGCGGCAGCCTGCCGTCGGAAGTTTGGGAAGAGCTCAACAAGTTTTATCTCTTCGTCCGCGGAGCCGATGTCCCCAACGCGCTGGAGAACACGACCCAATTCCTGGGCGAGGTCAAACGCTACAGCCAACTGCTGGTAGGCATCATGGAGTCGTTGATGTCACGCAACGAGGCGTGGCATTTCAGCCGCATGGGCCGAAACCTCGAACGAGCCGACAAGACGTCACGCATCCTCGACGTGAAGTATTTCATTCTGCTGCCGACGACGAGCGAAGTCGGAACGCCACTGGACGTGATCCAGTGGTCCGCATTGTTGAAGTCTGCCAGCGCACTCGAAATGTATCGCCGAGTCCGCGGTCGCATTGCCCCGGAACACGTCGTGGGCTTCTTGATGCTCGACCGAGATTTCCCGCGGTCCGTCCGCTATTGCCTAAGCCGCGCCGAAGAATCGCTGCGAGCCGTCACCGGTTCTTCCGAGGGAACGTATCAGCTCAAGGCTGAGAAACTGCTGGGCCGGCTTCGATCGGACTTCGAGTTCACGCAATCCTCTGACATCATCCAAGCCGGCCTGCACGAATTCATTGACCATTTTCAATTGTGCCTCAACGAAGTGGACGCCGCGATTTTCAACAGTTTCTTTGCCACGCAGCCAGTGGCGAACGGTGGCGAGCAGTCGCAGTCCTCATCGACGGCCGAATGATTCGTGGAGCAGGTATTTACTCAAACTGAGCGGTGTTTGAGTCCCGTTAGGGACGTCTCGACAATAGCCCAGCACCTCAGTGCTGGGAAATGGTGAGAAGAGTGTGTGAAGTCCCGGCAGGGACGACAGAAATTGGCCGAGCATTTCTGTCGTCCCAGACGGGACTCAAGTCGTGCAGCCGCATCTCATCCCCGGCACTGAAGTGCGGGGCTATTTTCAACGATCCCTGACGGGACAAAAACGGCTCTCCGCCATTCGTGTTGAAGACGAATTCGTGAGCCGCAAGGCGCTAGCCGCGGGTCGAGGAAAAGAACCCGCGGCTAGCCCCAATACCGTTCAATTCGGATTAACAAAATCGCAGCCTCCTGCGACTGTGTGGATGT
>SXGT01670925.1_pt1 | contig 16680 bp, 18 predicted proteins | sample 3176221 | NCBI WGS metagenome assembly SXGT01 (sample SAMN11356862, study PRJNA531348) | freshwater metagenome | isolation source: freshwater sample F1-120 | place: China: Fuxian Lake, Yuxi | collected 2017-12-25 | reverse complement strand
CCAGAAAATCAAACACCACTTGCCCGACAGAGTGTATATTCACGGTCAGCCTCCCTGCACACTTGGAAGTCGTTGTATTCCAACTTCTTAGATGCAGCCGGAGGCTGTTTCATTCCCGCAGCCGTGAATAATCCGGGCTAAGTAGCGGCGGGAACGGGTGGTGACAGCCTGACATTGTAGAGACTCGCGATAAGTGCGGACGGAACCACATGGGTTTGGACGGAGCCACGTGGGCCGTTGATCGCAACATCAAAGGAATTGCAGTACCGCATTTTCCAGGGGTGGGCGCGGTTAGGCCGCCGCTCGCGCAAGCGATAGGCAGAAGTCGAAACCTGGCAAACTGCGGTGTTGTGAGTTCCCAGCAACCGAGCGACTTGCGACGAGGCTAGCTGGATCCAGATTCACGAACTGAGTCGCCCTGATCAAAAAGCTTTGAGACATTGCTTTCCCAGCCAAGCGGCCTCGTCCGATTCTAAAAGGCAGCACAACAAAACGGCGCCGTGAATGACTTCCACATACGGCTACGCGTCGTCGTCATCCGGTCTTTCTCCCACGGCCTCGGCCGCTGCCAGCGAGAAGGTCCTTACTCCACCTATCTCAACGCTGCGAGCGGCCAGCGTTACCATTGGTCGATGAGGTCGCAATCCTTGCACTTGCCGAAATCAGCCAGGCGATGAGCCGTTGCCAACTGGCTTGCCTTGCCGATCCATGGCACTCGCCACTCTCGAGCAAGTGCCGGTAGGTTTGTCAGCCTTGTCAGCCTTGCCAGCCTTGTCAGCCCTTTCAGCCGCTCGCAGCGCACGCGTCAACTTCAGAAATGTGTCCACTAGTACCTGCAGGTGCGCAAATGTGACGAGTCTTGTTTCGTCGCCGTCCAAGGTCTTGTTGGCGGGGCCATAAGTGGCCACTACTCGCTGGAGATAATTCTGTAGCGCGACGCTGGCGGCGAAGTGCGCAAACCTGAGGTTTTGCGTGAGGGGACAGGAGCCACTCTCGAGCTCGTGCTGCAGCGGGCCAAAGACTTGCTGGTCGAGCCGCTCCCGCCAGCGGGCTGCATGTTGTTCCGAGGCCAGCGGGTTGAGGACACTCCGCTGGCCGGGCTGGATGGCGGCACTGGCGGAAGCGGGCTTTTGCGCAGGCTTCTTCTTTTGCGCTGAGGAGGCCACCGGCGGGCAGGCATCGATGCTCGCGAGAAGCTGCACGTTGAGTGCGGCAGGGCCCAGCGTCTGGACAGCAAATGCCAGCGAAGCCAGCTCCTCTTCGGTGGGTCGCCACCAGCCGAAATCTTGGAGGGGGATCGCCAGGTGGTGAGCGAGTCTTTCCAAATGGCGACGAACATCCTCTTGGCCGGGAGCCGCGAGGCTGAGTTGGAAGGGACTCCACGCCACGATGACGAACCTCTCCGCCTTGTGTTTCACGGGGGGGACGCCTGGCTTGCCCGCGGTCGTGGGGCGCTCTAGCGCGGCGGAGTCTTGGCCTGGCCGAGCAAGATGAAAGGCTTCACAAAAATCATCGAGCGCTGCGCGCCGGAGCTGCGTCAAGCCCAGGGAGCTCGTGGCGGGCAACCCGGCGGCCAGCAGCATGGCGGCGTCTGCGACGGTGGCCGCCGCGAGCAATTCACATTCCGTTGTGAGCAATAGCTGCTGGACATGATTGTCGTCTTGGGAGGCAAGTACCGGGAGCCGGCCGGAAAGACAACCGTGGTCCGTCAGATAGTCAAAGGGACCGGACGGGGTTCGCAGCGCCAACCATTTCCGGCTGGGCACCTGCAAATCCGGATGGAGTTCCGGTTGCGCGTCAGGACAGGCCGGAGCCAGGAGGACGCCGGCCGCGACCAGATGGGCGTGCGAAAACTGGCCTTGCAACTGCTTCAGGCACTGCTCCGGATCGGGAGGCGATTCGAAGTAGCCGGGGGGAGCGGAGCACCCATCCCACGGGGCGGGGAGCGTGGCCGGCACCAATAATTTCTCCAGCGCGGCGTAAATAGCCATGGTGGGGGGAGGGATCATCGTGTCGATCTCCGAGAGAAGGGGCACTAGGCGGAAAGACGAGCGGGCTTTTGGAAACGGCTGGACGGTTCGACGGGAAGCGTCCCAGCCAGCAGGACGTTACTGGCGGCGGCACCAGGTTCCTGGCTGTCTGCCGGGTGAGCCAGGCGAATTGCCGCTGGCAAGGCCCGGCTGGCAACCTGATTAGCCGAATTGGCCCACGTCAGCTGCGCGAGGGGGGAACTGGCGGCGCGGAGGGCCGCCTGCGCACGAAGTTGCTGGTGCCGCTCTGTTCGCCGATGGTCCTCCAGGGCACGCTGCTGGGCTTTCTCTGCCGCCTGTTTCTCGCGATCTTCGTGGCGACGCAAAACCTGGGCGCACTGGAATTCGAACTTTTGGCGCTCCAAGGCCAACCGCTGCTCGGCCCGCCTGCGCTCGAGATCAAGTTTGATCCAGCGGAGGCCTTCGCCGGGAGTAGTAACTGGCATGTTGAGGGCCTGATCCCGCTTGAGGGCCAGCTGCAACTCCTCCCGCTCCAGCCGCGCCGCGTTAGGCACCGGCAAGCCCTCGTCGAGGGACAGGGCGAGTCGAGCAGCGTCCGGCCCGCCGCGAAATGCCAGGGTCAGCTTCTCCGCAAAATCCCTTCGCCCTGCTTCCCGCTCGGGCGAAAAGATGTGCTGGACTATCCAGCTGGTCGCAGCCAAGTCCTCCTCGACGTCGAAGAAGAGTGCTTTCCAGGCGGCGAGCGCCTCGGGTGCCAGCTTTGTGCGGCTGCAGATTTCAGCCGTGCCGAGCCGTCCCAGCACCATGACCTTGAGCTGGGCGACCAGCGCGGTGTCGCTGTTAATCACCAGCGCGGCCGCGATGGCGGGAAAGGCGGCCGCTGCGGAGTCCTCGCCGCCGGGCCGCTCCAGCGCGGCCAGGTAGTCGATGAAATTTTGGAGCGCCGTGTCTGGGCAGCCGGCAATGCGGAGATTGCCGCTAATCAGTTCTTTCCCTAGCTGGTATCGCCAGGCGGGACCGAGCGCCGTATGTTTGGCATCCAGGAATTCGGTAGTCAGCTTCATATGCACAAGCTCCTGTTGGTCAACAAAACTCTGATTCTCCAGAATTTGGTCGGAGCCCTGCGGTACCGGACGCCGTGTTCGGAATGTCCGCCGGCATGAGGATGCTGTGTTTGAGGCGCGACCACCCCCGAAATTCAGTACCTTGGAGGCGGAGGCCGACCCGCTGGAGTTCTTGAGCGAGACGAGCCTGGACAGCGCGGTGGCCACGGCGGAGTGCCTGGCGAGCGCGGGCCAGAACTTGCGCCTGCCGCCGCGGAGCTTGCAGAGCAGCCAGGGCCGTTCGGGCCCGCGCAAGTTCCTCCTCGCCGGCCAGGTACACCGCGCGCTGACGGCCTTGAGCGTCGCGGTAGGTGAGCATCTGGTAGGGACCAAACCGCCGGCCATTGCGCGACCGGAACTTGTCGACGATGGAGCCCTGCTGCCTCAGATGGCCTGCGTGAGCCGCGAGGAAGCGAGCTAGGTTATCAACAGGCTGTGCGACTGACATATTATACAAATACTTATTAAACAGTTCTGAATCACGAATTGGGTCGAAGTCCTTGCGACTACGAAATTCCGCCAGACGCTGCAGGAAAGTCGCGCAGCGCCCTTTCGCGCCCAGGAGTCGCAGGTAACGATCGATTTCTTGCTGGCGACTAGCCGCTTGCACTGGGGTCGGTGTCAAACACCCGAACGACTCGTGACTGATCGCGAATTGCGACACGACCTCCTGCGCCATCAGGAACGCCAGCGAGGCACCCATCGCAGTTTCGAGCGGACTAAGCCCTGACAGAACATAGCGCGCGTAAAGCGGCAGGACAATTTGCTCAAGGGCGGCCTGCAACTCGGGAGGCAGGGCGTCAAGATCGAGCCCCGCGGAGAGAAAAAACGGTCGAATGGAATTATCGGCGATACCCATAGGCCTGACCTCCTTGTCACAAGTCTCGGAATCCTTCCCCTAGTATTTTCGTGCGTGAGTTCGAAAATGGCAATTGCCTTTTTTGGAAATTCGAGATGTTTTCGGCAAGTATTCGGGCGGGCAAGAATCCACCCAGCACGATCTTTGAAACTCTCCAGAGGGCGATCCGCAGTGTGTGCGGAGGATGGTTCTATCGATGCCTTTAGCAACCGTGTTACCTCAGGCGTTCGGCCTGGAGGGAATGCCCTGTTCCGGACCCCCGCGAATACCAGGTTGCCCGGAGTCATCAAAGCGATCGGCGCTATTTCTCGGATGAATAATAAAGATATGCAATGGCTAAAGAAAAGAGAGTTGCGGGGGGCCGCCGGGCCCCCCGCAACTCCCGGCTGTCAGACATCCTTGCGAGCTACCGATTCGGCCGATTCGAGGCCGACCGAAAAGAATGCCGAGTCCCTGAGGCATGTCCACATCACTCCCTAGCTTTGGATTGGAGATTACTACTTAGCCCGTCCACCGGGCGCAGTGCGTACCGCTAAATTCGCAGGCCGAGCAGAGATGGCTGGGGCGAAAGTAGTAATTGCCCGCGTCGAGCGCATCCAGGTAGGCGCGGATCACGCTGAACAGTCACAGATAGTGGGCGGCGCTACGCGCCCCATAGCGATGGCTCTCGACCCGCGGGATCTTGGTCTTCACCAGACTGCGGATTTCGAGGGCCTCTTCCGGCAGGGGAGAGGTCTGGCGGTGCAAGTAGCTATAGCAGCTGAGCTGCAGCTCGTGGCTGATTTCCAAGAGTTCGCCTCCACGGGCCGTCGTCTTGAAATCCGTGATGATTGCCCCGTCAGCGCCCGGCAGCACCAGATCGATCACTCTCACGAGGGGAATGCCCAGACTCTGGCCACTGACGGAATCGAGGAGAGGAGCCTTGAGCGTCGTCTCGATCGCCAGTGGCCGGGGCTCGCCGGCGGGTAACTGTGCCAGGTAGACCCGCACCAGGTCGAGAGACTGCTGCCGGGCGGCCGACTCTTCGGCCGAGGTGGGAAACTGCACTCCTTCGCAGGCCACCGCTTCCTCCCACTGGGCGAGGAGCCGCTCGGTGATTTCCGCGGCCAGCAAGCGGACATTCTGCTGGCGATGACGGTAGTAGATCTCCAGACCCCGGTGGACGGTCCTGCCCACAAACTGGCTCGGGGATGGTGGAGTCCAAATGCCGTCAACGTACCGGAGGCGAAAGGCGAGTGGACATTTCAGCCAGAGGTTGAGTCGGCTGGCAGACACGTAGTCCCAGATTCCGCCGGTGCGTCCTTCCAGCTCGGCCCGCGCGAGACTGCTCGTGCTCATGCGCACACCTCCTGCGGCGCGCCGCAGAGATCTTTGTCACCGGCCTGTGTGTCCTTCAGGGTTGCGATGAGGAGCGAAGCGTCGGCCGAAGTCAGGTGCGCGAGCCGCTTGCCACAGATCGTCGCCGAGAGAATCTCCAGGCGATGGGGTGTCAGCCCCGAAATTCCGTGGGCCAGATGATGGATATAGTTCAGCTGCCGCTGGGAGGCCCGCGGCCTGGCTTGCACCAGGCCGAGTGTGGCAGGAGTCGTCGTGGCAGGGGCCGCAGACATGGTCGTGGACTCGGCGGCTGCCGCTTCCTGTTCCTGGTACTCCAGCTGGGGCTGCTGTTCCTCGGCTACTTCTGGTTCTTGCGAACTAGGAGGGTTCAACTGGCGGTGCAGCTCGTCCTGAATGGCCTGGCGGCAGGCATCATAGGCGTTGCGGAGGTTTCGCTGGAAGCCGCCAGGATCCTGGGAGAGTTGTCCGGAATCGAGTTCGAATTCCAGGTTACAGGAAGCGCCCGTGCTGCCGTAGTTGGGCTGGCCCAGTTTTTTTGCCAGACCGATATTGACATTGAGAGGCATGGAAAGTGATCTCCAGGGAAAGAGGGTGCATCGAAACAAGGACAAGAAACAAAAGGGGCCACCTCGCGGCACTGCGCAGTGGCCCAGGACAAACAGTGGGTTGGCCGGAATGTTCGTTGTGGGAAACTCCCGGCGGACTCAGTAACGGTCAATTCGCAGGCCCGCCGGTGGAGCGACAAGCCCTGCGGCGCAATTCAAGTGAGAGCGACGCCAAACCGTGTTCTGCGAACCGGCGCTGGTATTTTGCCGTGGAACTCACGCCAGAGCGGCGTTCTCTCGGGTAGTTTCGCGACCTCATTTTTAGCGCATCGCCATGCCCCGTGAAGCGAGACGATCTCGTTCGCAGCGCCAAAATTGCCATCCGATAGACGATCGGGCCCCTGACTGCGGAGCCATTCGCCGAACAAGGGCTCGTGATCAAGATCTCGATTCTGGCCCGCTTCCGGGAGTGACGAGATCTCTCACCGAATCCTCAGCGCCCGACAGGCTTCCTCGTAGCTGGTTTCCAAGTCGAGCGAAACGGCCAGATCTTCGGTGAGCCAGATTGGCAGCGTGGGGAGCTGCTGGCCAACCACCAGGGGATACGCCCAGGTTTGAAAACGGGGCTGGACACCGACCTTGTGTCCCCGGCAGGTGACGGCATAGGTCGACGGAGGGGGCGCAAATGCCGGGTCGGACCGGTGGATCAGTTCCAGCAGGTCGGTATAGAAGTTGAAGTGCCGCGTGGTCACCAGATCGACAATCGACACGCAGACGCGCTGTTGCAGCAACGCGGCGCATTTGGCGACGAAGGCCTGGCGATTCTCCGGGCGATCCTTGTTGGCCGGACTGACGATTTCCACGGCAGCGACCAATTGCCGTCCTCGGCTCTGATCGAATACGAGAACTTCGTAGGCATATTGTTCCGTGAGATCGGTCTCCACGTCCAACGTTGGCTGGGGGGGAGCCCAAGTCGCCGTCGCCAGCCCACCACCATTGCCACCACTGCCATCGTGCGTCATGGGCGGCCGGACAGGGTCTTCGCCTTCGAAAGCACACACGTCGATTTCGAAATAGGTTCCGAGGTGGACCCGCGGTTCCGCCGTAAATTCGTCTGGCAAGATTTTGGACAAAGCCTGCACCATCGTCATGGGCCAACCCCCGTGGAAACCCTCCCACGAGTTGCGATCCCAAATCGGCGGGCGGAAATGATCACGTAGCGGCATAAGTCTCGATCCCCTCTTCGTGTTGTCATTATACCCTGCACTACCAGGAGGGTGTCTGGAGTTCGTTAACCGTTGAATCGAGGGCTGCTGGCAGCACTGCGCCAGGAATCGCCGGACAAGGGACACTGGAACTCGAGGTTGATCCGGGTGGCGGAAATACAGTCTCAGATTCCACCGGTGCGCCCTTCTAGCTCGGCTTGCGCAAGAATGCTCGGGCTGGTGATCCTGCGCACACCTCCGGCGGCACTCCGCAGAGGCCTTGGTCTCCCGCCTGAGTATTACTGACGAGGTTGGATCAACTATTCCCAGCGTATCCGCATCGCGAAAGGCAATCTCGTTGGGCTGGCCTGCAACTCCGGGCGACGGGGAAGCAGGATGCCCTCGAAAAGGCGGCGGATGAACGAAAGGCGGCTGCCAAAGAGAAGTCCGCAAAGGAAAAAGAGCAGGTCGCCCGGCAGGAGGCGCAAAAGGCCAAAGCCAGCGCGGTTGCGAAAAGCGAGGAAATTCGAAAGTTCCCATCCAAGCAGTATGTACAACGCGGCTCGCGAGCTCTTGACGATAACGACTATTCGCTGGGGCTACTCTGGTTTGTGCAGGCATTGAAACTCGACGCGGGGGATGCCGATCGTGAGCGTGACCATCGGCTCAGAGTTGCCAATACGTGGATGCACATGCCCAGAATCACTGCCATGTTCTTTCACGACGGGCCAATCAAGCACGCCGAGCCCAGCCCCGATGGCAAGCGGATTGTCTCTGCCAGCTACGACGACACAGCCCGCATCTGGAACGTGGAGACCGGTGCCCCTCAGGGAATTGTGCTCAAGCACGATGGCTATGTATACGACGCCTGTTTCAGCCCAGACGGACGGTACGTGGCCACGGCCAGCGCCGACGGCACCGCTCGGGTGTGGGACGCGCAGACTGGCCAGCCGGTGACGCCACCCTTGCAACATGGCTTTGCTGTTAGTGACGTGGAGTTCAGCCCGGATTCCACGCGAGTGGCGACCGCTTGTGGCGGGCCGAATGATTTGGCTCCGCCCCCACGAGGTGTCGATTCACAACGTCACATTGCCCGAGATCCCGCTCGGCCGTTGTCCGCTATTTGGGACATAGCCACGCTGTCTTGCGTAAAAATCGACCAAACCCCGAACGATTCGCCTCTATGGATTCGCTTCGATCCAACGGGACAACTCGTAACTACGTGCCGACAAATGGACGACACGACGGTTTACGACGCAAAGACGGGAATTGTGCTGCATGGGCCGCTGCATCATGGCGAGATCGTTTGGGGAGGGCAATTTTCGGCCGATGGGTCGCAGCTCATTACTCGATCCTATTCTGGAAATACTCGTGTCTGGAACCTGGAGAAGGCGACTCAAATCGGCAAACCAATTCCGTTTGTCAACCTTAGGATCAACCGACTGATAGCGATAATCTCTCGTTGTACTTGCGGGCTGTGAAACCCGATGAGTTGGTCCATTCGCTCAATCCTCCGGTCACGATCAAGACAGCGCGGTGACTTGTCAGGGGTAGACCGGCGGCGAAATGGCCGCCGCCGGTCACCTCAATAGCCGCGCTACGCCGCCCGGCGATGAATGGCGTCCTGCTCGTCCCAGTCGATGATCCGGATTGTGAAAATTTCCGGCTCATCGTCGAAAGAGTCATCGGGCAGCGGCAGGATCGAAACGCCTTGCCGCCGGATCGTCCCCACGGATTCTCCGGTCGCGCGGCTCACTTCACGGTCGAGTTCAGCTTGGGACATGACAGCTCTCCAAAAAGGGGGAAAGAAGAACAAGAAACAAAAAAGGGCCGCCTGGCAGTAAAGCCAGACGGCCCAGGGACAACGCCCATAAAACTTGCGGGGACGGCGAGCGATCGCTGGCCAATCCCCTCAGGAAAGATCTATTGCCCGAGCTGTGCTGCGGGGAGCCATCCGAGCGTTTTGAGCTCCGCCGCCAGTGCCTCAAAAAGGGCAACTGCCTCCTTGTGCGGCAACTGGATCAGCGTTCGGACCAGACAAACACGGGTCACGGGGTCTCGCACCAGAATGTCGATGTGAAGGCACGTTACCACCGGCAGGCAATTGTGGTTGACGGAAATCTCCAGTTCCTGCTCGGTGGGACATCAAAGAGATTGGTCATCGCTTCGCGGGTCTCCGTAGGGTTCAAACGGAAAGTTCACTGGCCAGCAGGTTGAGCGACAGGTCGTTATCCGTCGGCAGTCCCCGCAGCCAGCGCGTAAACTGCCCCGTCATCAGACCGGCGGCGATGGCTGCCGTGTAAATCACGCCGCGGGCCGTGCAGGCACCGGTCATGGCTGCGGCCTGGGCGAAGAGCGTGGTCGGATAATAGTCCCGGCCTTCATCGCCGGCCGCGGTCAGCACGCGGATTACTTCACCCAGCATCCGGCCATCCACCCAGAACTGGGCGTTCCTTCCGGCGGACCGCCAGATGGCACCTCGGGCCGCGATGGAGTCCACGCAGCAGAAGATGGCGTCTCCCACGGGGAGCCCCGGCCGGTAGCGGGCGCAGATCTGGCTGACCTCGATACTGGAATCGATCCGGGAAATCGCCTGCGCTGTTGCCAGCACCTTGGATTTGCCCAAATCCTCCTGCAGGTAGCCCTGCGTGGTGGTGTTGACCTCCTCCACCTCATCGAAATCCACCAGGGTAAGTTGCCTCGCGCCGAGTGACGCCAACTGCAGGGCCACCTGCCGGCCGATGGCCCCCACTCCAATCACGGAAATCGCGAGAAATTCGAGCCGCTCCCGCGGGACCAGCCCTTCCTGCCGGCTAAACCGGGTGTGGTTAGAACCGCTCACCGGCCACCTCCAGTCGCTCCGAGGAGAAGAACGGGTCGTACATCCAGTCGTCATCCAGTTGCTTGACCGGTCTCTGGGGGGTGTGGGCCGCAGCCCGCAACTTTCGCCCCTCCTCCTCCTGCCGCGGCTGGAACAAGCACTCTTCGGTGACCGAATCGAGATACTCCTGCTCCCAGTCCTGCTCCTCCGAGGCAGGCATGGGCCTGGAGAAATCAATTTCTACGGGAAGCATCACGTTGCCCCCCGGACCGGCGTTGAGCGCCAGCCGGGCGTACGTTTCTCCTCCTTGGGCCAGAATCAACATGAGGGCCCAGTCGGAGTTGCCGAAGCAGCGGGCAAACGTCTCTTCGTCCGTGCTACTGGGACTGGCGGAATTGCCGGGATGGGTGTGAATCCAGATCCGGGCGAACCGCTCGACTTCGTAACCGAGGTCAACGTAGTCGTCAAAATGATCGGCCACCGCCTGATCGTCGAACTTGACGGTGACTTCACTGCATTTCTGGCGAACCAGCGAAATGTCCTGCACCAGCAGCAGGTCGTCCGGGGCACTGATTCCAAAGCCTCCCACTTCCGTGACATCGAAGTCACGCCAGAACAAGAGCTTCTTCCAAGCGTAAGGGGAGAGACGCAGGGGGAGGACTTGCATTCCCGCCTGCCGGGGACTCGCCAGACGGATCGTCTGTCGGGGTTTCATCGTCATCAGACTTTTCTCCTTTCTCAAGGCAATTGTTACAGACCAGGATTTGGGTGCCGGGCCGGAATTCGAGGCAGCTTCGGCAATAGTTTCCGCTGCACTCGCGGCAGGATGTGTAACACTCGCTGCACAGGGTGTCGTCACAGGTTTCGCAGGAACTGCGACAGCTATCACAAACCGCTTCGCTGCACCGCGTGCAGCACCAGGATTCTTCGTCAGAGATCGAACTGCCGCAGTCATGGCAGTCCGCTCCTCCACTCCAGCGCGCGAGAGCGACGTAGGCGCTATCCGGGTTGTAGGTCTCCAGGATCTGCTTCACGAGTGTGAAGAAATCCAGGAGCCGCCCCTGAGCAATGGCCTTACGGATGGCGACCGAGCCGTCCCCTTCGCACAGCCGTTCGCCCGTTACATGCGGGTGGGTGACGTCGTCATGCCCATCGGCCGGATGCGGGTCCTTGGCAGTTACGGCGTAGCAGGGTCCGTGGCCGATCTCTTGCCAGTGCAGCACAATGCGGAAAGGACCCAGGTAGGTGCCCTCCAGCTCGATGGGAGACGTGAGGAGGCTGACCTTCTTCTCCTGCAGGTTTAGATCCACTTCCACAAACTCTGCTTCCAAAGCGGCCAGGTCGGCGGCAATATCCCGCGGACCAAAGACTTGCATGGGAGAGGGGGTTCGGGGGAGTTCCTGGCGAAACCGGTCCAGCCGGCGGCCGAGGCTGGCCGCCGAGAGGTCAAGGTCCGAGAGGAGGCTATCGGCGGCGGTCTGCCAGCCCCTGTCCCTGACAAGTTCAAACCGCTTGACGGCCGACAGCAAATCATCCCACTCGTGGTCGTACAGTACAGGGAGCGGTGACAACCGGCCGCTGCCCACAAGGCGGGTGTGAATTTGGACGGCGGCCCGGATTTGCCGCCGCAGTAAATTGGTCTGAGTGGACATGTAGGTCTCCTGAGAAGGCAAGGGGAAAGAGCAGCCCGGGCCGCCTCCCAGCCTGGGCTAGCGAGCCCCTTCGATCTTGGTGGCGGTGAACGAGACCCGGTCCTGGTCCTGGAGGACCTGGTCGGCGGCCGCCGGCTGCCGGTTGACGCGGATCAAATATTGGTCCGCCTGGCCGTGGGGGACTTCCTTCTTGAAGAGAGAACGGACGGTGGTCCCTTCTTCGACTTCGATGTAATCCGCGAAGCCGCCGCCGTCGTTGTTGATGAATAATACTTTCATGGATGCAAAACCTTTCTGAAAATGGGAAACGAAATATCAGGGACGAAAAATCAGGGACGAGGCAGTCGCCTGGAAACGGGCTGACGTCACGAAGCTGGAACCTTGCGGCCCGTTACGAGCGGAGCAGCCAGTGCTGGGTTATCCAGGCTTCTTCCGCAGCCAGCGCCTCGCTGCGACAAACAAAGGGTCCCAGCACGGGACCAGCCAGCGGCGACAGATCCGCCAGCCACTGGCCGGAGGCAGTCGGCTCGACATGCGAAGCTCGGGCAATCTGTAGGGGGCCGAGAGTGGCCAGCGCGATCGCTTCGCCGTAGAGGCAGCGGACGGTCCCGCCAGGATCAATGAGGATCTGCATGGCCGGCCTACTTGGGCCGGCGGAGGATATTCCGCCGGGGCCGGTCCACGAGCAGACCGTCCAGGACCGCCTGCACGCCGGAAAGCTGCGTCGCCACTTGCTGGCGGAGCGGCTGATCGTCGCGCAGCTGCTGGGGCTGGATGCCCCGAACGACTCCCTGGGCCTGGCTCACCAGGGCGTCGAGCTGCTCATCGGAGCGGATGATGAGGTGGCGAAACCGCTCGAAGAACTCCCGCAGGTTTTCGATGGCCGAGTCTCGAAAGACCTTGGGCTTACCATCTTCCTGGCCGCTCAGCCGCTCGGTGAGATGAGAGACCAACTTGGAGAGCTCCTCCGTGAAGGCCTGCTCGGCCATTTGCACCGCCTCATCGAAGCGGGCCGCCACTCGGGCCGCCTCCTGCTCATAGAGCTGGGGGCTGAGCTGCCGCAGGTAATCGGGAGGCTCAATGGATGGAAATTCCCAGCTGCATTCAAACAGCCCTGCCAGCGTGGCGGGATAATCCCCGGCGCTGAACAGCCTTCCCAGCTGGCGGCGGGCCTGGGACTTGAGTTCGCTGTAGTGCTGATTGAGATTACGGACCGCTTCTTCCAGGTCGGCTTTGAAGGACGTCATCTGCACCTGGAAGGGCGCGAGGTCGTCCTGGCGGATGAGCCGGATGCCGGGTTCCGGATAAGGGAGGGACATCGCCCGCCAGTAGCTCACGATCTGGCTCTTGAGCGAGCTGACTCCCTTGTACGCCGGATGGGACGTATCGAGCAGCTTCTTGGCGGCTGAGACATAGTCCCCTTCGGCGCCGAACGTATCGGCAGCCTGGGTTTTCTGTTCCCGGCTCAGCGTCTTGCGACAACCGAGCCAGACGAACGACAGACGCACCGCCGCCATGGTGAGCCGCAATCGGGCGGACGGTGTGGCCGCCTGGAGGGGCGGCTCTTCAAGCATGGTTGGCATAGAGATCACTTTCTGGAGTTGGAGTTGGAGTTGGAGATGGGAGAAGGGTCCGGGCACAGCAGCCTCGCTAGGCGATGCCCAGCTCACGCAGGCGACTCTTCGCCTCGTTGTCGCTGGCGAACCACAGGCACATGTCACAGCGCTCGACGAAAGCACCGGGAGCGACCCGCTCTTCCTGGAGGTGAGCGAGGATGACGGGGATACTGGCATGGATTAAGCCGGGGGCTTCGCAGTCGCAAGGCTCCTGATCTTCATCAGGTTCAGCAATGTTGAGCCGCTCGCAAAGCGAGCCAATCTCTGCTGAAGTGAGCGGGGCCGCCGTCACGAATTGGGGAAACAGTTTGGCAATTTCGCCAGGCGTGGCGGTCTGGAACTCGTCCTGAAAATAGCGGAGGGCCGCCAGGATGGTAGCAAACTCCGAAAGACTTAGGATCAAAGGTCACCTCCAATCGTGAGGGAAAGTAAGCTGGGAAATAGGGACAGGAAGAACCTGCTGAAGAAGCTGGTGCGCGCGGCGAAGCGCGGTGCCGCACTTAGTTGCTGGCTGGATCCACCGGTGTTCGTGACACTTTGCGGCGGCTAGAGGGCGTAGCAACCGCATTGCTGAAAATGCCGCCCTGGTCGGCACTCAGGCACCTGCCCGAAGCCCAGTGCCGCAGCTTCTGGATCGACTCGGCCGACGTCGTGGCCACGGGCACCACATTCTGGGCCGCTGCCTTCAGCGGAACATCCAGCAGTGCAGCCAGCCGGCAACAGGACTTGATCTCGGCGCCAGTAAAGCTGTCGTCCGCCGGTAACTGCTGCCGAGCGTCCAATTCAAACTTGGCGATGTAAATCTGCCAGATCGCCTGCCGCTGTCTGGCGTTCGGCAGATCCACAAAGAACACCCCGTCAAACCTTTCCGCCCGCGAGAATTCCGGCGGCAGCTTGCTGATGTCGTTGCAGGTGCAGACGACAAAGACGTCCGAGGTGTGGTCATTGAGCCATGTGAGGAGCGTTCCAAACAGGCGGGCTGTTACACCGGAGTCCGTTTGGCCGGAATTAGCGACGCCGCTCAAAGCCTTCTCGCACTCGTCGATGAACAGCACGGCCGGTGCCATCGCATCCACAATCCGCAGCGCCTGCCGGATGTTCGACTCGGACTGGCCTACGAGCGAGCCCATGAGGCTTCCCACATCCAGCACGATCGTCGGCCGCCCCGTTTCATTGCCCAGGGCTTTGGAAAATTGCGACTTGCCGCAGCCGGGCGGAGAAAGCAGCAGAATTCCCCGCGGACGCACCTGGCTATCCGCTAGCCGCGGCCGCATGGCCCGTTTGCAGAAGACCTTGAGGGCTTCCATGCCCCCCAGGTCTTCAAAGCACTCGCTTCCCTGGTGCAACTGCAAGAGGCCACTTTTCTTTAGCATCTGGCTCTTGAGTTCCCACAGAGTCTCGGCCGTAATTCGCGCTTGGCGGACCAGCGACAGGCTGAAGGCACTTTCGGCTTCGTACCGAGTCAGTCCTGCGGCAGCGTTCAGGACACGGTCCAGTTCCACCCCCGTCGGCAATTCTCCTTCTTCTGTGGCCACACCGCGGGCAATTTCTTCCAGCTGGTGCCGGGAAGGGAGCTCATGCTGCAGCACGACAAACAGCTTTTCGAGTTCCAAAGGGATTTGCACCAGCGGCGAGAGAATCACCACGAATGTCCGGTTTTGCTTGCCGGCGATGAGCTGCTTGTTCAGGGCCTGGATGATCTCAGGAGAATTCAGGAAGCGGTGAAAATTCACCAGGACCAGGAGGGCGGAGGGGGCCTCCGTATTGGATTTGCCTTGGGGAGGGCTATCCCCCGGCGGCAACAAACTGCCGGCCGCACGGATGGCCGCCAGCGGGTCCGCGGCATCGGCACTCGCTGACGACCCGGCCCTCAGCCCTTGTTCCAGATCCCAAACTGCCAACCGCCAGTCTTCCTGGCGGCAGAGCCGGCTGATTTCGGCCAGAGCATCTTCATGCTCATGGCTCTCGATCCAGATGCCGGTAAAGGCCGCCCGGACATACTCCGACAATCGCTCCTGCAGCGACATAGGGTTCCTTTCTGTTGTTGATCCCTTGGGGCGCAGGCGGTCGCCTGCGTTTCCCAACGAGTCATGGTGGAGAGAATGCGAAGTTAAACGCAGAATGAGGCAAGCCCTGCTAAGCAATTAGCGTTTCGAGCCTGCTGATCCGCTGATGGAGGTCAGTGACCGTGTTGGCAGCCCGCTTGAGCCGTGTGAGCCAGCGTTTCAAGGAAATCCTGTCCTTAGGAATCGGCTCCCAGTAAGTTCCCGAGATTTGTGATGGGGGGTATGCTACCGTCCGGGCTCCAAATTCTAGGATTCTGGCAATGGAAGCGTACCCATTGGATGTCGAGCAGAAGATGAAGCGGTTTTTCGATTGGCTGTCGGAGAAGGATCGGCGGCGGTATGCCGCGGTGGAGGCGGCCAAGCTGGGACATGACGGGGTGGAATATGTGTCCCGCGTCTTACGATGTGATCCGAAGACCATTTGGCAGGGGCTGAAGGATTTGGAAGAGCCGCAGGACGCGGCAGCCGGTCGGGTCCGAAAAAAAGGGGGGCCGGAAGCCAGCTAGCACGGCCCGTCCGCAACTGGAAGAGAACTTGCGGCACCTGCTCTCGGAATTTCTGGCTGGAGATCCGATGCGGATGGGGGTGTTGTGGACCAATCTGTCGCTACGCGAGTTGTCGCGGCGGCTGCTGGCATTGGGAACGCCTGCCAGCCGGCGTGTGATTCGACGCCTCTTGCGAAAGTTCAAGTTGGGACGGCGCACGGCGCGGAAGAAGAAAACGATGGGACACCATCCCGATCGTAACGCACAGTTTGAGAACATCGCCCGGCTGCGGCGCGAGTATCAGGACGCGGGTGACCCGGTCATCAGCATCGACACCATAAAGAAGGAATTGCTGGGGAATTTCCACCGTCCCGGCCCCACCTACACCGAGCAGACGGTCGAAACCTTCGACCATGACTTCGGCAGTGCGGGACAAGGCAAATTGATTCCGCACGGCATCTATGACCTGGCCCGCCAACACGCTCACATCAACCTGAACACCAGCCATGACACCGGCAGACTCTGCTGCGACAGCATCGCGTTGTGGTGGGAACAACACGGCCACGCGGCCTACCCCCAAACCAAACGCCTGCTAATCCTGTGCGACGGCGGCGGGAGCAACAGCGCCACCCAATACCTGTTCAAAGAAGACTTGCAGCGGCTGGCGAATCGTCTGGGACTGGAGCTACGCGTCGCGCACTATCCGCCGTACTGCTCCAAGCACAACCCGATTGAACATCGCGTGTTCCCCCACATCACCCGTGCTTGCCAAGGCGTAATTTTTCACACCCTCGACGTGGCTCGACAATTCATCGCTCTCGCCAAAACCACCACCGGCTAGCGCGTGACCGTCGGCCTCTAAGAAGCTATCCGTGAAGTTTCATCGGGAAAAGTTGGTATCAGGCGGCGGTTTGGTAGTGGAACTGGGCTTGGTGTTGTGGCGGTGCTAGCCGTTTGAGCATGAGGCTGATGGCCGTGACGCGCACCATCGACTCGCTG
>SXGT01402269.1_pt1 | contig 16680 bp, 12 predicted proteins | sample 3176221 | NCBI WGS metagenome assembly SXGT01 (sample SAMN11356862, study PRJNA531348) | freshwater metagenome | isolation source: freshwater sample F1-120 | place: China: Fuxian Lake, Yuxi | collected 2017-12-25 | reverse complement strand
CTGCAAGGTCGGCCAGCCGCTGTCCTCGCAGAAGAGCCAGGACGACAAGACGTCGGCCAGCGCGACCGCCGAGGCGACTCCCGAGGTCAAGACGGTCGTCGTCGAGAGGCCGATCCGTCGCCGTCTGCCGAAGTCGCGTCAGTCGATCACGACGTCGTTCAGCGTCGGCGGCGCCGAGGGCTACATGACCTCGGGTGCCCACGAGAACGGTGAGCTGGGCGAGCTGTTCCTGAAGCTGGGCAAGCAGGGCTCGACCCTGGCCGGCGTGATGGACGCCTTCGCCATCTCCGTCTCCCTCGGCCTCCAGCACGGCGTGCCGCTGGAGACGTTCGTTGAGAAGTTCACGAACCTGAAGTTCGAGCCGGCCGGTCTGACCGACGACTCCGACGTCCGCATGGCGCAGTCGATCATGGACTACGTCTTCCGCCGTCTGGCGCTGGACTACATCGACTACGACACGCGGTCGGCGCTGGGCATCCACTCGGCCGAGGAGCGTCAGCGCTACCTCGACACGGGTAGCCACCAGCCGATCAGTAAGGGTTCGACGGCCGCCGAGCTCGTCGAGACCCAGCCGGAGACCCTGAAGGAGGCCGCGACCGCCGAGGCCGCGACCACCGCCGAGGTCCCCGCGGACGTCTCCGCGGAGCAGGCGCAGGCCGACACGGCCAAGCCCGCCCCGAAGGCGGCGCACACGTCGGCCGAGCTCCTCGAGGTCATCACCGGCTCCGCCGTCGACTCGCCCCTGTGCATGACCTGCGGCACCAAGATGCGTCCCGCCGGCTCCTGCCACGTCTGCGAGGGCTGCGGCAGCACCAGCGGCTGCAGCTGATCAGCTGACTCAAAGCGCCCCCGGCTCCTTCTAGGGCCGGGGGCGCTTTGTCGACGGTGACGTTGTTGGCGCGGCAATCACGGCATCATGCGGATAGCCCACTCGCAGCGGTGCCGCTCGCGAGCTCCACGAGATCGCTACCGCGCAGGGACGGGTAGCCGTGAATGCTCGCGGCCCATGGCTCAGGGATGGCTGATCGCCCCCAGCGAGCGCCCAGCAGGTCCCCGGCGATGGCGGCGACGGTGTCGGTGTCGTTGCCCGTCCGCACAGCGTTCTCGGTCGCACGCCGCAGGTGTTCCGTGCCGTCACCGGGGCTCCAGGTGATGGCCGCCCAGGCGGCCTGCAGGGCCGTGACCGTGAAGCCGTTGCCTTCGCGGAATCTCCGAGGATCGACGGCCGTGCTCTCGTCGATCCAGGTTCGCCACCGAGACCTGCTAGAGGTGGGGAGCAGATCGAGGCCCGCGAGGAGGTCGAGCTCGCCAGTCACCACGGCCAGCCTGACTGCCTCCGACCACAGGACGCACGACTCGACGGCCAGCGCGTCCGGATGCGTCAGGCGGGCCACGGCTTCGGCGGCAGCGGCCGTCGCGTCACGGTTCGAGAGACGAGTCAGGCCGACGATGGCCGTGCGCATGAGCGCGCCGTTTCCTGCGCTGTGCTTGTGCGTCCGCGCGTACTCCTCAGCCGCGGCCGGCATCTGTGCCGGTTGCGCGGTGCGGGCGAACACGGCGCGCGTCTGATTCCCGACATCCTTCGCGTCGTGTCCCCAGCGGAGGAAGCGGGCGGCCACGTCGGTGAGGGCGCGCTCGGAGGTCAGGTCGGCGCCCGTGGCAGCGACCTGGGCGATGCACACCGCCATGGCGGTGTCGTCGCTGTACTCGCCCGGGGCGAAGCCGAACGGGCCGCCGCCCGACATGTGCAGGACGACGTCGTCGCCGAGTGACGGCCCGAACTCGTGCGGCACCCCCAACGCGTCGCCGCAGGCCTGCCCCAGCAGGACGCCGGCGGCACGGTCGCGCTGTACCTGATCCATCTCGCCTCCCGTGGTGCGACGCCATCATCGCTGTGTGCGGTGGGACGGACGTCTGACGTCGCCTAGTTCGTCTGGGTCATCTTCCCAGGATCGTCCGACGCGCAGGGCCATCCGACCTAGCGTCGATGGTCGACGAAGGAGAACACGATGAAGCGACGTTCAAGCGCCCTGGTCCTCGCCGCGGCCCTCTCGATCGGAACGCTAGGTGCCGTCGCGGCGCCCGCGGAGGCCGCCACGACCTACAAGAACTGCACGGAACTGAACAAGGTCTACAAGCACGGCGTCGGCCTTCCGGGCGCACGCGACAAGGTGCGCGGCAAGACCAAGCCGGTCACGAACTTCACGAAGAACAAGGCGGTCTACAACGCCAACACGAAGTCCGACCGCGACAAGGACGGCATCGCCTGCGAGAAGCGGTGACGCCGTCAGTGGGTCGGAGTAGAACGGACGCATGAATCGCGTCCGCATGCACAACATCTCGATCTCGCTCGACGGATACGCGGCGGGGGAGCCGCAGGCGCTCGAGACGCCGATGGGTCACGCCGGGCAACGGCTGCACCGGTGGATGTTCGACACCGCCTTCGGGGCCGCGATGATGGGCCGCGCTGGCGGGTCTGAGGGGGTCGACCAGGCGTTCGCGCAGCGGTTCGCCGACGGGATCGGCGTCGAGATCATGGGGGCGGGCAAGTTCGGGCCGCCCGGCTGGCAGGACGACCCCAAGTGGCGCGGATGGTGGGGCGAGACGCCGCCGTTCGGCACCCCGGTGCTCGTGCTCACCCACCGCCCCCGCGAACCCCTCGTCCTCGACGGCACGACGTTCCACTTCCTCGACGCCGCCCCAGCCGACGCTCTGGAAAAGGCGCGGGAGATGGCAGGCGGTCTCGACGTCCGCATCGGCGGGGGAGCCGACGTGGCACGGCAGTTCCTGGCCCAGCGGCTCATCGACACCGCCCATCTGGTGCAGGTACCGATCGTGCTTGGTCGCGGAGCGCGCCTGTGGGACGGGCTCGAGGGCCTCGAGGACGACTACGACGTCGAGGCCGTGCCCTCGCCGTCGGGCGTCGTGCACCTGACCCTCCAGCGCAGGGGCTGAGTCAGTCGCAGTAGTCGCAGAGGCCGGTGGCGGGGAGCGCCGTGAAGCACGTCGGGCAGACCTTCACCGGCTTCGTCTCGACGGCAGCCCGCGCCCTGCTGGGGCGGGTCGATGTCGTGCTCGGGCTCGCGCGGCGCACCTTGGCGGGCCGCGGCGTGCCACCGTCGGCGGGCAGGTCGGTCGCGAGAGCGCGGTAGCAGAGGAGGCGGTCCTCGGCCGCGCGCGTCTCGACGTCGCGCACGACGTCACCGGTCGTCGCCAGGACGGCCCGCGCGTAGACGTCGCCGACCGTGCCGTCGCGCTGGACCGCGAGCGACGTGAGCGGTGGATCGCCGGCGCGTGCCGCGGCCAGGGCGGTGATCTCCATGAAGTCGCCCAGCCAGGTGCGGCGTGACGTCGGGCTCTCCACGCGCGTGCGGACGAGCACTTGATCAGCCAGGTCGCTGACCGTGATCACGGCGCCGTAGCGGCTCGCGGTCTCACGGAGGATGTCGAGTGCTGCGGGGGTCCACCGGGCGAACTGGGGGAGGAGCTTGGCCACGTCTCACAACGTTAGACGACCGGTCCACGAGGTCATCGTGGCGGATCGCTCAGAGCGCACGGCGCACGCGGATCGGACCCTTCGCGGTAGAGGGATCGACCACACGTCCGCCTTGCGTGATCTCCGCTGAACCGGCGGCCACGAGCCGTCGTGCTGCCCGTCGCGCCGGCTCCATCAGCTCGCGCCAGCCGTCGGGGTCGACGCGCCGGGCCGCCTCCGAGGGACAGATCGTGGCGCCGCCGGCCCGGCCGTTGAGGAGGTCCACGATGGCCGCCTCCAGCTCCTGATCGGTGCGCGTCACGCCGCGCTTGCGGCAGGCCTGCGAGCAGTAGCGCACCTGGTCCCAGTCGCGCTCCCACTTCTTGCGCCACTCGATACGACGTCCGCAGGAGGCGCAGGTCTTGGGCTCGGGGGGCACCGGTCCAGTGTCCGACGGTCGGCGTGGCGGCGCACGGCGGCCAGCGTCGGATCTGATTGCGCCGCGCAACCGCATGGGAACGATTCCCGGGACGGCGTGACCTCCGCAGGGCGGCGTCGTTGGGACCGTCAATCGCCCTCCGGTTCCGACGGGGGCACACGTTCGGGGGAACGATAGACATGCGTCGACGCATCGTGTCCACATCCATCGGAGCGGCCGCCTTGGCTCTGGCTGCTCTCACCGTCCCGGCGCAGGCCGGCGCCGACGACCAGGCGCGTCTGCAGCCGTTCCTGGCCGACCAGCTGTCGACCCTGAAGGGTGGCGCCGCCACGACCGTGCTGGTCCACGGCCGTACCTTGGCTGACGCCGAGCGGGCGGTGCGCGAGGCCGGTCTGGAGCGGGCCGGCAGCTTCGACAAGATCGGCGTCGTGATCGCCAGCGGGACACGCAGCGAGATCGAGGCTGCTCGATCTGCCGAGGGTGTCACCTACCTCGAGGGCGACCAGCCCATCGAGTACCACCAGGAGACGTCGAACACCGCCACGCGCGGTGCCGAGGCCGCCGCGACGCTCACGGGAGCGGATGGCACGGCTCTCACGGGTCGCGGCGTCAGCGTCGCCGTCATCGACTCCGGGGTCGACCCGACGCATCCGTACGTGAAGGGTGCGACGGTCGCGAACCTGAAGTCGGTGTGCTCGCCGCTCGACGAGACCGGCTGTCAGGTCCTGCGGGTGCCCAACGCGCTCGACACGGACACGACGTCGCTCGGAGGCCACGGGACGCACGTCGCGGGCATCGCGGTCGGTCGGCCCACGACGTTGACGAGCGGGGAGAAGCTGCAGGGCGCGGCGCCGAGCGCGAGCCTGGTGTCGCTGTCGACGGGTGCGGGGATCCTCATCCTCGGTGCGGACGCGTCGCTGAACTGGGTCCTGGAGAACCACGCGAAGCCGTGCGGCGACGGGGTGTCGGTGGCCGAGTGCCCGCCGATCAAGGTCACGAACAACTCCTACGGGCCGTCGGGTGGTGGTGCGTTCGACCCGGAGTCGGCGACCGTGAAGCTGCAGCGCGCCCTGGCTGCGGAGGGCGTCGTGACGGTGTGGGCGGCCGGCAACGACGGCGGAGACGGCAGTGAGAGCCTGACGAACCCGCCCGGTCAGGACCCGACGGGCGGCATCATCTCCGTCGCGTCGTACTACGACCTCGACACCGGCACTCGCGACGGCCGCGTCTCGTCATTCTCCAGCCGCGGTGCGGCGACGGACCGGTCCACGTGGCCGGACGTGTCGGCGCCGGGGGAGGACATCACGTCCTCGTGCCGGCCGTACCTGGTGATCTGCGCGACGGGTCTGGACCCGAAGGACGGGCCTGGTCCGCTCGACGTGGGCACGTTCAACACGATCAGCGGCACGTCGATGGCCGCACCGCACGTGGCGGGCATCGTCGCGCAGCTGTTCCAGGCTGACCCGACGGCGACGCCGGCCGAGGTGGAGGCGGCGTTGACGTCGACGGCGTACAAGTACACCGACGGCAGTGCCTACGTCGACGGCTCGTCCTTCGACAAGGGTCACGGTCTGGTCGACGTGGTGGCTGCGGTGGCGGCCCTGCGCTGAGCCGGACCGACGAGGTCCCGGGACACCCCTGGCGGGTCCCGGGACCTCGTCGTCTCCAGGTCAGCGTCGTGGTGAGACGAGCACCGGAGCCGCCTCGGCGACTTCGAGCGGAGTCGCTGCGCCGGTGGCGGTGAGGGGCTGGCCGAGGGGTGTCCACGCTCCTCCGTCGACACGGAACCGCACGGTGTAGGTGGTGTCGACGTGGATGCTGACCTGGTCGGCGGTGCGCTGGTAGGTGTGCGTGACGTCCTTCGCCGGGTAGGGCCGACCGGGTCGCGTGGTGGTGCGGCTCGTCCCGTCCCCGTGGTGCCACGTGTAGCTAGCAGGCGTCGCCTCGACGTCGATGTCGTGTCCCAGCAAGGTGATGCTCTCGCGCACCGGTCGCGGGTCGGTGTGCAGGATCGTCGGCACGTTCACCAGCGTCCGGCCGCCGGGCTGAACGGTGACCCGGAGAGCGGGCATCGGGATCTCGCTGACCGCCCGCCGCACCTCGCCGCGTGTGAGTTGACGGCGGGTCGGCGCTGGTGCTGACTCGGGGCAGTCCACCGTGGTCGGCGTGATGACGCAGTGGGCCACCACCCAGCCGCTGGAATCTCGCGGGCCGGCAATCACCGGCATGGGCAGCCGGGTCGAGGTGACTGGCTCGACAGAGGGTCTTTGGGCGCGTCGCGCTGGCGTGGGTCGAGACTGACTCTGCACCTCGATGTGGACGGAAGGAGACCAGGGGGCGGGATCGACATCAACGTCCGAAGCCAGCGACCCCGGTGCGCTGAACATCATGACTCCCACGAGGGTCGCTGCGCCGATCATTGTGCCTCCTTGACATCGCGAACTACAAACGGGTCCTTCCTCCGTACTTGGAAGTTGAGAGTCCGTTCTTCGGTCTCGCCGAGAACCCTCACTTCGGCAGTGACAACGAAGTTGTCGCCTTTTCTGCTGACTCTCATGTCAGTCACGGTCCACGGCACAGTTTCCGGACGCTGCCCGCTCGGCAGCTGCTCGAAGTCATTGGCATACGCCGTGCAGGGCTTGCATCCAGCGGAGAACTTCCGGAGGTCTTGAGTCTTTCCGGTCCGCGCCGCGTAGTTGAAAAGATCGATCCAGTAGCGAACGAAAGTGGCCGCACCCGTCGAGCTTGCAGATGAAGCTCGGGAGGGTAACGGTGGAGATGTCGGGGGCGCAATGCTTGGGCTCGACGTCGACGGATCAGCTGTTGGTCTTGGCTCGATGATTTCCGGACCGTCGCTGCAGCTCGACAGACTTAGCGCGGCCGTCAGAGCTCCCGCGGCGACAAGCTTCTTCATGTGGACCCCCCGATCTGACGCGTGAGAAGTTATCGAAATCAGTAGGGGGAGTGAAGGCACGATCCACAGGGTTCGTATGTCCGTCCGAGAGTACGAATGTGGCAGATCGCTTTGGACAGTCGGCGCTGAGCTGCTGCGCACAACCCAAGACAGAGGTAGGCAGTATGCGGCAAGACCCGTCTTTCGCGCGCCTCACCTACCTCGCGCCGACCCGATGCGCGCGTCGCCTACCCCTACGAGCGCGGCGGGACTCGTCCGCACTGGCGCTTGAGGGTCGTGCGTAGCCGCGGAGTCTTGTGGACGGGGTCAGGACTCGTGTCCGCCCCTACGGCTAGGTTCGTCGTGTGGCGTTGACGATCCATCGGGCGGAGCGGGCCGACGTGCTCGCGGACGGGCTGGCTGGGCTGCTGGCCGAGCCGCCCGACGACCCGTTCGAGCGCGACCTCGTCGTGGTCGCGGCGGCTGGGGTGGAGCGGTGGCTCGCGCAGACGCTCAGCCACCGGCTCGGCACCGCGCCCGGACACGACGACGGCATCTGCGCCGGCGTCTCCTTCGTTCGGCCCCTCCACCTGCTCACCGAGCTCACCGAGAAGGAACGCGACGACCCTTGGGCGCCGCGGCGCCTCGCCTGGGTCGTCCTCGACGTCATCGAGCAGCACCTCGACGAGCCCTGGCTCGCGATCGTCGCCCGACACGTCGGCCACGGCCTCGAACCGGGGGAGGAGGCCCTGCGGCGCAGCCGGCGCTACCCGACCGCCAAGCGCGTCGCCGCCCTCCTGCACGGCTACGCCATCCAGCGACCCTGGATGGTGCAGGCATGGGCGGGCGGCGACGACGTCGACGGAGTCGGCGAGCCCCTCGTCGACGAGGTCCGCTGGCAGGCCGAGATCTGGCGACGCGTCCACACCCTCCTCGACGGCCACCCGTCGCCCGACCTTCGCCTCGCCGACACCGCCGCGGCCCTCCGCGGGCGCACCCTCGACCCCGACCTGCCCCAACGGCTCTCCTTCTTCGGGCACACCCGCATGCCGCACGCCGAGCTCGACGTCGTCGGAGCCCTCGCCCACACCCGCGACGTGCACCTCTGGCTGCCGCACCCCTCACGCAGCCGATGGGACGACGTCGCCGCCACTGTGACCGACACCCCGCGACAGCCGACCCGTCGCGACGCCGTCGACACCCCCGACACCGGCAACACCCTCCTTGCCGCCTGCGCACGAGACGTCGGTGAGCTCCAGCGCAGCCTCCTCGCGCTGCCCGGCGAGACGACCACGGTCCACCTGTCCGGTCCGGCGCGCCGCCCGACCCTGCTCGGTCGGCTGCAGGACGACCTCGCCGCCGACCGCGACGGCCCCGCCGACGACATCCGCACCCTCGGCCCGCTCGACCGGTCCGTGCAGGTGCACGCCTGCCACGGCCCCGCTCGGCAGGTCGACGTGCTGCGCGAGGTCGTCGTGGGCCTCCTCGCCGACGACCCCACCCTCGAGCCGCGCGACGTGCTCGTCATGTGCCCCGACGTCGAGACCTTCGCGCCTCTCGTCGAGGCCGCGTTCGGCCTCGACGACGTTCCCGACGTCGACCACCCCGGCCACCGACTCCGTGTGCGCCTCGCCGACCGCGCCACCGGCGCCACCAACCCCGTCGCCGACGTCCTGCAGAAGGTCGTCGCCATCGCCGCGGCACGGCGCACCACCGCCACCGAGGTGCGCGACCTCCTCAGCCTCGCGCCCGTCCGACGACGCTTCGCGCTCACCGACGACGACCTCGAGCAGGTCGACGAGTGGACCGTGCAGACCGCCATCCGCTGGGGCGTCGACGCCGACGCACGCGCCGCGTGGCAGCTCGGCGGGCTCGCACAGAACACCTGGCGCACCGGGCTCCAGCGCCTCGCCCTCGGCGTCGTCACCGACGGTCACGACGACCCCGACACCCAGGACGACACCCACAGCGGCAACCGGCTCGGCGGGGTCCTCCCGCTCGACGACCTCGGCAGCACCGGCGTCGACCTCGTCGGTCGGTTCACCGAGGCCGTCGAACGGCTCGCCGCGGTGCTCGACGCGTCCCGCCCGCAACCCGTCGACGACTGGGTTCAGCTGCTCACCGCCGCCGTCCACACGCTCACCGACGTGCCCACCCGCGACGCCTGGCAGCGCGAGCAGGTCCTCCGCGTCCTCGCCGAACTCACCCGCGCCGACACCGCTCCCGCTGCCCGCGGCACCCTCACCGTCGTCGAGGTCGCGGCGTTCCTCACCGACGCGTTCGCCCCGCGCCCGACCCGCACCAGCTTCCGCACCGGGTCCCTCACCGTCTGCACGATGGTGCCGATGCGCTCCGTGCCGCACCGCGTCGTCTGCCTCCTCGGCCTCGACTCCGGCGCCTTCCCCCGCACGCCCACCCCGCTCGGCGACGACGTCCTCGCACGCACGCCGCTCGTCGGCGAGTGGGACGCGGCAGGGGAGGACCGCCAGCTGTTCCTCGACGCCGTCCTGTCCGCCACCGAGCACCTCGTCATCACCTACACCGGCGCCAGCGAGCACACCGGGCGACCGCTCCCGCCGGCCACCCCGGTCGGGGAGCTGCTCGACCAGCTCGCGCGCACCGTCCCCACCGCCGACGTGCGCAGCCAGGTGCTCGTGCAGCACCCGCTGCAGGCGTTCGACGCACGCTCGTTCATCCCGGGGGCCCTGGTTCCCGGCTCCGCCTTCAGCTTCGACACCGCCGCCTACGCCGGTGCCGGTGCCACCGTCCGACCGCAGGTCCCCGAGCCGCCGTTCCTCCCGACGGCGCTGACCGGCGACGCCGACCCGATCACCACGCTCGACGCGCTGCGCGACCTGGTCCGCCACCCCGTGCGCTCCTTCGTCACGAGCCGGCTCGACGTGCGTCTGCCCTACGAGGACGAGCCCATCGACGACAGCGTCCCGCTCGGGCTCGACCACCTCGAACGGTGGAAGGTCAAGGACCGCGTGCTCGCCGCCGTGCTGGCCGGCGTGCCCGGTCACGACGCCGAGGCCGACGAACGCCGCCGCGGCCTCCTGCCGCCCGGTCCGCTCGGCGACGCCGAGCTCGCGCGGGTGCGCCCGGAGGTCAGCACCCTCTTCGCCCTCGCCGCACCCCTGCGCACCGACACGGCCCGCAGCATCGACGTCGACGTCGAGCTCGGCGACGGTCGCCGCGTGATCGGCACCGTCGCCGGCGTCCACCCGCACCATGCACTACGCGTCACCGCGTCGACCGTCCAAGGACGTCAGCTCCTCGAAGCCTGGGTCGACGTGCTCGCCCTCGCCGCGGCAGGCCACGGACGGCTTGCGCACCTCGTCGGCCGCGTGCCGAGCGGCTACCGGAAGGCTCCCGGCGTCGTCACCCTCGCCGCACCGTCGCAGGACGAGGCACGCTCGGTCCTCGCCGAGCTGCTCGACCTCCATGTCCTCGGGCGCACCACGTTCCTGCCGTTGCCGGTGAAGACCTCGCAGGCCTACGCCGACCTCGCGCGGCGCACCCGCCCCGAGATCGCCCTCGCGAAGGCCGAGCGCGAGTGGATCGGCAGCCGCGACGTGCCCGGCGAGGTCGCCGACCCGTACCACCGCCTCGTCCTCGGCCCCGACGCGTCGGTCGCCGACCTGGTCGAGCGCGGCTTCGAGCAGCACGCGGCCACGCTGTGGTTCCCGCTCCTCGACCGCATGGAGGTCGACGCATGAGCGCCGACGGACCGGTCGCCGAGTTCGACATCGCCGACCCGCTGCCCACCGGCACCACGCTCCTCGAGGCCAGCGCCGGCACCGGCACGACGTGGGCGATCGCGGCCCTCGTCACCCGACTCGTGGCCGAGGGCGTCGCCACGCTCGACGAGCTGCTCGTCGTCACCTTCGGGCGGGCAGCCAGCGCCGAGCTGAAGGATCGTGTGCGCGAGCGCCTCGTGCAGGCCGACGCCGTCCTCGCTGCCGGCCACGGCGACGAGCACGACCCCCTGCAGCGGCTCCTCCTCGACGTCGACGACACCGGGCGCACCCTCCGTCGGCAGCGCCTGCGGGCCGCGGTCGCGCGGTTCGACGAGGCCACCATCACCACGACCCACGGCTTCTGCCAGGCGGTGCTGCGCAGCCTCGGCACCACCGGCGACGTCGAGCCCGGGTCCGTGCTGGTGGAGGACGACACCGACATCGTCGACCAGGTGGTCTCCGACCTCTACCTGCGAGCGGTCGGTCGAGGTCAGACCCCTCCGTTCGACCACGAGGAGGCGGCCGTGCTCGGTCGGCGGGCGGTCGAGGACCCGTCGGCGCACCTGCTGCCCACCGACGCGGAACCGGGATCCGCACCCGACCTGCGTCGACGATTCGCGTCGGCCGTCCGCGACGAGTCGGCGCGACGCCGGCTGGCGGCCCGCACCCTCTCCTACGACGACCTGCTCCAGCGTCTCGCCGAGGCGCTCGAGCCCGACGACTCACCGGCCCGCACGGTCATGCGCGACCGCTGGCGGGTCGTGCTCGTCGACGAGTTCCAGGACACCGATCCCGGGCAGTGGCACATCCTGGAGCGCGCCTTCGTCGGCCACGCCACGATGGTGCTGGTCGGCGACCCGAAACAGGCCATCTACGGCTTCCGGGGCGGCGACGTCGACACCTACCTGCGCGCTGCTGCGCAGGCCGATATCCGACGCACCCTCACCGTCAACCATCGCAGCGACGCACCCCTGGTGACCGCCGTCGACGCCGTGCTGCGGGGTGCCGCGCTCGGCGACTCTGCGATCGTCGTCCGTCCGGCGAGCGCCGCGCTCGACGGGTCACGGCTGCACGACCCGCGCGGCGACGCCCCCTTCCGGCTCCGAGCCCACCTACGCAGCGACGCCGGGTCCGACGGCGACGCCCTGCGCATCGGCGACGTCAGGCCGCGGGTCGCGCGCGACGTCGCAGCCGACGTCGCGGCGCTCCTGGGCAGCGGTGCCACTTACGACCACGGCGCTGGACCGGTGCCGCTGACCGCCGGCGACGTCGCCGTGCTCGTCGAGCGGCACGGTGACGCCGAGCTGCTGCACGCCGAGCTGGAGCGGCGGGGGGTGCCCGCCGTGCGCACCGGTGGCTCGGACGTGCTGCAGAGCCGGGCGGGTCAGGACTGGGTCACGCTGCTGACCGCCATGGAGTCGCCGCACCGCAGCGGCTACACCCGCGCCGCCGCGCTCGGACCGTTCCTCGGCTGCACGGCCGCCGACCTGGCCGCTGACGACGGCGACGCCCTCACCGACCGCGTCTCCTCACGGCTGCGCGATCTCACCGACCTGCAGCGCGAGCGCGGTACCGCGGGCATGGTCGAGGCCCTCACCGCCGACGCCTCCGTGGTCGAACGGCTGCTGCATTACCAGGGCGGCCGTCGTCGACTCACCGACCTCGAGCACGTCGGCCAGGTGCTGGCGATCGCCGCGCGCGAGCAGGGACTCGGCCTGTCCGGCCTGCGGCGCTGGCTGCTCGACCGGCGCAGCGAGACCTCCCCGGCCGCCGACCGCACCCACCGTCTCGACACCGACGCGGACGCCGTGCAGATCGTCACCACGTTCGTCAGCAAGGGTCTGCAGTACCCCGTCGTCTACGTCCCGTTCCTGTTCGACCGCTGGGTCCCGGAGCCCAGCATCGTCCGTCTCCACGACGACGACGGCCGGCGCTGCCTCGACGTCGGCGGGGCAGGACCCTCGTGGACCGCGCACGCCCGCCGCTCCGACGTCGAGCGCGCGGGGGAGTCGTTGCGCCTGCTCTACGTCGCGCTCACCCGGGCCCAGTCGCGGCTGGTCGTGCACTGGTCGCCCACCTTCAACGCGCGGCACGGTGCCCTGCACCGCCTGTTGTTCCGGCCCGACCCGTCACAGCCCGAGGTGCCGGACGTGCAGGCCGTGCCGTCGGACCACGACGCCGTGGCGCGTCTGCGTGCCTGGCAGGAGCGTGGCGGTCCCGTCGTCGAGCAGATGGTCACGGGCGACGACGAGCTGACCCCGGCACCCGGGGAGGCGGAACGACTCGAGGTCCGTCACCTGCGTCGCGACGTCGACACCGTCTGGACCCGCACCTCCTACACCTCGCTCGTGCGGCGCGACGAAGGACCCAGCGTCTCGAGCGAACCGGAGCCGACTGCTGCGGACGACGAGGTCGAGGTGCTCGCCGACGTCGACGCCAGCCCGGTCCTCGGTCCGTCGCCGTGGGCCGAGCTCGCCGGCGGGGCGGCGCTCGGCACGCTCGTGCACGGCGTGCTCGAGCACGTCGACGTCGGTGCCGACGACCTCGACGCGGAGGTCCGCCGACGAGTGGAGGAGGAGCTGGCGTCGCGTCCGCTCGCCGTCGACGTCGACGTGCTCGCACCGGCGCTCGTCGGGGCCCTCAGCACGCCGCTCGGGCCGCTCGCCGACCACCTCACGCTGGCCCAGGCGCTGGGTCGGCGCCCGTTCCGCGAGATGGACTTCGAGCTGCCGCTGGCCGGCGGCGACACGGTCCGGTCCGCCGGTCGCACGGGGACGCTCGCCGACGTCGCCGACCTCATGGAGGCGCACCTGCCGTCGGGCGACGCGCTGCGACCCTTCGCGGCGGAGCTGCGCGACGCCAGCCTGCGCGGGCGCACCCTGCGCGGCTACCTCACCGGCTCGATCGACCTGCTCCTGAGGCTCGACGGCGACCGGACGCTCGTCGTCGACCACAAGACCAACCGGCTCGAGAGCGGCGCACTCGTCGAGGCCGGTGGCGGCCTGGAGGCGTACGCACCGGAGCGCCTGGCCGACGCCATGCTGCACACCACCTACCCGCTGCAGGCCCTGCTGTACGCCGTGGCGCAGCACCGGTTCCTGCGGTGGCGGCTGCGCGGCTACGACCCCGGCGTGCACCTGGCCGGGGTGCTGTACCTGTTCGTCCGCGGCATGACCGGCCCCGACGGGCCACGCGGTGCCGACGGCAGCCCGTTCGGCGTGTTCGCGTGGCAGCCCCCGTCGGCGCTGGTGCTCGACCTCAGTGCGCTGCTCGACGGAAGCCCGACCGACGGAGGCCCGCGATGAGCGACACGTCTGCGTCCCGCGCGGTCGAGACAGCGCCGGACGACCCCTTCGACCGTCAGGTCGTCCAGGGTCTCGACGTCGAGAGCGACGCGATCCTGGCCGTGCTCAACCACACCGGTGTCCTGGCGGCCGCCGACGTGCACGTCACCCGCACCATCGCGGGGCTCGCCGAAGAGGACGACGAGGCGGTGCTGCTCGCCCTCGCCCTGGCCGTCCGCGGGGTCCGGCTCGGGTCGTCGTGCGTCGACCTCGGCAGCGTGCTCGATGACCTACACCTGGAGGCGCCCGCCGTCGAGTGGCCGTCGTTCGTCGACGACCTCGACGGGTGGTGGGCGCGCGTCGACGCCAGCCCGCTGGCGTCCGGACGCGACCGCGTGCTCGTCGCCGAGCGTCCGCTGCTGCACCTGGTGCGCTACCACGCTCTGGAGGTGTCGTTGTGCCGACGACTGGGGCAGCGGCTCGCCCTGCGACCCCCTCCCGTCGACAGGGCGGCTCTCGACGCCGACCTCCGACGTCTGTTCGGCGACCCCGGGTTCGCCGAGCAGCGGGCGGCTGCGGCCCGCGCCGCGCACTCGTGGACGACGGTGCTCACGGGTGGGCCGGGTTCGGGCAAGACCACCACCATCGCGCGACTCCTGGCGGCGCTCGCGAGCCAGCACGCCGCGACCGGGCACGACCGACCCCTGGCCGTCGGACTGGCGGCGCCGACCGGCAAGGCCGCTGCCCGGATGCGTGAGGCCGTCGCCGCCGCGTCGACCGATCCGGTGTTCACGCCGGCGGAGCGCGACTGGCTGCGCACGCTGCCCGCCGGCACGGTGCACCGGCTGCTGGGGTCGCGGCCCGACCACCGGACGGCCTTCCGGCACCACGCCGGGCAGAAGCTGCCGTACGACGTCGTGGTCGTCGACGAGACGTCGATGGTCTCGCTGCTCCTCATGGAACGGCTCGTGCAGGCCGTGCCGTCCGGGTGTCGCCTGGTGCTCGTCGGTGACGCCGAGCAGCTCGCCTCCGTCGAGGCCGGTGCGGTGCTGCGCGACGTGGTGGAAGGTCTCGGGGGCGACGACAGCCCCGTCGTCACTCACCTGCAGCAGTCGCACCGCTTCGACGGTGGCATCGGAGCCCTCGCCTCGGCAGTGGTCGACGGCGACGCGGACCGCGTGCTCGACCTCCTGGCCGACGGGATCGACGGGGTGACCTTGCGCCACCCCGACGAGGTCGAGGACGTCGTGTCCGGACGCCCAGCGCAGCAAGCCCGTGCCGTGGCGCGCGCCGCGGTCGAGGGTGACGTGCCCGCGGCCCTCGCGGCGCTCGGAGAGCACCGGCTGCTGTGCGCGCACCGTGACGGTCCGTACGGCGTGAGCCACTGGAACGAGCGGCTGGAGCGGGAGGTGCGCACCTTCCCGGACCCGGCCCGTCCCTGGTTCGTCGGCCGCCCCGTCCTCGTCACCCGCAACGACGCCTCGCTCCGGGTCAACAACGGCGACGTCGGCGTCACCCTCGACGACGGCCACCGGCTCGTCGTGCACCTGGATTCCACGACGACGGTCTCCTCGACGCGACTCTCGTCGGTGCAGAGTGCCTACGCGAGCACCGTCCACCGCAGCCAGGGCAGCGAGTTCGACCACGTCACCCTCCTGCTGCCCGAGGAGGACTCGCTCGTCCTCAGCCGCGAGCTGCTGTACACCGCGATCACCCGCGCACGCAGCAGCCTGACGATCGTCGCCACCCCCGAGGTCCTCCGACGTGCCGTCGAACGCCGCACCGCTCGCGCCAGCGGCGTCGCCCGGCGCCTCGCCGCGATCGTCCAACAGAGCTAGGCGATATGCCCGTTCCGCTCCGGAGCGGCTCTTGGTGCGGCACCCTCAGCATCGGGAGTCCGGACGAGGGAGTGTTCAGTGAGTCGCAGAGTGTCGTACCCGCGGCAGCAGTACCGCAAGTTGTTCCGCGAGTGGTCAAGATCGAACGCGCGGCTTCTGCGGTGGTTGGCCGTAGCCGATCTCGGGCTCATCGCCGTCATGACAGCGAGTCTCTGGGTCATGACTTCTGGGGACCTCCGGTCCTACCTCCTTGGCGTTGCTCATGCAGTGCTCGTCGGTCTTTTCTTGTGGGTCGTCCACGACGGGTTCCTCCTCAACCGTAAGGACGCAATCCATCAGCTCCGCGGCGCGTGGGGTGAGGACAACACGACCGACGTGCTGCGGTCGGCGCGCCGGCGTCGCCGAGTCTGGGCCTGGGTCGACGGTGTCGCGGTGGACGGCGGCGACATCGACCACGTCGTCGCGACGCGACACGGCGGGCTCGTGGTGATGGACTCGAAGTGGCGCAGCGAGATCGACGACCCGGCGCCGCTCGTGCGTTCGGCGCAACGCTCCGCACAGCGGACGCGTGGCCTCGTCCACTCGGTCACCGAGAGGGGACGCGGACGGCGGCGCGAGTCCGGGCACGATGTGCCGCTCGTGCCGGTCGTCGTGGTCTGGGGGCCGGCGCAGCAGATCGTGCTGGGGCATCCAGTCGTCGACGGTGTGCTCTTCCTGCCGGGCCGAGACCTGGGGCGGTGGATCGCCGACCTCGACGGCACGCCCATGGAGCGACAGTTCGCCCGCGAGCTCATCGAACGGATCCGAGGCTTCGACGAGCAGCGGAGGGCGGGGCTCCGCGCGAAGGTCGCCAGCGGTTCGTGACGTTCCGTCCGACGCGCCACACCTCGTCCTGGGATGCAGGTCGCAGCGAGCCCTGACAGGCTGGTCGTCACGGACCACGAGTCGGGAGGAACCCCATGAAGAAGATCGTCTACGCGCTGGCGTTCGGCATCGGCTACGTGCTCGGCG
>SXGT01664033.1_pt1 | contig 16681 bp, 9 predicted proteins | sample 3176221 | NCBI WGS metagenome assembly SXGT01 (sample SAMN11356862, study PRJNA531348) | freshwater metagenome | isolation source: freshwater sample F1-120 | place: China: Fuxian Lake, Yuxi | collected 2017-12-25 | reverse complement strand
GACTCCGTTCACGTAGACGACCGCGCCGTCGTCGCGCACGAGGTCGACCGTGAGCGTGCTCACGACGCCGGGGTCGGCGACGGCGAACGAGCGCCGGAAGTACGCCGTGATCGGCGTGTGCGCGACCGCGGGCCCGATGACCGTCGCCTCGTCGGCATCACCCGTGCCCAACTCGGACGCGCCGAGCAACCACGACGTGTCGTCGAATGCGGTGCCGATCCAGGCGATGCCCTGATCGACACCGTCGAAGGCGTAGCGCCAAGTCTCGCCGAAGTTCACGAGGTTGGGGTTCGGCAAGGTCGAGGTCGCCACCGTGTCGGAGGCGGTGTTGCCCGAGCGATCCACGGCGAGCACCTCGTAGGAGTACGCGGTGTTCGCGATGAGCCCGGTGTCGACGAACGCGAGCGTGGTCGTGTAGCCGACGGCGACACCATCGCGCTTCACCACGTAGCCGAGCAGCGCGGTCTCGTCGACCGCGGCCGTCCAGCCGAGGGTCACGGTGCTCTCCGTACGGCTCGACACCGACGCGTCGGGCGCGCTCGGCGGCACCGCCTCGGTGCCACTGTTCGCGACGAGTTGCAGGTCGAAGGTCGAGTCGGCGTTGTTGCTCGTGTTCTGGTGCACCTCGGCGGCGACGACGTTGTCGCCGGTCCGCAGCAGCGCCGCGGGAACGGCGAAGTCGTACCAGGTGCTCTCGGCCGCGCCGCTGATCGAAGCGGTCGCGAACGAGTTGACGGTGAGCACGCCGGTCGGCAGTCCGTCGCGCACCACCTCGATACCGTTCAGGTACACCGCGACCCCGTCGTCGCGCATCACGCGGACGGTGAGTCCCTGATAGGCGCCGGGATCGTCGAGTGTGAACTCGCGCACGTAGTACTGGGTGCGCTGACCGGCGCCGTGGGGAACGTTGGTGGCCTCGTCGCCATCGCCCCAACCGAGTTGGGCCGGCCCCGTCGGCCAGGCCGACAGGTCGGTGCCGGGTTGGCGCCACGCGGTGCCGGGGTCGGGAGCACCGGACTGGTACGACCACACCGAACCCGCGCCGACATAGGTCGCGTTGGGCTTGGTCGTCACCGCGAGGGCACCGGGCGCGGACAGGTTGCCCGAGGCGTCGTGCGCCACGACCGAGTAGGAGTAGGCGGTATCGGCGGTGAGGCCGGTATCGGTGAAGCCGAGCGTTCGCGTATAGCCGACGACGACACCGCCACGGCTCACGACGTAACCGGCCACGCCCGTGTCGTCGGCGACCGCGGGCCACGACAACGATGCCGTCGTGTCGGTGCGCGCGGCGAGCGAGACTGCGGGTTCGCCGGGCGCAACGGCCTCGGCCGGAACGGCATTGCGCAACTCGAGATCGAACGACGCGTCGATGTTGTTCGTCGTGTTCTGGTGCACCTCCGCCGCAACAACGTTGTTGCCGGCGACGAACAGCGCACCCGGCAGCGAGTACTCGTACCAGGTGCTCTCACCCGCGCCGCTGATCGACACGGTCGAGAACGTGGTGAGCCCGAGCGCGCCGGCCGGCAGGCCGTCGCGCAGCACCTCGATGCCGTTGAGGTAGACGGCGACGCCGTCGTCGCGCTTCACGCGCAGGGTCACCGTCGGATAGCTCGCCGGGTCGGAGACGTCGAAGGCGTTGACGAAGAACTGCGTGATCTGGCCGGTGCCGTGCGTGAGGAGCGTGGCTTCGTCGCCGTCGCCCCAACCGAGCTGCGACGGGCCCTCGGCCCAACTCGACGCATCGAACCCCGGGAGTTTCCACGCGGCCGCGGGCGCGGGCCCGCCCGACTGGTGGCGCCACAGGTCGCCCGACCGCACGAGGTAGGGGTTGGGAGTGGTCGTCGTGTCGAGGGTTCCGGGCGTCGACGCGTTGCCCGACGAATCGACCGCGATCACCTCGTAGGAGTACGCGGTGTCGTCGGCGAGCCCCGCGTCGGTGTACTCGGTCGCCGCGGTGAACCCGACCGTCGCGCCGTCGCGGCGAACGACGTAGCCGATCACACCGATGTCGTCGGTGGAGGCGCTCCACGCGAGGTCGATCGTGCTCTCGGTGGCGCCGTCGGCGGTCACGACCGGCGTGCTCGGGGCGTTGCCCTCCGACGCGCCGCGGCCCAACAGCTCGAGATCGAACGAGCCGTCACCATTGCTCGCGCCGCCCTGGTGCAACTCGACGGCCACGACGTTGTCGCCCTCGTGGAGCAGGCTCCCCGGGATCGAGTACTCGTAGAAGGTCGTCTCCTGGGCCCCCGAAACGAAGCCCGCCGCGAGGGTCGACGAGGTCACCGTGCCCAACGGCAGGTTGTCGCGGACCACCTCGATGCCGTTCACGTACACGACCGCGCCGTCGTCGCGCAGGAGCCGAACCGTGACCGTCTTGTGGATACTCGGGTCGATCACCTGGAAGTGGTGACGGAAGTAGTGCGTGATCGGGGTCGCCCCGACGACGGTCGCCTCGTCGCCGTCGCCCCAGCCGAGTTGCGCGGGCCCGGTCGGCCACGACGACGCGTCGTAGGCAACCGAGCGCCAGGTGGTGCCGAGGTTCGCGCCCGTGTCGAGGTACGACCACGTGCTCCCCGCGGCGACGATCGTCGCGACCGCAGGTGGCGGCGGCGACACGACGATGACGCCGGTGCTCGCCGACCGGTTGCCGGTCTGGTCGATGGCCCGTACGAAGTAGCGGGTCGGCCCGACGACCGAGGTGTCGAGGAACGAGTTCGTGTAGGTGGAGCCGATGACGATCGAGCCGAAGACCGGGTCGTCGCGCAGCACCTCGTACTTCACGGTGCCGATGCCGCCGTCGCTCGACGCACCCCACGACAACGTCACGTTGTTGACCGCAACGCTCGCCTGCGGACTCGACGGAATCGTCGGCGCCGTCGTGTCGCGCGGGCAGAACTTCACGAAACCGCCGTAGAACGAGGCAGCGGTCCCGCCGTCGCGCAACAGATCGCCACCGGCCCACAGGCAGTGTTGTGAGTCGACGAGCATCTCCCAGGGCCCCTCGCCGCCGGAGCCGGTCGAGTCGAAGCCGGTCGGGCTGAACTCGGGGACCTCCTCCATGTTGTCGGTGAGGTCGAAGCCGCCGATGAAGTTGATCGGGTTCGTCTCGGTGTAGTCCTGCGGGTCGGTCCAGGTCTTGGTGTCCTGGTAGATCCAGTTGTTGCAGTGGCACGCGCCGTACAACAGGTCGAGTTCGGTGTCGTGGGCGAGTGCCTGGAAGTCGCCACCCTGCTTGGTCTCGTGCGTGCGCTCGAACGCGAACGTCGCGCGGTCGTACTGGTCGAGGATGTGCTGCGACCCGCCGACGTAGACCTTGTCGCCGACCTCGAGCACGGTGTTCAGCCACTCGCTCTCGGAGTTGGGCTGGTACGAACCGAGGCCGGGAACCGCGGCACCGGTGATCGTGTCGAGGATCGCGAAGCGCGAGGGAACGAGCGTGACCCCGCCGAGCTTGCGGAACAGGCCGACGATGTACACACGGTCGCCCTGATCGCTGACGTCGAGGTCTTGCGCCGCGCTCTCGATGCTCGGCTTCCAGCCACCGTCGGGGCGTCCGTCGCTGAGCCGGTAGCGCGCCAGGCGGCTGTTGGTAATCGGGCCGGTGAACTGCGCACCGACGCCGCCCACTGAACGGGTGAAGTTGCCCGACACGTAGAGCCAGGTGCCCTGGATGTCCATCGCGCGCACGTCGTAGGCGCCGCTCGGGCGGTACGCGGAACCGACCCAACTGCTGAGCGGCGCGCCCGTGCTGGGATCGAGCGCGGCGAGCGCCTGCGTGTTGGGCTGGCCGTTGATGCTCGTGAACTCACCGCCCACGAACAGCTTGCTGTCGTCGGGCGCCGACTTGAGCTCCCACACCGGCCCGTTGACGACGGGCGCGAATCCAGGGAGGAACGCGCCGGTGTCGCGGTCGAACGCGGCGAGGTACGGCTGGGAGGTGGTCGCTCCCGCGATCCCGGTCTTGACGTCGGTGAACTTGCCGCCGACATAGATCGTGTCACCGATCTCCGCGAACGCGGTGACGTGGGAATCGAGCGTGGTGATCGCCGCTCCGTCGCTGTACCCGGTCACGCCGGCGTCGAGCGTTGCCGGGTTGAGCCCGTCGGGCATCGCGCGCACGGTCGTGGCCGCGGTGCCGGTGTCGGGGGCGAACGTCGCGTTCGCGGCGAGGTCGGCCTCGGAGATCTGCGGACGCAGGTAGACCTGCGCGAACGGGATGGCGTTGTTCTCGCCGGAGTACTCCCACAGGTACGACGTGGAGTTGTTGGAACCGTTGTTCACGGCGTTGCCGAACGAGAAGCCCGCCTCGTAATTGTGGCTCGACGACGGGTACGTGAAGATGCGCGTCGTGCCGTTGGAGATCTGGGTGTTCGCGGTGGTGTTGGTGCGGTAGTACGAGGGCGCGAGGTTCGTGACCGCACCGTCGAAGGAGATCGAGCTCAGGCGGATCCCCCCGCCGAACGCCCACGTGAAGTCGTCGGTCGCGATCGGGGTGAAGCGCACCTCCTGCCACGACGTTCCCGTCGGGTTCGAGGCTCGGCGCACGCGGATCCCGTCGGGGAGAGCGTCGGTGCGGCCGCCGTTCAGGAGCCCGTTCACGGTGTCGGTCGGCAGGGAGTTCGGGGCGAAGGCGTCGGGCCCGGTGATGATGGAACGCAGCGTGCTCGCCGAACCCTGCCCCTGGTGCGGGAAGCTCCAGCCTTCGCGACCCCGGCCGATGAGCACCCAGCCGCCGCCCGAGGTCGTCTGATCGCAGTAGAACTGTTCGGGCTGGGGAAGTGTGTTGGTGCGCAGCCAGTAGATGCCGTCGGGGCTCGCCGGGTAGTTCTGCGCGATCGACCAGCACGACGGCGCCGCCGTCTCCTCGGTGAGCCCGTCGAGCGGCGGCGTCGTGGCCGACGCGGGCACCACTCGATCGAATCCGGCCGCAAGACCGGCCGAGAGCAGGGTCGCCACGACCCCGGTCGCGAACCAACGTGCCACGAGGCCGTTGCGGTCCAACATCATGTTCTCCAACCCACGTCGCGCAAGCGCACGTCCCACAAGCTCGGTCGCGGTGCGCCAGCATGCACCCGCGATCGGTCCGGCTCCTCCACCCGAACCGACAGGCTAACCGTTCATTCGGCCACTCGACAGGTCGATCGGCTCAATTCGGGCACCACCGAAGGGCCAATCCTCGGGATCGCTGCTGGCCGATTCGTCACCGTTCGTCGGGCGACGACTCGGTCGCACCGAACACCGCGCGCAACTCGGCGGGCGCGACGACTTCGAGTTGACCGTACGTGCACGACGCCGGGTCGCGGTCGGGGCGCAGCGCGCGCAGGCGCGCGTTGTGCCGGAACCGGCCGCTCAACAGCCCCTCGTACGCGACCTCGGCCACGAGTTCGATCCGGAGCGGCTCCCACGACAGGTCCTTGGTGGCGTTCCAGCGGCTCGGCCCGCCGGGCATGCGCTGATCGGGCTTCCCCGACGTGGCTTCGCCGGCATCGGGGCGCGCAGCATCGGGCCGTGCCGCGGCTGCCCAGTCGCGCCATGGGTGCGCGTCGAGCGCGTCGGCGCGGAGCGGCTCGAGCACGTCGACGAGGCGGCTCCGCGTCGTCGCGTCGAGGCTCGAGGCGACCCCGACGTGGTGCAGGTGTCCTTCGTCGTCGTGCAGGCCGAGCAGCAACGAACCGACGCCGGCGCCGTCCTTGTGGACGCGGAATCCCGCCACGACGCAGTCGCAGGTGCGCTCGTGCTTGAGCTTCACCAGGGTGCGCTTGCCCGGTTCGTACCGGCCGGCGAGGGGCTTGCCGACGACGCCGTCGAAGCCGGCGCCCTCGAAGCGGCGGAACCAGTCGGCGGCGACGGCGACATCGAGCGTCGCCGGGGTGAGGTGCACCGGTGGCTCGACCGCACCGAGCTCGGCCTCGAGGCGGGCGCGTCGCGGTCCGAACGGCACATCGAGCAGCACGTCGTCGCCGACCGCGAGCAGGTCGAAGGCGACGTAGCTCGCGGGGATCTCGGCCGCGAGCTTGCGGACCCGCGACTCAGCCGGGTGCTGCCGCAACTGGAGCGCGTCGAAATCGAGTCCGCGCTCCCCCATGATCACGAGTTCGCCGTCGACGACGCAGCGGTCGGGGAGGTTCGCGAGCAGGGGCGCGCGCAGCTCGGGGAAGTAACGCAGCAGCGGCTTGGCGTTGCGGCTCTGCAGGTAGAGATCGTCGCCGGAGCGGAACACGAGACAACGGAAGCCGTCCCATTTCGGTTCGAACGACATGGCGCCGGTCGTCGGGAGTTCGCGCGTGAGTTTCGCGAGCATCGGGTCGATCGGCGGCGCGATCGGGAACGTCATGTGCAAGCGCCGACCACGCCGGCCAGCGCCAACTCGTCGCGCTCGCCCGTCGCACGCACCTTGCGCTCGACGATTCCTCGGGCGATCCCCTTCGCACCGACCGTGAGCTGCACGGGCATCCCGAGCAGATCGGCGTCGGCGAACTTGACGCCCGGGCTCGCGTCGCGATCGTCGTAGAGCACGTCGACGCCGGCTGCGCGCAGCGCCTCGTAGATGCGGTCGGCGGTCGCACGCACCTCGCCCGCCGCCTCGCCGCGGCCGGCGAGCGCGACGAGGTGGACCGCGTACGGCGCGATCGCCGCGGGCCAACAGATGCCGTGTTCGTCGTGGTGCTCCTCCACGATCGCGGCAACGACACGCGACACGCCGATCCCGTAGCACCCCATGACCATCGGGTGTTGCGCACCGTGCTCGTCGGTGTAGAGCGCGCCCAGCTTCTCGGAGTACTTCGTGCCGATCTGGAACACCTGACCGACCTCGATGCCGCGATCGACCGACAGGACCTGGTCGCATTGCGGGCACGGATCGCCCGACGCGACCGTCGCGATCGGCGCCCACACGTCGACACGGAAGTCGCGCCCGAACCAGACGTTCGCGGCGTGGTGGTCGACCTCGTTGGCACCGGTCACCCAACCGTGCGCGGCGTCGATCGCGGGGTCCGCGACGACGAGTTCGACCGAGGGATGATGCGGACCGATGTATCCCTTGGGGAGTCCGGGGCGGGCCGCGAAGTCGTCGTCGGTGAAGACGCGCATCGCCTCCGGCGCCACCGCGCGCGCCAGCGCGAACTCGTTGACCTCGCGGTCGCCGGGCACCCGGGCGAGGCCGAGCCGGCCCCCGACGTCGAACGCGAAGCACTTCAGGAGTTGGTCGTCGGTGGTGCCGAGATGCTGCGCCACGATCGCGATGCCCGGCATGCCGGGGGTGTGCAACGACTCGGGGGCCGGTCGGGCCGCATCGGCGACCTCGGCCGCACGGGCGTGCGCGTCGCGACGGGTCGCGACCTCGACGTTCGCGGCGTAGTCGCACGAACGGCACCACACGAAGTCGTCTTCGCCGACCGCCGCCACGGCCATGAACTCGTGGTTGATGTCGCCGCCGATCTCGCCGGCCTCGCCCTCGACCGGGCGAAAGGTGAGTCCGCAGCGGGTGAAGACCCGCGTGTACGCGTCGAACATCGCCTGGTAGCTCGCGCGCAGGCCATCGAGGTCGGTGTCGAAGCTGTACCCGTCCTTCATCAAGAACTCGCGACCGCGCAACAGCCCGAACCGCGGGCGCAACTCGTCGCGGTACTTCCATTGGATCTGATACAGGTTGACGGGTAGGTCGCGGTAGCTCGAGTATTCACCGCGCACGGCGGCCGTCACGACCTCCTCCGCGGTCGGCGCGAGACAGAAGCCGGTGTCCTTGCGGTCGTGGAGCCGGAACATCAGCGGCCCGTAGAGGTCGTCGCGACCGCTCTCCTGCCAAAGCTCGAGCGGTTGGATGATCGGCAGGACCAGCTCCTGGGCGCCTGCGGCATCCATCTCCTCGCGCACGATCCGCTCGACGTTGCGGAGCACTCGCGCGCCGAGCGGCAACCACGAGAAGATGCCCGCCGCGACCTTGCGGATGTACCCGCCGCGCACGAGGAGTCGTTGGCTCTCGACGTCGGCATCGGCCGGGGCGTCGCGCAACGTTCGGAGGAAGAGTCGAGACATGCGCATCGCCGGAGGCTAGCGACGAGCCCGGCCCGCAGGCGGCAGTACCCATCGCAGGGCGCGGCGACTCTTGGACGCGTCTTGGACGGGCACTCGCCGAATCCGGCAACGCGCATCTCTAGGTTCGGGCCCACCGGGATTCGGCCCGACCTCGAGGAGCACGAGATGAGCACGTCGCAACGGTCGCAACGAGCATTCGTCACTGCGGACGACACCCCGAGCGCCCTGTGGCGCGCGCGGCGCGGCTGGTCGCGCGGGCTCGGCGTGCTGGTGATCGCGACCGCGGGCGTAGCAACCGGGACGGCGTCGCCCGCCGGCGCGATCGCCGTGGCGCCGCAGTTCGCACCGCCGGTGATCACCGCGACGAGCGGAACCGCCACGATCGGCGCAGCGATCGCCGACCTGAACGGCGACGGCTCGGCCGACGTCGTCACCGCGGACTACGCGGCAGGTTCGGTCGACGTGATGCTCGGCGCAGGCGACGGCTCCCTCCTCGCGCCGACGACATTCCCGACGGGCGGTTCCGGACCCGAGGCGATCGCCACCGCCGACCTCGACGCCGACGGCTCGATCGATGTCGTCGTCGCCGACGGCTCCGGGACCGTTCAGGTGCTGATGGGTCTCGGCACCGGCGCGCTCGCTCCGCCGAGCGCGGTCCCGACCGGCGGAAGCGTCCCGTTCGACGTCGTCGCCGCGCACCTCGACGGCGACGGCATCATCGACCTCGCGACCGCCAACTACGGGTCGGGCACGCTGAGCGTGCTGCGCGGGCTCGGCGACGGCGGATTCGCCGCGGCGACGACCTACCCCGTCGGCTACGTCGGGTCGCACCCGTTCTCGCTCGCGACCGGTGACCTCGACGGCGACGCCGACGCCGACCTCGCGGTCGCGTCGCGCGGCACCGCCGGCGCCGTGTCGACCTTCGTCGGCGCCGCCGACGGCACGTTCACACCCAGCGGCACGGTGAGCTCGGGCGGAGCCCACCCCCACTCGATCGCCTTCGGCGACCTCGACGCCGACGGCTTCGACGACGTGGTCGTGAGCAACGTCAGCCTCGGCGGCACGTTCACCATCCTGCGCGCCAACGGGCTCGGAGGCTTCGCCGCGTCGTCGACTGTCTCGTCGGGTGGCCAGACGACGGCGGGGATCGCGCTCGCCGACCTCACGAGCGACGGCGCGCTCGACGTCGGCGTGATCAACAATCTCTCGGGGACGCTCGCGGTACTCGCGGGCAACGGCGACGGGAGCGTCGGCGCGCCGACGGCGTTCACGACCGGGTCCGCCGGGCCGGTCGACGTCGCATTCGCCGATGTCGACGCCGATGGCAGGAGCGACGCCGTCGTGACCCACGCGACGGCAGGCACCGTCTCGGTCCTGTTGAACGCGACGCCGCCCGCGCTCGTGCCCACGATCGTGTCGCCGGCGCCGGGCAGCATCGTGCGCACGCGCCGCACCATCACGGTGCGCGCGCAGGTCTCCGACTCGACGGGCGCGCTCGTTTCCGACGCCGAGGCGGCAGCGCTCGTCTCCCCCACCGCGTGCCGCGTGTTCGTGTCGGCCACCGGCGTCAAGGAACTCGCCCCGACCTGCATGCGGTACGACGCGCGCCGCAACCGCTTCGTCGCCTCGTTGTCGAGCGGCCGCGTGCCGGGGTCGGAGACGATCACGGTGTCGATCACGTCGCCGAGCGCAGCCGCGCCGACGACGGCGTCGACGTCGATCACGATCGTTCGCTGACCCGCACCGGGGGCATCGACCTACAGTTCGGGGAAATGTCGATCAACCCTGTGTCGCCCGAACGTGCGATCGCCGTCCCATGCACCGCTGAGGGCGATGTCGTACGCAAACGCGTGTCGAACCGAACGCGCGCGGCCACGGCGGTCTGGGCGTACGTCATCTGGGTCGTCGTGTATCGGAAGTCCTTCCGGTTCTTGTTCGCGGATCCCGCGGTGCAGAACTGGGCGACGGTCTTCCTGTCGTTGTGTCTCCAAGCGCTGCCGTTCCTCGTCCTCGGCGTGACGGTCTCGGCCCTCATCGCGGCGCTCGTGCCGAGCGACCTCTTCGTGCGCCTCGCACCGCGTCGACCCCTGCTCGCCGTTCCTGCCGCAGGTTTCGCCGGCGCATTGTTGCCGGGTTGCGAATGCAGCTCGATCCCGATCGCCGGTCGTCTCGTGAACCGAGGGCTGGCACCGGCCGCGGCCCTCACGTTCCTCCTGTCGGCGCCCGCGATCAACCCCGTCGTGATGGTCGCCACCTCGGTCGCGTTCCCGGGTCGACCCGAGATGGTCTTCGCACGCTTCGGCGCGTCGCTGCTGACGGCCATGATCGTCGGATCCGTCCGGGGTCGATTCGCCGATCCCGCCTGGCTCGAGCGGCGGCTCGCCGACCACGTGCACGAGCGCCGGTGGCACACGTTCGTCGACACAGCGGTCACCGACATGTTGCAGGCCGGAGGATTCCTGGCGCTCGGCGCCGCACTCGTCGCGACACTGCAGACGGTCGTCCCTCGCAACGCGCTCGACTCGGTCGCCGGTCACGGCATGACCGCCGTCTTCGTGATGGCCGTCCTCGCGGTCGTGCTGTCGGTGTGCAGCGAGGCCGACGCGTTCGTGGCCGCGGGCCTTTCGCAGTTCTCCATGACCTCGCGGCTCGTGTTCATGGTCGTGGGCCCGATGGTCGACCTCAAGCTGATCGCGCTCCAGACCGGGGCCTTCGGCCGCAGATTCGCGTCGCGTTTCGCTCCGCTCACGTTCGCGACGGCCGTGGGCGTCGCGTCGGTCGTCGGGATCGTGGTCCTGTGACGCGGACCGACCGCGGGTTGTTGTGCGGCTTGGTCGGTGCCTTCGCGCTCCAGACCGGTCTCACGAACGGCCTGTACCGGTACCTGCGACCGTCCATGCGGCCGTGGGTCGTGCTCGCGGGCATCGGTCTCGCGACCATCGCCCTCGTCGTCCTCGTCCCCGAACTCGCGCGACGGATGCGGCGCCGACCACCGACCGGCGCCCATGAACACCCGGTCAGCCGGATCGGGTGGTTCCTCGCGCTGCCGGTCTGCGTCGCGGTCACGATCGGACCGCCGGCGTTGGGAGCATTTGCGGCTGGGCGCGGTTCGACCCTCCGCGACCTCCCCGAAATCGATTTCGACCTCGACGCATACCTGACGGCCGCGTCGTTCGGCGGGCAGGTTCCCGACGTTCGCGTGGTCGACTTCGTCGTCGGGGCCGAAGACGACGAGACCGCGGCGACGCTCGCCGTCCAACCCGTGCGGCTCACCGGGTTCGTCGTGAAGTCCGACCATCCACATGAGTTCCGTCTCGTGCGGTTCTTGGTGTCGTGTTGCGCGGGCGATGCGCTACCGACCGCGGTCGTCGTGCGTACCGACGCGGCGATCCCACCGGAGGACACCTGGGTGACCGTGAGCGGGACGCTCGATCGCGCAGCGACGGCGGCCGATACCGAGTCGTTCGCCGCTCCGGTGTTCCGCGCGGACGAACTCGATCGGATCGAAGCACCCGACAAACCCTACGAGTTCCCGACCTGACGGTTCGCGGTCGGGGCGTCGCCGGGTTCGGTGAAGCGGCGGTAGAAATCCGGATCGTCGCGGATCCAGCCGAACACCTCGTCGGAGAGCGCCTGGCTGTCGTCGACGTACTCGGCGACCTGCTCGGCCTGGCGCCGGCGCGCGCGTCGGTACCGGATTGCGCGCTCGAGCCGACCGAGGATCGGGACGCGCGCCGGGATCCGTGAGCGGGCCGCGGCGTCGCGCACCGCGCGCTTGGCATCGAGCCCCGCGAGCATCGACAGCGGCGGTCGGAACCCGGCGCCGTGGTGGTAACAGACGTCGCCGTAGACGCCGAACCACAGCGGGTCGAGATCGAACCGGTTCGTCCGCAGGAGCGGCCGCCACTCGATGCCGCGCGCCGCGAGATTCGCCATCAGGTTGCCGCCGGTGTCGGTCACGGCTTCGCCGTTCGCGGCGATCCAGGTCGCGCCGCGCCGCCAGTCGCCATCGATCTCGGCCCACAGCCCGACGGTGGTCAGGCAGAAGCACGGGTGCGGCTGGCGTTGCCCGAGGTTCTCGTCACGTCGCACGGCGGCGAGTCGGTGGCCGCCGAGGATCGTCGCCACGACCGGCGCGATCGGGAGCGCGTCGCCGTCGAGGAACAACAAGAGGTCGGATTCGTCGGCCTCCGCGACGACCCGACGCGCGAGTTCGTTGAGCTTTTCGGGATGCGAGCCCTCGAGATCGGCCGCGAAGTGGAAGCCCGGGTGCCGGGCGAGATCGATGCCGTTGAGCGCGGCCCAGACCCGCGCCCCCGGCGCGAACCGTGCGAGCGCCCGAAGCTGCGGGGCGATCCAGCGATCGTCGTTCCAGTGGACGGTGACGATGTGCAGCATCAGAACTGGAAGTAGATGAACGGTTCGGGGGCGCCGCCGGAATAGACGATCAGCGCGACGACGGCGGCGCCGGCCAACACACCCTGGACGAGCGCGGGGATTCGCCGCAGCGGCGCGAGCTGGACGCGGCCGCGGTCGAGCAGGTCCATCGCGAGCATGATCGGGACGAAGACGGCGAGGGTCACCGCGACCGGCTTCCACGCGCCCGCGGCCGGGCCGGTGAGACCGGCGGTCATGCCGCCGAAGAAGTCGAGGGCGTCGGAGAACGAGTCGGCGCGGAAGAACACCCACAACACCGAGACGAACACGAAGTTCGCGGCGATGGCGGGAACGTCGCGCCACGATGGCAGCGCGGCGCGGCCGCGGTCGACGTCGCGACCGAACGCACGGTGCAACGCGAGCGCGGCCCCGTGGAGCCCGCCCCAGACGACGAAGTGCCACGACGCTCCGTGCCAGAGACCCCCGAGCAGCATCACGATCATGAGGTTGCGGTACGTCGCCCACCGCCCGCTGCGGTTGCCGCCGAGCGGGACGTAGAGATAGTCGTGCAGCCAGCTCGACAGCGAGATGTGCCAGTGACGCCAGAACTCGGTGATGTTGCGCGCGAGGTACGGCTGTTCGAAGTTGCGGGCGATCTCGATCCCGAGCAACCGTGCGAGACCGCGCGCGATGTCGGTGTACCCCGCGAAGTCACCGTAGATCTGCACCGAGAACGCGAACATCGCGACGAGCAGCGGGAGGAGTCCGCGATCGTCGGGCGATCCGAAGATCTCGTTGACCGCGCCGGCGAGACCGTCGGCGAGTACCACCTTCTTGAACAGACCCGACAGCACGAGCACGAACGCGCTGTACCGCTCGTCGGCGTCGGGAAAGGTCCGAGCCCGTCGGAACTGCGGGAGCATGTGCCCGGCGCGCGTGATCGGGCCGGCAACGAGCTGGGGAAAGAACGCGATGTACAGCGCGTAGACGACAAGATCCGTCTCCGGTTCGACGCGTCGCCGGTACACGTCGACCGCGTAGCTGATCTCGTGGAACACGTAGAAGCTGATCCCGACCGGGAGCGCGAACCGCAGCGCGGGCTCCGACCAGTCGACGCCCAGCTTGGAGAGCGTCGAGGCGCCGGACTCGACGAAGAAGTCGAAGTACTTGAAGAAGCCGAGGACGGCGAGGTTGATCGCGACCGAAAAGATCATCCAGCCGCGGCGGCGCCGCTCGTCGTCGCCGGCCGCACCGATGCGGCGCACGGCCCAGAAGTCGATGAGCGTCGTGCCCGCGAGCAGGAACAAGAACCGCCAGTCCCACCACCCGTAGAAGAGGTAGCTCGCGGCAATGAGGAACAGGTTCTGGGCCCGGAGCCGCAGGAGCCAGTAGACGGGGAACACCGCGGCGAAGAACACCGCGAACTCGAACGAGTTGAAGATCACGAGCGTCCCCCGAGGCCTGCGTGACGCCCCACCCTAGAGGGGCGGACCCTAGAGGCATTTCGCCGGGTTCGACCACCCAGGGCGACTCCGGCAAAAGGCGACCGGGAAGGTCGGAAAAATTTCCGACCTCAAAGCTGGTATTTTCGAGCCCGGCTCGGTACCGTCACCGTGCACCCGTACTTCGGCGCCCCCCGGGCCCGAAGCGCCAGGCCCGAAACGCCTGGCCCCGAAACGCCCGACCGGAAGGCTCCATCATGGCGATCGACGTTCGTGAGCTCGAGACACGCACCCTCGACCCCGACATCGCGGGCGAACTCGACCGCTACGAGCAGACCGTCGCCGAATACCTGCGCGGCGACCTCGACGAGGACACGTTCCGTGTCTTCCGCCTGAACAACGGGGTCTACGGACAACGCCAGGGCGGCCACAACCAGATGGTGCGGGTCAAGATCCCCTACGGGCGCGTCACCCCCGAACAACTCGAGGTGCTCGCCCACATCTCCGAGCACCACTCCCGCGGCTGGGGCCACCTGACCACCCGCCAGAACGTGCAGTTCCACTTCGTCGATCTCGAGCGCAGCACCGAGGTCCTCCGCCTGCTCGCCTCGGTCGGCCTCACCAGCCGCGAAGCCTGCGGCGACACGGTGCGCAACGTCGTCGGCTGCCACCTCGCCGGCGCGTGCCCGAGCGAGGTGCTCGACATCACTCCCTGGGCCGAGGCCGCGACCCGGCTCTTCCTCCGCTCGCCGTACGCGCAGCGGCTCCCGCGCAAGTTCAAGATCAACTTCTCGGGCTGCGCGGTCGACTGCGGCCAGGCGATGTTCAACGATGTCGGCGTGGTCGGCGTGACGCGCACGCGCGACGACGGCACGACCGAGCCCGGATTCCGGGTGTTCCTTGCCGGTGGCCTCGGCGCGAACCCCCACCCGGCGCAGGCGCTCGAGGAGTTCACGAGCCGCGAAGACCTCCTCCCCACGATCGAGGCGTGCCTGCGAACGTTCGACCACTACGGCAATCGCGACAACAAGCTGCGCGCCCGCATGAAGTGGCTCGTCGACACGATGGGGATCGACGCATTGCGCGAGCGCATCGTGAAGGAACGCAAGTTCCTGCGCGCCGCGTGGGGTTGGCCCGGCGGCATCCCCGACCAGGTCGTGCTGCACGGCGACGCGCCGGCGGGAGCGGGCGTCGGACCGGTCACGAACGCCCCCGGTGGCGTCCCCGTCAAGCTGCTCGCGACCGACCCGTTCGCTCGCTGGGCCGAGGCCAACGTCGTTCGCGGGGTCGCCAACGGGACCGTGAGCGCGTACGCCTACTGCGATCTCGGCGACATCACCACGTCGCAGTTCCTCGCCCTCGCCGACATCCAGCGCGACCTCGGCGCCGACCTGCGCATCACGAACCGCCAGAATCTGGTGTTCCGCGATCTCGCCGAGGGCGACCTGCGGGGGCTGCACGAGCGTCTCGCCGCGATCGACATGGCCAAGCCGGGCGCCGAACTCGCCCGCGACGTGGTGGCGTGCCCCGGTGCCGACACGTGCAACCTCGCCGTGACCCAGAGCCGCGGACTCGCATCCGCGATCGGGACCGCGCTCGACGAGGCCGGGCTCGCCGAGGTCGGCGGGGTACGGGTCAACATCTCGGGCTGCACGAACAGTTGCGGCCAGCACCACATCAGCGACATCGGCTTCTTCGGCTTCGAGCGGCGAGCACACGGCCGCAGCGCGCCCGGTTACCAGATGCTGCTCGGCGGTCGCCTCGGCGACACCCAGATCGAGTTCGGCGACAAGGCCACGAAGGTGCCGGCAAAGACCGCCGCGGACGCGGTCGTCCGCGTGGTGCAGCGTTTCGCCGACGAACGCGACGCCGGCGAGACGTTCTCGGGTTGGCTCGGACGCGCGGGCGGCGCGGACGAGGTCGGCAAGGGGCTCGCGGACCTCGACGTGTTCCCGACACCCGAGGCCGATCCCGACTACTACGTCGACTTCGGCGAGACCGGCCCGTACGTGAAGCAGGTGGGTGACAGCGAATGCGCGACCTGAGCCTCGCGGCGCCCGCGAAGGGCGTCGCCCCGGGGATCGACCTCGCCGAACTCGCGCGCGTGAGCGCCGAGCTCGAGCGCGCGCCCGCGTCGGCCGCGGTGCGCTGGGCGTACGAGCAGTTCGAGGGGCGCGTCGTCGTCGCGGCGTCGTTCCAGGACTGCGTGCTCATCGATATCGCCGTGCAGGCCGTCCCCGAGATCGAGGTCGTGTTCCTCGACACGCAGTACCACTTCGCCGAGACGCTCTGGTACGTCGAACGCGTGAAGGAGCGTTACGACCTGAACCTCACCGTCGTGCGACCGCTCGTCGAACCCGACGATCTCTGGCAGATCGACCAGAACGAGTGCTGCGCGGTCCGCAAGGTGGAGCCCCTCGCGCGCGCCCTCGATGGCAAGGACTGCTGGATCACGGGGCTGCGCCGGGCAGAAGCGGTGAGCCGGGCGAGCGCGCCGGTGGCGCATCTCGACCTCGGGCGCGGCATCGTCAAGGTCAACCCGCTCGCCACCTGGACCGACCTCGACGTGGCCGGCTACAGCGCCGATCGGGATCTCCCCCGGCACCCGTTGAAGTCCCAGGGTTACCCGTCGATCGGTTGCTGGCCGTGCACGCGCCCGGTCCGCGACGGCGAAGACCCGCGTGCCGGCCGTTGGGCCGGTACCGGCAAGACCGAGTGCGGATTGCACGGCTGGCCCGAGCCCCCGCAGCCCCGAACCCCCGAGCCCGACCTCCCCGCAACGGCCCTCCCCACAACGGCCCTCCCCCCGGCCGACCGTCGTTGAGCGG
>SXGT01798943.1_pt1 | contig 16682 bp, 23 predicted proteins | sample 3176221 | NCBI WGS metagenome assembly SXGT01 (sample SAMN11356862, study PRJNA531348) | freshwater metagenome | isolation source: freshwater sample F1-120 | place: China: Fuxian Lake, Yuxi | collected 2017-12-25 | reverse complement strand
CGGCGCTTGCGCAAGCGCCCGCGCTTGCGCAAGCGCCGCTCTGCCTACCCAGCTCTCCACAAGCCCCCGCAGGACCACCTGCAAGCAACACACTTGCGCAAGCGCGGGCTTCGGCCGTTCAGTGCACTTCGGCTGTGTTCAGGTTGGCTGGGCCACGCCCCGGCAAGACCTAGCCCACCCCCCATCTGTCACAAACACCCTCCGCACCGCCCGCCCTCCTCCCCCAAGGAGAACAACTTCTGGAGGGTGGCCTGCGAGCACTCCCCCAGCGAACGTGCTAAACACCGCTCCACCACGCAATGCCCGGTGCTCATCCAGCCGCAAACCCGGGCATCCGGACTGGACCGTCATTTGAAGAAGCACGGAAAAACCGTGATGTAAGGATGACCCCGCGAACATCCTCGCAATTTCGGTTTTCCAAGGTTTTAGAAAAAGGTTGCCTCCCCAGCGAGCGATCCGCCCGTCCGTCCGGGTCCGTCCGGTGAGTCCTGACTCGGATTCCTCTTCTTTGTCGGTTCGGTGAGTTCAGGAACTGTAGGGTGGACACCTTTGCCGACAGAAGACGGGGATGTGGCCGGGCGGGTGACCCTCCGTCCGCCGCCCGTCCGCCCGCCTAGCCGCCTCCGACCGCCCGTCCGACTGCACATGCAGGTCCGGGCGGGCGACCCCCCTTGTTTGGCCGCCCGGGCGATTAAAAAAAAAGGCTGAATCGTCAGATCACGGTCGCAAACGTGATTTAAGGAGGTCGTTTTCCAACCGGCGGGGATTTCTGAAACCAAAGCGACCTTGCCAAAAGGAACCAGATTTCTGAGACTGCTAAAAAAATCGGTTTGACCCGCACGAGGTTTTTTAGGGTCCCCTTGCGTCGAGAACAACAAAACACACCGGCTCCAAACTAACTTCTTTGGGTGGTCTGTTGCCAGCAATGGGATTGCTGCGATCTGCAACTGATGGCTCAGAGCTACAACATGTCATGCTCCGTCCGCAGCGGTGGCCAGCGAGGCGGTCTGACTGTTTCGCGCGAATTGCGCCAGCTCGACGTGATTTCTGCTGGTGATCGGACGCGCCCCTCAGCGCGAGGCTTTGAGATAGCAAGCAAGGCTCCGGGCCAACCAAGTCATTTTGCTAGCGATAGATGAAACCAAAAATCGTGGAACGTTTTTCAAGGCCGCCGGAACCTCGCGAAACCTTCATGGCGGTTTCCGGCATATCGCGAGCAACCAGTTGGGTATGTGTGATTTTGTGATTTTGTGGATTTGATTCCAAGGGTTTTCTCGCGGGAGGAGGATGTTGCCGAAGAAACCAAGCCAAAACGAGCGGAGCTGCTCAGAACAGAGGCCAACCGTAGCCTGCCTCGAGCACGATGTCTTTCAGCACGGCGATCTGGGGCCGAACCGGCTGGAGGCCGCCTGCAAAAGAAGCCCGGCCACTCGTGTCAACCTTCGCCCGAAAGTCCACTGGTGTCATCACTGATTTCGCGATGAAAGATGTCGGCATTCGTAACCTAGTCTGTTAACCTTCTGCCCAGTGAAACTTCACAGCCCACGGTGAAAGTCTGGCACGAGACAGGAGCCTCTGAGGGCCAGATGCCCAGCGCATCGAATAGATCAAGCCGACGCCCGCCGCGTCCTCACCTTTTACAAGGCATTCGGAGAGCAGACCAAGGACCGACCGAGAATTAAGAAAATACGATCGCTGAGGGTCCAAAAATGCAAAAATACACATTGGAAGGGTGTAATTCTGCCGAAAATGCTCCTCCACGAAGGCCGAAGGCCCTCGTGGAGGTGCATTTACACTCGGCAGAACTACCCCCCCTCCAAAATGGACTTTTGCATTTTTGGACCCTCGGCGATCGTAGTTTTTAATTCCCGGACGGTCCTTAGTCTGTCCTCAGAACGTCTTTTACAATCCTAACCCCAACTGCTCAAAGGGAGTGCGGCTGCCAAGCTCTCTTGCTTCAACTCGGGCTCCTTCTGGTCTTCAGCTGTCGCCTTGGGCCCTTTGTGCTCCGAGTATTGGCAACCAAGTTGGTGGACTCACGCCGGGTGCTTTGCAACGCGGTGGGAGACGGGCCCGTTGCGAAACTCGGTCCCGACATCGGGCCCGACCACGTCAACAGTGAGGAGATCCGACAAACATTCGCTCAAGAAGACTTAGAGCCATTGCGGGCAACACGGGTTGCTGTCGCCTGAGTACAAAGGGTTCACGGTGCCTGCGGCGCGTCGTACACGCCTTTCACCGCGTCCTGAGGGAGCGCGAGAGATCACACACACACGTGCGCTTCGACTTGTGTTTTTTTGGAAGGTGGGGCGAAACGACAGTGAGCAATGCGGCTGAAACCGTTTCGTTTGATTACTAATGCGTGTGTGTGAGTTTTGCGTTTCTCGCTTGGGCGAATCCTTCGCCTCCAAGTCAAAGCCGTCAGGCTTCTCGTTCACAATCGTATGGTAGCACACTGAGCACGTCGGGTTCGACTGCCTTGGAATGCAATACCGCGCCGAGTCGGCGCCGGCACGCTCAGTGCTCGATGCTGGCCGCCCGTGTGGGAGTCGATGTCTGCAGGATTTCACTAGTGAATTTCCCGCGGTCACTGACCGTATCCTCGGCTGCGGCCAGTGTCGAGTGGAGCGAGAGCACCGATTCGGAGGCTCCCTTTTGCTCCACCTGATGCCGCCGCTCAGCCACACACTCGCGAAGGGTCATGAGCTTGTTGTCCAAGATGATCTGCTGGCTGCTACTCTTGAACTTGACGTCGACGTACTTTCTGTTGTCCTTGACGTCGTCGCGTGACCAGGTCACCTTGCCTTTGGGCAAACAACACGCAGAACACCAAAGAAGCGCGGCCGGCGGGGGCCTGCAGAGCAGTGTCCCGCACTAACCCCACCAGCCGGGTTTAAAAATCGCGTCCGGCAAGCTGAGCCCCTGCCGTGATTTTTAAACCCGGGCCCTTGGACTGTGGGTGGGGTGGGGCTCTGGACGAGACGATTGCCCTGCAAGGCTTGAGCGCGTAAGTTACTGTGTGCCTCCGCGGCCCAGCGAATGACTTGACCTAGAAAATGGAATCGGACACGTGCCCCAGCCCACACACCAGCCGGCCCCGCCCCCCAGCCCCAGCCCACCAGCCCAGCCCCTGAAGTGATTCTTAAACCCTGGTTTTCTTAAACCCGGCCGAACGCTGTAGAAGAAGGCCAGCGGCCGCCTCTGTGGAAACTGGCACGTTTGTCTGAGCAAAACTCAGTCAGCGAAAGCCACATCCCGATCGCAAGGTCGAAAACGTTACGAAATTACTCCTGCGGCCCTCTGTGGAGGAGCGGGCCCCGCTATTTCTCAGACGCTCGCTGGTGACCGAAGCCGGCAATGACCAAACCTGCTTTCAAGGTCGCACTCTCGGAGCCGGTGTTCACAATGGCCAGTTTGTTGCCCATGTACACCCTTGCGGCCACAACCGTAGCTGGCACCCACCGCTGCTGCAGTGGTTATGCTCGAGCAAACGCAGTTTTACAGAATCCGGTCCAAACTCCCACAGAACGAAGTCTTCAAACGGTCGGTTCCCTATCAAATCACAGGTGGGTCTCAGCGTGTGAGGCGGCCTGTTAGGTGCCGCAGCGCAGACCTGATGAAGCAGTTGCCTCCGCGAACGTTGCTCATCTTGACATTCATCAGCACCGCGCCAGACAAGTCCTGTTTACAGAGTTCTCAGTCAGGTGGGCTGGCCGGTCTGAGGGTGAGGCCGTGTGTGGCGGATGCGGGGGTGGCGGGGAGTTTGTGGCTACGGGGCGGGACTTGACTCCGTGGGTTTAGTCGCAAGCAATCCTCCCCTTTGCCTACCACCACAGGTCGCCGGGCAAACGTGGAGGATAGCACGGCCTGTGCTGCGACCGTGACTCGATGCCCGTCCGTGTGTTACACAACTACGGTGTCGTAGGCGATCTCCCACGACCGCCTCGATGCGACCTGCATCGGGGGGAGGCGTTGCGTGCCCCTGCGCGGGTCACATTGGCGTTCCCGAACACACGGTCTACAGCCCACGGACCAAGAATCCTCGACCTTCTTGGCGTGCTCGTCGAGTCGCGGCTTCTTCGGCTTCCGCTCGTCCTCGGCACTGATGCTCAACTCGTAGCCAAGGGTCTCTTTGACGTCGTCAAGCTTTTTCTGAAACTGTCCCTTGGTGCTGGAGCCTCGGCTCGCTTGACCGTGAGCAGCGAGGCGGCTCGGCCTCGTCGCTCAGGGCATGCGAGACGAGTCTGGACGCACGAGACAAGCAGTTCGGAACGTTCTTTGCCGGGAGCCGCCAACAGCTCTCAAGTCCAGATCAGTGGCCAGCAATTTTTCGTAACGTTTGGTTGCGCTGGGGTCCGACTTTTGTGCACCACCCTGCGTGTGCAAAATTTGGGTATCGGCCCCGACTTTCGTGTACCACCACCCCTGGGGGAGGCAGGGGGTCCTGCAACCCGCAGCCGCAGTGGTGCGAAGCTAGTGTTCCGGGAAGCATCAAAGAAAGTCGCTTGCCTCGCACGGGACTGCGGGCCGCATAGTCGCCAATGGCCCACTTCTTCGCCGTCGCTTGCGGCAAGCGCAACCTTGTCAAACGCACCAACGCGTGTTCATCGGTTCGGTCACGTGGCGGTGCGAGTGCGCCTCCCCGCTTTCTATCACAGGTTGGTGCCGTTAAAACCTTTTCTGCTGCATGTCGAACAGCAAGCACTTCAACTCGGGCGGCGGCGGTGTGGCACCATCTGCAATCGTCTCGTCCTCGTCTAGTGTTTTACAACAGGCGGCAGAGCCGCCAAAGTAGCGGCGGTGCCGCCAACATGTCTAGCAGACTCCAGGGAGGTCGAAGTAAAACGGCCAGTCGGCACAGAACCCCCCACTGAGGGGGCTCAGAGCTGAATTTCGAAAGTCGATCCTTCAAAGCCTCTAAGCCAGGGATCTTGAGGATGCCGTCTTTCACTTTGCGGACCAAGCTGTCCACCCTCAACTTGGTGATGGCCTCGCAAGATGCCTGCAAAAACGCTTCGCCAGGACCCAAAACTCCGCTGGGCTGGGGCTCACACCGTCGGCCGAAAACCACACGCCCGACTCAATGTTTTTTCTCCGCTTGAGTTGGAGGCTTGGGGAATGTTTTGTAACCTTCCAGGGGGCAAAAGGGGGGATGAGCAAGCGGTCTAGCACACAACGGGAGCTCGGGTCGTTTCGAACAAGTCGCCTGATCGGACGTGATGCCGTAGTAGTACGTGGGCAAGTTCGTTGAGAAACGCTTGGTGAAGACAGCCTCCAAAAGCTCACCGGCGACGGGGTTCGAATCAACCTTCAAGAGAAGAAACGTGTCCGCAACTCACAAATTCCATGTTCAGAGTTTTCCCATGGGCCGATGGTCTCAGTGTCATCAGCGGAGTGGGCCGCGCGGAGCAGGACTTGGGAAGTGGCTAGGGCCCCATCTGAAGGTTTCGCTCCCCTGACCTTCCTCGACCCAGAAGGTCGCACTCCACACGGCGCTCAACTCTAAGCCGCGGACTCCTCCTCGAGCCCACTAAATATCAAGGAAACCAGGTGAAAGCCGGCCGTTTCCGAGGCCCTCATAAAAAGGATTGGATGCCAAGTTGCTAACCCGGGTCGCGGGTGCCCCGGGAACCCCCGGGAGACTCCGAAGCCAAAGGAATCAAGTGAGCAATCCAGAAAAGACACGTTGCTCGGCAACCACCAAGATGGCTCGAGTGTCAGCCATGCCAGCAAGGCCGTCGAAACAGCTCTCCAGAATCTTCTCACACACGTTGACGCCGAGCTGTTCGTACCTCTTCGCACCTGTGCAATTACGTCGGCCGCTTCGAACTCACGGTGGCGTCACAGCAATGATCTTGAGACGCAAAGCTGAGCGAGGGGAAATCCCAGTCGTTGCCATTTTGAACCGAAGGGTTAAAGTTTGCGGGGAGGTCGCTCAGCGAACTAGCCAAAAACCCGCAGGTCGTGTACCCTAGTCGTCGTGGGTGGGAGGTTCTACCACCCGGGTCCGTCGGGTAAGAGCACAAAACCGCTGGACAAATGAAGCACGAGCGACACTACGGCTGGCATTGGGGCCGAGTCCAGCAAAGTGAGCCGATTGCCAAGCTAATCGGTGAGATGGGTTTTCACGGCATCCTGTTGTTTTCGAAGCTGGCAACTCGGGTGGCGACCTCGCACGGTCCCGTCGCTGCCATGAGGATCGACGTCGCCGTGGAGCGGCGCCGGCAAGGACATCGGGTCCGCATCCTTGGGGCACACCCCGGTGACTAGCGATAAGCAGACTTGGGTTTGAAACAGTGACCCGCCTGGCCACTGCGAAGGTTGCCCGGGTCCACAACCTTGGGGCACACCCCTGGCGACCAACGATATGCGGACTGGGACTTGCAACAATGACCCGAGCTGCTTTCGAACTGTCCAGCAGCGGGCGATTTGAAACAGGCTCCCCGGCATCAGTAAGAGTGCTTCGAGCAAGACCCGAAACATGCACTCGCCGTTCCCACTGGTGACGTCCGCTCAGGCCCTGGCGGATTCCATAGGGGGGCAGTCAGCAGGGGTGTGCACAGCTGCTCCTCGAGGGTCACCAAATCGCAAATCTTGATGAGATCCGCCTCCAACGACCTGCGCTTGCGCACGACGGTCGAATTCCTCCACTTGAAATTCTTGGGGGCCTCCGACGCCGTCACGAGCCGGGCCACAATGTCGCGCGGTCGTTCGTCGCGGGGGTCTGAGCGGTCCTGAGGCAACACGTGTCCCCTCAGGTCTTCCCGGTTGCCTGGAGGTTGGAAGCCCCAGGATTTGCCCCAGTGCCACCCTCTCTCCAGACTCCCCGGGATCTCTGAGGAGGACCCGTGGAGAAATCAGCACAGTTGTGCCTTTGCTCCGAAAAAACAGTGCCCATTGTCCTTCAGCATGATCATGATCGTCTTGTCGACGTTCACACCTTGGTGAGTCAACCGCTTGATGGCGTCCGACTCGGCCATCCAGACTTGCCCCTGTCTCTGGAGCTGAGCCGCAGCACCCGCAAGAGCGAACGCAGCACAAGACTTGAGCGCTCTCGCAAGGTCGGAGGCCTTGCTTGGGCTTGAAAGCGAAGGCGCTTCAAGACATCAGTCCGCGAAGCAGCGATCGACAACTTCAAAGCATTCGAAGGAGCCCCGGGCCCAAGTTTGAAACCTGGATTTCTCGCTGATCGCACAACGAGTGGTGACACGGCTGCCGCAGTAACCTTGATCCACGAGAAGCACGGCTGCAACATCAAGCCCATGAAATTGCTTTGCTCCAGAGACAAGATCCCGGCCAAGGTCGTCTGAAAGTTGTGGTACGCTGCCTCGACACATACTGTTTGGTCAGCAAGTCTTCGTGAAGCGACCGCAAGCTACCAGTGGGATTTGGGACCGCTTCCTTCGGTCGGCAGAGTGGTGGCCACAGCGAAACCTTTCAGCACACCCCCATTGTGTGATGGACAGGGGCAACCGCTAACCGCGGCCCGCAATCACCCGCAGAGGATAAAAACATATTGCTTGGCCGCCGAAAAACCGGCCAAAACCCGCTACTATTAGTATTTGTTTTTTTATTTCCGGCCCGTCTTCGCACGCGGTGTTCTACACAATACAACCCATTTCTAGGTTTTTATCACGGGGGTCAGACCTTAGCTGAGACATGCAGACCTCAAAGCTCAACCGCTGGAGGCAGACGACTTGGAGGAGGCAGCCTTCGAGGAGGCAACCCCGACGCGAATTAGGCGAACCCACCACCCCCGGACCCCGACACGAATAAGCCGGGCCGGCAAACTGACGTTGACTGGGGGGGTTACTATTCGCGTGCCGGGGTTATCTGAGCTTTGCAACGGAGGAGGGTGGCTCGGCCGACTCAGAGCACGCCTCGAAACTCTGGCAACCGAAGAGGGGAGACAAATCAGAAAACCCACCGCGCTGCCCTGCGATCGGCCCTCAAAGTTGCTAACCGTTGGCGGCGCTTTGGTGACGCTAACGCAAGAGCTCAGTGTAATTGTGATTTGTCACCGAAAGCCTTGATGCGGCAAGGGACCATCCAGTTCATGAGCATGAGCGTTGCCTACCAAAGAAACTGAGCCTCGTGGCTAACGAAATCCAACAGCGACGTGGAGTACGCTGGCCTCGCCCTTGAGATTTCGCTCCTTGCAAGAGAGTTACATCCTCTTGAAGTCTGCCCACTGCGAGGTCTGGCCGAATGCTTGGTTCGTGGAAGGCTGCCCAGAGGTGGCTGCCCCGAAGCGAGTCGACCGCGAACGGCTTTCGCGGGGTGTGTGGCCTGGGTAAAGGCTGCCTCGCTGCAGGGAGGCTGCTTCGTTCCTTGGTAGAAGGAGGCTGCCTAACAAGAAAACGCGTGGACTTGGTGGCGCCACGAGGCCCTGTGGAGAGAAGGTGGTTACTGACTGCCAGCTGGTCCTTCTCGATCTTGAGCGATGCCCTGGCCAACAAGTTCGATTCGAAAGTCTGCCAGTTCTTCAAAGCAGAACCTTCGTTGTGGAACGAATCCAAAGTCACGCACTGCTTGAGCATCGTCTGAGCAAAGGTTTCCGTTCTATTTTTCCCGTGATCCGTTTGTCATTTTACCTTACCCGACTTCAGGAGACAAGTTCTACGGCTCGCACTGTCGACCATTTTGTGAACGTTCTTCGATTCATCCAACGGAAAGCCCATCGGTCGAGCGGTGTCGTCGACCCCAAGCAACCCAAACCAGCTAGAATGGAAGCCGATTACTCGGGTAACCTCGATGTTCTCCTTGATGCTGTTGTACCTCGTTTTATCGCGCTGAATCGATCCAAAGTACTTGGCTGCTTCGTAGCTCTTGTGCTGGTCCAGCCAGATCCGTGCACTGGCCAAGTCATGGTCGATCTCCTGCTCAAGACAAAGCGAGGAGGTCTCGAAGGCAAAAAGGCGGGGAAAGCTGAAAGGCACCTCCCACGCTCGGAGAGGAGGCACCCCACCCCACGCCCCCACCGCTCCCCGCGTGGGCGGTGCGTGGGCCGGGCTTGTGCACAGTGCTTGCTGGTCAAGGCGATGGGCTTCGGCAACATCTTAGGGGCAACAATACTCCGCTGTGGCAGACTATTCCCTCTTGGTCAGCGCCATGTCTTGATCACCCCCAACCACACGTGGTGACCGGCCCGGCCTCCTGGACGCTCCCCGTTCTCGCCAAAGCGATGGGCCTTGGCAGCTGTTCCCGAGGCAGCTTGTTGGCGCTGTTGGTGCTACTTGCAGGAGCCGCGAACCTATCCACCACCACCGCCGGGCCACAGAGCCGCGGATGAGTTTCCGGGCTCGGGCCGGCCGGTTGGTGGACGACTTTCCTGTGTTTTCACGAGCCGCCGGATATCCACCAGCCCGCCGGCGGTGGGCTGGTGGATATCCGGCGGCCCGTGAATACACAGGAAAGTCGTATCGACCAACCGGTCGGCACGAACTCCGGAAACTCATCCGACGGCCCTGTGGCTCGGCGGTGGTGGTGGATAGTTTCGCGGCTCCAAGCGCTTGACCGGTGGAAAATATTTAACTCGAGGGCTAAACGAACCGACCTTGCACCACCATCAAAGGGTGCAGCTCCTGCACCAAGATGTTGAAGCTGCTCGCCTCCACGTCGGCCATGAGCAAAGTCCGCGCTGGTCCCTTGCCACACTCCTGCGTTTGTGAAAACCGAGGATGCGGATCACTACTGACGCTACTGGGGAATAAGATAGCATTGAGATTGCCGTTGGCCGCTGCGGAGGTCCTGCCTAACACTTCACCAGCAACGGTGCCGACTTCACAAAGGACGAAAATTGACGTCGAGCCGTCGGTCCTCGGTCGTCCCTGCTTGCCTTCTTCATTTTGAGGGCACTGATAACTGAGATGCGGTCCAACATTAACACCTTCTGCTGGAGCTCAGATAGCCGTGAGTGCTCAGACAGGGGCCGCATCACCGGAGATGGCCCCGGCGACCCGTACTGCTGACGATTACGTGTTTGCAGTGCGGTGGGCGGGCTATGGGCTCCAACGTGCCTCCGGCTTCTCCTGCATGAGGCTGGTAATCTCAAGCTCGAGCTGCGGGTCCTTGGTTGGATCGAGCCAGCACGCTCTTTGTGCAAGCGGTGTGTCCCAGAGCCCCGAAAGCATGGTAACAACCCAAGCGCTAGGGCGCTTGGCTGAGTAACTTGTAATCCGGTGGGCACTTGCCCGCAGAATCGACCAGAAATCTTGAGCCGAGTGCTAAGCGCAGAACCCATGTGCAACAGAAGCGGCTGGTGTGATTCGGTATCCTCCCGCTTCGCCAACACATCTATTAACAACTTCTGCAAGTCACCAACAGCCAGGCCAATCTCATGAACCTGACGCATCATCCGACCGAGCCACCGGGCTCGTGAGCTCGATGAGGCTTTCGTCGCCGAAACTTCGACGTGTGGGTGGGGGCATCAATGGTCTTCGGAAGCTTGCTCGAAAACCCACTTTAGGTCGACGTGTGTGTGTGCTCACCGAGCCAAACAAAGATCAAAGATAAACTGTTATTTTCGACATCATTGCCCCCCTTACCCTTTGGCCCGAAACACACAAAACCCGTGGGTGACAGAGGCGGAGGCTTGGGTCGGGCGTCGCTAGTCACCGCTTGGTCACGGATGGCCAACGCGACGGCAGCGAACTCAGACCAGTCCTCCCAATCGCGCTTCTGAATCTTTCGCCTCCGGGCGAATAACACTGCGGTGAAGCCTGCCGCCCATAATTGCGTTTTCTGATCACTCTCGTGTGGTTTTGGTCGCGCTCGCTCGCCACTTGCAAGCTCCTTAACAGTGAACTCCGTCTAAGGATCTAAGGATTTACTCAGGCGTGCCGTAGCCGACCGAATCCGAGCAACCTTGCCTCAAGTCTCTCGAAAACTATGGTGCGACGACAGCAGACCCCAACTTCGCAAGTGGACGCAATGGGCTGTGGGGGTTTGCAATCGCAATGCCCAAGCCCGGAGTAAGTCTCAAACCAGAACGCAAACTGACCGGTCGACGACTACAGGAAGCGAGTTGCAAACCCACAAACCCGGACCCGGGGGCCGTAAGGATTTCGGCCGCTTCTCGAACTCCGCGATGACCATTCCGACATGGAGCGCCATGCTCTCGGCAGTAACCTTGGCCAAATCTTTCCATCCTGGCCGCCCATGCTTGTAGACAGCACCTGACTGAAGCTCGCAGCTAAGGACTTTACCCTTGCCGCTGTAGTAACACACGAGATGCTTTGAGTCTGTGCTTCTGGAGCGGGCACCGGTACCAAGTCACAGTGCACAAAACTTGGAGCATCACTCTCCAGGAACCTAAGAGGTAGCTTCCGTGCGACGGCAAATCCTTCAGCTCCAAGCTACCTGGGTACACTTTCTTGTTGCTCAAGCAGTCGTCCGTGCAGAAGCTCTTCGACCAACCGTTCTTGGACACGTGTTGTTGGATGTCCTTGGAAGGGCCGCCTTGCAAATCGGATTCGTGTCCACTGAAGCGGCCCTGGAATCTTGAAGCAGCTCTCAATTCATTTCAGTGTCTAGAGCTGGCGTGTGGGAGGACTTCAGAGTGCTTGCCGACGCTGCCGTCAACACTTAGCGAACAGCAGCTGCCTGAAACCGGGAGAAAGAAACCGCAAGCCATTACAAAAACGAACCGCTCTTGGACAAATGATGTGGGATGTCCTTGGAAGCGCCTTGCAGATCTGTTTCGGGCTCACTGAATCGACACTGGAATCTTGGAACAGCTCTCGAATCACTTTGGAGTTTAGATCTGGCGTGTTGGAAGGGCGATCCTTCAGAGTGCCTGCCGGCATTGTCGTCAACACTTGGCGAACGGCAGCTGCCTGGAACCGGGAAACCGAAAGCGACCCGCATCGGTAAAGACATGAAAAAAATCGAAGACGATTGCGTACTCTCCGATGTGCTGCTAGGCGGCGGTCGCTACCCGTACGCACATAGGTTCCCACGGTAGCGACTCGTTTTCAAAGCCCAGCCCGAACTTCGAATATTTCCGGGCCCGACTTTCAAAGTGCGGGTGGCTCACGACTCCACGGATGCGGGCCTTGCATCCGGTCAACTTCTCCGACGTGATGGCGCAGTCGTCATTCCACTCCTTGATCAACGCGTTCGGGTCTCCAATCTGGTTGCCCTGCTTCAGCAATGTCGTCACCTGCGTGCAAGAGGCAACGAGCTTGTCCCACGTGTGCAGTCTCCCTGAGACCAACCGAAACGCGCACGCACAGTGAGATGGGCCGCCAGAGGGGCTGGATTTCGGGCTGGGGTCTGGACGGTTGGCGTGCGTTGTTTTCGTTGATTCGGCCCGTTTCTTGGTGTGCGCCCAAACCCCGTGGCTTTCAGTGGAAAAAAAACGTACTCCAAGAATCCAGACCCCAGCCCGAAATCCAGCCCGCTGACGGCCAATCTCACTGTACGTGTGCGTTGAGGTTAGACTCACTCTAGCCGAATGCCAACTCCCGTGGCCAGCTGTCAGCAAGCCCGGCGGAGGAGTTTGACAGCTCGACTGCGAAGCGGGAGTTCACTCGAGGGCGAGCTCGCAACACTCCCCCAGTAACCCAAGTAATCACGCTCGGCGCTTGACGAATACTTGACCGCACCGCGATCTTGAAGTTCACCTTGACGGCGTGCTTCATGTCGATGATGCGAGGGCACACAACACTAATTGACGTCAAAGAGCTGGGAAGCACCGGAAGTTCCTTGGAGGGTGTGGCTTGGCCGAGGTCTCTGTTTTGTGGCTGCAAAGCGAGTCGCGAGCGGGGTGCTCGCCTCTGCAAAAGTAGACGATCCGAGACGTAATTCAAAGGATTCCTGAGAGGTTCTAATACAAGGGGGGAGTTTAATCGTGCCGGGATATGCCGGGAGCTCGTGGGTTTTCTTCTTTGGCCTGCTGGCCACACTGGGGATTTGCCACACACTCTCGTCTGCCTCTGGCACAACTCGTTTATCCCACACGAAGCAGCAGACCACTGCGAGCGCCGGGGCCAAGTTGGAAGGACCCCGATCCGCACTCAGGTCGAAAAAACAAACTGTTGGCTTCGCGAGCCTTCCCTTTAAGGTTCTTTCGAGTTGCGCCAAAAGTGAAACTGAGAAGGCACTCCGTCAAGGCCACGTCGTCTTCGATGCACAACGCCAGCAAGGCCAAGGTTGTCGTAATCCTGCAGCTCCTTCCATCAGACAGCGAGGCAAAACCTTACCCGATCAACCTCGCGGGGGTGGGGTGTCGGATCGATTTCTGGCCGGATTCCCAGCGGCGATCAGGTAAGCCAAACCCACGAAAAAGGCCCCAAACTGACCCAATCGACCCCGTGCAGGAGTTTGGTGCCGTTTTTATGGGCTTAGCTTGCCCGACCGCAGCGGGAGTCCGGCCAGAAGTCGGTCCGAAACCAGCTCGCGAGGTCGCTCGGGTGAGTGTTGTTTCGCTGAATCAAGTTTAGGGCGGGAGGTTGGGGTCAACAACTTTGCTTGTAGCGCGGACAACACACCGATGCGACGTCTGAGCGTGGGCCAAGTCAAACAAGGGTTGGCCAAATGCATCTGGGGCACAGTTCACTGGGGCGGCCCTCGCCACCAGATTTGTTCCCCGCTGATATCCCCTTGACAAAGCCGACGCTGAAGCACTTAATCTGGTCAACTGCGAGCACGTCGAACGGCTGGAGGATCGGCGAGACGTAATCCACATCGCTGGCCAGCAGCTTTTCCTGGACCTTGAAAGCAGACGGTGCTCCCTTCGTGTGGGGCCGCTGCGAAAGATTGCACAGGCCGCTGATATTCGCGCCGGCCCCAACTGGCTCCGAAAACAAGGCGACGTCCTGCGACGCTGGCCGAGGATTCGACATCCAAAGACATAATTTGCCATAAAATATTCAACGCATACCCAAGCGAAGGCTCGTCTGCTTAGTTTGTGTTGTAGTCACCGGGGACCAGCACCGGCTCCGTGCTGGAGATGAAGCCGTCGGCCAGCACAGACTCTGCAATCTTGATCGATGCGTCCATCTCGGGTGGTCCTTTGGGCATCAAACTTGGCTAAGCAAGGCTCAAGCACTCGTGCCGAATGCTGGGTGTTTTCGGAGCCGCGTCTTTGATTGTTGTCAGGAACCATGATCCCTGACCCAAGCCGCAGGGGTGTCGGGCAAGGAAGGCTTGATGCAGAACCGGTCTTGACCCACCACGGCGTTTATAACTTTACCGCTTGCCCGCTAACACCTTTCAAGGAGAGCCTCGCCAAGGAAGCCGGCCAGAAATCCTTCCGAATGGACAGGCCCTTGACCCGAGGACACGAGCAACCCAAGGCCTGTGCTAAAAAGTTTGAGTGGGTCCTTTGACTGACGCGTCGTCGTGCCAGCTAAACGATGCCACGTGCAACTTGAAGACGGTGGCGTCTCTGTCCTTCCCGGCCATCGTGATGCCTTCGCGTGTGCTCAGCCAGTGTGACTGGCAACCAGCTTCTAAAACTACGAAAAAAAGAGCGAGGTAATGAGATTTCTTGCGACCTCAGCAACTCTTGCGGTGTGGAGGTGCCTTACTGAGGATGACTGCTTCGTGGGGTCGAGTCGGGACTGCCTGCTGCTATTCTTCACGGAAGGCGTCAGCATAGCCCAGCGTGGGAGAACTGACAGGGCAGCTACCCCACAGTTTTGCCACGCGTGCAATCCACGTTCGACAGCGGAAATGCCTTGCTCTTCTGGTACGATACAGCGCCCGTCGGCGGCACAACGTTGATCAACTTGGTAGCGAAATCCTTTGGGTCATGCGACTGCCCTCCCTCCAAAAACACGTCTACCCCACGCTCATCACGACTTCGAGGACTTGCACCGGAGACGCAGAATCGCACGATCCTTGCGCAACTGAGCCGTGGTGTACATGGCGTCCAGATATTGCTTGGGCCCGCCGTGGAGTTCGCAAACCTACGGCAAAGAAGCGCCGACAGCAGATTCTGTTGACCTCCCTCGCTCCTCACCCTCAGCGTGACGGCTGATTGGGCGTGGTGGGAATTGAAACCTATCAAACGACTTGCGACAGTTAAAGAGAGTGCCTGTGGGCTACCATGAACCCTCCTTGGTTTCGTCGACCCTGGTCCGACGGTTCAACAGTACCTTGACCGGGACTCGAGCTTGACAAATCAACACCCAAACATCTCGGGCCAATCCCGCTAGTGAGAACCGTCTTGAACGCCGACATCACCTTGCTCTTCAACGACCCGGCGGGCATGTCGACATCGCCCTCTGGAACCACCTCTCAGTGAATCGGGCAGATAAAGTGATAGAGAGTCCTTCTGGGGGAAACGCCGGGATTTGCTAGCAGTTCTTCGGCCAACAAACGGGTGACGCGATTTCAGGTCTGCTACCAGCGATATCACTCGGAGATGGCAAGCCTCGTCGGTGTGAACCGTTGGCGGAGAGGGCCCCACCCCGGCAGAAGAAGGCGCAGGCGACGCCGGCACCAACGCCATCGTCACACGTGGCTGCCTAGATTGCAGGTGGCAAGTAGCGCCAAAGCTTGGCTGGCGAAGGATGGGTGGCACGCCTGGGCACGCCTGGGCACGCCTGGGCTATTATTCGAGCAGCGATTGCGCAAAGTGATTTTTCAGCGGTTCACTCTCGCTGGGCTGCTCATCGTCCCAGAGGCCGTCAGTCTCGGGGCCTCGGGCCCGGAGGCCGAGGCCAACTGTAAAATCACTTTGCAGCGAGGCTGGCAGCGAGGAGCGAAAAAGACCAACGGAGAATTCAGATATCAGATTCCCCGTAGGTCTCGGATGTTTTTTGCAGCCCCATAACCCGTTTCACCGCGGCCGGGACCCCGAGACCGACGGTTACCCCCGAAACCCACCAAGACTGACGGAAGACACGTATTTTCCGTAGGTCTCGGGATCTCGGGCAGGGACCCCGAGACCGACGGCGAAAATCACTTAGTAGCGAAAAAGCAAAGAGAAAACATATTTTCCGTAGGCCTCGGCTGTGCCTGTTGTGCCCAGCCCCTTGTCGCCGTAGGTCTCGGCATCCCGGGCCGGGACCCCGAGACCGACGGAAAATACTTATTTTCCGTAGGTCTCGGGGTCTCGGGCCGGGACCCCGCGACCGACGGTGAGCCCCCTAACCCACCGAGACCGACGGAAAATAACCCCAAAACACAACGGTAAAAATCACTTAGGAGCGAAAAAGACCGACGGAAAATGTCTATTTTCCGTAGGTCTCGGCTGTGCCTGTTGCTCCTAACCCCTTTTCACCGTAGGTCTCGGCATCCCGGGCCGGGACCCCGAGACCGACGGAAAATATTTATTTTCCGTAGGTCTCCGTGGTTTTAGGGGTCCACCCGTAGGTCTCGGGGTCTCGGGCCGGGACCCCGAGGCCGACGGCGAAAATCACTTAGGAGCAAAAAAGACCGACGGAAAATAATTATTTTCCGTAGGTCTCGGCTGCGCCTGTTGCGCCTAATTCGAGCAGGGCGTGAAAAGACCGACGGGAAATAATTATTTTCCGTAGGTCTCGGCTGCGCCTGTTGCGCCTAGTTCGAGCAGCGCGTAAGAAGACCGACGGAAAATAATTATTTTCCGTAGGTCTCGACTGCGCCTGTTGCGTCTAACTCGAGCAGCGCGTAAAAAGACCTACGGAAATTATTTATTTTCCGTAGGTCTCGGCTGCGCCTGTTGCGCCTAACTCGAACAAATAATTATG
>SXGT01571784.1_pt1 | contig 16683 bp, 12 predicted proteins | sample 3176221 | NCBI WGS metagenome assembly SXGT01 (sample SAMN11356862, study PRJNA531348) | freshwater metagenome | isolation source: freshwater sample F1-120 | place: China: Fuxian Lake, Yuxi | collected 2017-12-25 | reverse complement strand
GTTGAGCCGGGGTGATCATGGGGTCTGCGTAAAGGCCCCAAGCACTACCGCTCACGCAGGCCGGCGCCCACGTAAAACCAGATACTTACGTGTCGGGTTCTAGTTGGCGCCGCTGTCGAAGATGAACTGGCGTTCTACACGTGGCGGGGCGAGTCGAAGCACTCCCGCCACGCCAAGGGTGTTTGTAGGCCGGAATTTCCCATGTCAAGACACGCATCCGTGATTGATCTTGTCCGATTCCGCTCCGAGGTTTTTCACGTGAATTTTACCTTTGTCGCGTTCGGCTCGGCCATGGTCGGGGCGACGCTTGTCTGGCTCCTCCTGCGATCGCGCGAGGCGGCGCTCCGCGAGCGGAACCGCGCGCGGGAGGAGGAGAACACCCGGCTCGCGGCGGAATTGACGGCGTTGCGGGCCGAGGGCACGCGCCTCGCCGTCGCCAACGCCGAACTCGGCACGCAGCTTTCCGCCGAACGATCCGCCCATGAGCGCTTGACGAACGAGTTCAAGGCCCTGTCGGCGGATGCGCTGCGCACCAACCGCAGCGACTTTCTCGAACAGGCGAAACAGGCCTTTGCCCAGCTCCAGCAGCAATCCGTGGGCGATCTCGACCAGCGAAAACAGGCGGTCGAGGCACTGGTGAAGCCCATTCGCGAGTCGCTCGACAAGGTCGATACAAAGATCTCCGAGATCGAAAAGGCGCGGGCCGGGGCGTACGGCGCGCTGGGCGAGCAGCTCAAGGCGCTCAACTCGGCCCAACTCCAATTGCAAAGCGAAGCCGCCCGGCTCTCGACCGCGCTGCGCTCGACGACCTACGCCGGCAGCTGGGGAGAGTTGCAGCTCCGCCGGGTCGTCGAGATGGCCGACATGCTGCCGTACTGCGACTTTGCGGAACAGGAATCCGCCGGCGGCCTGCGCGCCGATCTCGTGGTGCGGTTGCCGGGAGGGCAACGGATTGTTGTCGACGCGAAGGCGCCCCTTGAGGCCTTTCGCGCCGCAGGCGAAACCACCGATGAAGCCGTTCGCGCCACCCGCATGTTGGAGCACGCCGCCAAGGTCCGCGGCCACATCGACGCGCTTGGCGCCAAGAATTATTGGGAGCAGTTCCAGCCCGCACCGGAGTTTGTGGTGCTGTTTCTTCCCGGGGATCACTTTCTCACCGCCGCCCTCCAAGCGGACAACTCGCTCATGGACCGTGCACTGGCGCGCCGGGTGTTGCTCGCCACACCCACAACGCTGATCGCGCTGCTCAAGGCCGCGGCGTACGGCTGGCGTCAGGAATCCGTCTCGAAAAACGCCGACGAAATCAGCGCTCTCGGCCGCGCGCTGTATGATCGCGTGGCCGCCTTCGCCGACAACCTCGACAAGATCGGCCGCGGTCTCGACACGGCGATGAAGGGTTACAACACCGCGGTGGGTTCGTTCGAAGGGATGCTGCTGCCCGGGGCCCGTAAACTCGCCGAACTCGGCGCCAAGGGGGCAAAGGAACTCACGACTCCCGGGACTGTCGACACCGCGGCGCGCGACGTCGTGAAGCGGAGCTGACGATGAGTGAAGCCGACCCATCAGAAATCGACGGGGTCTGGGAGATGGTGCGCGCGGAATTTGACGGTACGTCCGCACCCGATCTCGTGGTGGCAAACACCACGGTCGAACTCGCGTGCGGCGAATATCGCGTTCGTTTTCGCGGCGAGACGGCAGATGCCGGAAATTTCGAACTCGGCCGGAGTCTCGACGCGAAAACGATGCTGCTCCGCGGAATGGAAGGTCTCAATTCCGGGCGACTGATCCCGTGCATTTACCAACTTTCCGGCAATCGCCTGCGAATCTGTTACGGGCTCGATGGCGGTGTGCCCACGGAGTTCAAAACGTCGGGCGAAAAGGCGAGATATTTGGCGGCGTACCGGAGAAAGTCCGAGCACCCGTGACTGGGAGATGCCGATGATTTCTCGGAGAACGACCCAAAAGATACGCGTCACCGTCTGGCCTCTCGATCGATAACATCCGCCCCATGCCATTCGTCACATTGGCGGCCGCTCTCCTCTGTCTCGCCATCGGTTTCAGCGTCCTGCTGGCAAATCCCCGGCGGCCTTCAAACCGTGCGTTTACGGTATTCTCTTTGATTCTAGCAGCGTGGCTCATTTGTGTGCTTGGAGCCATGATCGCCAGTAGCGCTCTGGCAAGAGGCGAAGATGCTGATCTTATGTTTTGGACCAGGGCAAACGCAGTGGTAGCGTCATTCGCTGCGTGGGGCATCTGGCTCCTAAAATTCGCAATCGTCTTCCCGGAGGACAATGGGAAAAAAGCATTGCGAAAGGCGATGCCGGTTCTGGGAATCGGCATATTCCTCGCGGGAATTTGCTTCTCCAGTTCGTTCGCTTTTCTGGGATCAGATTCGATTCTACGTCGTGGTCTTGCATATCTAGCGTACACCTCGATTGGAGTAATCTTGTATTTGATTACGGCTCTGCAGGTCAGACGACAGCTGCTTGCGCAAAGTGGAATTCGCCGACTTGAGCTACAGTTTTTAGCTCTGAGCTCAGGAATCGCTGCATTGACCCTGGCCCTGCTCAACGGCCTCGGAAATTACCTTCAACTGCGGGCGCTCAATCGCGCGAGCATCCTCGTCGTATTCGTCGCCTATCTCTTCATGGCCTGGGCGCTTGCCAATCACCGCATCTTCAACGCGCGTCACGTGCTCGCGGCGGTCGGGCATCGTCTGACGGTGATTGGCATCCTCGCGGCGTCGGCCTGGGGGCTGTCGCTCATCCTCGGGCAAATGATGACGGGCACCGCCGCCTGGATCGTGAGCACGTTGCTCTGCGGCTCCGCCGTTTTCTGGCTCGACCAAAAAACGCGCACCCGGCTGGGAGTCGGCGACGAACGGCTGCTCGTCGCCTTGCGCAGCGAGGTGATCGCTGTTTCCCGGCAGGAAGCCGGTTCGGTCCGGCTCACGAGCGACTTCGAACTCCTTCTGACCAATCACCATCGGGCCGGCCGTGCATTCCTGATGTCCGAACTGGACGACAAGTATATTGGCGGCGGCATCGAACTGCCCAAAACGAGCAGCGGTCTCGCGGCACTTTGCGACAACGCGTGGATTACGCCGGAGAGTCTTCAACGAAGGCGAACCACCCCGGGCCTCGAAGATCTCGGCGCCTTTCTCCACGAGCATTCGCTCGGCGTCATCGTCACCGTCCCCCGCGGCAGCCCGGCGCCGACCATGCTCGTCGCAATCGGCACCAAGACCAATGAATGGCCTTTCACCTATCCCGAGGTCGTGCGTCTGCAAAACATCGCGGAGCTGATGGACAGCATTCTCACCCGCTCGCGGCTGACCGACCAGGCGGCCATGCAGGCGCGGATGGAACATCTCGCGATGATGTCCCGCGGGCTCGCCCACGATCTCAAAAACCTCATCACCCCCGTCTCCTCGTTCCTCGTGCATACCGACGGCCACTATCCCGCCGGCAGCGCCGAGGCGGAAGTGCATGCCGCGGCGCGGCGCTCAATGCGCATCATGACAGATTATCTGCGCGAAGCGTTGTTCTTCTCCGAGCGGCTCCAGCCAAAGTTCGAAAACGTCGATCTCGCCCAGCTGTTCCAGCGGGTGCGTGAAGTCACCGCCGCCCGCGCCGCCGGCCGCGGAATCGCCCTCGCCACCGAGCAGGGCTTTCCCCATCCGGTGACGGCCGACGGCGTGCTGGTGCAACGCATGCTCGCCAACCTCGTCTGCAATGCGATCGACGCTTCCACCTCCGGTCAAAAAGTGGGCCTCGCGGCCGGCGCCACCCGGCCCGGTTGGTTGCGTCTGCAGGTCACCGACGAAGGCGGCGGGATCGCCGCTGAGATCATCGACCGCATCTTCGATCCGTATTTCACGACCAAGGAATTCGGCGAGGATGTGCGCGGTTTCGGGCTCGGTCTCACCATTTCGCAGAAAATCGTCCACCTGCATCGCGGCACGATTGCCGCGAAGAGCGAGCCCGGACGGGGTACCGTCATCACCGTCGAAATTCCGACGACGCCAGCCGCGGTGACCGCTTTACCCGCACCGCCTTCTTGACTACGCCGTGCGTCGCCCTGCAATCAGACAAGCATGCCCCCCGACGCCGCCAGTCTGCTACCACCCCGGATCTTGGTGGTGGACGATGAACGCCAGATTCACGCGTCCGTGCGCTTGCGCCTCGGGGGTGCGTTTGCATTGGTGTGCTGCTTCGACGCCCGGGAGGCGTTGGAAAAAATCGCGCAGACCCGCTTTGACCTCTGTTTCGTCGACATCCACATGCCCGCCATGGACGGGCTCACCTTCATCGACGCGGCGCAAAAATTGGATCCCGGGATCGGTTTTGTGGTGCTCAGCGCCTTCGACACCCACGAAAATCTGCACCGCGCGATTCCGTTGCACGTCTACGAATTTATCTCGAAGCCGCTGCCGGAACGAGCCGGGTTCGAAGCCCGCGTTCCCGGCTGGATCGAACAAGCCCGCCAGCAACGACGCGATCAAGACCTCGCGCGGCAGGCTGGCGTGGTCGCCGCTGAGCGGGATTCAGCCCGTCTGGAGCGGGAAGTCGAACTCGTGGCTTCGGAAACCGCGCGCGATGCCTTGCGGCAGACGGCCGGCCTGCTCACCACGATCCACGCCCAGCTCATCAGCGCCACCGCCCAGCTGAAGACCCGCGTCAAGGGCGATCCCGCGGCGACGCACCTGCTCCGGGGCCTCGAAGAAGCCAGCAAGACCGCCGATGCCGCGATGACGGTGGCTGAGGGGTTTTTCGACTCCGCCTATGGAAGCCGCGACACCTCTCCCGCCATCCTCAACGATGGAATCCGCCACGCCATCGACATCGCCCGGCGGGTCGGTCGCGCGGACGAAGGCAACAAGGCGGTCGACCTCGGCCCGATTGACGCGCCTCTCCCGATTCACGAGCTGTCCGGGATCGATTTTCTCCTGATGATGGTGCCGGCCCTGGGCGCGGCCTTCGTCTGTGCGGCGGCCAAGACCACCGTGGCCGTACGCTGCGAGGGATTTTCCCGGCTCGACACCGTGGCCCGGGACCCGCGGCGGAAAAATCTTCTCTGGCTGAATCGCAAGCATGCGCTCGGCAGCCACTCCGGCGTGCTGATTACGATTTCGGCCAGCGCCCCGCCCCTTTCGACGGCCCAGGTGGAAGCGTGGTTCAAGGGTGAATTCGCCCCCCTCGCCGCGGTACCATCCCGAGGCCTGGTGGCTGGCATCCAAAAGTGCCACGGTTTGCTGGCAGTCGCCGTGACTCCCTCCGCGGAGCGATTCAGCCTCGCTCTCGCCCTGCCGGTTTAGTCCAGCAGACGGCCGGACTTCGGTTTCCATCGATTCCCGTATTACGGATAAATAACGGGAGCGGCCTTGGGCGACGCGCCGTCACGGCTTGTCGTCTCCTCATGGAAAAAAAATCCGCCGTCCCTGCCCAGCGTGTATTGATTCTCAAAGCCGATCGGCTCTACGCCGAGATCCTGCGACAATACGCGGAACGCGTGCTCCCCCAGGCCCGGGTCGTGATCACCAGTTCCGCCGCCGCCGCCAGCCGGGAACTAGCCAAGCACCCGGTCGACCTGTTTGTGACCGGCCTCGGTGAAGCACTCGAGGGCGACACCCTCGATCTGATCTTTCGCTGCACCAAACCGCCCAGCTGCGCCCGTCGCGTGCTCGTGGTGACCAGCCGTCGGGAGTACCGCACCATCGCGGCGCTACGCTCCCTCCCCGTCCAAGGCGTTTTCGACTCCGCCGAGGAGACACCCGACGCATTCATGCACGCCGTGCAAACCGTGAGCGCAGGTGCCCGCTACTGGAGTGCGAGCATTGTGCGGTATCTCAAACACCTCACCGCAGCACCCACCGCGCTGTTTCGTATGCTGACGGACTTCGAACAGGTCGTACTGAGCGTCATCGGCGACGGGTGCGATGATACGGCGGCGGCCGACCGACTCGGCCTGAGGAAAACAACCGTCGCCACCGTGCGACGTGAGCTGCACCGAAAACTTCACGTCCAACATCGCGGCGATCTGGTCCGGGTCGCCGCCCAGCAGGGATTCGTACGCTTCACCCCGGACGGTGTGGAGCGCCCTGGATTCGCCCTGCTCACCGCCGCGTATCATCCACGAAAGCACCGGGACCCTTCCTGGGAACGAATCCAACTCAACGTGGCCTGAGGCGGCCCCGGCAGCCCGCCGGGGAGTCTGCTGGCCGGGCAGCCGGCTCCACCGCTCAATGAATCGTCACGGTTAATCGGCGAACCGTCTCCCTCGACCGGGTTTCTCCGCTGCATGATTTTTCGCGACGAATTTTCGTTGTGACCGGGCCGGGCGACCGCCGAGAGTCGCGGGACACCCAAGCCCATGCACCTCACCGGTCAGTTCATCTATCCCGTGAAATCGTTGCGCGGTTGCGCCCTCGCCACCGCCGAAGTCGACGCCCTCGGCCTCGTTGGCGACCGGCGTTTTCTGGTGATTGATGAGCACGGCCAGTTCCTCACTCAACGCACCCTGCCGCGCATGGCGCTCGTCGCCACCGCACTTTCCAACCACACCCTCACGCTCTCCGCCGCCGGCGCCGGTGCGTGCTCCATCCCGCGCCATGCTCCGCCCGACCAGCCCCCTCCGCTCATCCGCACCGTGAGCATCTGGAGCAGCACTGGTTTGTCCGCGGAAGACTGCGGCGACTCGGCCGCCACCTGGCTCAGCGATTTTCTCGGCGTAAAATGCCGGCTCGTGCGCGCGGGCGCGGCTTTCCACCGGCCCGTGCTCAAGCCTGGCAAGGCCCGCCCCGACGACGTCGTGAGCTTCCCCGACGCGTACCCACTGCTGGTCATCAGCGAAGCCTCGCTCGCTGATCTCAACGACCGCATCGTCGCAAGCGGCGAGGACGCCGTGCCGATGGCCCGCTTCCGACCGAATCTCGTCGTCGCCGGCTGCACGGCGTTTGCCGAGGACTCGTGGGGGCGCATTCGCATCGGCGACGTCTGGTTGCGGGGCGGCGGGCCGTGCGTGCGGTGTGCCGTGCCGGCGATCGATCAGCTCACCGCCGAGCGTGGCCAGGAGCCCTTGCGCACGCTCGCGACCTACCGACGCGATGCCGCCGATCTCACAAACGTCATTTTCGGGCAGAACCTTTTCCACGAAACAAAGAGCGGCTCGCTGCGCGTGGGCGACCCGGTGGAGATTGCCTGAAAACGGCCGCCCGACGAGAGCACGTCATCCCCGCATGAAAACCACCCTCCTGATTCTGGCTTCGGTCTGCGCATGCATCGTCTCCCCTCCCGCCCGCGCTGACGACCCCGCGCGCTGGCAGCAGCAGGCTGCCAACGTCACGATCATCCGCGACAACTGGGGTATTCCGCACGTGTACGGAAAATCCGACGCGGATGCCGTCTTCGGTCTGCTGTATGCGCAGGCCGAGGACGATTTTCCGCGCATCGAGCTGAACTACATCAACGCGCTCGGCCGGCTCGCCGAGGTCGAAGGTGAGGCCGAGATCTACCGCGACCTCCGGATGAAGCTCTTCATCGACCCGGCCGACCTGCGGGCCAAGTACGCCGAAAGTCCCGCGTGGTTGCAAAGGCTGATGGACGCCTTTGCCGCCGGCCTGAACTACTACCTGCACACGCACCCAAAGGTGAAACCGCGCCTCCTCACCCGCTTCGAACCGTGGATGGCGCTCGCGTTTTCCGAAGGCAGCATCGGCGGCGACATCGAGTCGATCTCGCTGCGTCAACTCGAACAGTTTTATGGCCAACGTCCGGCCCCGGGGGCCACGACGCCCCGCGAGGCGGCCGGCACCGAGCCCGGCGGATCGAATGGCTTTGCCATCGCCCCCCGACGCAGCGCGTCCGGCCACGCCCTGCTGCTGATCAACCCGCATACGTCGTTTTACTTCCGGCCCGAGGTCCACGCCGTCAGCGAGGAGGGCCTGAACGCCTACGGCGCCGTCACCTGGGGGCAGTTCTTCGTGTATCAGGGCTTCAACGACCGCGCCGGCTGGATGCACACGTCCGGAGGCGGCGACGTGATCGACGAATACGCCCTGACGGCGCTGGAGAAACCGGGCGGTCGCTTCTACCGCCACGGCGCCACGGAACGCCCCGTCTCCACCCGCAATATCACCCTGCCCTTCAAACAGGGAACTTCCTCCGGCGCGCGGACGATCACGGCGTACTTCACTCACCACGGTCCGATCGTGCGGGCCGCCGACGGCAAGTGGATCAGCGTGCGGCTGATGCAGGAGCCGATCAAGGCGCTGACCCAATCCTATCAGCGCACCAAGGCGCGCACCTACGCCGAATTTCTCCGCACCATGGAACTGCGCACGAATTCCTCCAACAATACCGTCTACGCGGACGCCGACGGCACCATCGCCTATTTCCACGGCAATTTCATCCCCGTGCGCGATCCGAAATTCGACTGGACGAAACCCGTCGACGGCAGCAATCCCGCGACAGACTGGCGCGGACTCCACGCGATCAACGAGACCATCACGCTGCTCAATCCACCGAACGGCTGGATTCAGAACACCAACAACTGGCCGTTTTCGGCCGCGGGGCCAAACAGCCCGCGCGCCAAGGACTTTCACGCCTACATGTGGACGCGGCCCGAGAATCCCCGGGGCCTCAACGCCGTGCGCGTGCTCGCAAGCAAAAAAGATCTCACCCTCGAGGGGTTGATCTCCGTCGCCTATGACGACCGGCTCGTTGCATTCGAAACCCTGATTCCCGCCCTGCTGCGGGCCTACGACTCAGCCGCCGCATCCGATCCGCTCAAGACCGGCGTGGCGGACCAAATCGCGCTGCTGCGCACGTGGGATTTTCGCTGCTCCGTGAGCTCGGTGCCAGCGACACTCGCCATTCTCTGGGCCCAGGATTTGCTGGACCGCGCCGAGGCCAAGGGCGCCGGCAAAGGCGGGTCGGCCTACGACACGCTGGTGGAGCAGACGCCGGCGCGGGAGCACCTCGAAGCACTCGCCCGGACGGCGACCCGGTTGCAGCGCGACTTCGGCACGTGGAAGACCCCGTGGGGTGAAATCAATCGCTTCCAACGCCTGACGGGAGCCGTCAACGAGACATTTGACGACAGCCGGCCCAGTCTGCCGATTGGCTTCGCGTCGTCCACCTGGGGCTCCCTGGCGGCGTTTGGTGTCTCGAATCAGCCCAAGACGAAAAAAATCTACGGCACGAAAGGCAACAGCTTCGTCGCCGTCGTCGAATTTGGTCCGCGCGTGCGGGCCAAGAGCGTGCTCGCCGGGGGTGTCAGCGGCGACCCGGCCTCGCCCCACTTCAACGATCAGGCCGGACTCTACGCCCGGGGGGAATTCAAAGATGTGCGCTTCCACCGGGAGGACGTCGAGCGACACGCGGAGCGAAAATACCGCCCCGGGCAATAGGCGCGAGGCTGGCGATCCTCCGCCGAAATTCGAAAGTGCTGGCTTGCGACAAAAACCGACGGTCCGTAATCGTTCCGCAATCCATGTCAACCGAGGCGAACGATCCCCCACCCCTGCCCCGTCGATCGCCCAAACTCTTTCCCGATGCTCCGGCACCGTCGGAACCCGCGGAGCCGCCGCGACAAGTTTTCCGTTTGCGAACCGAGGTGCTTCAGCCGTCCGAAGGGCCCAGCACGGACAAGGCCCGGGAGCTTTTTTTCCTCAACTGGCTCGCGCAGAATCCCGGCGGCAAAGCGGACAGTGAAGATTTTGAACGGGCGTACGGTGATTTCCAAATCAAGCAGGCCGAGGCGAAGGGTTATTACCGAGATCGCGAGCGGACCGCGTCGAAGTGGCCGGAAATCCGTCGCGCGCTGTTCATCGGGTTTCTCATCCTCGCCGCCATCGCCGCCTTCAACTCGATCCGCGCCAAGTTCGAGACGCGCCCTCCGTCGAAGCGAAGTTCCAGCTCAAGCGGCGGGGCAGGAGCCGACCGTTCGGTGGGAGACCGCAGCGCGTAGCGCTGCCTTAGCAGAATTTCGGAACCAGAATCTCCAAAGCCGGACAACCCGCCGACCCTCAATGAGCATCCGAGCTCGAACCCCGAACGGCTGCTCATGAGTTCGCCGCAGATTCTCACGTTCACCACCGTGCCCCAGGAAGTGGCGCGGGCGGGCAACCGCGAGGAATGCCTGCATTATCTTGCACAGGCCCGCGCGGTGCGGCGGCAGCTCGAGGAGCGCACGCTGCATTTGGCGGAACGCGGCCTGCCCGTGGAGCTGCCGTCGCAGCCCCCGCTGGAGGAGGCCGAGCAGGCGATGTGGGATCGGTTTGGCCCCGACGCCGACGGCTCCGAGGCGGTACGTTCCATCCATGCCTATTATCAGGCGTTGAAGCACCCGTGGACGGAGCAGATCGAGGCTGCGGAACGTTCGCTCGCTGAGAAATCCCGCCGCGAGCAGGAGGCGGCGGCGGAATTCGCCCGCCTCCGCCAAATCGAGGTGCAACTCGTGCGGAACGCCGAGGCCGACACCGCCCATCGATCGGCCGCCGAGCGTGCCGCCACGTTGCAGGTCACCGCCGCCGATCTCACCGCTGAACTGACCGACCGGGCCGGCCCCCGGTCGGTCGTGGCCAAGGCCGGCCAGTGGATTTCCGAACTCGGCACCGACGAAAAAATCCAACGCAAAGTCGCCGCGATCCTTGCCACCGCGGGCACGGAGGCGGAACAACGGTCGCTGCGCGAACGCCTCGAAGTCCACTGCCGCGGCAACCCCGAGGTCGCCGTCGCCCACCTCGAGCACCTGCGGCTCGTGCGCAACCGCGAGCTCGAAGAACGGCGCCGCCAGGCGGTCGAGGAAGAGATGCGCCAGCGGCAGGCGCGGGATTTGCACGACTCGCTCACGGCGTCCCTCGCCGCCTGCGAGCCGATGCTCAGCTCGCTGCCGTTTCAGGAAAGCGCGACCCATCGCGCCGCATTGCAGGCCGCACTCGCACTCTGCGCCGAGGGCGAAACCGCCCGGGCCGAGAACTCCTTTGAGACGGCCCGCCAGGAGCTGAAGTCCGCCGCCGCCCGCCGGCCGGCCGTCATCGCCATGGTGCGGGAACTCCTGAAAATGGGTTATCAGGAAATCACCCCGATGGAGACGATCACCGCCAGCGACATCAATGCGCGCGGGGTCAGTACTGTTCAGCTGGGTCTGCGCGACGATCCTGATCGACTCGCGGAGATCAGTTTCACGCAGGACGCCTCGACCGTGGCCGTGCAGGCCGTGCGGACCATCCCCACCAACGGCACCGCGGAACAGCGCGCCGCTGATCAGGCCGCCCAGACGACGCTGTGCGCCGACGTGGACGCGGTGCGACCCGGCGCGGCGCTCCGCGGGTACCAAGCCCAGGTGACACGGCGCGAGGAACCCGGCAAAGCCATGCCAACGCGAAACGTGAAGGTAAAACGCGGCGGCCTCTTCGTCCGCTCCGCCGCCGGGGCCGGCCAGTCCGCGGCACGCGCCCGGGCCGCCTCGCACTAGTATTTCTCTGCTCGGTTTGATGGAGGCGGGGTGCCCCCACCCCGCAGTCTGCGGTTTCGCAGCGCATGCCTCCGGCTAGCATTACTTCGTCAATTGCCTCCAAGAATTCGAGCGGAAAACTTGTCACGTATTACGTGACAAGAGCTCTGAGATTTCTCGCTTTTCTTCGATGGCCGCCGCCAGAGTAACGCCTGCCCCGGAATCTTCCCTCACGATGATCATCCCCGAGAATCTAAAAATCCTGCTCGAAGACCGGGCCTCACCGCGCTGGCTGAAAGAGGTCTACACCTTCCTGTCGGTGAAGTCGCAATTCGTGCTCTGGGGCAATATCCGCGACAAATTCGCTTATCCGAGTTCGCCCGGCCAATACGATCTGCTGACGATTCACGAGTTCCTCACCGACGCCCTGCGCGCGATGGGCTTCGAGGCCACGCTCCTGGTCGATCCCATCCACGGGATCACGCTGCTGGATCCCACCCCCGCGGACGACGAGGATGGCAAGAAATCGCGGCAACTGCATCGCCAGCTCACTGCCGCCAAACTGAACGAGCTCACCCGGACGGTCGGCGGAAAATTCGTCGAGAACGCCAGCCTTGGCGGCCGGGTGCACATGGAAGCGGAGTTCCCGGTCGCCGTCGTGATCGCGGAAGCGCTCGCCGGCCAGCGCGCCTTCCCCCTCGCGACCTTGTTCAATTACCTGATGGGCTTCGTCAACAGCCAGGGCGGCGAGGCCTCGACCGGTGAGAGCGCGACCGAGGCGTTCATCCGCTCGCTGATCGTCTCGTACGATGCCAAGCCGAACAAACCGCTCCGGCTGTTCAACCCGATCTTCTGGCTGTGCGATCGGGAAAATGAGCTGCCGGCCTGGCTCGCGCTCAACAATCCGCGCATCCGCTCCATCTCGGTCGGCCGGCCCGACGCCGGCACGCGCCGCCTCATCTGCCACAGCCAGCTCGGCGGCGCGGAGGAGTTCCGCCTCATGGACAGCACGGCGCAAAAAAGCGTCGTCGACGACTACGTGGCGCACACCGACGGGCTCACGCTCAACGACATCGCGGCCATCGCCAACTTTCGCGTGCGCGATCAACTCGCCGTGAAACACATCGCCGACGCCGCGCGCCGCTACAAGCTGGGCATCACCGAGGATCCCTGGAAGGCGATGGCGGAAAATGATCCCAAGGGCTTTCTGCTCCGGATGGGCGAGACGCTGCACCGGCGCGTGAAGGGCCAGCCGCACGCCATCGAGAAGGCGGTCACGATCGTGCGCAAGGCGCTGCGCGGCGTCGCGGGCGCGCAGGCGGGCGGCAGCAACCGGCCGAAGGGCATCCTCTTTCTGGCCGGCCCCACGGGCACGGGCAAGACGGAGCTCGCGAAGAGTCTGACCGAGGCGCTGTTTTACGACGAGCGCGCCTACATCCGGTTCGACATGAGCGAATTCAGCGCGGAGCACTCCGACCAGCGGCTGCTCGGCGCGCCGCCCGGCTACGTCGGCTTCGAGGCCGGCGGCGAATTGACCCGGGCCGTGCGGGAAAAACCGTGCGCCGTCATCCTGTTCGACGAAATCGAGAAAGCCAACGAGCGTCTGTGGGACAAGTTTCTCGCCATCCTGGACGACGGCCAGCTGACCAGCGGCAAGGGGGAACGCGTCTATTTTTCCGAGGCAATCATCGTGTTCACGTCAAACCTCGGGATGACGCGCGTGAGCAACGAATTTCGCAAATCGGAAAATCTGCCATCACACGCCGACCTGACGCGCGTGGTGAACGAGGAGATCGACAAGTTTTTCGCGGAGAAGCTGAACCGGCCGGAGCTGCGCAATCGGCTCGGCGACAACATCGTCGTGTTCGATTTCATTCGGGAGGAAAGTGCCCGCGCCATCTTGCAGAAACAGGTGGATCTCGTGATCAAGCGGGTGAAGGAGCGCGAACAGATCGAGATCGTGATTACGGGTCGCGAGGACGCGGCGCCCGGCTCGGCGATGGCCACGCTCGTCGGCGAGTGCTGCGGCAATCTGCTGAACGGCGGGCGCGGCATCGGCAACCGGCTCGACACGGTCTTCATCGGACCGCTGACCGCCTGGATGGACGCCCACGAACCTGCCGCCGGCTCGATGGTGCGCGTCGCCCGGATCGTGCCGGGTGCGCACGGCCGGTATGAAATTGAGGCGGAGGCGTAGTCCATGCCATCGGAAGAAACCTCGCCGTATCCGGATAGGCGCACCGCCAAGTTGGCAGTTTGCTGTCCGATGGAGTGCGGGTGCCCTCACCCGCTGATCGAGCGAATGCGCGGTGATGGCACTGCGCCCCCCTCAGTCCGCCGACAAATATATTTTCAATGACGAGTTCCGGGAGGATGCTAGCGCCACCGATGTTCCTCTATTTCAGCCACGCTCATTTTCCCGTCACCGCCCTCGGCTATGGGCGCCGGGTCGGCATCTGGCTGCAAGGGTGCTCCCTCGGTTGCCCGGGCTGCGTCGCACCGCAAACCTGGACGCGCACCGCCGCCCACCGGGTCGAACTCGGGGCGCTCGTCGCCGGCCTCCGGCGCTTTCTCAGCTCGGCGGATGGCGTGACAATCTCGGGCGGCGAACCCTTTGAACAACCGCGCGCCCTCCGGGCGTTGATCGCGGCGGTGCGCCGCGAATGTGCCGGTGGCGACATTGTGGTTTATTCCGGCCGGCCGGCCGCGTGGTTACGCCGCCGCCACGCGGCCATTCTCGCTGAGATCGACGTGCTGATTCCCGAGCCATTCATCGAAAGCGCCCGCCCCACCCACCCTCTCGCCGGTTCGGGCAACCAACCGGTGCTGCTGCTCAGCGAATTGGCGCGGCGCCGCTATGGCGCGCGCCCAACGAATTCGCCGGGACGGATTGATATCGCGCCGGCCGCGGATCGGTTGCGCCTCGCCGGCATCCCGCGCCGCGGCGAGATCGCACGCCTGGGCGCCGTGGCCGCCGCCACCACCGGCGAACTCCACCCGTCATGAGCCGCTTTGCTTGTAGTTACTGCAGCCGTACGTTTCCCGGACGGGTCCGGCGTCCGCCCGATTGTCCAACCCAGGACTGCTGTGACATCCAGGAAGTGGTGGAGGCCGAGGAACTGGATCCGATCAGCGAGCTGCTGGGCCGGCCGGTTGCGGCCGAGCCACCCCCGCCCGCGCCACCCGCGCCCGTTTCGAGTCCTCGACCGAGTCCACCCATCACGCCGCCGCCACTCCGCCCCGAGCCGCCATCGATCGTGCCCACCGAAGCCACCGGCTTGACCGTCGGTTCGCTCATCGGCGGATTCGCCATCACCGGAGAGGCGAGCACACTCGGCGCCGACGCGTATTACGCGGGCACGCACCGGCTGTCGGGAGAACACGTGCGGATTCGCCGCTATCGGGCCATCGGCACGCAGCATCCGGGTATTCGCGCCGACCTCCGCAAACTCATCGAAGCGCACGGCAATCCCGCCTTTTTGCGGCTGCTGCACTTGGAGCAGGCCGGCGGGTTTTCATTTGAGGTACTCGAGCAGCCGCACGGCGTGAGCCTGCGCGAACACGCCGCCGGGCAACTCCTGCCGCTGGACGAGTTGCGCCCGATCATCAGCCAGCTCGCCCACCTGCTCGGCCAGCTGCACGCACCCAAATTCGGCCGCTCGATCATCCACCGGGGATTGAGCCTCGACACCGTGTTTTTGCGCGCGAACGACGACGGCACGGCCGTGCTGGAATTCGGCGGCTGGGAATCCGCCATGGTGGTCGCGGCGAATGCCGAGGTCACCTATTCGATCCCGCTGCCGGACTTGCGGACGTGTCCGCCGGAGGCGGCGGGAAAGACGACCTTGGCCTTCGACGATCACGCCGCGGCCTGGGACTGGTGGTCGCTGGGCCGGATCGCGCAGGAACTCACGTTGGGCCGGCACGTGTTTGATGTGCTGCCGTCGGAGGGCGTCGAGGCGCAGCATCTGCGCCAGTCGATCATGCTCGACGAGGACACCACGCGGTATTCGCCCAAGGGAATCCGCTACCGGCCCGGGCTGGTCGAGATCATGGGAGCCAAGATGGCGGCACCCGTCCGGAATCTGCTTCGGGGCTTGCTGGCCTGCAACCAGCGGGCGCGGTGGGGCGCCGGTTCGGTCACGGCCTGGCTGCAGGGGGAAAAGCTCGACGACCCGTACGACCTCTCGGCCATCGAGCCGATTTTCAATTGGGACGGAAAGTCCTTTCCCGTCACCGAGGCGGCGAAGTACCTGCTCACCCAGGCGGCCTGGGAGGACGCCGTTTCCAATTTTGCCGATTCCGCCAACCCGAAACGCCTGTCCTACCAAATCCTCCATGTGTACAAGGCTCGGCGATACATCGAGGCGTTTGACTCAGCCTCGAAGCTCCTCGCGGAACCGGCCCTGAACGAGTGCCCGCGCCCGTTCCGGGAGGGGCTGGCCACCTCGTTGTTTCTTTCGAGCGTGGCGGATTTTCGGGAAACCCCGGTGATGGCCGGCCGGCTCCTCGATCGGGCGTGGGTGGTCGAGCGGCTGAACGAGGCCGCGTCCCCCGAGACCATGGAGAAGACCGCGCGGGAAATCGCGGTCCTCCTGGAAACGCCAGTCCTGCGCCGCATCGAGGCGCAGTTCGTCGCGACGGGTCGCACGCTGCGGGAGGTGCAGGCCATTTACCAGGACGCCCGGCGGGGACTGGAACGGCAGCGCGAAATCATCGACCTGCGAAACCCGCGCGATCTGCTCGTGCTGTTGAAGCTGGTTTTCGCGGACCCGGCGTATTTGGCGGAAGAGGCCGGGGTAACGCGCGGGCAGTTTCACGATGCCGGCGTATCCCCGTGGAAAGAAATCTGGGAGTCGACGGCGGCGCCCGAACCCGCCGCGCAGGTGCTGATTTTGGTCGCCCGGATGGATGTAAGGAAGGCCCGGTTGCGCACCTCCGAACAGTGGGCCAACGAAAAGATCGACGCGCTGCGGGCCGACGGAGCCCGTTATTATAATTTCCTGGTCCATGCGCTCGTGTACCGGGCGATGGCGTGGGGCCTGCCGACATTTGCCGGGCCGGTCGGTTTTGTCTGCATCACTCTCCTAAGTGCCCGTCAATAAATAAGGTTTACATCTTTGGAAAGCCGCTGTAATCCTATGAGTAGATGGTGCATGTCCGTGATATTCGAAAGAAGCTGCGAGTTTTGTGGCCGCATCTCAGTGAAAGGTCGCGACGAATGAT